>Ga0209916_1002020_pt1 | contig 12359 bp, 6 predicted proteins | sample ThiBio_1000_plan_FD_183956 | JGI IMG/M metagenome (GOLD analysis project Ga0209916, IMG submission 183956) | Wastewater bioreactor microbial communities from Cape Town, South Africa - Thiocy_solids_2 (SPAdes) | ecosystem: Engineered > Bioreactor > Thiocyanate-remediating > Anaerobic-Aerobic ... | reverse complement strand
GCGAACCGACCCAACGCCCCCAACCTCGGCGGCGGCAACCGTCCCGGCGGCGGATCGTACCCCGGCGGAGCGAACCGACCCAACGCCCCCAACCTCGGCGGCGGCAACCGTCCCGGCGGCGGATCGGCCCCCGGCGGCGGGACTCGTCCTCCGTGGGGAAGCATCGGCAATCTGCCGAACCGCCCCGGCGGCGGCAACTATCCCAACCGCCCCGGCGGCGTCGGCGGCAACTACCCCAACCGCCCCGGCGGCGGCAACTATCCCAACCGCCCCGGCGGCAACCGACCCAACTGGAGCGGCGTGAACCGGCCCGGCTGGAGCGGGGGCCGGCCCAACTGGAACAACGTCATCAGCAACAACACGAACAACATTACCAATATCACGAATATCAACAACATCAATAGAACGAACGTCAACAACAACTGGTGGGGAGGCGGCGGCCGGGGAGGCATCGGCTGGGGGAGTCCCGGCTGGGGAGGCGGCGGCTGGGGAGGCGGCTGGGGCCCCGGCGGCTGGGGCGGCAACTGGTGGCGGGGCGGCTGGGGCGGCAACGGCTTCTGGAGCGGCTTCGGCACCGGCGCGCTGACGGCCTTCGGCGTCGGCGCGATGACCAGTTGGTTCCGGCCGACGGTCGTCGGCGTCCCGGTCGTCCAGGCGATGCCCGTCTACCAGTATTTCCCGACCTGGAGCGTGGCCGCCTACGACACCTGGGGGCTGGGGACGGTCGCCAGCCAAAGCATTTACAGCGGCTACGCGAACCCCTACGCCGCGACCGTCGTCGCGGCCCAGCCCGAGGCGGTCCAGCAGGTCGCCCCGGTCTACGACTACTCGCAACCGATCGACGTGGCCGCCCCCGCGCCGGCCCCGGAAGTCGTCCAGACCGGCGAGCAGACCTTCGCCAGGGCCCGCGACGCCTTCAAGGCGGGCGACTACGGCCAGGCCCTTGCGCTGATCGACGAGGTCGTGAAGCAGACGCCCGACGTCCCGGTGGTCCACGAGTTCCGCGGCCTCTGCCTCTTCGCCCTGGGACGCCACGACGACGCCGCGGCCGTGATCTACGCGGTCCTCTCCGCCGGCCCCGGCTGGAACTGGGAGACCCTCGTCGGCCTCTACCCCGGCGTCGAGACCTACACGAACCAGCTTCGGGCGCTTGAGGCCGTCGTCAAGACCAAGCCCGAAGACCCCGCGCCATACTTCCTGCTGGCGTACCACTACATGGTCCAGGGGCACAAGTCGGCGGCGGCGACCCAGTTCCGGGAGGTGACCCGGCGCGCCCCCGACGACGCGCTTTCGGCGTCGTTCGTCAAGGCGCTCGGCGACGCCGACGCGGTCGCCCAGGCCCGCGCGACGGCCGAGGCGACGCCGCCGGCCGTCGTCGGCCCCGAGACCGAGGCCGAGGTCGACCACCCGCCGCCCCCACCGGCGAGCCTGACCGGCAAGTGGACGGCCAAGCCCGCCGACGACCTGACCATCACCCTGACCCTGGAGGAAGACGGCGTCTTCACCTGGGAGGTCGACTCCAAGGGCCAGAAGCAGACGTTGACCGGCATGGCCGGCTACAAGGACGACGTCCTGGGCCTGTTCCAGGAAGACGGCCCGCCGCTCTCCGGCAAGGTCTCCGACGTCGGCCCCGCGTCGTTCACCTTCAGCCCCGCCGAGGGCGGCAAGGGCCCCTCGCTGTCGTTCACGCGATGAACGGCCACGGAAAGCATGTCCTTCTCCCCTTGATGGAGAAGATGGCCCGAAGGCCCGGATAAGGGGTCGACCGGCGTCGCGCCTCGGTCGAACCCTCGAAACCGGGAGGGGGAACCACAGAGTCACAGAGGACACCGAGACGGGAAAGAATCAGAGAAAAAGCTTGGTTGTATCCCTTTTTTCCTGACCGTCACGGATTTTGGGGGTGGTGAACATAACGGCCTTCCCCCCTCGCGGGGGAAGGTGGCCCGAAGGGCCGGATGAGGGGGGGCGAGCCCAAACGCCATCGACGTCCAACGGCTTCCCGGACGGGCCTGCGCGAATCCCAACGGTCGTCTCGCGCGTCGTCCCCCTCATCTGACCGCTTCGCGGTCTGTCTTCCCCCGCGAGGGGGGAAGACTCGTTCAGGCCCCCAAAATCCGTGACGGTCAGCTTTTTTCTATTCTTTCCCTTCCCTCTTTCCTTTCCTCTCTGTGTCCTCTGTGACTCTGTGGTTCATTCGTCTTCCGACTTCCGATCATGGTCCGAAGGGCGCGCGTCGGCGGTCACCCCCGGCGGGCGACGTCGCGCAGGGGGGGAAGATCGGCCAGGGCCTCGCGGGGGAGGGCCTCGACGAAGCGTCGGAGGGCCAGTTCCAGATGTTCGGCCGCCTCGCCGTGTTGCTCGATGACGTCGTTCTGATCCCAGCGGTCCTCGGGCTTGCGGTAAAGCTCGGGCCGGCGCGGCTCCTCCGGGTCGTCGACCAACGGTAGGATCATGTGCCAGACGTGGGTCCGGATCGCGTACTCCTCCACGTCCATCCCCATCACCGCATAGTCGCGGAGCTTGGTCTGCTCGCCCCGGATCAACGGCAGGAGGTCGCCGCCGTGGATCGGCGGGGCGTCGTCGGGGGGGCGGACGCCGAAGAAGCCCAGGAGCGTCGGCAGCAGGTCGACCGTCTGCGCGATCGCCTGATGCCGCGCTCCGCCGTGCCGGCCGCCGGGCATGCGAACGATCAAGGGCGTGTGGATCAGTTCCTCGTACAGCCAGGGGCGGAACCGACGGACGTAACCGTGCTCGCCCAGGGGTTCGCCCTGGTCGGCGGTGAAGATCAGGAGCGTGTCCTTGTCGCGCCCCAGCCGCTCCATCGCGGCGAACAACTCGCCCAGCCATTTGTCGACCAACGCGACCGCTCCGGCGTAGGTGCGGCGAAGCCGGTACAGCTCGGCCTCGGAAAGCACGTCCCCCACCGCGCCGGCGGGGACGTCGATCAGAGCGGCGACGTCCTCGATGTCGATCTCCGGCTCGTCGGTCAGGTCCTCCTCGACGAGGTCGCCCTCCTCCCCGGCCTCGAACTCGTCGGGCTCGATGGTGGCGTAGCGGTCGCGATACTCCTCGGGAAGGTCCCAGGGACCGTGGGGGCTGAAGACGTCCAGCCAGAGGCAGAACGGCTCGGCGTCGTCACCGCGACGCTCCAACCACTCGACCGCCGCGGCGACCGTCCGCGCCACGCCGGAGTTCTCCTCGCGGTCGGTCTTCAACACCTCGCGATTGCGAAGGAACCGTTCCCAGCGCTCCCGCCAGCGCTCGACGGTCTCGGGATCGTCGTCGGGGAGGCGCAGACCGGGCTCGTCCTTGAGGCGGACGCCCTTGACGCGGGGGTCGTCGGCGGGGACGAACGGATCGTAGCCCTGACCGCGGATCCAAACCACGTCGTCGAACCCGCGACCGTAGCCCATCCCCCGCTCGCGCAGAAACGGGTTGTCGGAGATCAACGCCGTGCGCACTCCTTGCCCGGCCAGAAAGTCGGGCAAAATGAACTCGTCGGTCCCCAGCGGGGTCCAGCCAAGATCGGGGTCGGTCAGGCCGTAACGACCCGTCCACCAGCTTCGACGAGTGGGAAGGGTCGTGAGATTCTCCGGAAAGTGATGGTCGAAGACCACCCCTTGCGCGGCCAGCCGGTCGAGGTTCGGCGTCTCGATCCAGGCGTTGCCGTACGCGCCCAAGAATCCCAGATGCACGCTGTTGCAGGCGACGACGATGGCGTTCATGAGAGCCATTCTAATCTCGCGAGCCCCCGCCGCCTACGGCCGGCGCAACACCGCCAGCGACGGCCCGCGGTAGACCGTCGCGAAACCCTGGTCCTCGAAGACGCCGACGTCGCGGCCGGGGAGCTTCCAGAAGATCCAACGGAACTCCGGGGCCAGCCGGGGATAACCCTTCGGCTCGTTGACCGTCATGACGTGGCTGTAAAGCGACTTCCGCGAGGAGAGCGGCGCCGAGAACTCATAGGACGCCAGCACCGCGTCGTCCGGGCCGACCCGAGCCGCCCAGCTCCAGAACGGCTCGACGTCCTCGACGGCGACCGGTCTGGGAATGCGCTCCATGCGCTTGAGCGTCTCTCGCAGGCCGAACGTCGACCACCCCGCCGCGGCCAACCAGACGACCGCCAGGACCGCCGCGCCGCCGCGACGTCCTCGCAGTCGAACGGCCAGCCGGGAATAGCCGATCAGCCCCGCGGCCATCGTCGCCGCAACCGCCGGGACCGCGTAGCGGACGTGGTGCCAGGACTCCCCGGCGAGCATCCGCATCGCCCAACGCCCGGCGCACAGGCCCCAAACCCAAGGCGCCGCCAGCGCCGCCCCGACCGGAGCCAAAAGCGACAACCCCGACCACGGCCCCAGGCCGTCGCGCAAGACCCACCACATCGTCCCGAACGTCTGGGCCAACGTCGGCTTGGGGCCCGTGAACTGCGCGACGTACCGCTCCGGCGCGTACCGACCCACGACAAAATATAAATATAATAAAAATATCAAGAACCAGCCCAGGCCGACGTCGAACAGGACCAGCCGCCAAAGCGCCCTGCGGCCGACGTCCTCGTCGTCGCGAGGCGGCAGGAACCCCAACAGGGCGACCATCACCGCGAACTCCTGCCGGCACGCCAGCATTCCCGCCACGCTCGCCGCCGTCAGCCCCGCCCGCCGCGACCGCACCCCCTGATAGGCCCAAAGCGCGAACGGAATCCCCATCGCCAACTCGCGGAAGTCGTTCCACGCCAGCGGCCAGACCAGCGGCGTCAGCGTCGCCAGCACGACCGCCGAAACCGCGACCCGCCGCGAGCCCGACTCCGAAACCGCCAGCGAGAACGTCGCCGGGATCAGCCACCAGAAGACCACGTTCTGAACGACCAGCAACGTCCGAGGATCCGGCAGCGCCGCGTACAACGGCAGGATCAGATACCGCGCCGGCGACAGGTAATTGGTCTTCCACGCCGACGGCCCCTCCGTCCCGAAAGATGCGATCGGCCGCACCGAGAGGACGGCGTCGCCCTTGGTGATCGACCAGTACCACTGGTTGTAGTACGCCAGGTCCCACGACCACCCGGAGCCCAGGTCGTGATAGCGATGAAGCGCCTGGACCGTCGTCGTCGCCGTGAGCGCCGCGGTCAAGGCCGCCACGATCAACCAGGAACCGGTTCGTTCGTCGATCCGCATCGGGCCGGGCCCTCCCTCGCCGAGCGAGCCCAATCTCGTCGTTGCCTATTTTTCGCCCGACCCGTTCGTGGAAGCCGTGGCCTTCCGAAGCGGTCCCCCCTCGCATCCGGCGCGCGGGATCGCGTCAAGACATTCAGGCCGTTCGATCCACGACCCATACTCGTCTTCCGTCATTCCCAGGAATTCGAAGACGGGTCCCTCGGAGTCGCTCTCGCGCCACAGGCCGATGAAATCGAAGACGTCTCCGGCATGGGCTTCACCTCGCCGATACAGGTCGGCGAACTTGTCGGGACCGTCAGACATCGATCTTCCTCCCCTTCTTGGCCGGCTTGAGGTACCTTCTTTACTCCACATTAAAGCACGGTTTCGAGGCCAGGGCAAAATCGAAGGGCCGATCGACTCCTCGTCGGACGCGCCTCCGCACATCTCGGCTTTCGAAACGCCGCGGGCCGTCGCCCCGGTGGAGTCGACGGCCCGCGGCGGGATCGGCGGTTCAGTCGGCGGCGGTCACGAGCAGCCCATGCTGTTGCCGCAGTTGAAGCAGCGGTAGCAGGTGCCGCAGCGGACGGTCAAGGCACCACAGTTGTCGCAGGCGGGGGCGTCGCTTTGGAACGAGGCGAACTGGCGGTCCTGGACGTCCAGGGCCGCGTCGGGGGCGACGGCCTGGGGCTGCATCGCCGGCAGCTTGGCCGGGGCGACCCCCAACATCGCCTCGTGGTGCTCCAGATCGGCGATCGTCGCGCTGCGGAGGCCGTTGGACTTCACCGTCGGCGTCTCGGCGGGGGGCTCGTCGTGGTCGTGGCCGAAGCTCGGCGAGTTGGCCTCGCGGTAGCCCTCGATGAACTCCATGCCCAACCAGCGGAAGATGTAATCGGCGATGGACTTGGCGATCGGGATGTCGGGGTTCTTGGTGAACCCGGCGGGCTCGAACCGACTATGGGCGAACTTGGTGACGAAGACCTCAAGCGGCACGCCGTACTGAAGGCCGATCGAGATCGACGTCCCCAGCACGTCCATCAAGCCGCCGATGGTGGAGCCTTCCTTGGCCATCGTGATGAACAACTCGCCGGGGCGGCCGTCGGGGTAGAAGCCGACGTTGACGTAGCCCTCGTGCCCCTGGATGTCGAACTTGTGGGTGATGCTCCGCCGAGTGTGCGGCAGCCGTTCGCGACGGGGCCGCGCCGGAACGACCGCCGCGGCCGCGGGAACGGGCTTGAGCGGCTCGACCGCCGCCGGAACGGGGGCGGACGCCGGCTCGACGGCCTTGGTCTCGGCCTTGCTCGACTTCTCGGACTTGGTGGAGACCGGCTGGCTCCCCTTGGAGCCGTCGCGATAGATGGCCAGCGCCTTCAGCCCCAGCCTCCAGCCTTCCAGGTAGGTGTCGCGGATGTCCTCGACGGTCGCGTCGTTGGGGAGGTTGCACGTCTTGGAGATCGCCCCGGAGAGGAACGGCTGCACGGCCGACATCATCCGAAGATGTCCAAGATAGTGGATGCTCCGCCCCCCTTGCGGCGGGGCGAACGCGCAGTCGAAGACCGGCAGGTGCTCGTCCTTCAGGCCGGGCGCGCCCTCGATGGTGTCGCGGGCGTCGATGTAGTCGAGGATCCCGCGGACCTCCGGCTCGTCGTAGCCCAGCTTCCGAAGCGCCGCGGGGACCGTCCGGTTGACGATCTTGAGCATGCCGCCGCCGGCCAGGAGCTTGTATTTCACAAGCGCGATGTCCGGCTCGATCCCGGTGGTGTCGCAGTCCATCATGAAGGCGATGGTGCCGGTGGGCGCCAGCACCGTCACCTGACTGTTGCGATAGCCGTTGACCCGGCCGGTCTCCAGGCACTCGTCCCAGATCTTCCGCGCGGCGTCGCGGAGCGCCGCCGGGGCGTTCTCGTCGATCGCGTAGGCGGCCTCGCGATGCATGGCGATGACGTTGAGCATCGGCTCGCGGTTGATCGCGAAGCCGTCGAACGCCCCCACCCGCCCGGCGTGCTCGGCGCTGGTCAGGTACGCCTGGCCGTGCATGACCGCCGTGATCGCCGCGGCCAGCGCCCGGCCCTCGTCGGAGTCGTAGGCCATCCCCGACGACATCAGCAGGCTGCCGAGGTTGGCGTAACCCAACCCGAGCGGCCGGAACTTGTGGCTGTTCTCCGCGATCTTCCGGGTCGGATAGCTGGCGTGGTCGACCAGGATCTCCTGCGCCGTGATGAAGATCCGAGACGCCGCGCGGAACCGCTCGACGTCAAACGCCCCGGCCTCGTCCGCGAACCGCGCCAGGTTCAGCGACGCCAGGTTGCACGCCGAATCATCAACGAACATGTATTCGGAGCACGGGTTGGACGAGTTGATCGGCGCCGTGTTGGGGCAGGTGTGCCAGCGCTGGATGGTGTCCTCGTACTGCACGCCGGGGTCGCCGCAGAGCCAGGTCCCCTCGGCGATGCGGTCCAGCAGCATCCGGGCGCCGTAGGTGTCCACCGGCTTGCCGGTGGTGACGGCCCTGGTGGTCCAGTCGCCGTCGGCCTCGGCGGCGGCGAGGAAGGCGTCGGAGCAGCGCACCGAGAGGTTGGCGTTCTGGAACAGGACCGAGCCGTACGCCTGGCCGTTGAAGTCGGCCTCGTAGCCCTGGGCGATCAGCGCCTGGGCCTTGCCCTCCTCCTGGATCTTGCACTCGATGAATTCGAGGATGTCGGGGTGCCAGACCTTGAGCGTCTGCATCTTGGCGGCGCGTCGGGTCTTGCCGCCGGACTTCACCACGCTGGCGACGGCGTCGTAGACCCGCATGAAGCTGACCGGGCCCGACGGCTTGCCGCCGCCGGCGAGCTTCTCGCGGCTGGAGCGCAACGTCGACAGGTCGGTGCCGGTCCCGGAGCCGAACTTGAACAGCATCGCCTCGCTATGGGCGAGCTTCATGATGCCGTCCATGTCGTCGCTGACGCTCTGAATGAAGCAGGCCGAGGACTGCGGCACCTCGTAAACGTTCGTCGCCGGCGCGACCGCGCGGGTCTCCTCGTCCCACCGCCAGTTGTTCGCCGGCCCGACGATCCCGTGCGCGTGGAACAGACCGACGTTGAACCACACCGGCGAGTTGAACGAGCCGTACTGGTTCAGGCAGAGGGCCGACAACTCGTCGTAAAACCGCTCGGCGTCGGCGTCGGAGGCGAAATAGCCGTCGTCGCGCCCCCAGTCGGCGATGGTCCGGGTGACGCGGTCGACCAACTGTCGAACCGAGTACTCGCGCTTTCCCTCCGACGGCGAGCCGTTGCCGGCGGTCACGTCGCCGTAGAAGTACTTGCTGACGACCACGTTGGTCGCGAGCTGGCTCCACGACTTCGGAATCTCGCAGCCGGTCTGCTCGAAAATGACCGTCCCGCGCTCGTCCTTGATCGCCGCCGACCGCGTGTCCCATTCCACCTGATCGAACGGGCTGACCCCCTCCGTGCTGAAGACCCGCGGCACGGTCATCCCCGAACGGCCCCTGGCCTTCTCGCTGGGCTTGCTCGGCGCGGACTCCTTGGACGGGCGCGGTCCCACGGTCGTCGTCCTCGCTCGATCGCCTGCCTTTGACATCGCCTAACTCCCCAGGACGAACGTGGCGGAAAGTTCGTCACTGGTATTTACCGCACAGGCAATACCAATCGGCGAATCCTAGCAACTTCCTGCCACTTTGTCCAGAACTATCTTTTGGTCGACTTGGTATCGACGTACAGGTCGCGGAACTTGAGTCGGCGTCGCCTCTTGGGGCGACGTCCTCGGGCCGGCCCGGCCGGATCCGAGATGTTCGCGAGGAATTTTCGGGGAGGGCCCCCTGTACGGGGACGGCCTCGGCAGGTCCCTGACGGCGGTTCGTCGCTCCACGACTCGGCAGCCAAACCATGCGCGCGCCAACGGCCCCGCGAGGCGCAAAAAAAGCCCGCGACCGGCGGGCGCGCCGGCGCGGGCGGTAGAGGCGTCAAAGGCGTTTGCCGTCGAATCTGGCGCGGGTCGTCGAAAACGGTCTTCCCCCCTCGCGGGGGAAGACAGACCGCGCAGCGGTCAGATGAGGGGGACGACGCGCGAAAGGCCATTGGAATTCGCGGCCCGCCCGACCGGCTCGGACACGCAGCGGCCGTTCGTCACGTCCTCCCCCTCATCCGGCCCTTCGGGCCACCTTCCCCCGCGAGGGGGGAAGGACGTTATTCCGACGTCTTCCCCCCTCGCGGGGGAAGACAGACCGCGAAGCGGCCGGATGAGGGGAAGGGCGCGAAGGAAAGCCGTCGGGAATTCGAAAGGCCGGTTCAGGCGACTCGGAATCCCAACGGCCCTCGGGTTCGCTCCCCCTCATCCGGCCCTTCGGGCCACCTTCCCCCGCGAGGGGGGAAGGACGTATAAGCATCGACCAAGGCTGAAGCACCGCTCAGGAGGCGGCGGCGACGCTCAGGATCTGCACCGTGGTGTACGGCTGGCGGTGACCGCGACGGCGTCGCATGTTCTTGCGACGGCGGAACTTCTGGATGATGATCTTCTTGGTGCGGAACTGGTCGACGATCTTGGCCTCGACCTTGGCGCCCTCGATCAGGGGTTCGCCGATGGTCGGCTCCCCCTCGCCGGCCAAGAGAAGGACCTTGGCGAAGACCACGGGATCGCCGGCCTTCCCCTCGCGGCGGTCGACCCGGATGAAGTCGCCTTCCGAGACGCGATACTGATGGGAACCGTCTTCAAAAACAGCGTACATGGTTGGATTCGAAGCTCCTGGGCGGGCGACGGGCCCGCGTGCGACGAGCGCCGGGACGCTCGGGCTCGCCCGCCCCCGACCTCTTCCCGCGGATTGGGTGGTTCAACCTCGTCGCGCGGAATCCCCTCCCGCGCGAGAAGAAGGCGAAACCGTACCACATGCGAGAGGGGCGAATCAAGGCGAGAAGGAAAGAGAAAAGTCAGTACATGCATTCCCTCTCCCGCCGGGAGAGGGTAGCCGCGCCAGCGGCGGGTGAGGGTCGCGGCGCTTCGGAAGGAGCGTCGGTTTACGATCCGCCGACCCGACGCTCGCTCCGAAGCGCGATGACCCTCACCCGGCCCTTCGGGCCACCCTCTCCCGGTGGGAGAGGGGACGCATGCGTTGCCTTGTCGGATTTTGGATTATTATCGGAATCTCGAAGAATCCCAGGGCCGATCTCCCGCCCCGGCGCATGGGAGGGGTGGAATTCGGGAGGAGGGGGCCGAATGCGACCATCGACCGGGGGCTTGCGGGGCCTGTTCACGGGCGGATCGACGACGGGGATGACCGACGGCGAGTTGCTGGAGCGGTTCCGCTTGCGAACCGGGCCGGCGGACGCGGCGGCGGAATCGGCGTTCGAGGCGCTCGTGGACCGGCACGCGGCGATGGTCTGGGGCGTCTGTCGGCGGTCGCTGGACCGTTCCGACGCCGAGGACGCCTTTCAGGCGACGTTCCTGGTCCTCGTCCGCAAGGCCGGCTCGATCCGGGTCGATGACCGAGGTTCGGCCGGGCGCTGGCTTTACGGCGTGGCGCGGAAGGTCGCGGCGCGGGTCCGCTCGGAAGCTCGCAAGCGTCTTCCGGCGGTCGTCGAGCCGACGGCCGACGACGACCCCGCGACGCTCGCCGAGCGCCGGGACGTCCGCGACGCGGTGGCCGACGAGCTTGACCGCCTCCCCCCGAAGTACCGTCGTCCGATCGAGTTGTGCGACTTCGAGGGCCTGACCTACGAACAGGCCGGCGTTTCCCTGGGCTGGCCGACCGCGACGATCAAGAGCCGGCTGGCCCGCGGACGCTCTCGGCTGCGGTCGCGGCTGGAGCGCCGGGGACTCGCGCCGACGGCGGGGGTCGTCCTGATCGAGTTCGCCCGCGGGGCCCAGGCCGGCGTCCCGAAGTCGTTGACCCCCTCCACTTTGCGAACCGTCGCGCTCGCCTCGGGGCTGGTCCCCGGAGCGGTCGCGAGGCTTGCCGAAGGAGTCGTCCGAGCCATGCTGTTGCAAAAGTTGAAGCCCCTCGCCCTGCTCCTGGCCGCCGGCGCGGCCACCGCCGCGGTGGCCGTCGCCCGCCCGCCCCAGGAGGCCGCGCCGAAGCCTCCGGCCGCTCCATCGGCCCCGGCGGATCGCCCCGATCGCGCCCCGCGGTTCGCCCGAGTGCTGGCGACGGGCGAAACCGTCGAGGTCGTCGGCGTGTCCACCTTCCCGCCCGGCCCCAAGACCTGGTGGCGGCCCGACGGCGCGCCGATTGAAACCGCGCCTTGCGATCCATTCCCTTACCGTCCGAGCGAGCATGTCGCCCTTTTGGCGAAGGAACTGATCGAGTTGCAACTCGCCATCCAGGTACCGGCGGACCTGGACACGAAGGACTTCCAGTGGCGGGTCGACGACTGGCATCAAACCACGCCGGACCAGGCGGCCACGCGCGACGGCGAGCCGGTCCCTGGGCTGAAGACCCTGTACGTCTCGATCCCCCGCGGCTTGCATCCGACGTCGCTCACCGTGCGGTTCGACGCGCCGGCCGGGGCCTGGCGATCGCTCGGGGCGTGGGACAACCATCATGGCGGCGTGATCAGTTCGATCGGGGACCGGAGCCTGATCTTCAGCGACGCCGTCGAATCGAACGGCGGGACGATGATCTCGTTCGCCCACGGCCTGCCCCCCTCGGTGCCGATCCGGATCGTGGCGTTCGATCGGGAGGGCCGCGAGTTCGAGGGCGAGTCCGCCGGCGGCGGCTGGGCCCGAACGCCGACCGGCGAATCGTTCGGCATGCTGGGGCGCCGCTTCCAGATCCCCCTCGCCGACGTCGCCGGGTTCCGCGTCCAGGCCCGTCTGGTCGAAAACCTCGTCATTCCCGACATCGCCCTGAAGCCGCGCCCCGCCGACGATCCCCGTTGACCGATTCGCCCGGCCGGGGTAGCAAGTCTTTGCGTCACATCGGCCGAGGGGCGGGAATTTTTTCCGGATTCCTGAAATCGCCGCGCGCGATCCGCGGATCATCCAGTCGAAGCGGGATCGCGCGCTCTTTGGCAAGACGATAAGCAAGTGGAAGCAAGGCGAGACTTACTCGCAAACGATCCCCGCGGCGCGGCGAAATCGGTTCCCTCTCCCCTCGGGCTGACGACCCGACACTTTTTCGGAGGCCGCGGCGATCATCGCCTTCTCCCCTTGAGGGAGAAGGTGGCCCGAAGGGCCGGATGAGGGGTCGACCGGCGTCGAGTTTCGGCGTAAGCCATGGGA
>Ga0209916_1002017_pt1 | contig 12378 bp, 7 predicted proteins | sample ThiBio_1000_plan_FD_183956 | JGI IMG/M metagenome (GOLD analysis project Ga0209916, IMG submission 183956) | Wastewater bioreactor microbial communities from Cape Town, South Africa - Thiocy_solids_2 (SPAdes) | ecosystem: Engineered > Bioreactor > Thiocyanate-remediating > Anaerobic-Aerobic ... | reverse complement strand
GCGCCAGATAATTCACCAATGCCTCCGGCAGATAACCATCCTCCCGATACTGCATCACCGAAACCGCGCCATGCCGCTTCGACAAGCGCTCGCCATCCGCACCGAGAATCATCGGCACATGGGCGTATTGCGGCAGGGGCGCGCCCAATGCCTTCAGTATGTTGATCTGGCGCGGCGTATTGTTCACGTGATCGTCACCCCGAATCACATGCGTAATGTTCATATCGAGATCGTCTATCACTACGCCAAAGTTATAAGTCGGCACGCCATCCCCCCGCAGCAGCACGAGGTCATCCAGCTCGCTGTTGGCAACGGTTATCTCACCCTTTATGAGATCCTTGAATGTTACCTCCCCCTCCAGCGGATTTTTCAGCCGCACGACGGGCTTCACGTCGGCGGGAGGCGTTTCTCTGGAATCGCGCCAGCGGCCATCGTAGCGGGGCTTCAAGCCCGCCGCGCGCTGCTGCTCGCGCATCGCGTCCAGTTCTTCCCTGCTGCAATAGCAGTAATAGGCGTGACCCGTACGCAGCAACTGCTCCGCCACTTCATGGTAGCGCGCCAGCCGCTGCATCTGATAAAGCGGCCCCTCGTCGTAATCCAGCCCGAGCCATGCCATCCCGTCCAGAATCGCCTGCGTTGACTGAGCGGTGGAACGTTCCAGGTCGGTATCCTCGATCCGAAGGACGAATTTACCGCCATGTCTGCGGGCATAGGCCCAGGAAAACAGCGCCGTGCGGGCGCCGCCGATATGAAGATAACCTGTGGGACTGGGAGCGAAACGGGTGCGGATCATGAAGTGAAGGTCGGTTGTAAGCCCAACTTGTGTAATTGTGAGAATTCGCTATTTTACGTTAATGCCAAGTCAGCAGTGACTTAACATTTGTATATACATATCCCGTAACCTCATGCGTTTGTGCGCGTTGACCAAAATCCTCGATTTATGCTCTAATTGCGCCTCCCTCAACCGTTATCGATTCAGGATAACGTCAAGCAATGGGCGGTTAACTCAGCGGTAGAGTGCCACCTTCACACGGTGGAAGCCACTGGTTCGATCCCAGTACCGCCCACCACTAAAATCACACCATATCTCGACGCATAGTGCTTAATTCGATTTCCCTATTGATATAGGCGGAAGCGATGCCGGAAAACCAGAACAATCTGTGATTCCTCCATGTCCTGGCTGTATTGGATGAATTTTAGAATAGCCTGTGGATTATATTACGCCCCACACTCAACCATACGATCCCCCTGCCGTAAAGAAGAGTAAATCCTCCCGCACTAAGCTGCCAAACATCCCTTGGCAAGACAGCTACTGTAAGCCCTTATCTGCTATAGACATAAACCGAAGAATTCTGGCTAACAAGATCTACAGTTTTGCTCAGATGAAAGGAGTGGCTGAAAGAGCTAATGCGTTGGATTAAGCTGGACAATAAGGTACATTAGCCAGCTTTGCGCCCGAGGCATGAGGTGTGCCAAGCAACCACCTTGCCCAGTTGTAACGCCAACAGTATTGATCATGTCCAATCCGTTCTTTGATCACCCAATCCTGAACTCTCCCTATGCCTATCCCACGCGGCACTGGGAACTGGATGAGCATGGCCAGCCCACGCAGAAGATTCTCGAAACCCGCCGCCGCGCGGAATTCATCACACCCATTCCGAAACCCAAGAAGAGGAAATATACCACCACACAGGGAGCGCTCATTTTCGACGAGGGCAAGGGACTTTCGACTAAAGAGCAGCAATACGATCCTACTCCAATCATCAATGAAGTGCGCCGCTATGTGGATACCTGGCGTAAATTGACAAAACCTAATCAGTGGCAGGTCACGGTGGAGACCGCTCGCCTGCTCCAGCACTGGCGGCATCACAAATTCAGCGGCATCCGCCCCTTCTTCTGCCAGATCGAGGCAGTGGAAACCGCGATCTGGCTGACCGAGGTAGCTCCCCAGTCGAGCAATGGCAAGCGCATACTCGATCATCTTGCATCGGCGAACAGGGATGCCAACCCCGAGTTGATGCGGTTGGCGCTGAAGCTTGCGACAGGGGCCGGCAAGACAACGGTAATGGCCATGCTCATTGCCTGGCAGACCATCAATGCAGTACGACGCCCGGCGAGCAAGCACTTTACGCGCGGCTTTCTCGTCTGCGCACCCGGTCTGACCATCAAAGACCGGCTGCGTGTCCTCCAGCCTAACGACCCCGATAGCTACTACAAGGACCGCGAGCTGGTGCCGAGCGACATGCTGGATGATGTGAACCGGGCCAAGATCGTCATCACCAATTACCACGCATTCAAGCTGCGCGAGCACATCGAGCTTTCCAAAGGCGGTCGCCAGCTTCTCCAGGGCCGCACGGGCGAAGCGCCTCAAACACTCGAAACCGAAGGCCAGATGCTCCAGCGCGTGATGCCCGACTTGATGGGTATGAAAAATATTCTCGCGATCAATGACGAGGCGCACCATTGCTACCGGGAGAAACCGAAAGATGCAGACGACGAGGACCTGAAAGGTGACGAGAGGAAGGAGGCCGACAAGAACAACGAGGCGGCACGCCTCTGGATTTCTGGCCTTGAAGCCGTCAACCGTAAGCTGGGCCTAAGTCGTGTCATCGATCTGTCGGCGACGCCATTTTTCCTGCACGGCTCAGGTTATGCCGAAGGCACACTGTTTCCCTGGACGATGAGCGACTTCTCGCTCATGGATGCCATCGAGTGCGGCATCGTCAAATTGCCGCGCGTGCCGGTGGCGGAAAATATCCCTGGCGAAGAAATGCCGATGTTCAGAGATTTATGGGAACACATCCGCAAAGATATGCCAAGGAAAGGGCGCGGTCAAGGCGAGGAACTGGACCCCCTCAAACTTCCCACCCGTTTGCAGACGGCATTGCAAGCCCTCTACGGCCACTACGAGAAAACCTTCCAGCTCTGGACGGACAAGGGTATCAAAGTTCCTCCGTGTTTTATTATCGTCTGCCAGAACACCGCCATTTCCAAGCTGGTTTACGACTTCATCTCCGGCTTCCATCGCAAGAAAGCGGATGGCACCAGCACATTAGTGCATGGATGCCTTTCACTGTTCCGCAATTTCGATGAAGTCACCGGCAACCCCCTCCCGCGCCCGAATACACTTCTCATCGACAGCGAGCAGCTTGAAGCGGGTGATGCGCTCGACGACAACTTTCACAGCATGGCTGCCGATGAGATTGAGCGTTTTCGCCGCGAGATCGTGGAGCGCAGTGGTGATGCCCGCGCCGGCGACAAGATCACGGACCAGGAATTGCTCCGCGAGGTCATGAATACCGTTGGCAAACCTGGCCAGTTAGGCGAGGGAATCCGCTGCGTTGTCTCGGTATCGATGCTCACCGAGGGATGGGACGCCAATACTGTTACCCACGTGCTCGGCATTCGCGCGTTTGGCACCCAGCTCCTGTGCGAGCAGGTCATTGGCCGCGCGTTGCGTCGCCAATCCTATGAGCTGAATGAAGACGGGCCTGACAAAGGGCTGTTCAATGTCGAGTACGCGGATGTTTTCGGCATTCCCTTCGACTTCACGGCAAAGCCCGTCATGGCTCCTCCGCAACCGCCGCGTGAGACGATTCAAGTCAGGGCCATGCGTCCCGAGCGCGACGCCCTCGAAATTCGCTTTCCCCGCGTCGAAGGCTATCGTGTCGAACTGCCGGAGGAACGTCTTACCGCTGACTTCAACGACGATTCCATCCTGATGCTCAGCCCCGATCTCGTCGGACCCTCCATTACCCGCAATGCCGGCATCATCGGTGAAGCCGTGGATATGAGCCTCAAGCACCTGGGTGACATGCGGCCATCCACGCTTGTTTTCCATCTCACCCAGCGGCTGCTCAACACAAAGTGGCGCGACCCCGGAGAGGAGCCGAAGCTCCATCTATTCGGACAGCTCAAGCGCATCACCAAGCAATGGCTCGACACCTGTCTCGTATGCAAAGGTGACACCTATCCCGCGCTGCTCATGTATCAGGAATTGGCCGATATGGCCTGCAACAGGATCACAGCGGCCATCACCCGCCAGTTCCTCGGCGAGCGGCCCATCAAGGCATTGCTTGATCCCTATAATCCCACTGGCTCGACCCGCCACGTCCGCTTCAACACATCGAAGACCGCGCGCTGGGAAACGAGTTCAAAATCCTGCCACATCAACTGGATCATTCTCGACAGTGACTGGGAGGCGGAATTCTGTCGCGTGGCGGAGTCGCACCCTAGAGTTCGGGCTTACGTGAAGAACCACAATCTAGGCCTGGAAGTACCTTATCGCTACGGCTCCGAGACACGCAAGTATTTACCCGATTTTATAGTTCTAGTAGATGACGGGTATGGGCCGCGCGACCCGCTCCATCTGGTGATCGAAATAAAGGGCTACCGGCGCGAAGATGCGAAGGAGAAAAAATCCACCATGGAGACATACTGGGTACCCGGCGTAAACCATCTCGGCACTTATGGCCGCTGGGCATTCGCTGAGTTCACCGAGGTTTACCAGATCGAGGCTGATTTCAAGGTCAAGGTCGAAAGCGAGTTCAACAGGATGATCGACCTCGTTGCACCCTCGATGACGCTGCAGGAAGAATAATTATGGCAAAGAAGCACTCCAATTTCAAAACAGTCGAAGCCTTGAAGTACGAGGAGGCAAAGCGCAAAAACATTCCCACTGTTGAATATCAGTCGGTAATGCAGAAAAATGAGCAGGACCCGGTGCGGGTAGCGTATGAGCACAGGAATAGGGATTTAGACCCGCAACTCGTCTGGCGTGGCAAGGACGAGCAGGATTGGAGCGATCTGGTGGTTCATGCTCCGCCGCTCTACATTCAGGAAAAGGTTCATCCCAAGGCGCTCATCAACGATCTATTGCGCGAGACGCGGGAGCGCAGGCATGAAACGGGGCAGATCACGCCCGATCTTTTCGCCGATTTCAACGGCATCCCCAAGGACGCAGACAAGACTGAGTTCTATCAGCACGACCAGAACTGGAGCAACCGCATGATACTTGGCGACTCGCTTCAGGTCATGGCCAGCTTGGCTGAGCGCGAGGGCTTGCGCGGTAAGGTGCAGTGCATCTACTTCGATCCGCCCTACGGCATCAAATTCAACAGCAACTTTCAGTGGAGTACAACGAGTCGTGATGTGAAGGACGGCAAAACCGACCACATCACCCGCGAACCAGAGCAGGTCAAGGCGTTTCGCGATACCTGGCGTGATGGAATTCATTCATATCTGACCTATCTACGAGACCGGCTCACCGTTGCTCGGGATTTATTGACTGATTCAGGCTCGATCTTCGTGCAGATAGGTGATGAGAACGTGCACCGCGTCCGGGCCGTGATGGATGAGGTGTTTGGGGAGGGAAATTTTGTATCGACAATTGCCTATGCAAAAACGACCGGCTTCTCGGGAGATCTGCTGTCAAATGTTGCCGATTACATGGTTTGGTATACAAAAAACAAATCACTGATTAAATACCGTGACTTATATACTGCAAAAAAAGCTGGTGAGGCTGGCGCAACAAAGTATCGTGAAGCAGCTTCCATAAGCGCTTTAAAAAATTCATCTCATGAGGGGACGCGCCTTGCGACGTCAGCTGATCTGACGTCGCAAGGCGCGTCAAACAGCGAACAAGTTTTCTCATTTATAGGCTACGAATGGTTTGCACCCAAAGGACTTCATTGGAAAACCACTGTAGAAGGACTTTTGCGAACTTCAAAAGCAGAACGAGTAATGCTTGAGGGATCGACTCCCAGATATGTTCGCTTTCTTGATGATTTTGCGGCCACTCCAAGAACGAATATTTGGCTTGATATTGGGGGGATTCAAAGTAGAACCGATCCCAAAGTGTATGTTGTACAGACTGCCACGGAAGCTGTCAACGCTGTGTCCTCATGGTCACCGACCCTGGTGATCTCGTGCTCGACCCGACCTGCGGTTCCGGTACCACTGCTACCGTTGCCGAACAATGGGGTCGTCGCTGGATCACGATTGATACCTCACGGGTGGCGTTAGCGCTGGCCCGCGCTCGCATCATGGGTGCGCGCTACCCATTTTATCTGCTGGCCGATTCCCGCGAAGGTCAGATCAAGGAGGCCGAAATCGCTCGCACCGCGCCGAGTTCGCAGCCCGTACATGGAAACATCCGCCACGGCTTTGTATATGAGCGCGTGCCACACATCACGCTCAAGTCCATTGTCAATAACGCAGAGATCGATGTCATCTGGGAACGCTTTCAGAAAGAACTGGAACCATTGCGGATGATCCTCAACAACGAGGTTGGAAAAAACTGGCAGGAATGGGAAATCCCGCGCGAAGCCGGCAAGGATTGGTCTATCAAAGCGAATCTGGCGCACACCGCCTGGTGGCAGCAGCGCATCGCCCGCCAGAAGGAGATCGATGCCTCTATCGCCGCCAAGGCCGACCACGAATATCTCTACGACAAGCCGTATATAGACAACAAAAAAATCCGCGTAGCCGGACCCTTCACCGTGGAAAGCCTCAGTCCCCACCGTATGCTGGGAGTGGACGAGAACGACGAACTGATTGATGCGCTGAACCAGGATGGTACCGAATATAACGTAAAGCAGTCCTTTCCCCAGATGATCCTGGAGAATCTCAAGACCGCCGGCGTGCAGCAGGCCCACAAGGAAGACAGGATCACCTTCACTGCGCTCACAACTTGGCCTGGAGAACTGGTTTGTGCCGAGGGCCGTTATCTGGAAGGAAACGCGGAAACCGGTAGCGAGAAACGTGCCGCCATCTTCATCGGCCCTGAGTTCGGTACCGTGCAGCGCGCCGACCTGGTCGCCGCCGCGCGCGAGGCGGGAGATGGCAGATTCGATGTATTGATTGCCTGCGCATTCAACTATGAGGCCCACGCAACCGAATTCAGCAAGCTTGGGCGCATCCCCGTGCTCAAGGCACGCATGAACGCCGATCTGCACATGGCCGAAGACCTTAAGAATACCGGCAAGGGCAATCTGTTCGTCATCTTCGGCGAACCGGATATCACTCTGCTGCCCGAGAACGATGGCAAGCTGCGCGTGAAAGTGAATGGCGTGGACGTCTTCAAACCCCAGACCGGCGAAGTCGTCAGTAACGGTCCCGATGAGATCGCCTGCTGGTTCATCGACACCGACTACAACGAAGAGAGCTTCTTCGTCCGCCATGCCTATTTCCTAGGCGCGAATGATCCCTATAGTGCGCTCAAGACGACATTGAAAGCCGAGATCGATCCCGAAGCCTGGGCAACCCTGAATAGTGATACCTCGCGTCCGTTCGACAAACCAAAATCAGGACGTATCGCCGTGAAGGTGATCAACCATTTGGGGGATGAAGTAATGAAAGTATTCAGAGTAAGCTGATGCTGCCTTCCGATAGAATCTTGCAAATGTTCGAATTTCTTGGACACTCAACTCGGAGGCAGTGTTGATTATCAGGAGAGGAAGATAACATGGCCAAGATAGAGGGATTTCGGGTAAAAAACTTCAGAGCATTGAAGGACGTAACACTTGGCAAACTCTGGAATCTGCAGGATGCGGCTCCCCTGACACCCATGACAGCAGTAATCGGAAAGAATGGCGTGGGCAAGAGCACATTGTTCGATGCATTTGGTTTTTTGGCGGATTCGCTGAAATCTGGTGTCGAGGAGGCGTGCGATACGCGTGGTCGTGGCGGTTTCGATAGAATACGTACACAAGGACAGCAGGGACCGATAGAACTGGAGGTCTACTACAAGGAAGATGGGAATGCTCGCCCAATTACCTATGAGCTCGCAATCAGCGTAGATGCTTCCGGTCGTCCCTATGTCGTGAGGGAACGTCTCCGGCAAAGACGAAAAGGACAGAAACATGGTCACCCCTTTTCATTTCTCATGCTGAATAGCGGTAAAGGGGTTGTATGGAAAGGGGAGCAAGAAGGTCTTGATGAAGAACGTAGTGATTTTGACCTTCTCGGATTTATAGAATCGATTAAAACTGGCGAGATAAAGGAAGAATCAAAGGAAACTGAAGTTGTAGAACTGGATGACAAACGTAAACTGGGTATCGCAACACTTGGTTCACTGAAGCAACATCCCAGAATTTCCGCATTTCGCAGATTTATAGAGGGGTGGTATCTGAGCTATTTTACACCGGACGCCGCGAGGAGCTTACCCTTAGCAGGTCCTCAGAAGCACCTTAACATTCATGGTGATAATTTGGGAAATGTTGTGCAGTTTATGGAACGTGAACACCCAAAGCGTTTTCAATTCATCTTGAATCGAATTGCAGAAAAAATTCCTGGTATCAACAAGATCGATACAGAGAAGACAAATGACGGTCGATTACTTCTTCGATTTAATGACCAAGGTTTCCGGGATCCATTTTATTCGCAACAAATGTCAGACGGAACCCTTAAGGTTTTTGCCTATTTACTATTGCTGGGAGATCCAACTCCTCCACCGTTTCTCTGCATCGAAGAACCTGAGAACGGTTTGTATCATAAGCTGTTGGAATCTTTGGCTCGTGAATTCCGTGAGCATGCGACAGGTCGAAAAGGTGGATCACAAGTATTCATCACCACACATCAGCCTTATTTTGTTGATGCTCTTGAACCCGAAGAAGTTTGGATTCTGGAAAAGGGTTCAGATGGCTACTCAATCATTCGGAGAGCAAGCGACGATGAAATCGTAAAAAATATGGTTGCAGAGGGACTAAGCCTGGGTGGGCTATGGTACAGCGACTATCTGGATGCGAGGTAGGCTTGTGCATCTGGAAGTACTCGTCGAAGACCAGTCGGGGAAGAAAGCACTCGATATCCTCATTCCGAAGATTATTGGTAACAGTCACACATTTAAAGTTCATCCTTATAAAGGACTCGGCCATATCCCGAAAAATCTGACAGGAAGCATGGACGTGAACAAGCGTATTCTGCTTGATCAACTTCCCCGGTTGCTCAGGGGCTATGGGAAGACATTTTCGAGTTATCCGGCTGATTATCCCGCTGCTGTCGTCCTGATATGTGACCTAGATGACCGGTGCCTGAAGTCGTTTCGTACGCAGCTTCTAACCATTCTTGATTCTTGCAGCCCTCGACCTGAAACTCATTTCTGTATTGCTATAGAGGAAGGGGAGGCATGGTTCCTTGGAGATCTTCCAGCTGTGAAAGCTGCATATCCAAAAGCGAAAGACGCGATCCTGCAAGGCTATGCAAACGATTCCATATGCGGCACATGGGAACGGCTCGCGGACGCTGTTTTCCCGGGAGGGGCAAAGGCCTTGTCAGCAAAAGGCTGGTCAGGAATTGGCGCCGAGAAATCAGCTTGGGCAGAGAAAATTACGCCTCATATGAACTGGCAGGATAACGCATCTCCCAGCTTCTGCTACTTTACGAAGAAACTTCGAGGATTGATGGGAGCCATAGAAAATTAATGGATTTCCGCATCGCCGACACCTTTACTGACAGTCTAGCCCGCCTTACCGGCGACGAACAAAAAGCAGTCAAGACGACTGCATTCGACCTGCAGCTCAATCCCGCCAATCCTGGATTCAATTTTCACAAGCTGGAAAAGGCGAAAGACAGGAATTTCTGGTCCGTCCGGGTGAACGCAGACATCCGTCTGATCGTTCACAAGACAGCGGAAAGTCTCCTGCTCTGCTACGTCGATCACCATGACAAGGCTTATGACTGGGCGGAGCGGCGAAAACTGGAAACGCATCCCACAACAGGCGCCGCGCAACTGATCGAGATACGTGAAACGGTACGGGAGATACTCGTGCCGGCTCATGTACAGACAATACCCATCCCGGAACCAAAGCTCGCCGCCGCGCCGAGATGTATTTACATCCGCGCATCCGATGAAGAGCTTCTCGGCTACGGCGTCCCATCCGAGTGGCTTGATGATATCAGGAAGGCTGTCACGGAGGACGCATTGCTGGCCTTGGCTGAATACCTGCCTGCCGAGGCGGCGGAGGCATTGCTGGAACTGGCGACGGGCGGCAAACCGCACTTATCCCACCCCGCCGTGCTGGCAGCAAATCCTTTCGATCATCCCGATGCTCAGCGCCGCTTCCGCGTGATGACGAATGTGAAGGAGTTGCAGCGTGCCCTTGATTTCCCTTGGGAGAAATGGACGGTCTTTCTCCACCCGGAACAACGGCAATGGGTGGAGCGCGACTACAATGGTCCAGTGCGCGTTTCCGGGTCCGCCGGCACGGGCAAGACCATCGTGGCATTGCATCGTGCCGCCCATCTGGCACGCACACATCCCAGCGCTCGGGTCCTGCTGACAACCTTCTCGGGTGCACTAGCCAAGGCGCTGCAAACCAAGCTGAAGCGGCTGCTGGGCAGCGAACCTCGTCTCGCGGAAAGGATTGATGTTTACTCGCTCGACGCCATTGGTCTTCGGCTCTATAGGTCGCATATCGGACCGGTAGCGACTGCGAGCTGTGAAGTTTTGCGCGGGCTGATGCAGGAAGCCGCGAGTGCGGTCGATGGACACAAATTCGGCCTGCATTTTCTCCTCGCCGAATGGGAACAGGTGGTGGACGCGTGGCAGTTGAAAAACTGGGAGGACTATAGGGATATTGTCCGCCTGGGCAGGAAAACACGGCTCCCGGAAACGCAGCGTCTGGTGTTGTGGTCCATTTTCGATCGTGTACGTGCCGGGCTTAACGCGCGCCAAGTGATTACGAACGCGGAGCTTTTCAGTTCTCTGGCAACCGTAATCTCTGTTAGCAAGAAGGCTGTTTTCGACTTCGCAGTCGTGGATGAGGCGCAGGATATCAGCATCGCTCATCTGCGGTTCTTTGCTGCCTTGGCCGGCGATCGGCCCGATGCGCTCTTTTTTGCCGGTGACCTCGGCCAGCGCATCTTTCAGCAGCCCTTCTCCTGGAAGGCTTTGGGTGTGGATATCCGGGGGCGCTCGCGTACCTTACGGGTCAATTATCGGACCTCTCACCAAATACGAATGCAGGCAGATCGTCTGCTCAGCCCGATGGTGACGGACATGGATGGTAATAGGGAGGACCGGAGCGACACGGTTTCTGTGTTCAACGGTCCGCCACCGACAATTCGTTCGCTCAAAACTGAAAACGAGGAGATTAAGGTAGTTAGTAACTGGATCCGCGAACGAATCAAGGCCGGTCTGGTGCCGCACGAATTTGGCGTGTTTGTCCGCTCCTCTGCGGAACTGGATCGCGCACGAGTTGCTGTCGAACAAGCGGGTCTGGATTACAGGATTCTCGATGAACATGTCGAAACCGCCAACGGCTACATCTCAATCAGTACGATGCACCTTGCCAAAGGTCTGGAGTTCCGTGCCGTGGCTGTGATGGCCTGTGACGATGAGATTATTCCCTTGCAGGAACGTATCGAGACCGTTGGTGACGAAGCTGATTTGCAGGAAGTCTATGACACTGAACGCCACCTGCTCTATGTTGCCTGCACCCGCGCCAGGGATTACCTGTTGCTGACGAGTGTCGAGCCGCGGTCAGAGTTTCTGGATGACATCCGAAATTAAGGGATATTGCGTGGTTTAATCTGAACAGGCAGGCTGAACCACCGACCTGAAGAAGAAGGGATTAAGACTGATTGCTCTCAGAACTCAGGAGCCGTGACTATGCAAGCGGGCAGGATAATTCTCGATGATTTCGCTATCCGAGAGCCGAAGATACATCCTTTGCACGAAGATTCCGGAGAAATCGACTGGTGATCACCGCCTTTTCGATTGTCCACAATTGCTGTGGATAAGTTTGTTGATAAGCTCTGTAAACGAGGAGTAAGTCACCTTTCTGTAACATTTTTTCTTAGCCGGCTATTTTTTGAACTTTTTTTAAATATATTTATTATCAAATACTTGAATAAAAATCAAGCCTCATGGGCTTTTGACAGTTAGTGCTGGAATTGCGCATGCAACCCAGGCGAAAAATGTGGATTATTTGGAAATGTCAAGCAAAATGTGGTCGTTGATTTATAAGGTCTCCTGGCTTTGGGTTCGATTCTGAGTCTTCTTCCTTTCTTCCGCTTGCCCTGAGTTAATGCAAGCCACGTGCTTTCAATACCCGGGATTTTTTGTCAACAAAGGCTGTTTTGCTACGGTACTCCGTTTTGCGGCCGTTATAACGAGAATAGTCGTCACCCCTCGGGCTCGTCGCGCGCAGGCCTTTGATCCTTCATCGCGCCATCCGCACATGGCCGGGAAAATTCTCGGATGCGGGGTCGCTGTTACAGCGACAACACCTACAGCTGACAGTATCCTGGGGGGAGGAACGATCATTCGCGCATTGCGAAACCCAGTATGAATGAGCAGAACCTGTATAGACATCATGGCAGACAGCAGACCCGACCTTCCTGATAGCAACAGGAAATATCGCATTTCGTCGAAAA
>Ga0209916_1002015_pt1 | contig 12387 bp, 8 predicted proteins | sample ThiBio_1000_plan_FD_183956 | JGI IMG/M metagenome (GOLD analysis project Ga0209916, IMG submission 183956) | Wastewater bioreactor microbial communities from Cape Town, South Africa - Thiocy_solids_2 (SPAdes) | ecosystem: Engineered > Bioreactor > Thiocyanate-remediating > Anaerobic-Aerobic ... | reverse complement strand
ACCCCGCCGATCAGGGGGGAGTCGATCACGTCGACCAGCGACGCGGGGGCGAAGCGGATCAGGCCGTCGACGTTCGATTCGGTCTTCAGCGAGGTGGCGTACCGCCAGTCCTCGGGGAGCCTGGCGGAGAGGGCGACGGTCGTCTCCGCGGCCGTGGGCCCTTCGGGGTAGAGGATGCAGGTGGCCCAGTTGACGACGCCGACGTTGGCGTCGCCGTAGGTGAGGTGGCCGGCGGCCTCGACGGCGGGATAGTTGGTGATGGTGTCGAGCCGGACGCGGAGCGTGGAAACGCCTTCAGGAACCTTGCAGACGATCCGATACCGCTCCAGGTCGTCACGCCGCCAGGGGACGACGGAGCCGTCGGGCGCGAAGACGCGGAGGCCGGCGACGGGCTCGTTGGAGCCGCAGGGCTCGTGGGTTCCCGGGATCCACTTGGGATGCCAAAGCGCCAGATCCGCGCCCGGCTCGCAGGGCACGTCGATGGTGGCGTGGACGAGTTTTTTGGGAAGCTCGCGCAGGTCGACCTCCGCGGTCATGGTCGGCTCGGCGGCGGTCGTGGTCGCGGCGAGGGTGAAGGCGATGGCGGCCAGACTCGCGAGGGATCGGATCGAATTCATAAGATGATTTCCTATAGATTAATTAAAACGATCTTCCCCCCTCGCGGGGGAAGACAGACCGCGAAGCGGTCAGATGAGGGGGACGGCGGGAGAACAAGCCGTCGGGCTCGTCGGCGGCCCTCCCGGTTGGTTTTGGAACGCCGCCGGCCGCTCGCGCGTCCTCCCCCTCATCCGGCCCTTCGGGCCACCTTCCCCCGCGAGGCGGGAAGGGCGTCGCGAGGTTCGCGAGAATCCGCGGCGCTTCATCGTAATCGGTTCGTCGCCCGAATGAAGGGGCGGGGGGGCTTGGTCGTTGATCGTCGGCTTCCTCTTATGTACGCTCCGATACGGTCGGGTCGGTCGGATCGGTTCCCAAGGGAGGCTTCCGCCGCCGGCCTTCGGGTGACGGCCCGAGGACGATCGAGCCTCGGGACGATTCGTTTCGACCGAATCAAAGGGATGAATATGAACGTTCGGATCGCGCTGACGATCGCGCTAGCCCTGTCCTTCGCCGCCGCGCCGGCCTTGTTCGCCGAGGAGCCCGCGGCGGGCGGGAAGGCGTTGCGGGCGGGGATGATCGGGCTGGACACCTCGCACACGGTGGCCTTCGCGAAGGTGCTCAACGATGCCAAGGCCCCGCCGGAGCTGTCCGGGGTGAGGGTGGTCGCGGCGTTCCCCGGCGGCAGTCCGGACGTGCCGTCCAGCATCGACCGCGTCCCCGAGTACACCAAGACGCTCAAGGAGCAGTACGGCGTCGAGATCGTCGATTCGGTCGAGGCCCTGCTGGAGAAGGTGGACGTCGTGTTCCTGGAGAGCGTCGACGGCCGCCCCCACCTGGAGCAGGCCCGGCCGGTCTTCAAGGCGCGCAAGCCGATGTTCATCGACAAGCCGGTCGCCGGCACCCTGGCCGACGCGATCGAGATCTACGATTTGGCGAAGGCGAGCGGAACGCCGATCTTCAGTAGCTCGGCGTTGCGGTTCTCGCCGGGGATCGCGGCGATGCGCGCCGGCAAGCTCGGCCCGGTGACCGGCTGCGACGCCTACAGCCCGTGCGAGACCGAGGAGCACGTCCCGGACTTCTTCTGGTACGGAGTCCACGGGGTGGAGACGCTTTTCACGATCATGGGGACCGGCTGCCAGAGCGTGTCGCGGACCTCGACGCCCGGCGCCGACGTGGCGGTGGGCGTGTGGGAGGGGGGCCGGATCGGCTCCTTCCGCGGCCTTCGCCAGGGGGCTCCGCACGACTACGGCGCGACGGTCTTCGGCCCCAAGGGGATCGGCCAGAGCGGCGGCTACGGCGGTTACGAGCCGCTGTTGGTGGAGATCGTCAAGTTTTTCAAGACCGGCGAGCCCCCCGTCACGGCCGAGGAGACGCTTGAGATCTTCGCCTTCATGGAGGCCGCCGACGAGAGCAAGCGCCAGGACGGCCGCCCCGTGACCCTGGAGAGCGTCACGGCCCGCGCCCGCGCCGAGGCGGCCTCCCGCGGCAAGTGACCCGGACGTTCGCCGGCGACATCCGACCACATAAAGAGGTCCGCGTCCGTTGATGAAGGCCGATTCCGAGACTCCGACCCGAGCCCGCCTGGGCGTGCTGGGGTTCCTGGCGGCGATGGCCTTCATCCTCTACCTGGACCGCGTCTGCATGGGGCAGGCCGCGCCGGCGATCCAGAAGGAATTGGGGATCTCCGACTTCTGGATGGGTCTGACGTTCTCCGCGTTCAGCGTCTCCTACGTCCTGTTCGAGATCCCGACGGGACGCCTGGGCGATCGCCGCGGCTCGCGCGGGGTGCTGACCCGGATCGTGCTTTGGTGGTCGGCCTTCACCGTGATGACGGGGTTGGCGTGGGGGTTGTGGGCGCTTCTGGCGATCCGCTTCCTCTTCGGCGCCGGCGAGGCCGGGGCGCTGCCGAACTCGGCGCGGGTGCTGCGGGTCTGGTTCGCCGAGGCCGACCGCGGCCGCGCCCAGGCGTTCGTGGCGACGTCGATGCTTTTGGGCGGGGTGTTCTCGCCGTTCGTCAGTCAGCGCCTGATGGACGCCGTCGGCTGGCGGGCGACGTTCGCGGTCTTCGGCCTCCTGGGCGCGGCGTGGGCCGCGGCGTTCCATCGCTGGTTCCGCGACGACCCCGCCGCGCACCCGGCGGTCAACGAGGCCGAGCTTCGCCTGATCGCCGAGGACCGCCGCGGCGAGGACGTCTCGCCGACCCGCGAGAAGATCCCGTGGCCTTCGGTCCTGCGCTCGCCGGACGTCTGGCTGCTGGGCCTGGCGATGGTGACGATGGCGGCGACGTATAATCTCTTGATCTCATGGTATCCCAAGTACCTTCAGGAGGCGCGCGGGATCTCGGCGAGCGACTCCGGGCTTTACTCCAGCCTGGTGCTGGCCGCGGGGGCCTCCGGCTGCCTGCTGGGCGGGTGGGTCACCGACCGCCTGACCGAGGGCTTCGCCGGCAGGCGCTGGGGGCGGACGCTTCAGGCCGTCGCGGGCTCCGCGCTGACCGCGGCGGCGCTGGGGGGGAGCGTCCTGGTCGACTCCCCCGCGGTCGCGACGGCCCTGGTGGCCGCGGCGTGCTTCGGGGTGCAGATCCAGATGCCCTCGTGGTGGGCGGCGGCGACGTTGGTGAGCGGCCGGCACGTCGGGGCGTTGTTCGGATTCATGAACATGATCGGGAACGTGGGCGGGATCGCCTCGCCCGCGTTCTTCGGCTGGCTCCTCGACCGCATGGACGCGGCCGGCCGCGTCGGCCGCGCCAAGTGGGAGCCCGGCTTCTGGGCCTACGTCGGCCTGTCCCTGATCGGCGCGGCCCTCTGGGCGTTCGTCGATCCCCGCCGGGTGGTCGGAGGGGATGAGTCGAACGCCGCGGCGTCCGATCCGGCCTGACCGATCAGCGCTCGCCGCCGAGGCTTTGGAGTTCGACCATGTCGCGGTAGGCGCCGGCGGCGGCCATGAGTTGCTCGTGGCCGCCGGCCTCGACGACGACGCCGTCCTCCAGCACGAGGATTCGATCGGCGCCCTTGATGGTGCTGAGGCGGTGGGCGATGACGAACGACGTCCGACCCTCCAGCAGACGGCCGAGGCCCTGCTGGATCAGGCGCTCGCTTTCGCTGTCGAGGTTGCTGGTGGCCTCGTCGAGGATGAAGATCTTGGGGTCGGTGAGGATCGCGCGGGCGATCGCCAGCCGCTGGCGCTGGCCGCCGCTGAGGCGCACCCCGCGCTCGCCGACGACCGTCTCGTAACCTTCGGGAAGCCGGTCGACGAACTCGGCGGCGTTGGCGGCCTTCGCGGCCTCGACGATTCGACGTCGCGAGGCCGAGCGGTCGCCGTAGCCGATGTTCTGGGCGATCGTGCCGTCGAAGAGGAACACGTCCTGCTCGACCACGCCCAGGAGTCGGCGGTAGCTCTCGACGTCGTAGTCCGGAAGCGGGACGCCGTCGAGCCGGATCGAGCCCAGGGTCGGGTCGTAGAACCGGGCGACGAGGTTGCAGAGCGTCGTCTTGCCGGAGCCGCTGCGGCCCACCAGCGCGATCGTCTCGCCGGGGGCGACGTCCAGGTTCACGTCCCGCAAGACCAGCCGGTCGGTGCCGGGATAGGCGAAGGAGACGCCCTCCAGGGTGATCCGCCCCTTGACGGCGCGACGGTCCAATCGCCGCGAGCCCTGGCGGCCGGCCATCTCGCGAGGCTCCTCCAGCAGGTCCAGCACGCGGTCGAAGCCGGAGAGGTTGTTCTGGAACTGGGTGACGCTCGTCGCCAGCACGGCCATCGGCTCAAGCAGCATGGTCAGGTAGACCAAAAACATCATCATGTCGCCCAGCGAGAGCCGGCCGTCGAGCACCTGCGATCCGCCGTAGTACAAAAGCGCCGCGGAGGCCAGGGGGACGGCCAACTCCCAAACCAGTTCCACGATTCGCGAGACCCACCAGGCGAACAGTTCCAGCCGGGCCATCAGGTGGTTGGAGAGCGTGAACCGGGCCGACTCCGACCGCTGGCGGCCGAACGCGCGGACGATCCGCATGCCGCCGAAGACCTCGGTGGCCTCGGCGTCGATCTGGAGCCGTTTCTTGCGGACCTGGCGGTAGATCGGCCGGATCCGGCGGTTCCAGAATCGATCCGAGACGTAAAGCATCGGCAGCAGCATCACGACCCCGGCCAGCAGTCGCCAGTCGACCCAGGCCAGGACGAGCAGGCCGCCGGTGAACTGGACGACGGCCCGCCAGGGGTTGTAGATCATGCTGAAGACCAGCTCGCCGACGCCGCCGGCGTCCTCGCGGAGCAGGCTGGAGGCGCCGCCGGACTTCAGCGCGTAGACCCGGTGCAAGGGGAGCCGCATGGCGTGGTCGTAGACCTTGCGGCGAACGTCGATCTGGACCCGCTTGGTGGTCCGGGTCGCGATCCAGCGACTCCAAAGGCCGACGGACGTCGCCGCGACCGACACCGCCGCGACCACCGCCACCAGCAGCCGAAGCCGCGTCAACGGCTCGTCGGGGATGGCGATCGGCGACCATCGCGCCAGCGACTCGGGGACGGATTGGCCTAAAAGGACGTAGTCGATGGCGGCCTTGGTGGCGGCGGGGGGGATGAGCTTCAGGAGCGTCGCCAGGGAGAGGGTCGCCAGCGCCAGGGCCAGCGATCCGCGACGGCCGTGGAGCAGGCGGTAGAGCTCGCGGTAGAGCGTCGGCAGCGAGCGGTGCCGAAGCGCGGGGTGGTTGCGGTTGCGGTCGTCGTCCGGGGCCTCCTCGGGCTTGAGGCCGGCGGCCTCGCGCTGGGAGCGGATGAACGCCCGCAGTCCGCGACGACTGCCGGGGGGGCGGGGGTGGGAGGGCTGGGGAGGCATCCTGGTCCTTGACGGTTCGCCCCGTGGCGTTGATCCTGGGTGGGCCGCGGGACGGGTCGGCCCGCTTCCTTATCATCCGGCGGTTGCGAACGCGGGGAGGTTTCAGGCGCGAACGATCTTCCCCCCTCGCGGGGGAAGACAGACCGCGGAGCGGTCAGATGAGGGGGACGACGAGCAAAGACGCCGTTGGCATTCGCGGAAGCCCGTCCGACCGGCTTGGATCGGCGACGGCCCTTTTGTCCGCTCCCCCCTCATCCGGCCCTTCGGGCCACCTTCCCCCGCGAGGGGGGAAGGCCGTTACGCGAATCCCCGACCCGCTTCCTCTTATATATAAGCGCCCTGGCGGCGGACGGCGAGGCGAGATGCGCGGGAAGTTTCGGGACGGCCTGTTCGCCCTGGCGGCGGTTTGGGCCGCGTGGCTGTTGTTCGCGGCCCAGCCGATGGTCGGGAAGATGCTTTTGCCGGCCCTCGGCGGGACCGCCGGGGTCTGGTCGGCCTGCCTGCTGTTCTTCCAGGTCGCGCTTCTGGCCGGATACTGGTACGCGCATCTTTCGACCCGGTACTTGGCCCTCAACAACCAGGCGATGCTTCACGCGATCTTGACGACGACCGCCTTTTGGAGCCGTCCCGGCGCGACGTTCGCCGCGGCGGCGCCGACGTCCGGCGCGTGGGGGCCGGGGCTCTGGGCGTTCGCGACCCTGGCGGTCTGGGTCGGGCCCGGCTTCGTGGTCCTCTCGGCCACCTCCCCCCTGCTCCAGCGCTGGTACGCGCGCGACGGCCGCGACCCCTTCTTCCTCTACGCCGTGAGCAGCGCCGGCAACCTCGCGGCGCTGGCGACCTACCCGCTGCTCGTCGAGCCGTTCACCAGCCTCGGCTGGCAGGCGCGGTTCTGGCGAGGAGGGATTTCGCTGTCGGTCGTGGCGACGGTCCTTTGCGCGTTGGCGAGCAAACGCGGCGACGATCGACCCGAGCCCGCTCCCGCCCCGGTCCCGTTCCGCGACGTCCTCCGCTGGGCCGCGCTGGCTTGCGGGCCGTCGGTCTGGCTGGTGGCGTTGACGGCGCACGTCACGTCGGAACTGGCCCCGATGCCCTTGCTCTGGACGGTCCCGCTGGGCCTTTACCTGGCGACCTACGTCCTGGCCTTCGCCGGCGCCGGCGAGCGCTGGTCGGCGCGGCTGGCGCCGACGTTCCCCTGGCTGGCGGTCGCGCTGGCGCTGGTGCTGGCCGCGGGGTTCGCTCATCTGGCGTGGATTCCGCTGCACCTGGCGGCGTTCTTCGTCGCGGCCCTCTCCGCCCATCATCGGCTGGCCCGGCTCCGCCCCGATCCGTCGCGGTTGACGACGTATTACCTGGCCATCGGCGGCGGCGGTGCGCTGGGGAGCCTGTTCGTGGCGATCGTCGCGCCCTGGGCCTTCGATCGGATGGTCGAGTACCCGTTGGTCCTCTTCGCCGCTTGCCTGACGACGACCGTCGGCATCCGGCGGTCGCGCGGCGACCTGGCGATCCCGGCGGTCGTGCTGGCGTCGGGTCTCGCCTTGATTCGGCTGCCGAACCTCCACGATTCGGCCCTCGGCGCGATCCTCCTGACCCTGACGGCCGGCCTCGGCGTCCTGGCGACGTGGCGGGCGCGGTCGCGGCCGTGGCGGTTCGCGCTGGTCGTCGGCGCGATTCTGATCGTCGGCGGGCTCGCGCCCGATCCAGGGGGCGAGGTCGTCCGAAGGAGTCGGAACTTCTTCGGCCCGCTTCGGGTGCTGGTCGATCGCGGCGAGGGGGTCCGCCGGTTGATGCACGGTCGGACGTTGCACGGGCAGCAGAGTTTGGACCCGTCGCGTCGCGAGGAGCCCTCCACCTACTTCGCCCGCTCCGGCCCGGTGGGCGACCTGTTCGCGGCGTTGAACCTGAGGACCGACGCGAGGGTCGCGGTGGTCGGCCTGGGGACGGGGACGCTGGCGTGCTACGCCAAACCCGGCCAGGACTGGACGTTTTACGAGATCGACGCCGCCGTGGTCCGGGTGGCCGAGGACGAGTCGTGCTTCACCTACCTGGCCGACGCCCGTCGCCGCGGGGCCGAGGTGGCGGTGGTCGAGGGGGACGCCCGGCGGCGGCTGGCCGAGGCCCCCGACGGCGCGTTGGACCTGATCGTCCTGGACGCCTTCAGTTCCGACGCGGTCCCCGTCCACCTGCTCAGCCGCGAGGCGATCCAGACGTACCGCCGCAAACTGTCGTCGAGCGGCGTCCTGGCGTTCAACCTCTCCAGCAAGTACCTGGACCTGCCCCCCCTGCTGGCCCTCCAGGCCGAGGACGCCGGCCTTCCCTGTCTGGTCCGCTGGGACGCGCGCGTCTCCGACGCCGCGCTCCGCGCCGGGCGGCAACCGTCGATCTGGGCCGTCCTCGCCGAGCTTCCAAGCCTGCCGTCGAGTTGGCTTCCCCCCTCCCCCCGTCCCGGCGCGTCGCCCTGGACCGACGACTATTCCGACCTGGTCTCGTACCTCGTCTGGGGGCGTCGGCCGTCGGCCCCGGTCGGATTCGATCGACGTCCCGAGGGGGGGGAAGGCCGTTTTTCTCCGACGTCTTCCCCCCTCGCGGGGGAAGACAGACCGCGGAGCGGCCGGATGAGGGGGATGACACGCGAGAAGGCCGTCGAAATTCGCGGAGGCCCGGCCGATCGGCTCGGGATCTCAACGGCCCTCTTGCTTGTCCTCCCCCTCATCCGGCCCTTCGGGCCACCTTCCCCCGCGAGGGGGGAAGGCCGTTTCTTCCGACGTCTTCCCCCCTCGCGGGGGAAGACAGACCGCGGAGCGGCCGGATGAGGGGGACGACGCGCGAGACGACCGTTGATATTCGCGGAGGCCCACCCGGCAAGCCTTGGACGTCGATGGCTTTCTTGCCCGCCCCCCTCATCCGGCCCTTCGGGCCACCTTCCCCCGCGAGGGGGGAAGGCCGTTGTGTCCGCCGCCCCAAAATCCGCGACGGCCAGAAAAACCACCGTGCGGGTTTGCCGGTCGTCGGCAAGATCAGTTACCATCCAGGCGGCCTCCACGCGCTTGAGGTCCGGCGGCCGGGGGAAGGACGACGTCGCCGAATCGCCGAATCGCCGGGTCCGCCAGGTCGCTTGGAGCCGTTCTTCCCTCTCGACCTTCCCTGAAAGGCGAAACGTCCGTCTCTCAAGGGGATGGACCGTTCCCATCGGCTCCGCGAAGAACCGTGACGGCCGGGAACGGCCGATCCGCCCTCGATTCGACCCCGCGAAAGGAGGCCCGACGTGGCCGACGCCCCGCAATCTCCCGATCTTCAGCAGAAGTACCGCCAGTTCCTCGACCTGCTGCCGTTGACGATCGCCCTGGCCGGGCTCCACCCCAGCGAGGGCCGACCGTTCTCCGAGGACCAGATCGACGGCCGCGGCCTCACCATCAAAATCGCCTACCGCGTCGCCCGCAACGTGGCGAAGGAATGCCTGGGCGGATCGTAAGAGCGTTGCCGATCGCATCCGGAGGGGGGCGGGATTCCTCGCCCCTCCCCTGTGCGCGCCGCCGGGGGGCGCCGATAAGAACCCTGACGAATCCGGCCGCCGTCGGTCCAGGGATACGGCTTCCCCAGATACGCCCGCCCGACGTCGGCGCCCCCACGCGAAAGGCCCCCTCCGCGATGACCACGACCCAGACCTCGACGTCGCCCGCCCGCCGCCTCAAGGCCGCCCTGATCGGCATCGGACTCGACGGCGGCGACGACCCGAAGCGCGTGACGCGAAGCGCCCAGTGCCTGATCGTCGGCGGCTCGGCCGAGACCCACGCCGAGATGCGCGAGGCCGCGGCCCGGATCGAACTCGAGCTGGAGACGATGCAGCGCCGGCTGTGCGACCTCGACCCGCTCGACCTCGCCGAGCTGGCCTTCCGGGTCGACCTTCCGGAGTTGCACCAGGTCGCCTTGCGGCTGGAGGACGGCCTGGAGCCGGAGGGCCGCGACCTTCAAACCCTCTCGGCCGACGAGTTGACGGCCCTGCTGGAACTCCATGAGGCCGGCCTGGTCGTCGGCTTCTAGGAGCCTGTCCCATAAGGGGGGCGCGGCCGGCATAACGGCCTTCCCCCCTCGCGGGGGAAGGTGGCCCGAAGGGCCGGATGAGGGGGGGCGGGCCAAAACGCCGTCGACGTCCAGGGCTTACCGGACGGGCTTTCGCGAATCCCAACGGTCTTCTCGCGCGTCGTCCCCCTCATCTGACGCCTTCGGCGTCTGTCTTCCCCCGCGAGGGGGGAAGACGACGGATCAACGGCCTTCCCCCCTGGCGGGGGAAGGTGGCCCGAAGGGCCGGATGAGGGGGGGCGAGCCAGAACGCCATCGACGTCCAGGGTTTCCCGGACGGGCTTACGCGAATCCCAACGGTCGTCTGGCGCGTCGTCCCCCTCATCTGACGCCTTCGGCGTCTGTCTTCCCCCGCGAGGGGGGAAGACGTCGGATCAACGGCCTTCCCCCCTCGCGGGGGAAGGTGGCCCGAAGGGCCGGATGAGGGGGGCGGGCCAAAACGCCGTCGACGTCCAGGGCTTCACGAACGGGCTTCCGCGAATTCCAACGGTCGTCCCGCGCGGCGTCTCCCTCATCCGGCCGCTTCGCGGTCTGTCTTCCCCCGCGAGGGAGGGAAGACCGTGATGGTCGTCCTTTGCCCACTTATGAGACAGACTCCAAGCGACGGTCCCGCGTCCGATTCCGGCCCGGCGGAGGCCCCGGGGCCCCAATCGGACGATTTTCGCGCGGATCGCTGAAACGAGACGGCCCGCGGCCGGGTAACACACCTCGAACGGCGCGCGGTCGACGGACACCGGGAGGCCCCGCGGCAGGCCGGGCGGGCATGGCGACGATGGACGACCGTCTGCTGGTCGAGGCGATCCGAGCCGGCGACCCCCAGGCGCCGGGCGAGTTGGTCGCGCGGTTCCAGGGGGTCGTCTTCGGCCTGTGCTTCCGGATGCTCGGCCATCGTCACGACGCCGAGGACGCCACCCAGGAGACGTTCATCCGGGCGCTTCGGGGGATCTTCGGCTTCGACGCCCGGCGGCCGATCCGCCCCTGGCTCCTGGAGATCGCCGCCAACCGCTGTCGCACCGCCCTGGCGACGCGGGCGCGACGCCCCGCCGCGGCCGACCCGGCCCGGGTCGCCGACCGGCCCGACGACCGCGCCGGCCTCGGCGACCCCGACGACCTGGCCGGCGAGCTGGAGTTGGCGCTGGCGCGGCTGCGCCCGGAGTACCGCGCGGTCGTCGCGCTGTTCCACGAGCAAGGGCTGTCCTACGAGGAAGTCGCGGGCGCGCTGGACAAGCCGGTGGGGACGATCAAGACCTGGCTTCACCGCGCCCGCGGCGAGATGGCCGTCTTTCTCGCCTCTCGGGGAATCCGCCGCTGAGGCGAGGCGACGCCCGACGACGGGGACCGAAACCATGAACTGCCGCGACTTCGACCAGACCTGGAACCGCCTGCTCGACGCCGAGTCGGGCGCGCGTCGCGACGACGGCCCGGACGCGGTCGCGGCGCGGCTGGCCCGCGAGGCCGACCTTGGCGAGCACGCCGAATCGTGCCCGCCCTGTCGGATCCGCCACCGCCAGTTCGAGACGCTTCGCGAGGCGTTGCGGGTCTGGTCCGCCCGCCCCCGTCCCGAGCCCGTCGCCGCGCCCGGGGACGTCGAGCGGATCATCCTGGCCGCCGCCCGGGCCGACGTTCCGACGGCCCCGCGACGACGGTCGCGATCGCGCCCGCTGACGTGGGCCGGGGGACTGGCGGCGGCCGCGGCCCTGGCGGTCGTCGCGCTCCGGCCGGCCGGTCGCGTCCCGCCCGAACCTCCCGTCGAGCCCGCGCCCCGATCGGTCTCGCTGGACGCGGCCGTGGCCGAGGCCCGCGCCGCCTCGATCCGGTTGGCGCTGGCCGCCTCGGAGCCGGCGGCGCGGCTCGGGCTGGCGATGCTCGACGCCTCGATCGCCGTCGCCGACGCCTCGGATGACGCCGCGGCGGTCCCCGGCGCCGACGCCCCGGACGGTCCCGGACTGGCCGCCCGCGTCGGCGGCTACGCCGCGGCCGGCGCCCGGCCGCTCTCCGACGCCGCCCGCGGCGCCTTCGGCTTCCTCCGCCCCCCCTCCCTCGGGAAGACCGCCACGACCGCCGACCCCAAGGGGACCTGAGATGACCGCCCGACCCCTCGCGCTCCTGGCCCTCGCCTGCGCCGCCGCCTTCGCGCGGGCCGAGGAGGCTCCGACCGACGCTCTCTTGAAGCTCCTGCCGGCCGACGCCGCCGCGGCGCTGGCCGCCGACGACCTTCGCGGCCGCTGGGCCGACGTCGCCGGCTCCCGGCTGGCCGCGGAGGTCGCCAAGCTGCCGGCGTTCCAGGACTGGCTGCGGTCCCCCAACGCCCGCGACTTCTTCCAGGCGCGCGACCGAATCCTCGACTTCCTCCAAACCTCGCCCGCGGAGATCCGCGACGAGATCCTCGGCGACGCCGCCGTCCTGGCGATCCTCCCGCCCGAGGCCCCCGACGCTCCGACCGCCCGCGCCCGCGGCCTCCTGACGCTCAAGGCCCGCAAGCCGGAACTGCTCAAGCGCCTGATCGACCAGGTCAACATCGTCCAGAAGCAAAACGGCGAGATCGCCGCGATCGTCGAGGGAAGCCGGGGGGGCGTCCCCGTCTTCACCAGGAGATTTCCCGACGCCGCCGGGCGGCCCTCGGAAACCTACGTCCTGTTCCCCGACGGGACCTTCGCGTTCTCCAACTCCGAGGCCGCGGTCCTGGAGGCGGTCGACCGCGAGACGGGCGTCGACCGCGGGCCGTCGCTGCTCGACGCCGCCGGCTTCGCGACGACGTCCGCGGGCCTCTCCGGCCGTCCCCTGCTCCGCGCGTTTCTCGCCCCCGAGTTCATCCGCCGCGCCCTCGACGAGCAGCCCGAGCCGGCGGACCCCGGCGGCCGGGCGGTCCTCGCGGCGGTTCGGGG
>Ga0209916_1002011_pt1 | contig 12408 bp, 11 predicted proteins | sample ThiBio_1000_plan_FD_183956 | JGI IMG/M metagenome (GOLD analysis project Ga0209916, IMG submission 183956) | Wastewater bioreactor microbial communities from Cape Town, South Africa - Thiocy_solids_2 (SPAdes) | ecosystem: Engineered > Bioreactor > Thiocyanate-remediating > Anaerobic-Aerobic ... | reverse complement strand
TGGTTGCGGGGGCAGGATTTGAACCTACGACCTTCGGGTTATGAGCCCGACGAGCTGCCAGACTGCTCCACCCCGCGCCTGTCGCAATGAAACCGCGTCAATCGAGAAGCGGAACTATAGCAAAGCGTGCCTGGCCGCGTCAACACTTACGCGCCTTTCCGAATAAACCAACATGGCTGGAAGCCGACATTTCCAATGTTTTCAAACGACTGGGAAGATCGGTATCGCTCGGGCGGCCCAGAAAAAAACTAGATGCGGCATGGCATGATCGGAAAACCTGCACTTTAATTGTGCAGACAGCCCATCGCCAAAGCCGCTACCATTCAAGCGTCGCTGTTTATCGAGAAACGCTTGTGCACATCGCTGATTTCACCCTGTCGCGCTTGCCGCGCATCGAGTTTGGCTCGGGGGCACTGGCCAGACTGCCGTCGATAGCCCGCCGACATGGCCCCTATGCGCTACTGGTGACCGGCGCTGGCTCACTCAAGCATTCGCCGTTCTGGGCAAACCTGACGACCGGGCTGAAAGCGCAAGGTATTTCATGGCGCCACCTGACCATAGCGAGTGAGCCCTCGCCCGAGATGGTGGACGAAGCCGTGCGCGCCTTGCGGGCGGAGCCCATTGATGCGGTTATAGGCATCGGCGGTGGCAGCGCGCTGGATGCCGCCAAGGCGATTGCCGGCCTGCTCAAACCCGGCAATTCGGTCATGGATCACCTGGAAGGGGTGGGGCCCGAGCTGGCTTATGCCGGCCCAGCCACTCCGTTCATTGCCGTGCCGACCACCGCCGGAACCGGTTCGGAAGCGACCAGGAATGCGGTATTGAGCCGGCAGGGTGTGGGCGGCTTCAAAAAATCCTTTCGTGACGAGAAGCTGATGGCAGAAGTCGCTCTGGTCGATCCGGATCTGCTGGCGACCTGCCCGCCCGCCATCATCGCCGCCAACGGCATGGATGCCTTCACCCAGTTGCTGGAGTCCTATGTGTCCAGCCGCGCCTCGCCGTTGACCGATTCGCTCGCCTGGGGGGGCATGAAGGCCGCGCGCGACGGCCTGCTGGCGCTGCATGCGAACGCCGGCGACGCGGAGGCGCGCACACGGATGGCCTATGCAGCACTGGTGTCGGGCATCACGCTGGCGCAAGCCGGGCTCGGCTCGGTACATGGACTGGCCGCACCGCTGGGGGCGTTTTTCCCGATTCCGCACGGTGTCGCGTGCGGCACGCTGGTGGCGACGGCCACGCGCATCAATATCGAAGCCCTGCGCGCCCGCGAGCCCGCGCATCCGGCGCTGGAAAAATACGCCCAGGTGGGGCGTCTGCTGAGCAGACAGGGAAAACTGGAACGGGATGCGTCACACGCCGCTCTGATCGACACGCTGGAGGCCTGGACGCGCGAACTCAAGCTGCCGCCACTGGCGCATTACGGCGTGCAGCACACAGATATCCCGCGCATCGTTGCCGACAGCCGCGGCAGCAGCATGAAAACCAACCCGCTCCGGCTCGACGACGGCGAAATCGCGGCCATTCTCACTGCGCGAATTTGACGGTGGCCTGCTCAAGTTAAACCCGCACCATCCGCTATTTGTGCGACCCAATTTTCTGGAGCGCATCATGTCCGGCGGCCTGGTTTTCCTCATCGTGCTTGCACTGCTCGCCGTCTTCGGCGTGTTCGTCTTCAACCAGCTGGTCGCGTTGAAACACAACGTCGGCAAGGCCTGGGCGAACATCGACATCCTGCTCAAACAGCGCCACGACGAGCTGCCCAAGCTGGTCGAGACCTGCAAGCAATACATGCAGTTCGAGCAGGAGACGCTGGAAAAAGTGATGCAGGCGCGCAACCAGGTGGCGAGTGCACGCGAATCCCACAACATTGCCGCGCTGGGACAGGCCGAGGGCGCCCTGCGACTCGGACTCGGCAATCTGTTCGCCGTCGCCGAGGCCTATCCCGAGCTGAAAACCAACGAAACCTTCCAGCATCTGCAGGCGCGCATCACCGGCCTGGAAAATGCGATCGCCGACCGCCGCGAGTTCTACAACGATTCGGTGAACGTCAACAACGTGCGCGTCGAGCAGTTTCCCGACACCGTCGTCGCACGCCTGTTCGGCTTCCGCCCGTTTCCGCTGCTGCGCTTTGCGGCCACAGAGAAGAAAGACGTCGACCTCAAACAGCTGTTCACTAACTGATGTTTCGCGGGGCGCCCGAATGGCGGCACGACTATGCCAACCTCGCGCTGGGCGGCGGCAATCTGCTCATTCTGCTGCTCGGCCTCAAGCTGCAATCGCGTGCCGGCTGGCAAATCACCCTGGTGCTGATCGGGCTGACCAGCTGCTGGGCATGGTATGCCAACCTCAAGCGCCATCGCACGGTGGCGGATACGCCGACCTCGCGCATCGCCTCGGCGCCACAGGGCTACATCGAACTCGTCGGGCGCGGCCGCCAGCCGCCGGGCGCCGGGCTGGTCAGCCCGGTCAGCGGGCTGCCCTGCCTGTGGTACCGCTACCGCATCGAACGCAAAAACGGCGACCGCTGGGAACACGTCGAATCCGGCGTGTCGCACGACACCTTTGGCGTGGACGACGGCAGCGGCCATGTGCTGGTCGACCCCGACGGCGCGGAAATCCTCACCTCGCGCAAGCAGGTTGCGACGTCGGGCGGCTACCGCAAGACCGAATGGACCCTGATCGAAGGCGAGACGATTTATGTCATCGGCGAGCACGTCACCCTCGGCGGCCCCAACGCCGTGCTCGATAAAAAAATGGACCTTGCCACGCTGCTGGCCGAATGGAAGCAGGACAAGACCGCCCTGCTGGCGCGTTTCGACGCCGACCGCGACGGCGAAATCAGCCTGGCGGAATGGGAAGGTACGCGCCAGGCCGCATCCGGCGAAGTCGACCGCGTCCATCTCGACATCCGCCTGCAAGACGGCATCCACCTCATGCGCAAGCCGGCACATGGTCGCCCCTTCCTCATCGCCAACCGCGAGGTCGGCGCGCTGATGGGGCATTTCCGCCTGTGGAGCTGGGCACATCTGGCGCTGATGACGGCCGCACTGCTGGGGCTGGCGCTGGTCGGACGCGCGGCCTGAGTACCGCTTGCCCTGCCCGGCTTCACGCCCTATAGTCAAGGCACGGAGGATGCATCATGAAACATGCCATACCCGAAACGCCTGCCGACTACGACCACACCCGCATCATCGAGCGGCCCGACGGCTGTTACTGGACCGATGCCGACAGCGGCGAAGAATACGGCCCCTTCGGCAGCCTGCTGGAAGCGGTGCAGGATATGGAATACAACGCCGACAGCGACTATGAACCCGGCGAAACCGTGGCAGAAGCCGAGGATGAACTGGGGATCTCGGACTGGATCGACCCCGACACCGGCGATCCCGGTGATGAATCTCACCGCCAGGTAGAGTGAGTCTCGGCTGAGGCTGGCGGTTGCGGGGCATTCTGCGCAGCGCACTCCGCCGCCCGCGCCTCGCGTTCAAACGGATTGTCGCGGTAAGGGTTGCCGCCGCGCGCCCAGGCAAGCAACCCGGCCAGCGGATACAACACCAGCAGCAATATTCCCCAGCGCTCGAACTGCCTGACATGCGCCCGCTCGTGAGCCCGGGTCGCAGTCAAGGCGGCCAACGACACCCCGACCACCACATGCCCCAGGGTCATCGCGGCAACCGATCCGCTGAAAGGGAAACCGCGCTGCAGCACCCGCGCCGGCCAGCCGCCGGCGGCCTCCAGCACGCCGTCGACCCGATGCAGCGCGCCGCCGCTGCTGCGCGCGATCAGCGCAACCAGCATGCCTAGCAGCGTCACCGGCAACGCCCACAGGTAAAGCAAGACCTTCAGCATTGCTGGCGCTGCAATCCAAAATGCGTATGCCGGCCCGATCGCCGCTTCGTCCGGCTGTTCATCGAATCAGCACGAATCCGGACCACAACGCAGTGCGGGATCGTCCCGCCTGTTAGCGCCCTCGCGCTCATCCGCGCCGGCTCAATAAGTATCCGTCGCTCCCGCAAACCAGCGCACCTCCGGCAAGCCCTGGTGCACGAAATGCGCGCGCGCCTGTTCCAGCTGCGCCGCGGTGCCCGCCGCATAGACGTCGAAGCGATGCAGATCGGGGTAGTCCACCACGATGCTTTTCAGCACGCTTTCCAGGTCGTCGGTCGGCGCGTGCGGCACATAGTTGAAATCGTCCAGCGCATCGGCCCAGGTGCGGCACAGGTTATCCTGATAATGCCCGGCTGCATCGGCCAGCCAGTGCAGATCCATCGATTCGACCAGTTCCAGCGACATGGCGTGCTGGATCAGACTCTTGATCGGCGCGAAGCCTACGCCGAAGGCGAGGAAAATCGCCGGCCGCGGCGAATCCTCGTCCAGCACGAACTCGCCGAACGGCCCTTGCAGCGCCACCGCGTCGCCGGCTTTCAGCGTGGTGAACACAGCCTCGGCGAACGCATCGCCGGGGCGGCGCGGAATCTGCAACTCGATGTTGCGGTCCTCGCACGGGCAGCTGGCAATGGCATAGCGCCCGCGCGCGCCATCGATCGACACCTCGATGACTTGCCCGCCGAGATACCGCAGGCGCTGGCTGCGCGGCGTCAGAATATGCAGCGCTGCGATCTGCGAGTTGAACATTTCCACCGACTTGACCTTGGCGCCGAGCCGCTGCATCGGAATGTCGTGCGCGCCTGCCACATTGGCCTCGATCACCACGTCGTTCACCGGCGCATAGGCACACAACAGGATCGCCCCAGCATCCTTGTCGGCCTGCTTCAGCACATAATCATGCGCGCGAACTTTTTTCACTTCGCCCGACACCAGCCGCGCCTTGCAGTCGCCGCAGTTGCCGTTGCTGCAGCCGTAGTTGAGCGAGACCCCATTGCGCAACGCGGCATCGAGCAGCGTGTCGTTGCCCTCCACATAGAATTCGTGGCCGCTTGGCTGGATGGTGACGTGGGCTGACATGATTTTACGTATCCTTTCCTGTGCGATCGCTGCCTGCGCCAGCACCGCATCCGCCGGCATTTCGGCCAGATTGCGCAGCAGGAAAGCGCGCAGGGTATGCAGGGCATGGCGCGTCTCGGCGCTTTTGTCTTCTTCGATTTCGTCGATCTTCTCGTCCAGCCAGAGCATCACGTTGCCGTAATGCAGCAGCAGGGATCTGGCCGCCGCGTAATCGTCGCCCAGCTCGTTCAAGCGTGCCGCCAGCACGTCCTTGTCCGGCAACGCGCGCTCAAGGACCCGTTTGGCAAACGCCCTGTCCTTGATTTCCGTCACCCGGCGAAACTCCGCATCGTCGTCCCATTTCACCTCGGGAAACGCACGCAGCAGCTCGTCGAGTTCGACCATGCCGTCAAACGTCGCCAGCGTGCCGTTGCGGATCATTTCCTGCAGCGTATGGCGCGGCTGCCCAACCAGCTTGACCACCCGGGATAGCGGAAGTAAATGGCTCATGCCGTGATGTTACCGCGAGCGCCGGATATATAAAATCGGCAATCCCCCCGATTCTGAATCCGCGATCCCATCGGGCGGATGCTTCTGACCCTACAATCGCGTCATGCCTGTCATCACCACCCGTCCCTGTCCCGCCGATGCCCGTGCCGCGCTCGAGCAGGCCGGCCTCGCGCCCGCCTGGGCACGGCTGTATGCCGCCCGCGGCGTCACCCATCCCGATCAGGTTGCGCACCGCCTGCCGCAACTGCTGCCGCCTGCCGGGCTGCTGCATATCGAGCGTGCCGCCACGCTGCTGGCCGACGCCATCCGCGACAACAAACGCCTGCTCATCGTCGCCGACTACGACGCCGACGGCGCCACCGCCTGCGCGGTCGGCGTGCGCGGCCTCACCCTGCTCGGCGCACGCGTCGAGTATCTGGTGCCCAACCGGCTCGAACACGGCTACGGTCTCACCCCCGACATCGTGAAGCTCGCCGCCGACCGCGCGCCCGACCTGCTGGTCACGGTCGACAACGGCATCGCCGCGGTCGACGGCGTGGCGGCGGCGAACGCGCTCGGCATCCCGGTGCTGGTCACCGACCACCACCTGCCCGGCGACGCCCTGCCGGATGCCGCCTGCATCGTCAACCCCAACCAGCCGGGCTGCAGTTTCGCGTCGAAAAACCTGGCCGGGGTGGGGGTGATGTTCTACGTGCTGCTGGCGCTGCGCGCCGAACTGCGCCAGCGCGGAAGGTATGCAAACCGGCCCGAACCGGATCTGCGCAGCCTGCTCGACCTGGTCGCGCTCGGCACGGTTGCCGACGTGGTGAGGCTCGATGCCAACAACCGCATCCTGGTCGAGCAAGGCCTGGCGCGGATGCGCGCCGGCAAGGCCAGCGCCGGCATCAACGCGCTGTTCCGCGCCGCCGGGCGCGAGCCCACGCGCGCCACCGTGTTCGACCTCGGCTTCATGCTCGGCCCGCGCCTCAACGCCGCCGGGCGCATCGACGACATGGCGCTCGGCATCGAATGTCTGCTGGCCGACGATCCCGCTGCCGCACAGCAGCTGGCGCAGCGGCTCGACGAACTCAACCGCGCCCGGCGCGACGTCGAGGCCGACATGCTGGAGGAAGCGCTCGCCATCCTCGCCAGCTTCAATCCCGACGACAGCCACAGCCTGACCGCGTATCAGCCCGACTGGCACGTCGGCGTGATCGGCATCCTGGCATCGCGCCTGAAGGACAAGTTCCACCGTCCCACCGTCGTCTTCGCGTCCAGCGACGGCGGCAACGCGGGAGGGTCGCTGCAGTCGCAGCGAGGACCCGCCGGCCTGCCCCCTGCGGGTGAACTCAAAGGCTCCGGCCGCTCCATCCCCGGCCTGCACCTGCGCGACGCGCTCGACCTGATCGACAAGCGCCATCCCGGCCTGATCGTCAAGTTCGGCGGCCACGCCATGGCAGCCGGTCTCAGCCTCTCCGCCGACCGCCACGCGGAGTTCAGCGCAGCCTTCGAGGCCGTGGTACGCGAACTGATCGATCCGGCCGATCTGGCAGGCAGGATCGAGACCGATGGCGAACTGGAGCCCGCCGAGCACCGCTACGAACTTGCCGTCGAGCTCGACCACGCCGTCTGGGGGCAGGGCTTTCCCGCCCCGCTGTTCACCGCCACGTTCGACGTCGCGGCGCAGCGCGTCGTCGGCGAGAAGCACCTGAAGCTCAAGCTGACGCGCGCGGGCGAACAGTTCGAGGCGATGCACTTCTTCCACCCCGAGCCACTGCCGCAACGCATCCGCGCCGTCTACGCGCTGATGCCCAACACATTCAATGGCCAGTGCTCGCTGCAGCTGAAGCTGCAGCACTGGGAGCCCGCTTGAGCAGACCCAGGTTCCAAGAGACAGGATTCAGGACACGCGTCACCTCTCGCGTCCCGGAATCTTGTACCTTGCATCCTGAACCTTGAAACTGCCTTTCATGCCGCCGATCACCTTTGCCCTCATCCTGCTAAACGTCCTGGTCTATGCGCTCGAACTTGTCACCGGGCCGGACATCATCCGCGTCTTCGGGCTATGGCCGCCGGGGTCGGGCGGTGCGTTTCATGTCTGGCAGCTGATCACCTACAGCTTTCTGCACGGCTCGCTCTTGCACCTGGGACTCAACATGCTCGCCATCTGGATGTTCGGCGCCGAGCTGGAACACCGCTGGGGCGACCTGCGCTATCTGCTGACCTACCTGGTCAGCGTGGTCGTCGCCGCGATGACGCAGATTGCCGTCAGCGGCTATTTCCTGCACGCCAGCGGCCCCGTCATCGGTGCCTCCGGCGGCGTGTTCGGCCTGCTGATGGCTTATGCGCTGTACTTCCCCAACCGCGTCATCGTCGTCATTTTCCTGCCCTTCATCCGCATCCCCGCGCGCACCTTCGTACTTGGCTACGGCCTCATCGAACTAATTCTGGGTGTCACCAACACCACCGCCGGCGTCGCCCATTTCGCCCATCTGGGCGGGCTGTTCGGCGGCTGGCTCAGCGTGCAGTATTTCCGCGGACGCGGGATGTTCGGCAAGCGGCCTTCGCCTTAAAGATTCAAGTTGCAAGTTACAAGTTACAAGGTTCAAGGAGAGCGAGCGGCTTTATGCCCGGCCACGACCCCCTTGTAACTTGTAACTTGTAACTTGAATCTGTCTTTCAGGCGTAGCCGTCCGGGTTGCCCGACTGCCAGCGCCAGGCATCCGCGCACATCCGCGGCAGGTCGTACACCGCGCGCCAGCCCAGGTCGTGCGCCGCGCGCGACGGGTCGGCCCAGCATTGCGCGACGTCGCCGGGGCGGCGGTCGACAATTACATACGGTACTTTTTTCCCGCTGGCCGCCTCGAACGCGCGCACCATGTCGAGCACGGAAACCCCTTGCCCGGTGCCGAGGTTCCAGGCATCGAGACCGCCATGGTGCTGCAGCCGGTTCAGCGCCGCCACATGCCCTCGCGCCAGATCGACCACGTGGATGTAGTCGCGCACGCCGGTGCCGTCGGGCGTCGGGTAGTCGCCGCCGAACACGTTGAGATGCGGGCGCCGGCCCACCGCCACCTGCGCCACATACGGCATCAGGTTGTTGGGAATGCCGCGCGGATCCTCGCCGATCAGCCCCGATTCGTGCGCGCCGACGGGATTGAAATAGCGCAGCAGCGCAATATTCCAGCCCCCGTCCGCGCGCGCGATGTCGCGCAGCATCTCCTCGATGAAGAGCTTGGAACGGCCGTAGGGATTGGTCGCCGACAGCGGAAAGTCCTCGGTGATCGGCACCGTCGCCGGATCGCCGTACACCGTGGCGGACGACGAGAACACCACCGACTTCACCCCTGCCTCGGCCATCGTCTCGAACAGCGCGATGCTGCCGGCGATGTTGTTGTCGTAATACAGCAGCGGCTTGTCCACCGACTCGCCCACCGCTTTCAGGCCGGCAAAATGCACCACCGCGTCGATCGCATGGCGGGCGAACAAGGCGCGCAGCGCCGCACGGTCGCGGATGTCGCCCTGCACGAAATCCACCTGCCTGCCCGCAATCTGTCCCACCCGCTCAAGCGACGTCAGGCTGCTGTTCGACAGATTGTCGAACACCACCACCTCGTGCCCCGCCGCCAGGCATTCCACTGCCGTGTGCGACCCGATATAGCCGGCGCCGCCGGTCAGTAAAACCTTCAATTCGCCCCCATTTATTGTCGCGGCCAATACCCGATCACATTGCTATTCATCTAATTGCAACGTGTATCTTGACGCCACTTCTTCGGCATCGCCTCAAGCCAGTTCTCTACCGCCAGAAATGGAGTTAGTTGGCGAGCACCCATTCTGCCTGGACGTGATGCCGCCGGGCGTCATATTTGGGCGTTCGTGATTCTACGATCATAGCCATGCGCCCGGTCGGGTTGAGGACAAGTAAAGCAGAAACAAGGTGGAAATGCCGCCTTGCAAATTCAGCAAGGATGGGGAGCATGGTCATGTGTTCGTCGCGAGAAAATCCTGGTATGCGACAGCCAGACCGTGCCGCATAGTGGTGGTGGCCTTCCACCCCATACCATTCAGCCGCCCCACATCCATCAGCTTGCGCGGCGTGCCGTCGGGCTTGCTGGCGTCGAATTCGAGCTTGCCCTGATAGCCCACCGTCGCCGCCACGGTTTCGGCAAGTTCGCGAATGCTGAGGTCGTGCCCCACCCCGATGTTCAGCAACGGTGCCAAGCCGTCGTTGCGGTCCTGCCCCAGGAGCGGAACGAACAGCTCGTCCGGCAGGTTCATGAGATACACGCAGGCGTCGGCCATGTCTTCGCTGTACATGAATTCGCGTTTGGGCGTGCCGGTGCCCCACACCGTCACGCTCGGCGCGTTCGCCAGTTTCGCTTCGTGGAAGCGGCGGATCAGCGCGGGGATGACATGGGAGTTTTCCGGGTGGTAGTTGTCGCCGGGGCCGTAGAGGTTGGTCGGCATCACGGCCAGGTACTGGGTCTGGTACTGGCGGTTGTAGGCCCAGCACATTTCGATGCCGGCGATCTTGGCCAGCGCATACGGCCGGTTGGTCGGCTCCAGCTCGCTGGTCAGCAGGTGTTCTTCCTTCATCGGCTGCGGCGCGAGCTTGGGGTAGATGCAACTGGAGCCGAGGAACAGCATGCGCTTCACATCGTTCTTGTATGCGGCGTGGATGATGTTGCTCTGGATCGCGAGGTTGTCGCGGATGAATTCGGCGGGATAGCTATTGTTGGCGTGGATGCCGCCGACCTTGGCCGCGGCGAGAAAGACATAGTCGGGCTTTTCGGCGGCGAAGAAGGCTTCGACTGCAGCCTGGCTGGTGAGGTCGAGTTCGGCGTGGGTGCGCGTCAGGAAATTGCTGTAGCCCTTGTCGCGCAGGTTGCGCATCAGGGCAGAGCCGACAAGACCACTATGCCCCGCAATATAAATTTTAGATTCCAGGTTCAAGTTACAAATCTCTATCGCCAAGTCTCAAGTCTTAACTTGAGGTCACGATTTGTGATCTCAAGTTGCCACTGCAAGAAACAAATTCCAGGCTCTCCCCTTATAACTTGCAACTTGCCCATTGGCCTGCCCTTACTCGTGATAATCCATGGCCTTGTAACCGTGTTTCTTCACCAGTTCGTCACGTTCGGCCGTCTTCAGATCCTCACACACCATTTCGGCGACCAGTTCGGCGAAGCTGATCTTCGGCGTCCAGCCGAGCTTGCTCTTGGCCTTGCTGGGGTCGCCCAGCAAGGTTTCGACTTCGGTAGGGCGGAAGTAGCGCGGATCGACGGCAACGATGCATTTGCCGTGGGGGTCGTAACCCTTCTCATCGACGCCCTGCCCTTCCCAGCGGATCTGCATGCCGAGCTCCTTGGCTGCGGCGTTGACGAAGTCGCGCACCGAGTACTGCACGCCGGTGGCGATGACGAAATCTTCGGCGTGGTCCTGCTGCAGCATCAGCCACTGCATTTCGACGTAGTCCCTGGCGTGGCCCCAGTCGCGCTTGGCATCCATGTTGCCGAGGAACAAACAATCCTGCAGGCCGAGCTTGATGCGGGCGAGCGCGCGAGTAATCTTGCGGGTGACAAAGGTTTCGCCGCGGATCGGGCTTTCGTGGTTGAACAGGATGCCGTTGCAGGCATACATGCCGTAGGCCTCGCGGTAGTTGACGGTGATCCAGTAGGCATACAGCTTGGCGACGGCGTAGGGGCTGCGTGGATAGAAAGGGGTGGTTTCCTTCTGCGGAATTTCCTGCACCAGGCCGTAGAGTTCGGAGGTGCTCGCCTGGTAGAAGCGGGTTTTCTTTTCCAGGTCGAGGATGCGGATGGCTTCGAGGATGCGCAGTGCGCCAAGGGCGTCGGAGTTGGCGGTGTATTCGGGTTCCTCGAACGAGACGGCGACGTGGCTCTGCGCGGCGAGGTTGTAGATTTCGTCGGGCTGCACCTGCTGGATGATGCGGATCAGGCTGGACGAATCGGTAAGGTCGCCGTGGTGGAGGATGAAGCGGCGGCCTTTCTCGTGCGGGTCCTGATACAGATGGTCGATGCGGTCGGTGTTGAACAGCGAGGTACGGCGCTTGATGCCGTGCACTTCGTAGCCCTTGCCCAGCAGGAATTCGGCAAGGTAGGCGCCGTCCTGGCCGGTGACGCCGGTGATGAGTGCTTTTTTGGTCATGGTGTTTCCGTTGCAATGAAGCCAGTGGTTGGATAAGGGTGCAGGTCGTTCAGCCGGCCGGACCGGGGTTACCGATGATGCGTTCGCGACCGCTCGACGACACCGCCTTGAGCAGATCGCGGACAAACGTGCCTGCGTTTGGCAACGCCTTGGCATCGTCTGCCTGGATGCTCGAAATCCTGAACAGCAAGCCATCTGGAATTTTTCCGGTGAGGCCGTATTTTAATTGCTGCAGCTTCCATTTCAGGCCATTGACGGCAACGGTATCGCCAACGGTTTCCAATAGGTGATCGGTTCGATGCGCCGCCCCTGGATGACAATCAGGCGCTTGACTAGGATATCACCGGTTCTGGTCGAACGTTCCAGTCGCGTTTTTCAATATCTGGAATCCCTGCGCGGGATAGCAGACCTCGGGTTATGCACCGCCATGTTGTCGCTCTGGTCGCCGCCGTAGGCGATGGACAGCATGATGCGCTCGTTGCGCGGATTGACGTAGGTGCGCGCGCTGGACCGATCCCTAAAGCCGATAGGAATGATGCTGGAGCCTCGACATTCAGCTTTTGCAGCAGTAGACCGCCCAGCCACTGTTCAATGCCACCCTCACTCCGGACTCTAAAGCCGAGTGCTACTGAAAAACGGGGGGCGTCGCATAAACAAAACAACCCTCTGTATTGTCTAGATAATGTCGTCACGAGATTGGATTAAAATGCAAGCTGCGCCACAACTCGGGATAGCGGCATGGCTGAAAGTGCGAGACGACACGATTTATCGGAAGCCTCCTGGCGACTTCTGGAACCACATTTACCGGGG
>Ga0209916_1002009_pt1 | contig 12438 bp, 12 predicted proteins | sample ThiBio_1000_plan_FD_183956 | JGI IMG/M metagenome (GOLD analysis project Ga0209916, IMG submission 183956) | Wastewater bioreactor microbial communities from Cape Town, South Africa - Thiocy_solids_2 (SPAdes) | ecosystem: Engineered > Bioreactor > Thiocyanate-remediating > Anaerobic-Aerobic ... | reverse complement strand
CCTCGGCCACCGCCGCCAGGATGTGGATCGTCAGCCGGTTGGCGTGGGGGTTGTCGCAGGCCACGAAGTCGACCCCCGACTCCATCAGCCCGCTGGTGAAGTGGACGTTCCGCGCCAGCCGGTCGAGTTTGGCGATCACCAGCCGGGCCCGCGCCAGCCTGGCGTGGGCGAGCGCCTTGGCCAACTCGGGGCGGTCGGCGCGCTTGCCGGTCTCGACCTCCTTGTAGGCGTGGACGACGACCGCGCCCTGGCTCGCGGCGAACGCCTCGACGGCGGCGACCTGGCCCTCCAGGCCGAGGCCGCTCTCGCCCTGCTTGGCGGTGGAGACCCGGTAGTAGGCGACGAGCCTGGGGGGGCCGGCGGCGGGCGTTCGATCGGACACGGCGATTGACTCCATGAATGCGTTCCGAGGGCTCGGATCGTTGCGTTCAGTTCGGCTTATGTTCAACCGAACACCATGCCGAGGGGAGGCGCGGGGGACGCCCGCCCTCCCCACGCGCGCACGCCAAGGGCGCATGAACGAAGCCGGGTCGGGGTTGGCGAGCGTCAGGGGCCGGGGCGGGAGACGTAACGGCCGCCGCTGTCGCGGGCGATGCGGGGGAGGGCGTCGCCGGCCAGGCCGCCGGCCAGGTCGACGCAGTGGATGGGGATCTCGCGGGTATTGGCGCGGGCGATGGCCTCGACGGTCCCGTCGGGGAAGTCGCCGTCGGAGAGGAGGAAGACGGCGTCGGGACGCAGGGCGAGCGCCTGCAGGACGGCCGTTCGCGGACGGGTGCCTCCGTCCGGTTCGACGGTCTCCAGCCAGGACCGCAGCATCCTCTTGGCGTGGGAGTCGGCGGGGCGGGGGATGGGTCCGCCGGGCATGGTCGCGGCCTCGTCGTTGTAGAAGATCACCTCGAACCGCTGGGGGTCGCGGAGGGCCCCGACGCTTCGGCGCAGCTCGATGGTCGCCCTCGCGATGCGGCCGTCGTCGACCATGCTTCCGGAGCGGTCCAGGACGTAGATGAAGAATCGGCCCCCGGCGGTGATCCCGAAGAAGCTCGCGCGGTTCCAGGGGGGAAGCTCGGGCGAGTCGCCGTAGCGGTCGTCGCCGTCGGAAGGCATGAGGAACGGACTGCGCTTGCGGGCCTGTTCCTCCTCGGGAGTGCGGACGCGGGGGGCGTCGTCGCGGGGCGGGGCGTGCTGGGCCTCGGCGCGAGCGGCGAGCAGGAGCAGGCCGGCGGCCAGGAGCTTGGCGAGGGAGGTCCTCACGGCTGGGTCTCCGCGACGCGAGGGGATCAGACTCGTTCCTTGACCAGGGCGCTTATGGCCTTGAATTCGGGGCGGTCGGCGGTCTCGCACCATTCGAATAGGACGGCCTCGGTGGTGGAGATCGCCGCGCCGGCGGTCTCCAGGCGGCGGAGTGCGACGTCGCGGTCGAACGGATCGCGCGAGCCGACGGCGTCGGCGACGACCTGGACGCGGAAGCCCAGCTCCATCAACTCCAGGGCCGTCTGGGCCACGCAGACGTGGGCCTCGACGCCGGCCAGGGTCACGTGCCGCACTTGACGGCCGTAGAATTGTTCCAGCACGGAGGGGAGGGAGGAACACGCGAAGGTCGTCTTGGGCGGCCGATCCGGCAACAGTTCGGCGAGCGCCGCGACGGTCGGGCCCAGGCCCTTGGGGTACTGTTCGGTCGCCTGGGCCGGGACGCCCAGGACGCGCGCGCCGCGGACCAGCCGGACGGCGTTGGCGGCGACCCTCGAACCGTCGGCGACGGCGGCGACGAGCTTCTCTTGCAGGTCGATGACCAAAAGCGCCCCCTGGGAGGCGGTCAGGCGCTGGGTGGCTCGCATGGGACTTCCTCGGGGGTGGGGGCGTCAGCCCTGGGGCTTTCCCCGCAAGTCTATCGGATCCTTGCCCGGGTTGTCGCTTCGCATTAGGATGGCGGAACGACGCGCCCCTCTCGGCTGGAGCCGGTGGAACCGTTCCGATCCCCCTCGTCCCCAAACCGACTGGGTCGACACCGTGGCCGAGAAGCCTCGCGTTCTTGTGCTTGAGCGGACGGGACCGCCCGACGGCGCAACCGTGATGGACCGCCTCCGGGACTCGGTCGACGTGGTGTCCGCGCGCTCGATGTCCCGCGCCCTGGCGCTCTTGCGGGACGGCCGGTTCGAGGGCGTGTACGTCGACGGCTCGCAACTCGACGCCGTGCGCTGGGTCGGCATGGTCCTTCAGGCCGAGGAGGTCCTCGACGCCATCTCCGACGGCGTCGCCGTGGTCGATCCCGACCTTCGGATCATGTGGGCGAACCCCGAGTTCCTCTCGTTCACGGCGGCTCCCGACCGCGCTCTGGGCGAGCGGTTCTACCAGGCGCTCGGGGAGGCGGAGATCCTGGGCCCCGAGCCCTGCCCGTTCACGACCGCGGTCGCCCGCAAGGGGGCGTCGAGCACGGCCGTCAAGATCCGCGACGGCCGCTACCTGCGCGTCGGCGTCACGCCCGTCTTCGACTCCCGCGGCGGCCTGACGCACCTGATCGCCCTGGCCCGCGAGATCACCGACGAGACCAAGCAGCAACAGAAGATCGACGCCATCGCCCGAGCCGGCGACGAACTGGCCGACCTCGGCGCCGACGAACTCTCGCGGCTGGGCGCCGAGGAGCGCACCGACCTGCTCAAGTACAACATCGCCCGCCACATGAAGGACCTGATGGGGCTGGACTTCATCCAGGTCCGCCTGCTCGACCGCAAGACCGGCCGGCTGACCCCGCTCTTGACCGAGGGGATGACCCCCTCGGCCGCCTCGATGGAACTGACCGCCGCCAAGGAGGGGCAGGGGGTCACCGGGTTGGTCGCGGCCACCGGCGAGAGCTACCTCTGTCCGGACACCTCCAACGACCCCTACTACCTGGAGGGCGCGGAGAACGCCCGCAGCTCGCTGACGATCCCGCTGGTCCACCACGGCGCGGTCATCGGCACGCTCAACGTGGAGAGCGACCAGACCGACGCCTTCGACGACCGCGACCGCCAGTTCCTGGAGATCTACGGCCGCAACATCGCCTCGGCCCTGAACACCCTGGAGTTGCTCCAGGCCGAGAAGGCCAGCACCGCCAGCGCCTCGGTGGAGGCGATCAGCCGCGAGGTGGCCCTCCCCCTGGACGACGTCATCACCGACGCGGTCACCGTGCTGGACCGCTACGCCGGCCACGACGAGGACGTCGTCGCCCGCCTCCGCCATCTCTTATATAGGGCGCGCGAGATCCGAGGCATCATCCAGAAGGTGGGCGCGACGATCGCCCCGCCGCCGTCGAGCCACGCCGCTCCCCCTCAACCCGTTGGTCGGCTCGCCGGCGCCCGGCTGCTGGTGATCGACGCGGAGGAGTCGATCAGGCGCTCCGCCCATCAACTTCTCGGCATGCGGGGAGCGACCGTCGAGACGGCCCACGACGGCGGCGAGGCCGCCGCGATGGTCCGCCAGGAGCCGTATTCCGCCGCCCTGGCCGACATCCGCCTGCCCGACATGGACGGCTACGCCGTCTTCAAGCTGCTCCGCGAACTCCAGCCCGACCTTCCCGTGATCCTGATGACCGGCTTCGGCTACGACCCCACCCACTCCATCGTCAAGGCCCGCCAGGAAGGCTTGCAGACGGTCCTCTACAAACCCTTCCGCGCCGACCGCCTGATGGACGCCGTCGAACAGGCCCTCAAGATCCAGGCCGCCAAGGGCAACGGCGACGCGCCCGCGTGACCAAGCTCACCGCTACAACTCCGGCTCGCGTCCCGCGTGCTCGGGTCGTTCGCCCTTGCGGCGGACGATCATCGTGTAAAGGACGTAGGCGACCAGCAGGCCGCCGAGGGAGAAGAAGACCAGGGGGTCGGTGATCCAGAAGCGTTCCATGGGGCGGTCGTCGCCTCGTCAGGTCAGAGCGGCGGGTAGTGATCGGAGACCCAGAAGACGCCCAGCAGGAAGACGACCGCCGCGGCGACGCCGACGACCCACGGAGCGAGCGCCCCCAGGAAGACCGTCGACCGCGCCTTCAGGCCGCGGGTCGGCGTCCGCTTGAACCGGCCCAGGGCGGCGAGCCAGCTTTCCAGCACGATCAGCGAGCCGGCCCCGGCCGCGATCACCGCGACGGCTGGCTCGCTCCGCCAGAAGATCCCGGAGGCCGCGAACAACGCCAGGCAGAGCCCGACCAGGCAGGCGACGTCCCCGCGCGAGACGTCCAGCGGCTCGCGGCGGGGCGCCTCCCATTCGATCTCGGGGACCGGCGGCGGGTCGTAGACGTCGTGCATGGCCAGGGCTCGGCGATGGCGGTGGCGAAGGCGCATCTAGCTCTCAAGCGGCGGGTCGGGGCGGAGTGATGGAGGTCGGGAACGTCCAAGTATACCAGCCGGCGAGCCCGGCGCGCAGCCTACCGTTTCTCGCCGACGGCGTGGCGCTCGGGCGGTTGCAGCGTCAGCCGCACCCGCGCGGGGACGGCAAGCCCGCCTTCACAGCCGAAGCGGACGGTATGCTCGCCGGGTTGGAGGACGGCGGGTTCGGCCGCCTTCGCGGAGCGCTCGGGGGACTTCAGCGGCGGGCCGAAGCGACCGACCGGCTCGCCGGGCCACCAGACCAGGTATTGCCCGGCGGCCAGCGTCCCGGACCACGTTAGGCGCTTGCCGTCGATCTCGATCCAGGGGTCGGTCAAGGTTTGCTCGTCCAGCGAATTCAGGGCCTTCACGCCGTCGACGCCGCAGGAGACGGTGGTTTTCCCAGGCAGGCCGTTGTAGTAGATGTTCAGGGTCCGGACGTTACGGTAGTCGATCGGGTCCTTCTCCGGGCGGGCGAGTTGCTGGTAGCGCCAACCCTCGAAGTCGTTGACGACGTAGTAGTCCAGCGCCCCCTTGCCGTCGAGGAGTTGGAGCTTGAACGAGCCCCCCTTGCCGTCCCCCTTGAGCCAGAAGCCGATCCCCTTGTGCTGGGAGATGTCCAGCGGCGGGTTGAACGAGTGGCCGATCACCGACCAGCCGCCGCCGTCCTCGCGGTCGCTCTTGGCGGTGTAGACGGCGTAAGCCTTGCCTTCGCGGGCGCCGTCCTTCCGGAACTCCAGGCGCTGCTCGACCCCTTGCAGGGTGGCACCACCGTTGGCCGGGAAGAGGGCCGGGTCGTCGAAGGACTCCAGCGTGATCGCGTCGGCCGCGTCGTAGGAGGGGCCCGCGGTCAACCAGGGGCCGGGCTGGGCGTGGACCCAGAAGCCGACCTTCGCCGGGGCGTCGGCCACCGTGACGGTCCACGGTCGGGCGGCCTCCTCGGCGTCCTTCAGGGAGCGCCAGGGTTGGTAGTGTACGCGCTGGAAGACTTCCCTCCCCTCGGGGCCTAGGAGGCGGTACTCGCGGCGCTTCTCCAGCCGGCCGTCGTTCTCACCCGGAGGGGGCGAGCCGCCCAGGGCCGGGTCGATCCGAAGGCGGGCGCGCATGGCGTCGTCGACGCGGCCGGAGAGGCGGAGCTTCTCGTACCTGGCGATCAGGTCCAGGATGTCTTCCGTGAACGGGTGTTTGGCGGCGGCGTCGGGGGAGACCTGGAAGGACATCGAGGAGTCGTAGCCGACGGTCGCGCCCAGGACGTATTCGTACTGGTCGAGGGTGGAATTCGGGTCGTAGCCGTAGTACCAGCCGATATCCAGCGGCATGCCGTCGCGGCCCATCGAGTCGAACCAGGGGGAGCGCTGGTCGAGGTAGCCCTTGAGGTCGCCGTGGCCGTCGGCGGAGGCGCTTCGGGCCATCAGGTGCCAGGAGTAGGGGCTGTAACTGCTGGCCTGAAGGAGCACGTCCTTCTTCTTGAGGTGGTCGTAAAACGCCTTGTGGAGCTTGGCGTTGTAGTACCAGTGGTCGCCCTGGAGTGCTTCCGAGCCGTCGAAGTAGACCATGTCGGCCTCGACCGCGTCGGCCACCCTGGCGAAGTTGGCGGCGACCTCGTCGAGCAAGGTCGTGTCCATGTCGTACATGTGATAGCCGTAGGATCGGACCAGATGCGCGACCTGCTCCCCCTTCTTATGCGGGGAGATTTTGGTGCCGAGATGCCCGCGGACGCACTTGGCGAAGCCGAAGGGGGCGTCGAGCTTCCTTTCGCCGTAGAAGATCAGTTCGTCGCCGATCCGGAGCACGGTCCCCTTGCCCATGTAGCCGCCGTCCTCGGCGGGGAAGGCGTCCGGGGCGGTCGCGGCGGGGATGAAGTCGGTCTTCTCGTCGACGTCGGCGGCCAGGGCGGTTTTCGCGCCCAGGACCAGCCGGGGGTCGGGGACCGGGGTGATGTACGAGTCGGGCGGATAGATCGACGCCCCCAGGAAGTGCAGGCCGATCTTGAAGCCCTCGGCGCGGAAGCGGTCGAAGGTCCGCTTCAGTCCCTCCAGGCCGTCGGGGAAGTTCTTGCGGTTGACGTCGTAGTGGCCGGTGCCGGTCGCCCACGACCCACCGAGCAGCAGGATCCGGTCGAAGCCGCCGCGGCGGGCGATCGCCAGGGCCTCGTCGAATTGCGATTCGTGGAAGTTGGTCAGGAAGAAGTACGACCGCTTGATCGCCGGGGAGACCTTGTTCCAGACGCCGTCCAGCCGCGGCGAGGGGATTCCGGCCATGATCTCGAACCGCTCGACGGCCGCCATGAACTCCGACGGAGAGGCGGTCACGACGCCGAACGCGGCGGGCTCCAAACCATGGGCGCGATAAGACGCCGCGTTGAGCGTCGGCGTCGCCGGCGCGGCGGGCCGCGGGGAAGGTCAGGACGTTGACCTCCGCGGTCATCACCGCCGCGACGTGCTTCTCGCCGTGGGCGGAGTTGAGCGTCCCGCCGATCGTCGCGCCGGGAGGGACCGCCAGCCGGAACAGCCGCAACCGATCGACCGGGCCCTTGGCGTCGAGCTTCGTCAGCCGAAACACGGCGATCCCCGACTGGCGCTTGACGGCGAACTCGACGCGCGAGCCGTCCTCGAACCGCGCGACGAGGCGGTCGCCTTGCAGCTCGACGGCGCTTGGCGTCCGTACCGCGCCGCCCCCCTCCAGGGCTACGGCCGGTTGGTCGGCGGCGGGCCAGCGCTCGCCGTCGCCGAAGACCAATCCGGTGACGACGCCCCGGTCGTCCATCTCCAGTCTCGCGCCGGCGCCCAGGTCGATCGCGAAGTCCGCGCGCGCCGTCGTCGACAGGGCCAAAACGACCGCCGCCAGAATCGCCGGGATTCGTCTCATGGTTCGCGCCTCGCGACAGGTCTCGACATCGCGGTTTCCAACAAGCCCGGAGGCCCCACTATAGGCGACGGGATGGATGCGGCCAAGGAGGCGGCGGCGTGTTAGATTGGAACCGAACGACGGCGGGTCGCGACGGCGCGAGGGACGTTCCCATGAACGGTTGGACCTATCTGTGCCGGCTGGACGAGGTGGCCGAAGGCCGGGGGTTGACCGTCGAGGCGGCCGGCGCGCGGTTGGCGGTGCTGCGCGACGGCGGTTCGGTCGCGGTCCTTTTCGATCGCTGCCCGCACGCCGGCGGCTCGCTGGGCTCGGGCCGGGTCGAGGACGGCGAGGTCGTCTGCCCGTCGCATCGTTGGCGCTTCCGCCTCCGCGACGGCCGCTGCGACGTCTCCGGCCCTCGCGCGCACGTCGTCGAATGCCGCGTCGAATCCGGCGCGGTCTGGGGGCGGATCGGCTGACCGTCGAACGGCGGCGGGATCGTGGTTTCAACTGACGGGAGAAGGAAGATGGTTGACACGTCCAGCGAGTCGCGTCCCCTGACGGGTCGGCGGGCGGCCGTCACCGGCTCGACCAGCGGCATCGGCCTGGCGATCGCCGACGCGCTGGCGCGGGCGGGCGCGGACGTCGCGATCAACGGGTTCGGCGATCATGCCGCGGCGGTTAGGCGCGTCGCCGCGCATGGGACGCGGGTGGAGTTCGTCGGCGGCGACATGGCGAGGGCGGCCGACGCGCGGGCGTTCGTCGCCGACGTCCGGAGGCGGCTGGGCGGCCTCGACGTCCTGGTCAACAACGCGGGCGTCCAGCACGTCGCGCCGATCGAGGACTTCCCCGACGAGAAATGGGACGCGATCCTCGCCCTCAACCTGTCGGCGGTCTTTCATACGATGAAGGCGGCGATCCCCGCCATGAGGGCGCGGGACTGGGGGCGGATCATCAACGTCGCCTCGGTCCACGGCCTGGTCGCTTCTCCATTCAAATCGGCCTATGTGGCGGCGAAACACGGGGTGATCGGCCTCACCAGGACGGCGGCGCTGGAACTGGCGGAAACCCACGTCACCGTCAACGCGATCTGCCCCGGTTTCGTCGACACGCCGCTGGTACGCGGGCAAATCGCCGATCAGGCGAAGGCCAACCACATGACGGAGGAACGGGTGATGAAGGACGTCATCCTCGCCTCGCAGCCGACGAAGCGCCTCGTCACCACCGAGCAGGTGGCGGCGCTCGCGCTTTACCTCTGCTCCGACGCCGCGAGCGGCGTCACCGGAGCGGCGCTGGCGATCGACGGCGGTTGGACGGCGCGCTGACGCGAACCGCGGGACTCGGGGCGGCCTGCTTCGGCCGTGGATCGCGCGGCTTTCGATTCCGACCGTCGCGCGTGTCGCCGAAAGCCGCGTCGGATCGGGCGCGGCCCGGAAGCGGAATCGGGCCGAGTTGATTTCCGGAAGCGGCCGGGTGACAATGGTTGTGAGAACGGATGGGGCTCAACGGGAGGCGTCGATGAACTATCTACATCAGGAATTCGACGTTGGCCCCGACGATCTCATCGAGGTCGCGCTCGATGGCCCGGCGAACGTGATGCTGCTGGATCCGGAGAACTTCGAGTTCTATCGCCGGCGCGAGCCTTTCAGGTATCACGGCGGCCACGCCACGGCGACGCCGTTCCGGTTGATCGTCCCGAGTCGCGGGCGGTGGCATCTGGTGGTCGATCTCGGAGGGATGGCGGGCTCGGTGCGCGCCGGCGTCCGTCTGCTCCGAACCGCCGAGGCCGCGAGGTGATCGATGGCCCGCAAGCCGAACGATCCGCGGCCCGAACCGATCGTCGTGTACGCGCCGATCGGTGAATTGAAAGTCTACGAACTCTCGGAGGCGGAGTTCGACCGGCTGGCCGCGGGATCGACGGACCAACTCCACCTGAACTTCGCGTTGGCGATGTTGCCGACGGCGTTGACGATCCTGGTCACGCTTCAGACGGCCGAGATCCGCTCCGATCGGGTTTACGTCGCCTATCTCGTGGCGTTCTGGGCGCTCGCCGTGCAGGGGTTGATCTCCCTCGCGCGCTGGTGGCGCTCGCGCCGTTCACACGACCGGCTGATCGCGGCCATCCGCGCCCGCATGCCCGCCAGGCCCTTGCTGGCCGAGCAGTTCGCTTCCAATTCGGCGTCCCTCGGTTCGGGAAGCGGTCGCGAATTGAAGGACGCCGAGATCGACGGCTGAAGCGATGGCGTTTCGCCATGCCGCGCAACACCGCTCGGGAAACTCGATGATGACGATCGCGATCTTCGCGGTGGATTACCAGTATTGGTGGTCGATGGCGGCGGACTCGCTGGTGCCGATCGTGCTGTTCGGTGGGCCGGTCGCGGGGGCCTGGTTGGGACGGAGGCGGGGCGGCAAGGGGTGTATCGCCGGCGGCGTCATCGGCGGCGTCGCGCCTCTCACCTTGATTCTCATGGTCGGGTCTCTTGTTCACGTCTACGAGGATCCCACGGATATCGGGCTTCCCGTATGGCGTCAAGTAGTGATGTTCCTCACGTACAGCATCGCCATCGGCGGCGGTCTCGGGCTTGTCGCGGGGATTCTGATCGGCTCGGTGTTGCATGTGGCGTTCGCGACGGCCCGGAGATGCAGCCGGGGCGGGTGAACCTTCGCCCCGTCACTCCGACCGCGACGGGGGCGGGCCGGGCTCGGTCGCTTTGGGGGCGGCCTTTTCCTTCTCGCGCTCCTTCTCCTTGTCCCGTTCGCGAGGGCGGGGGGGCTCGCCGGGCTCGATCTCGGCGTCCTGCCACTTCATGGCGCGGGCGTGGCGCATGGGGGCGATGCGGAGCAGGACCTCGCCGTCCTGGAAGATCCGGACGGAGCCGGTAGACTGGCTGACCACCACGGCGACGGCCTTGGTGGCGCTGGTGATCGCCGCGGCGGCCCAGTGCCGGGTGCCGAGCCCTTTTTGAAGCGTCAGACCCGCGACCGAGGCGTCGATCAGCCGACAGGCGGCCTCGACGGTGCCGTCGCGGGCCACGACGAACGCGCCGTCCATCTGGGCGATCTCCTTGATCGCCTCGCGGACCCGAGGGTCGCGGACGTTGCGCTCCTTGCGGCGGTAGCCCTTGAACGGGTCGAAGCCCAGGGGGCGGCTGCGCGCCAGGACGTTGCGGGAGTCGCCGACGACGATCAACGAGCCGACCGCCTTCCCCTCGCGACCCTCGCGGCCGATCTCCACCGCGGCGTCGACGACCGCCTTGAGGGTGTCGAACGGGACCGACGTCTCAAGCGCCCGTAGGTCGCGCGCGGTCAGCCGTTCCAGGTGCTCGCCCAGGCGGATGACGCTGATGGAGTCCAGCGCCTCGGCCTCGAAGCCGGAGTAGACGACCGCCACGCGGGCGCCGGCCTTGACGTGGTCGTTGGCGACGGCCTCGATCAACGCCAGGGTGATCCGCTCGGCGATGGCCGCCTCGGTCGGCTCCATCTCGATGGCGATCAAGCCGGCGTCGCGGATCGCCTGAAGCTGGCGATCGGAGGAGGTGGCGATCAGGAAGCCGACGTCGCCGCTAGCCACCGAGCGGACCAGCTCCCACTCCAGCGGCCCCTCCGGCATCACCAGCACCGCCGACGCCCCCAACCGCCGCGCGTTCTCCGACGCGATCGAGAGGATCGGCAATGGCGCGGTCCCCCTGGAGGTGTTCGACGGCGTCACGGGTTCGGGCCTCGGGCGTTGCGAACGGGTTGAAGTGGAAACACGCCCGGAACGTCGACCCGAACGCGGGCGGAAAAGAGGCGGCGATGATCGGGCGTCAAATCGTCTTCCCCCCTGGCGAGGGGGGACGGATCGCGAGGAACGCCGCCGAAACAACTCGCCGAATCCATGGGACGGAGAAAGGGAACCGCGGAGTCACGGAGGACGCCGAGAGAGAGGCCGAGGAGAAATCATTCCGTTGTGAACCTCTCAGAGTCTGTCCCGTAAGGGCGTCGCGGCCGGCATAACGTCCTTCCCCCCTCGCGGGGGAAGGTGGCCCGAAGGGCCGGATGAGGGGGGGCGAGCCAGACGGCCGTTGGGACGCGGCGCCGGTCGGGCGGGCTTTCGAACTTCCGACGGCCCTCGCGCTCGTCGTCCCCCTCATCTGACGCCTTCGGCGTCTGTCTTCCCCCGCGAGGGGGGAAGACGTCGGAGAAAACGGCCTTCCCCCCTCGCGGGGGAAGGTGGCCCGAAGGGCCGGATGAGGGGGGGCGGGCCAAAACGCCATCGACGTCCAGGGCTTCACGAACGGGCTTCCGCGAATTCCAACGGTCGTCCCGCGCGTCGTCCCCCTCATCTGACCGCTTCGCGGTCTGTCTTCCCCCGCGAGGGGGGAAGACCGTGATGGTCGTCCTTTGCCCACTTATGAGACAGACTCTCAATCCATGCTTTCTCAATTCTCGATTCTCTCTGCGTCCTCCGTGACCCCGTGGTTCAATTCCGGGAAGTTATTTCGGCATCGTTCCAAGCGGTCGGATGAGGGGGAGGACGCTTCGAAGGGCCTCGCGTCTCGCGATACGGCACCAGCCGCGGTCGAGGAACGCCTTCCTCCGTGGCGAGACGGCCCTTTGACTCGCCCCCCCTCATCCGGCCCTTCGGGCCACCTTCTCCCTCAAGGGGAGAAGGCGATGCGTTCATTCAGCCCTTGGGCTCCTCGGCGGGCTTGGCTTCCTCGGCCTTGGGCTCCTCGGCGGGCTTGGCTTCCTCGGCCTTGGGCTCCTCGGCGGGCTTGGCTTCCTCGGCCTTGGGCTCCTCGGCGGGCTTGGCCTCTTCCTTCTTGGGTTCCTCGGCGGGCTTGGCCTCTTCCTTCTTGGGTTCCTCGGCGGGTTTGGCTTCCTCGGCCTTGGGGGCGTCGGCCTTTTCCTTGCGGACGGCGTCGAGGTGGCGGTTGAGGATGGCGGCCCGCTGGTCGAAGAGGGCCTTCAGGCCGGCGTTGGGGTTGAGGATCCGGACGTCCTTGACGTAGTCGACGCCGTCGAGGTGGCCGTAGCTGGTGAACCAGGCGGCGAAGACCTCGGGAGAGACGGCGTAGGGCTTCTTGCCGTCCTTGTTCTTGAGGACTTTGGCGTCGTCGGCGTAGCCGCGGACGAGGATGTCGAGGATCGGCGGCGGCTCGATGGAGGTGTCGACCAGGCCGGCGTCCTGGGCGGCGACGATCGCCTCGGCGACGGCGCGGCGGGCGACTTCGAGCTTGGCCTCGACCTCGGGGGGGACCGTCGGCGGGGCGGCCTC
>Ga0209916_1002004_pt1 | contig 12491 bp, 12 predicted proteins | sample ThiBio_1000_plan_FD_183956 | JGI IMG/M metagenome (GOLD analysis project Ga0209916, IMG submission 183956) | Wastewater bioreactor microbial communities from Cape Town, South Africa - Thiocy_solids_2 (SPAdes) | ecosystem: Engineered > Bioreactor > Thiocyanate-remediating > Anaerobic-Aerobic ... | reverse complement strand
TGCCGCGCAACGTCTCCCCGGCCGCCGCGGAACGGCGCTCGCTGCTCCTCGACGCGCTGCTCGGGGTCCTGATCGGCATCCTCGCGATCGTCGTCGCCGCCGGGATCGGGGTGGTCGGCTTCTTCGGGCTCCTCTGCGCGCTGGTGCTGGTCCCCTGGTACCTGATCGAGGGCGGCCTGCGGAGGAGCCGGCGGCGCCGCTGAACCGACCGAAGGCGCACGGGCGGCGATCACTCTTCGATCTGAGCGACCTCGGATGAGAGCGGAATGGAGAGCCACACATCGGCGCCGCCGGTGGGCCGGTTTGCGGCGTGGGCGGAGCCCCCGTGCGCCTCGGCGACGGTGGCGACGATCGCGAGACCGAGGCCGGATCCGCCCTCGTGTACACCGGGTGCGCGACTGAATCGCTCGAAGGCATGGTCGAGGAAGGCGGGCGGGAAACCCTCCCCCTCGTCGGTCACGTGCAGCTCGACGGCCTCGCCGACGTGGCGCGCCTCGAGCGTGATCGTCCCCGCTCCGTAACGCAGCGCGTTGTCGACGAGCGTACCCACCGTCTGGTCGACCCGCAGACGATCGGCGTCGATCTCCAGTCCACCGCCCTCCCCGACCTCGATCCGGCGCCCCGCTTCCGCCGCCCGCCGGGAGAAACGGCCCGCGACGGACTCGAAGGAATCCGCGAGCCTGAATCTCGTGCGGCGGACGGGCAGGTCGCCCCGCTCGGTCTGGGCGATGGTCAAGAGATCCTCGGAGAGCTGCGTCAGCCGATCGGTCTCCTCGGCGGCGGAGGCGAGCGCGGTGTGCAGTTCCTCGGGCGAGCGTCCCTGCGCGAGGGCCAGTTCGAGCTCGGCGCGAAGGATCGCCAGCGGGGTGCGCAGCTCATGGCTGGCGTCGGCGACGAAGGCACGCTCGCGCTCGAGCGCGTCCCCGAGCCGGGCGAGGGCGTCCCCGAGCCGGGCGAGCATCTCGTTCAGCGTCTTGCCGAGGCGCGCGACCTCGTCGTGGGTGTCGGGCACGGGCAGCCGCTCGTCCGGCGCCGCCGTCGAGATCTCCTCGGCGCGCGCCCGCATCGCCTCGACCGGCCGCAATGCCGCGGCGGCGACGCCGTAGCCCGCGATCGAGGCGAGGATCAACGCGAACGGCATCCCCAGCAGGAGGAGCTGGCCGAGATCACCCTGGGAGTCGCGGCTGGACGCGGTCGAGGCGCCGACCACGACGATCTGCTTCCCGGAGGACGAGTCGACCGGCACGGCGAGGAGACGCGAGCCCTGATCGAGCCCGGGGAGTGGGCCGCGGTCGAGGAAGAGAGGAGCCACGGTCGCCTGTCTCACCTCGGCGGGGTCGAGCAGGGATTTCCCGCCGATCGCCGGCGAGGAGTCGATGATCTGACCGGAGGAGTCGAGCACCTCGGCGAAGCTCTCGGTGCGGCCGACCAGGTGCTGGTTGCGGGCGTCGAGGCGGCCGCCGGCCTGGCGCACCACAGCGGAGAGTTCCGCCGCGCGCGAGCGCAGCCCGGCATCCACCGCGTTGTCCACCTCGCTCTCGAACCGGACGTAGACGAAGATCGCGGTCGCCGCCAAGACCAAGGCGATCACCGCGGCGAAGACCAGGGTCAGGCGGAGGCGGATCGAGAGCCGGCTCAGCCGCCGCCGTCCTTCCGCAGCCTGTACCCGGCGCCACGCACCGTCTCGATCGAGACCAGATCGAACGGGACGTCGATTTTGCGACGCAGGTACCGGATATAGACCTCGATCACGTTGGAGTGCCCGGCGAAGTCGTACTCCCAGGCCTGCTCGAGCAGCTGGGTCCGGGAGAGGACATAGCCCGGGTGGCGCATGAAGGTCTCCAACAGCCTGAACTCCTTCGCCGAGAGCTCGATCTCGGCGTCACCGCGCCAGACCTGGTGGGTGTCCGGGTCCAGCCGGAGCTCGCCGACCTCGACGATCGAGGAGCGATCGGTGTCCGCCCGGCTCACCAACGCACGCAGTCTGGCGAGGAGCTCGGCGAAGGCGAAGGGCTTCACCAGGTAGTCGTCGGCGCCGCCGGCGAGCCCGACGACGCGGTCTTGGAGGGAGCCGCGGGCGCTCAGCATCAGGACCGGTGCCCAGACCCCGCTACGGCGGATCCGCCTGCAGGTCTCGAAGCCGTCGATCCCCGGCAGGCCGACGTCGAGGACGACCGCGTCGTAGTCCGAGTCGTCCGCCAGCGTGACCGCCCGCTCACCGTCACCGGCCACGTCCACGGTCAGGCCCTCCTCGGTCAGCCCGCGCCGAAGGAGCGCCGCCATCTTCACCTCGTCCTCGACGACCAGTACCCGCATCGTCCGCGAAACGTTCGTCCATCCGGATGAGCCGCCGATGAGAGGGCGAGGCCGGGCGCCCTCTCATTCCGGTTTAACGGCGCGGCGGCATCGTGGCGCGCATGCTCCTCACCGCATCCGCGACCGACTTCGTCCTCAACCCGGTGATCGAAGTGGCCACCGAATTCATCAGCTCGGCGGGGTATCCCGCCATCTTCGTCCTGATGGCGCTCGAGTCGGCATGCATCCCGATCCCGAGCGAGGCGATCATGCTCTTCGCCGGCTTCGCCGTCTCGAAAGGCGAACTGACCCTCTTCGGCGTCGTCGCCGCCGGCGTGCTCGGCAACCTGGTCGGGTCGCTCGTCGGCTACGGGATCGGCTACCTCGGGCGCGCCGACCTGCTCGAACGCAACCGCCTCTTCCACGTCAGCGCCGAGCGCCTGAGCCAGACCGAAGGCTGGTTCGAACGCTACGGCGCCGCCACCGTCCTCTTCTCGCGGATGCTGCCGATCGTGCGGACCTTCGTCTCGGTCCCGGCCGGGGTGGCGCGGATGCCGCTCGGGCGCTTCTCGCTGCTGACCACGCTCGGCTCGATCCCCTGGGTGCTGATGCTGGCGCTGGTCGGCAGGGCGGTCGGCGCGAACTGGGAAGAATGGCGCCGGCACCTCTCCTACCTCGACTACGCGATCGTCGCCGCGCTGATCGGCGGGCTGGGCTGGTGGCTGCTGCGTCGGCGTGGGGGCGCCAGGCCGGCCTAGCCCGGCCGTCCTCGCGCGCCGGCCCACCGCTTCCCTGGGTCGCCGTCGAGACGGGAGCTCACAGCGTCGTCAGCCCGATCCCGGTCAGCGCGATCGCGGCGACCAGGAGTCGCCGGTCGCGGCCGAGCGCGGCGAGCGGGATCAGCCACGCCACGTACCAGGGCACCAGGAACCCGGTGGTCAGGAGGAGGACGACGGTCGCCCAGCCGGCCCCCGCGATCCAGTCGAGCCTGTCGGTCCACACGCGCCAGACGAGCCAGGCAAGGATGGCGAGGAAGACGACGGTGAGCAGGGTGTCGGCCGGTCCGATCAGGCCCGGGACGCCGAGCATCTCGGCCGGGAAGCCGATGATGCTGTGCGGACCTCCTTCACCCTGGATCCCCCGCAGGGTCCCCAGCATCTGGAGGGGCCCGGCGCCGAAGAAGAGGTAGGCGATGCCGACGATCGCCGCCGCGGCGAGCGCCGCGCCGATCAGCAGCCTGCGACGCTCGGGACGGCTCCCCGGCCCGCACTGCGCGGCGAGCGCGAACGGCAGGAGCAGCCCGGCGGTCAGCTTCACCGCGGTCGCGGCCACCATCAGGACGCCGCCCGGGAGCTCGCGCCGGCGGAGCATCACGTAGAGGCCCGCGGCGAGGATCGCCAGCATCAGGAGGTCGTTGTGGCCGCCGCCGACCCCGAACAGGACGATCACCGGGTTCAGTCCCACCAACGCCGCCGCCCTGACCGGGTCGAGCTCACGCAGCCGCGCGGCGCGCCAGATGATGTAGGTCAGCGCGAGGCTCGAGGCGGCCGCGACCGCCTTGTAGGCAAGCACGTTCGCGGCGATCCCGAACGGGACGAGCAGATAGCTGAGCGCGGTGAAGAGCGGCCCGTAGACGGTCGGCGTGTCGATCCATCGGGCGCCGATCAGGGGATGGAGCGCTTCGAGCGGGAACGCGCCCGGCCCCTGCAGATAAGGATCGGCGCCGTAGACCACCCCGATCCGTGCGTAGGCCGTGTAGCTGAAGACGTCGCTGGAGAAGAGCGGCGGGCCGAACAGCACCATCGCGTGCAGGACGAGGATCGCGGCGAGGACGGCGCGGGCCGAGAGGCGGTGGGCGCAGCTCGCGGCGGCGGCGTAGGAGAGGAAGAGGACGCCGAAGACGGCGATCAGCGCAGCGAGGCCGAGGCTCGCGCCCGCCCCTCCGAACGGTCCCGCGAGCCACCCCGGCAGCGGCCGCAGCGTGCCGGGCAGGACCAGCGAGCTGCCGGTCGCCGAGACGCAGATCAGAAGGCTCGTGGCCAGCAGGCCGCCCATCCCCGCCCAGGCGAGCAGGGAAGATGTCCGCGGCTGCCTAATGGGCGACGCGGGCCACGACGGGCCCCCGGGCCTCGGTCGCCGGGACGTCAGGGGCCGGCAGGCCTCCGGCCGCCCGCCGCCAGGCCCGGACCGCGAGGTCACTGAATTGGCGCGCTGACGACATGGGACGACTCTGCACCCCGGTCGTGAATCCAGGATGAGAGGGTGATGATGGTCTCCTCATCGACCTAGTCCTCCCTCAGGGTCTGGCCGAGCGGGAGGCGCCGCAGTGAGGCCGCCGCCACCACGGAGGCCAGGACCGCCCCCGCCAACGCACCGGCTCCGAGCAGGGCGATGAAGCCCCAGGGGACCGCCAGCGATTCCGGTGGCGGGTCGAAGACGTGCTGGAGCATCGCCACCAGCATTTCCGCCATCAGCCAGCCGAGGGCGGCGGCGAGGATCACGGCTCCGCCGAGGACCGCGAGCGCCTCCGTGCGGACGAAGGCGCCGATGTCCCGCAGCGAGGCGCCGAGGGCCGCCATCGTCGCGAACTCGTGCCGGCGCTCCTCGACGACGAGGCTGACGAAGAGCCACATCGCGGCCGCCGCGAGCAGGATCGCGAAGGCCTCCTCGAGCCGGCTGATCCCGGTCAGGTCGACGGTGGTGATCGAGCTGACGGTCTGCGCCGTCTGTTCGTCGATGTTCTTGACCGTGACCCCGTAGCCCCTGGTCGCCCGGGTCACCCGCCGACCGACCGTCGAGGGGCTTTCCGAGGTGGCGGCGAAGACGGTGTTCGGACCGCCGCCGTGATCGGCGGCGGCGAGGTAGGGGAGGTTGGCGACCATGAAGGAGTCGCGCGGCGCCGCCGGGAACTCCTGGACCACACCGACGACGTGGAAGGGCACGATGTGGAAGCGGCCGGTCCGATGGTCGAGCACCCGCAGCCGCAGCAGGTCCCCTTCCTTCAGCGAGTAGTCCAGGATCGTCTCTTTGGAGACCAGGATCCCGCTCGGGCTTTCCCGCAGGCGGGTCATCAGGGTCTGCGCGCAGGCGCCGAGGAAGTAGGAGTCGCGCAGGGTGGTCGCCGCGGAGATCGTCCGCGGTTCGATCCCGAAGACATCCTGCAGGTCGGGGCCGACATAGGCGTAGGAGTGGTCGACGGGCGAGGTGGCCGAGACGCCGGGGACTGCGGCGATCTTCCGGGTCAGGCCTCTCGACGCGGTCACCCCGGGGGGCGCCTGCGCGGTGATGTCGGCGCCCAGCGTGAGCTGCGCGTCCACCCCGGCCTGCTGGTCGTAGGTCCGCGCGAAGACGCCCATGCTGACCCCGAAGGCGAGCAGCAGCCCGACGAAGATGAGGCCGCGGTTGATCGCCGCGCCGCGCCGCGAGGCGCTCGCGAGGAGGAAGCGGCGCCGGCCCGACCCTCCCGTCGCGCCGCCGAGCAGCCGGGCCGTCCAACCGAAGAGCCGCCCCCGCAGGCGCACCAGCAGCAGGGTCGCGCCGATCCAGAGGAGGGCCGGGGCGAAGAACATGTAGATCGAGAGCGAGAGCGTCGGGTTCGAGTCGGGATTCACCACGGCGGAGAAGCCGGTGCTGGCGGTCAGCCAGAAGACCAGGCCACTGAGCGCCAGGCAGAGGAGGTCGAGGTAGAGCCGCTGCCAGAGGGGCTTGCCGGGCCGGCCCGATCCACGCCGTCCGGAGGCGACCGTTTCCGAGAGCGAACGCAGCCCCGTGCCGAGCCGGGCGACGAAGCCGCCGAGGATCGCCAGGGCGATGCAGACCCCGACCACCATCGCGCCGCGCGCCGCGGTCAGGCCCACGGAGCCTTCGACCAGGACCGAGACGGCGAGGAAGGAGACGCCTGCGCCGAGCGCCCCGGCGAGCAGCCCGACCACCGAGGATTCGACCGCCGCCATGCCGAGGAGCGAGCGGCGACCGGCACCGCGTGCCCGCAGCAGGGCGAGCTCGCGGCTGTCGCGGTCGACGGTGCCGAGCGCCGCCAGGTAGGCCAATCCGAGCGCCAGCAGGGCGCCCGGGACGGCGAGCAGGATGAAGAGCGCCTCCGCGTAGAGGGCGTCGCCTGCCGCCGTTTCGAGGTCGGCCGAGAGGTTGTCGACGAAGCGGATCTGGCCGGTGAGTTCGCGTTCGATCGAGTTCCGGATCTGCCCCGCCTTGGTGAGCGCCTGGCTCGGCGTGCCGCCTTCGAGGGCGGCCCGGTCGAGCTGCACCTGGACCTGCCACTGCACCCCGGTCGCCGCTCCGGGGACGGCCGCGGCGCCCGCGCTCGACCCCTTCAGCGTCGGCAGCGCCCGACCGACCGTGCGGGCGAACGTCGCGGTCGGCAGGATCGCGACGTTCGCCGGCGGCTGCGCCGGGGCCGGACCGGCGAGTGGGTTCAGCGGCTGGAAGAGGACGTCGGAGGAGGAGACGACGGCGACCCCGCCGACCTTGAATCGCCGCGAGCCGCCGCCGCCCAGGTGGAGCGTGACGGTGTCGCCGAGGCGGGCGCGCAGGGTCGCGGCGAGCTGCTGGTCGAGCACGATCTGTCCCGGCCGCAGGCCGCCGTGGAGGAAGCGGAAGGTTTCGACGTGTTCGAGGTAGTTCGGCGGCACCGCGAGGACCTGCCCGGAGCCCGCCGCGGTCGCCCCTTCGGCGCCGTGGTGGCCGATCCCGGTGAACGGCGCCGTCGCCACCGCCGAAGATTGGGCGACATCGGGTTCGTGGCCGATCCGCCGCGCCAGGGCCGAGGCCTTCTGGTAGCTCGCCACCGGGCCCTGGAGGTCCAGCGGCACGCTGCGGGTCGCCGAGGCGGTCATCGTCCGCAGCGAGTGGCCGATGAAGAGGATCATCGCCCCCAACAGCGCCACCGCGACGGCGAGCACGAGTCCCTGGGTCAGGGTGGCACCCGGTCGGCGGCGGAGGCGGGCCATCCCGAGCTGGATCGCGGCGCTCATCGCGAGCCCTCGCTGACGCGGCCGTCGGCGAGCTCGATCTGGCGCGCGCAGCGTCCCGCCACCGCGGGGTCATGGGTGGCGATGACGAGGGTGAAGGCGAAGCGCTCGCGCAGCGCCCAGAGCAGGTCGAGGACGCGGCCGGCGGTATCGGAGTCGAGGTGGCCGGTCGGCTCGTCGCAGAGCAGCATCTCCGGCATCTGGGCGAGCGAGCGGGCAAGGGCGACACGCTGCCCCTCGCCGCCCGAGAGCTCGGTCGGCAGTGCGTCGCCCTTGCCCGCGAGACCGACAAGCTCCAACAGCTCCTCCGGGCCGAGGTCCGGCCGCGGTCCCGCCTTGGAGGCGAGCCAGGCAGCGAAGGCGACGTTCTCCAGCGCCGTCAGGTTCGGCAGCAGGTTCGAGCCCTGAAAGACGTAGGCGATCCCCGCCGCCCGGGCCTCCCCCCGCGCGGCGGCGCCGAGGAGCGCCAGCGAACGTCCTTTCCAGGCGACCTCGCCCTCGCTCGGCAGCACCAGGCCGCCGAGCAGGTGCAGCAGCGTCGTCTTCCCCGATCCTGACGGGCCCCTCAGGGCGACGGTCTCGCCCGCGTCGATCGACACGTCGACCCCCTCGAGGGCCACCACCTCCGCCTCGCCGGTCCCGTAGCGGACACCGACCCCGCGACAGGCCGACAGCGCGGTCGTCTCCACCGTGGCGCTCACCCCGCCACCACCGCGCCGTCGCGCATCTCGATCACCCGGTCGGCCGCCTCGGCGACGGCCGGCGAGTGGGTGACGACGACCATCGCGCACTCGTGGTCGCGCGGCAGCCGCCGCAACGCCCGCAGGACCACCTCCTGGTTGGCCGCGTCGAGCTCGCCGGTCGGCTCGTCGGCGAGGACGAGCGGCGCGCGCCGGGCCACCGCCGCGGCGATCGCGACCCGCTGCTGCTCGCCGCCGGAGAGCTCCGCGGCGCGGTGCTCCGCGCGTGGCCCGAGGCCGAACTCGACCAGCGACTCGGCGGCCCGATGCGCCGCGTCCTCCACCCCCGCCAGGCGCAGGGCCGCGACCACGTTCTCGCGTGCGCTCAGGGTCGGCCAGAGATTGCCGCTCTGGAAGATGATCCCGACCGAGCGGGCACGGTAGGCGGCCAGCTCGTCCTCGCCGGCGGTCAGCAGCGAGACGCCGGCGCTGCGGACGTCGCCGGCCGAGGCGCGGTCGAGTCCGGCGGCGAGTGCGAGCAGAGTGCTCTTGCCGCATCCGGAGGGCCCGAGGATCGCGGTCATGGTGCCCGCCTCGACCACCATGTCGACGCCGCGGAGGGCGACCGTCTCGACGGGCCCGGAGCGGTAGATCTTGAAGACGTCGTGCATCTCCAGGATCGGCCAGGCGAGCTGACGCTCGGCCTCCGGCTCGCGATAGAGGCTCTCTACCGCCACCGGAAGCTTTCACTGATCATCCGGTAGGCGTCGACGTTGTCGACTCCTTCGGGAGTCTCAAGTTCGAGCACCGCGACCTTGCCGCCCTTTTCGTATTCGTAGACGTCGACCAGCAGCGGCACCCTCTTGCCGGTGACCGGGTCGGGGGCGCTCGTCCTGGTGAAGCTCTGCTTTTCGCCGGGCGCCGACTTGGCCGGGCCGGAGCGGACGGCGATGTGGATGAGGTTGCCCTTTTCGCGGAAGGTGACGTCGTTGCCGTTCCCGGTCCGCGCCCAGCCCGCCGGGTACTTGATCGAGTAGCCCGCCGGCCCGTCGGTGAAGGTGAGGAATTCCTGGTTGTCCGGGATGTCGCCGGTGGCGAGCGATTCGGCCTCGCTGGGCACGGCACCACCGCTCTTGGTTTCCGTCGGCGCCGCCCCACCGGTCGCCGCTGCCGACGTTTCCTGCGGGCTTTCCGAGCTGCCACCCGAACCGCATCCCGCCACCGCCAGACCGAGGATCACCGCCAGAATCACGAGTTTCTTCATGGCCGGAGGTCTATGGGGGACAGGTGAACTGGGCGTTAGGCCGGCAGGGCGAGCCAGACGTCGGCGCCGCCGTCCCGGTTGCCGACGCCGGCGCTGCCGCCGTGGGCCTCGGCGATCGCCCGCACGATCGCGAGTCCGAGCCCGGTGCCGCTGCCGCCGTCGCCCGGCGAGGCCTGGCTGAAGCGGTCGAAGGCCCGCGGGATGAAGTCGGGCGGGAACCCGCCGCCGCGGTCGGTGACGTGGAGCTCGACCACGCCCGGCCGACGGACCGCGCTGAGGCGGACGGGCGGCGCGCCATGGGCGAGGGCGTTGTCGACGAGGTTGCCGAGTGCCTGCTCGAGGCGCGGGCGGTCGGCGTCGATCCGGGCCGGCGTGCCGCCCGCCCCCGCCGCGCCGGCCTCCACCTGGCCGGCCGGATATCTGGCGGCGACGGCGGCGAACAGCTCGCCGAGATCGACCTCCTCGCGGTTGACCGGCAGGCGGTCGCGATCCGCCCGGGCGAGGACGAGGAGATCCTCGCTCAGCAGGGACAGCCGGTCGGTGTCGCCGATCGCGGCGGCGATCGCGGCGTCGAAGTCGTCGCCGTCGGGGCGCTCCTGGCGCATCAGTTCGAGCTCCATCTTCAGCTGGGTCAGCGGCGTGCGCAGCTCGTGGCTGGCGTCGGCGACGAACGTCCGCTCGCGGCGCAGGCCGTCCTCGAGGCGGACCAACATCCGGTCGACCGGGCGCAATGCCGCCCCGACCACGATCCAGCCGGCCAGGCCGGCGAGGATCAGCGCCACCGGGCCCCCGATCAGGAGCAGGGTCCGCACGTTGGACAGCGCTTCGTTTCGCTCCTCGAGCGTGGCGCCGACGGCGACGATGTAGCGGTGCGCGCCGACCGCCACCGGCGCCGCGATGATCCGGACCGGCCCCAGCTCCGACTGGCCGGACTGGAGGTCGTAGGTGCCGCCGTCTTCTGCGAGGCGGGTCAGGTCGGCCCGATCGAGGACCGGTTCGTCGCCCAGTCCCTCGCGCGCCCCGACCACCGTGCGGCTGTCGGGAAGGACGATCTGGACGAAGCCGGAGCCCTCTTCCCCTCGGGTGACGGCGCGGGTCAGCGTCCGCGGCCCGCCGCTGCCGTTCCGCAACCGGTTCGAGACCAGCTCCAGGCGTGCCTCCAGCGACTGGTCGATCCGGTTGTCGAGTTCGGTGCGCAGGCGCAGGTAGAGGAAGAGCGCGGTCGCGGTGAGGACCGCGGCGATCGCGATCGTGAAGGCCAGGGTCAGCTTCGGCCGGACCGGCAGTCGCCCGATCACTTGCCGTCGTCGCCGCGGAGGCGATAACCGATCCCGCGCACGGTCTCGATGCTGGCGAGCCCGAACGGCTTGTCGATCTTGTCCCGCAGCTGATGGATGTGGACGGCGATCACGTTGGAGCGGTTCTCGTAGCTGTTGTCCCAGGCCCCTTCGAGCAGTTCGAGGCGGTCGAGGACGACGTCGGGGTTGCGCATGAAGACCTCGAGCAGGGCAAAGCCTTTGCTCGAGACCTCGATCTCGGTCTCGCCGCGCCAGACCTTGCGCGTGGCCGGGTCGATGCGGAGGGTCCCGACCTCCAGGGTCGGGGCCCGGCGCACTTCGCCGCGCCGCGCCAGCGCCCGCAGGCGGGCGAGCAGTTCGGCGAGCTCGAAGGGCTTGGCGACGTAGTCGTCGGCGCCGCCGTCGAGCCCGGCGATCCGGTCGGGCAGCGAATCGCGCGCGGTCAGCACCAGGATCGGGGTGGTGACGCCTTCCTCGCGTAGGAGCCGGCAGGTCTCGAAGCCGTCGATGCCGGGCAGCATCACGTCCATCACGATCGCGTCGTAGGACGTCGAGGCCGCCATCCAGAGCGCGTCCTCCCCTTTGACCGCGACGTCGGCGGCCTCGCCGGCGCTGCGCAGGGCGCGGCGAAGGAGCCCGGCGAGCCGGATCTGGTCCTCGACAACCAGTACTCGCATCGTCTCAGCGTTCTCCCCGGCGATGAGAGCGGGATGAGATGCCGGGGATCCGGCCTGGCAGCCCGCGGGCCGCCAGGCCCCGACGCCGACCTATTCGCTCTGGCCGCTCGCTTCGTGCTGGGCATCCGGGTTGCCCGGCTCGTCGTGGTGGCCGCCGGGGCCGTCGTTGCCCGCCATCTCGGAGTCGCTCTCAGACTCTCCGTCGGCCTCGTCCGAGCTCTCTTCGTCGGCTTCGTTGTTGCCGAACTGGGCGCCGTCGGCGGTCTCGGTGTCGCCGGCCTTCTGCGTGGTCACGGCGACGTGCGTCGGCTGGACCGGCGCCGCGCCCGCGGCGGCGAGGGCCGAGCCGCCGAAACTGACGGCGGCCAGCACACCCCCGATGAGCAGAATCCTCCTGGACTTCTTGAACATCATGACTCCTTCCGTCGTTATCGATTCGCGGCCAGCCTGGAGTCGCCAGGTGAACTCCCGGTTACGCGTTTCATCCGTGGCGGTCGGATCCGATCGCCCGGACGTCAAGCCGCCGTCGAGGTCGACCGACCCCTCGGGCCTAGACGAGTAGCTCCACCCCGCGGGGCGCCGAGGGTGCGCCCTGCGGGTGGGCGGGGGGGAAGGGATGGGGACCCGCAAGCTGTCGCCCGGTCAGAGACCCGCCCCTCTCGCCACGGCCCGGGCAGGCTGTGGCCGTGGCGAGAGGGGCGGGTGTATGGAAGGCGTGGAGGGACCGTCGCGGGAGGCGCACGGGGGTGCGCCGGGTGTGCGCCGGAAGTGCGGCGGGACCGTCACCGAAGGGCGCCGAGGGCCGGTTCCCGAACGGTCAGGGATCTCCCCGGTTGGAAATCCGCGTATGGCGCGGGTTTCCAACCACGCGGGTCCCCGGTCGGCCTTCCGTGGTTCGAAATGGTCGCCATACGACCATTTCGAACCACGCGAGCTCCCGGCCGCCGGATCCGTGACGGAGATGCCGGGAACTCCTCACTTCCTCCCGTGTCGTCCGACACCGACCTACGCGCTGCGTGTATTGCCCGTGCCATAGGACGGGTAATCCACGCAGCACGATTCCGACCCCCGGATCCCGGCCCGAAAGGGGCCTCCCGGGGCCGGGAAGCGTGACGTTCCCGGCATCTTCGTCACGGACCCGGCCGAGGTGTGGAGACTCCCGGACCCGATCGTCACGTAAGTCCGACTTCCTCACGTCCCTGTGCCGCCTCTCCCACGCACCCCTCACGTCCTGGGCTCCTCATGGGGGTCACAGCCTGCCAGGACCCCCATGAGGAGCCCAGGACCTC
>Ga0209916_1001995_pt1 | contig 12634 bp, 5 predicted proteins | sample ThiBio_1000_plan_FD_183956 | JGI IMG/M metagenome (GOLD analysis project Ga0209916, IMG submission 183956) | Wastewater bioreactor microbial communities from Cape Town, South Africa - Thiocy_solids_2 (SPAdes) | ecosystem: Engineered > Bioreactor > Thiocyanate-remediating > Anaerobic-Aerobic ... | reverse complement strand
CCGGCGTCCGCCTCACGCAGGAAGCCGATGATCTGTTCTTCGGAAAAGCGCTTCTTCACGTCCAATCTCCTTCGGTTGGAGGATTGGACTCCAAACTGCGGTGCTACTCACAACCGGGGGGACGTCGCCACGGCCAAGACGTCGACCTGGCCGGATTGCGCCGGCGCTTCTCCACTTCGCTCAAGGGCGCTTCGCTGGCCCGGTTGATGGCGATGGCAGCGCAGCTGGGTTTCGCCTGCCGTCCGCTGAAGCTCGACATGGAAGATCTGACCCAGCTCAGGACGCCCTGCGTGCTGCATTGGGACCTCAACCATTTCGTGGTGCTCAGGTACGCTGGCCCACGCGGTGTCGTGATCCACGACCCCGCGCGCGGCGTCCGCAAGCTGGGTTTGAAGGAGATTTCCGAGCACTTCACCGGCGTGGCGTTGGAGCTGAATCCCTCGGCCGACTTCGCGCCGGTGCGCGAGCGCCAGGCGGTTTCACTTCGCGCGCTGACCGGACGCGTGCGCGGATTGGTGCCGGCGCTGGCGCAGATCCTGCTGCTGGCCCTGGCGCTGGAGGTGTTCGCGCTGGCGGCGCCATTCTATCTGCAGTGGGTGATGGACCAGGTGCTGGTATCGGCCGACCGCGACCTGCTCAACCTGCTCGGCCTCGGCTTCATCGGCATCACGGTGTTCTCGGCCGCGGTCACCGCGGCGCGCTCGTGGGCGGTCGCCTGGTTGGGCGCCACGCTCAACGTGCAGTGGGCCGGCAACCTGTTCGGACACCTGATGCGGCTGCCGCTGGACTGGTTCGAGAAGCGCCACGTGGGCGACGTGGTGTCGCGCTTCGGCTCGATCCAGAGCATCCAGCGCACGCTGACCACGCAGTTCGTCGGTTCGCTGCTGGATGGCCTGATGTCACTGGTGACGCTGGTGGTGATGGCGCTCTACAGCGTGGGGCTTACCGCGCTGGTGCTCGGTCTGTTCGCCGGCTACGGGCTGATCCGCTGGGCGTTCTTCCGCCCGTTGCGCCGCGCCAGCGAGGAGCAGATCGTGTACGCCGCGCGCCAGCAGAGCGAGCTGCTCGAATCCATCCGCGGCGCCATGCCGATCAAGCTCGCCAACAAGCAGGGCGAGCGCCTGACGCGCTACGCCAATGCCACTGTGTCCACCGCCAACCGCGACATCGGCATCCAGCGCCTGGGCATCGCCTTCACCCTGGGCAACCAGCTGATGTTCGGCATCGGCCGGGTGGCGATGATCTGGATTGCCGCCACGCTGGCGCTCAGGAACGAATTCTCCGCCGGCATGCTGATCGCCTTCATCGCCTACGCCGACCAGTTCACCGGCCGCGCGGCCGGCCTGATCGACAAGTGGGTGGACTTCAGCATGCTGAAGCTGCACGCCGAACGCGTGGCGGACATCGCGCTGAGCGCGCCGGAGAAGCTGGTCGACGCGGCATGGAGCGGCCCGGTCCCCGAGGCCGTCATCGAGCTGTGCAATGTCAGCTTCCGCTACGCCGAGGGCGAGCCGTGGATCCTGCGGCACTGCAGCCTGCGCATCGAGGCGGGCGAGTCGGTGGCCATCGTCGGCCCCAGCGGCCGCGGCAAGAGCACGCTGGCGAAGATCGCGCTGGGCCTGCTGCAACCGACCGAGGGCGAGGTGCGCTTCGGCGGCATCGACATCCGCCAGCTGGGGCTGGACGCGTATCGCGGCTGGGTCGGCGCGGTGATGCAGGACGACCAGCTGTTCGCCGGTTCCATCGGCGACAACATCGCCTTCTTCGACCCCGACGCCACGCCGGCGCGGATCGAGGCCGTCGCGCGGCTGGCCGCCGTGCACGAGGACATCGCCGCGATGCCGATGGGCTACCAGAGCCTGGTCGGCGACATGGGCTCCAGCCTGTCCGGCGGGCAGAAGCAGCGGGTGATCCTAGCTCGGGCGCTGTACCGCCGACCGCGCCTGCTGGTGCTGGACGAGGCGACCAGTCACCTGGACCTGGATCGCGAACGGCGGGTCAACGCGTCGGTGCAGCGGTTGCGAATAACGCGAATCGTGATTGCACACCGACCGGAGACCGTGGCCGCGGCTGGAAAGGTCATGCAGTTGGGTAGCGGTGAGAGATGAAAGTTTGCAGAGTTAAGTCACTCTGCACAACCGAGTCGGACGGTTGATCCGGCACTATGAAAGGGAGTAACACATATGCGTAATTTGAGCAGCCTGGAAGTCGCTGGCGTCTGTGGTGGCCTGCGGCCAGCTGGTGACATTAGCTGCACCATTGGCACCTCCGGGGTGAACTGTACTGGCACGTTGAGCCAGTGGGCTGATGCATACGATGCCGCGGTCGATTGGACCAGCCGTAACGTAATCGAGCCTGTTGCCAACTGGTTCTAATAACTTGGTGGAGCCCGAGGCCACTCCTCGGGCTCTTTGTTGGAGTGCGCCGAGATGAGATTACGTCACAACGAACTGAATAGGTACGCCTTCGTCATTGGCTTGATATTGACGATGACGGTAGGTATGGCATCCGGATGGGTGCGGAATAATGGTCATGAGTTGCTGGAGACAATAGTGTACGTGGGGGCAACCACAAGTGCCTTCATGCTTTATCCGGAGCGATTCAGGATCACCTCGACGGGCGGCATGTTGGGTGCGGCCGGAGTTGTGCTCGGTGGTTTTTTCTTCTTTTTGATCTACAGGCATGTGCGGCTTGAATACGCTTCTCCCGAGGCCTTGTTTGGTTTCCTGGTGCTAAGCGCGCTGGTGATTCCGGTTTTCGAAGAGAAGGTCGTCAGGCAAATCATGCTCGATGATGCGAGGAGGCGGCTTGGGCCTTATGCAGGGTCCTTGCTGTGCTCATTGCTTTTTGCGGGGTCGCACCATGGTGCGAGGCTGGTTTTTCTTGTGGCTTTCTTTATATCGTTGGTACTTTGCGCAATGGCCATAAAAGGGGTGGATACGATCCAGCGATCCATGTTTCATGGCGCCTATAATTTATCGCTGTTGGCTTTCGAGGCTTTCTATAAATGAGGAATGCATCGAAGACCTTGAAACTGCCCTCCTATGACCGGAATGCTCCACGTGAATCACGTTGCACGTAAACATTGAGATCACGATCCATGATCCTCCAGGACACTGCAATGCCGATCTTAATGCATGAGCGCTGACTTGCTAAGTGTGCAAATAACGAGTGAAGGAAAGATTCCGTATTCACGGGGCCTGTGGATTTTCATGGGCTACTTCGCAACAAGGTGGATTGTCGCGGCGTCGACCATTTTGTGGCTGGATCAGTTCCGCGGCCTTTCGAGCGACAAGGTGTCATTGGCGACAGCTTATGCGGGCATACTTGGTGAGATCCTGGCCGCCGGAGCGGCATGGCTTCTTGTTCGGCACTATTATCGGTCGCAAGTGAGCGTCGAGAGCGGCGTCTCCATTGGCCTGTTCCCAATTTCGATCAGGCAGTCGGCAGTGTCGGCGTTGGCGGGTGTTGCGCTGGCGGCGGTGGCCATCGCCCTGAGTGCGGCGTTCCCTTCCGGTTCCCGTGCGGCAGGGTCGGCCGTCGATGCGTACACGATGCATGGAAGAGCCCTCCTCTATGCGTGGATGATTGCAGGTATTGCGGTGGCGCCGTTTGCCGAGGAGCTGCTTTCCCGGGGGGTGGTGTTCTCGGTGGTGTCGTCACATTTCAACACCTTTGTTGGGGCAGTGGCGTCGGTCGCGTTGTTCATGGCGGTGCATGTCTCGCAAGTAATGCACTATTGGACGTCTGCCATGGCCATATTCATGCTTGGTGCAATGTGCGCGTTCGTCAGGGCGAAGGGGATGCCATTGTGGGCTGCCGTGATTCTTCATGGAACCTACAATGCCGTTTTGTCCGTGTGGACAATGATTAGATAAATAGTGCCCTATCGATACGCTTCCGGGTGGCGGGTGAACAAGAGGGTGGCTGCAGCAAGCAATACGCTGCAGTCACCGACTCGATCAATTTGAAGGAGCGTCATGCGTAAGGCAGATGCCATCGCAATGCTGTTCATAGCAATAAGTTTGCTTCTTGTCGTGTTTTGCCCCGGCAAGTCTGGTGTCTTGAAGCAGACGTGCTTGATAGGTGCCATCGTGCTCCCGTTCTTGGGCGTGGCGGTGAGCGTCATGGCCAGGCTGAAATAGGGCGTTGCACTTCGGAGTTGAATCCGCCACGAGTGCTGGCCCAAGCCGTGGCCAGCCTCTGCCACTGACGTCGTGTCTCAGCGTGCAGCTATCTTCTCTGGCGGAGGTGCCGGCGAGTGACGTAGCAAGGCGTGCTTCGCCAGCTGCAGGTCGACGGCGGGGAGTTCGGTCAGTGGCGCCAGCTTGCCGCCGGCCAGCGCGGCGATCGGCGCGCCGTCGCGGTACAGCACGCGGGCGCCGGTCAGCGCCGGCACCTTGTCGCCGGCCAGCACGGTGCCGACCAGGTTCAACGGATCGCTGCCGCTGAGGCAGACCAGCTCGCCGTCGTCCGCGCGGGAGCGCACCGCGCGCAGCGGCGCGATGGCCTCGGGCAGGGCGAACTGTTCGCCGACCAGGCCTTCGACGAAACGCCCGCCGCGGATCTCGCCGCGCGCCTCCAGCCGCTGGTACACCCGCGACAGCTCGCGCCACGATGGCAGCCACGGCGCCTCGCGTTCCAGCAGTTTCCAGAACACCACGCCGTAGCGGCGCAGCAGGGTGCGGGCGACGTGTTCGATCGCCTCGGGCCCGGCCTTGCCCGCCGTCGTGCCGCGCGCCAGCGCCCAGCGTCCCGCATCCTCGATGCCGCTGAGCTGGTGCCGGCGCAGCCGGCGATGCCGTCCGCCATCGCGCTTCGCCGCCGGCAGCAGCAGGGCGCGCAGGCCGGCGAAGCTGTCGGCGCTGATCCGGCCGGCGGCGACCAGTTCGCCCAGCGCGTCCTCCAGTTCGGTGCGCAACAGCCGGGTGGTGTCCAGCAGCTCGTCGAAGAACAGCGCGCCGCGTTCCTGCAGTACGTCGGCGACGGCTTGCGCGCGCGAGGACAGCAGGATCTGCTGCGGGTCGCCCGCGGCCACGGACGTCCAGACGGCCATATCGCGCCGTGGCAGCAGCACGATCGGCGTGCTGCGCACCGGGCCGCCGCCCCCGCCGCTGCCGGTGCGCAGGCGGGCCCAGCCGATGCGGCCGGCGCGGCACAGCTCGTCCAGCCAGTTGATCGAATAGTCCGCGATGCGTGCTGGCAGCAGTTCGCTTTCCCAGGCGCCGGCCGCCGCCTCGTAGCCTTCCAGTTGCGCCAGCGTGGCGGCCAGCGCATCCGGCCCGCTCAGCCGGGTGGCCGCCGACACGTGCTGCCAGTCGAACAGGAAACGCATCAACGCACGCCGGCTCACCGGTTCGATCTCGCGGCGCAGGCGGCCGATGGTGTAGCGGTGGATGCGCGCCAGCAGGTGGCGTTCGCACCATTCGGTGTCGCCGGCGTCGGCGCTGAAACGGCCCTGCATCACGCAGCCCTCGGCCTGCAGGCGCAGCAGCGCCTGGCTGACCTCGCCCGTGTCCACGACCAGCATGGCCGCCAGCGCCGTCGCGCTGACCGGGCCGAGGCCGTCGAGGCGATGGCGCACCAGTTCCTGCACGGCGTCCTCGCGGGTCCACGACCGCGCGGCGTACTCGGCGGGCGAGACGATCGGCGGCTGCATCGATGCGGCCGGATGCAGCGCCTGCAGCAGCGGCAGCAGTTCGGCGGTGGTCCACAGGCCGGCGCCGGCATCGAGCCGGGTGGCGCGGTGGGCGCGGGCCAGCGCCTGCAGGCGTTCGGGCCAGCCGTCGTTGGCGGCGGCTTCCGCCGCGGTGGCGAAGCCGAGCAGGGTCAGCGCCTCGTGCATTTCGTCGGCGTCGCGCACCTGCGGCCAGGCTTCCGCGCGCACCGCGTCGATCGCCGCCGGGTCGAGCCGGCCGAGGTCGTCGGCGCTGTCGGCGCCGTTCCAGCGGCGGGTCTGCACCGCCTGGGTGCGGCGTTCCTCCAGCGGCGCGTCGTCGAGGAAGGCGTACGGTGCCGCGCTCAGCACTTCGCTGGCGAGCGGGCTGGGCGCGGCGAGGTCGCGCGCCACGATGGCGATGTCGCCGGCCTCCAGCTTGCGCAGGATGGCCAGCAGGCCGTCCACGTCCATCGCCTCGCGCAGGCAGTCGTGCAGGGTCTGGTTGACCAGCGGGTGGTCCGGCACTTCGCGCTCGCCCACGATGTTCTCCAGGCAAGCGACCTGGTCGGGGAACACCGCGGCGAGCAGGTCCTCGCTCTTCATGCGCTGCAGCGGCGGCGGGGTCTTCTTGCCGCCGGTGAAGCGCGGCAATGCCAGCGCGGTGACGGCGTTCCAGCGCCAGCGCGCGGGGAACAGCGGGGCGTCGAGCAGGGCCTGGATCAATACATGCTCGGCGCTGTTGGAGTGCAGGTAGTGCGCCACTTCCTCCAGCGGAAAGCTGTGGCTGGTGGACAGCGACAGCACGATCGCGTCCTCGGTCGCCGCCGCCTGCAGTTCGAAATTGAACTGGCGGCAGAAGCGCTTGCGCAGCGCCAGCCCCCAGGCGCGGTTGATGCGGCTGCCCCACGGTGTGTGGAGCACCAGCTGGGTCGCGCCCGATTCGTCGAAGAAGCGCTCCAGCACCAGCGTGTGCTGGCTGGGCAGCACGCCGAGCGCGGCTTTGGCGTGGGCGAGGTAGTCGACCAGCTGTTGCGCGGCGGCTTCGGGGAGGCCGAGTTCGTCGCGCAGCCATGCGAGGGCGCGCGCTTTGCTCCCCTCTCCCCTCGGGAGAGGGGTTGGGGGAGAGGGTTCGGGAGTGCGGGAGTCTTCCGCGACAACCGTACCCTCACCCCAACCCCTCTCCCGAGGGGAGAGGGGCTCAAGCCGAGCGGAAATTTCCTCGCGCAGGCGCGACACCCCGAACGACAGCTCGTCGCTGCGCCCCGGCGCCTCGCCCAGCCAGAACGGGATGCTCGGCGGCGCACCGTGCGCGTCCTCCACCCGCAGCCGGTCGCGCTCGACGCGCTGGATGCGGTAGCTGGCGTTGCCGAGCTGGAAGATGTCGCCGGCCATGCTCTCGACCGCGAAATCCTCGTTCACCGTGCCGACGATGATCGCCTGCGGTTCCAGCACCACCTTGTAGTCGGCGGTGTCGGGGATGGTGCCGCCGGAGGTCAGTGCGGTGAGCCGCGCGCTGCGCCGCGGGCGCAACTGCCGGTTCACCGCGTCGCGATGGATGTACGCCGCACGCGGGCCCTGCCGGGTGGTGAAGCCCTCGGCCAGCATGCGCACCACCGCATCGAAATCCGCGCGCGACAGATCGCGATACGGATACGCGCGACGCACGAGTTCGTACAGCGCATCCTCGTCCCATTCCGCACAGGCGACCTCCGCCACGATCTGCTGGGCCAGCACGTCCAGCGGCTGCGGCGGGATCACCAACGCGTCCAGCTCGCCGCGGCGCACGCAGTCGAGCAGGGCGGTGCATTCGATCAGATCGTCGCGGGTGGCCGGGAACAGCCGCGCCTTCGGCGTGCCGTCGATGCTGTGGCCGGAACGGCCGGCACGCTGCAGGAACGCGGCGATCGAACGCGGCGAACCGAGCTGGCAGACCAGGTCGACCTCGCCGATGTCGATGCCCAGCTCCAGCGAGGCGGTCGCCACCAGCACCTGCAGTTCGCCGCGCTTCAGCCGCTGCTCGGCGTCCAGCCGCAGCTCCTTGGCCAGACTGCCGTGGTGTGCCGCCACGTGTTCCTTGCCCAGCCGCTCGGACAAATGCCGCGCGGCGCGCTCGGCCATCCGCCGCGTGTTGACGAAGACCAGGGTGGTGCGATGCGCGCGCACCAGTTGGGCGAGGCGGTCGTAGACCAGCTCCCAGGCGTCGTTGGACATCACCGCTTCGAGCGGGACGGGCGGGACTTCGATGGCGAGGTCGCGCGGACGGGTGTGGCCGGCATTGATGATGTTAACGTCGCTCTTCGCGTTCGCCTCCTCTCCCCTGTGGGGAGAGGATTGAGGTGAGGGGCGGGTGCTCGCGGAGGAGTTGCATTCGACAGCCGCTTTGGTGCGGCTTCCCGGCGGCCCCGAACCCTCATCCGCCCTGCGGGCACCTTCATTCGGCACATCCATGTGCCTCACCCTGCGGGCGGCATCCGCCGTGCAAATCGGCAATCCTGCCGATTTGTCTCCCGGAGGGAGAAGGGAATGTTGAGCGCCGACCAGAAAGTCGGCGACTTTTTCTATGGGCTTCTGCGTCGCCGACAAACCGATCCGCAGCAACTGCCGCTGGCACAGCGACTCCAGCCGCTCCAGCGACAAGGCCAGGTGGGAGCCGCGCTTGCTGCCAGCGATGGCGTGGATCTCGTCGACGATCACCGTACGCACGCTGGACAGCATGGAACGCCCCGAGGCCGAACCGAGCAGCACGTACAGCGATTCGGGCGTGGTCACCAGGATGTGCGGTGGCAGCTTGCGCAGCAGGTTGCGTTCCGCCTGCGGGGTGTCGCCGGTACGCACCGCGGTGCGGATCGCCACATCGGGCAAGCCGAGTTTCTCCAGTTCCGCGCGGATGCCTTCCAGCGGCGCTTCCAGATTGACGTGGATATCGTTCGACAGCGCCTTCAGCGGCGACACGTAGAGCACCGTGGTGGCGTCGGCCAGCACGCCGCCGTGTGCCACGCCCTCGCGCACCAGTTCGTCGATGGCGGCGAGGAAGGCGGTCAGCGTCTTGCCCGAGCCGGTCGGCGCGGCGACCAGGGTGTGCGCTCCGGCGCGGATCGACGGCCACGCGGCCGCCTGCGCCGCGGTGGGCGCAGCGAATGCGCCGCGGAACCAGGCGGCGACGGCAGGATGGAAATCGGCGAGCGAGGGCGACATGGTCTTGCGAAAGATGGGTACCATCGGCGCTGCACACAAGCGCGAAGCGCCGGTTCGTGACGCAAGTGGCTTGCGATGAAAACGTTACGTTAGCACCCTGCAGGGTGCCGCCTTCCTTCTTCGCCCGAGGTCGCTCATGTCCCGTCGTTCGCGTCGTCTGTTCGCCTGTGTCTTCGCCCTGTCCGCCATGGCCACCGCCGCCGCTGCGGAGCCGCCGGCGCGACCCTGGATGAACACCGCGCTGTCACCCGATGCGCGCGCCGCGCTGGTGGTGCAGGCGATGACCCAGGACGAGAAATTCCAGCTGATCACCACTGCCTACGGCAGTGCCTCCGACGGCAAGCCGGCGCCGGCCTGCGCGCTGGGCTCGGCGGCTTGCACGCCGGCGTTCGCGCGGCTGGGCGTGCCGGCGCTGCAGGAGACCGACGCCGGGCTGGGCGTGGCGCGCCCGCTCAACGCGCACAGCAGCGACGTCGCCACGGCGCTACCTTCCGGCCTGGCTACCGCGGCCAGCTGGGACCCGGCGGTGGCCGAGGCCGGCGGCGCGATGATCGGCCGTGAGGCGCACCGCAAGGGCTTCAACGTGCTGCTGGCCGGCGGCGTCAACCTGCTGCGCGACCCGCGCAACGGCCGCAACTTCGAGTACGCCGGCGAGGACCCGCTGCTGGCCGGCGTGATGGCCGGCCATGCGGTGCGCGGGATCCAGTCGCAACACGTGGTGTCCACCCTCAAGCACTACGCCGTCAACGACCTGGAGACGGCCCGCAACACGATGAACGCGAAGCTGGACCCGGTCGCCGCGCGCGAGTCGGACCTGCGCGCGTTCGAGATCGCGCTGGGCATCGGCGAGCCCGGCTCGGTGATGTGTGCGTACAACCGCGTCAACGGCACCTATGCCTGCGAGAACGCGTGGCTGCTCGACCAGGTGCTCAAGCGCGACTGGGGCTACAAGGGTTTCGTGATGTCCGACTGGGGCGCGGTGCACAGCGCGGCGAAGTCGGCGCTGGCCGGGCTGGACCAGCAATCGGCCGGTGAGACGTTCGACCCGCAGGTGTTCTTCGCCGCGCCGCTGCGCGAGGCGATCGCCAGGGGCGAGGTGCCGCAGGCGCGGCTGGACGACATGGCGCAGCGCATCCTGCGCAGCCTGTTCGCGGTCGGCGCGATCGACCACCCCGCCAAGGCGGCGCCGATCGACTACGCCGCCGACGCGAAAGTGGCGCAGCGCGCCGCCGAGGCCGGCGCGGTGCTGCTGCGCAACCAGAACCACCTGCTGCCGCTGGCGACCACGCTGACCTCGGTGGCGGTGATCGGCGCGCACGCGGACAAGGGCGTGCTCGCCGGCGGCGGTTCGTCGGCGGTGACCGCGCCGGGCGGCAATGCGGTGCCGGGGTTGGCGCCGACCGTGTGGCCGGGCCCGGTGATGTACCACCCGTCCGCGCCGCTGGCGGCGATCGCCCGCCGCGTCGGCGGCAAGGCCAGCTACGCCAGCGGCGAGGACATCGCGGCGGCGGCGAAGCTGGCCGCGTCGTCCGCGGTGGCGGTGGTATTCGTGCAGCAGTGGGCGGCTGAATCGTTCGACCGTCCGCACATGGCGCTGGACGGTAACCAGGACGCGCTGGTCGCCGCCGTCACCAAGGCCAACCCGCGCACCGTGGTGGTGCTGGAGAACAACGGCCCGCTGGCGATGCCGTGGCTGGCGCAGACCGCGGCGGTGCTGGAGGCGTGGTACCCCGGCAATGCCGGCGGCGAGGCGATCGCGCGGCTGCTGTTCGGCGAAGTCGATCCGTCCGGCCGGCTGCCGCTGAGCTGGCCGCGCGACGAGTCGCAGCTGCCGCGCCCGGCGATCGCCGGCGCCGGCCTGGCCGCGATCGGCCTGGCGCCGCAGGGCCAGCCCGCCGATACGGTCGACTACGACATCGAGGGCGCCGACGTCGGCTACCGCTGGTTCCAGCGCCGCGGCAGCGAGCCGCTGTTCCCGTTCGGCTATGGACTGGGCTACACCACCTTCGGCTACGGCCCGCTGACCGTCACCACCGATGCGGCCGGCGCGGTGACGGCGTCGTTCGCGGTCACCAACACCGGCAAGCGCGCCGGCGCCGACGTGCCGCAGCTCTACGTGCAGTTGCCCGGCGAGTCGGTGTCGCGGCTGGTCGGCTGGCAGAAGGTGGCGCTGCAGCCGGGGCAGACGCAGCGAGTCCGTCTCGCGCTGCCGGCGGTGCGTTTCGCGCGCTACGACGACCACGGCCATGGCTGGCGCGTCGCCGCCGGCCGCTACCGGCTGCTGCTCGGGCGCTCGTCCGCGCAGATCGAACAGCGCGCGGAACTGCAGCTGCCGGCGGTGTTCCCCGCCGGCGCGCAGCGCTGAGCCGCCGGCGCTTCGCTTTCACAAGCAAGTCCGCTGTATGACAATACGGCGACGACACGCGCCGGCATGGGCCGGCCGCGGCGTCTCCCCTTTTGCCATTTGAGGACCGACCATGCACGTCGCCACTTCGTTGCGCCTCGCCGTACTCGCCGCCAGCATCGCCGCCGCGTTGCCACTGGGGGCCGCACTGGCGCAGGAAGCCGCGCCGGCCAAGCCGCAGCAACCGGCCAAGACCACCGAGCTGCAGACGGTCAACGTTACCGCCTCGAAGCGGGTGGAGAACATGCAGAAGGTGCCGATGGCGCTGACCGTGCTGACCCCGGACAAGCTGGAGGCGTTCGGCCAGTCCGGCGACACCGTGCTGCAGCTCGCCTCGCGCGCGCCCAGCGTGTACGCCGAGACCTCCTACGGCCGCGAGTTCCCGCGCTTCTACATCCGTGGCCTGGGCAACAGCGACTTCGACCTCAACGCCTCGCAGCCGGTGTCGATGGTCTACGACGACATCGTGCAGGAGAACCCGATCCTGAAGGGCTTCCCGTTGTTCGACCTGGAGCAGGTGGAAGTGCTGCGCGGTCCGCAGGGCACGCTGTTCGGGCGCAACTCGCCGGCCGGCGTGATCAAGTTCGAGTCGCGCAAGCCCAGCCAGGAAACCAGCGGCTATGCCCGTCTCTCCTACGGCTCGCTCGGCACCGCCAACGCCGAGGCCGCGCTGGGCGGTTCGCTGGGCGGGCACTGGTCCGGCCGCATCTCCGCGCTGGCGCAGCACCGCGACGGCTGGATCGACAACACCTTCACCGGCCAGAAGGACGTGCTGGGCGGCTACAACGATCGCGCCGTGCGGCTGCAGGCGCTGTACGAGAACGACGGCTTCAGCGCGCTGATCAACGGCCACGCGCGCTGGCTGGACGGCAGCGCGATGGTCAACCGGGCCAACGCGATCGAGCTGGGCAGCCCCAGCTTCGTGCCCGGCTTCGACCGCTACAAGGTGGCGCAGGACGGCCGCAACAAGCAGCACCTGTTCAGCTGGGGCAGCAACCTGCACCTGGCGTGGAACCTGGGCAACCTGACCTTCACCTCGATCACCGGGCTGGAGCGCGCCACCACCTACAGCCTCGGCGACGTCGACGGCGGCTACGGCGCGGTGTTCCATCAGCCGATGGGTCCGGGCTTCATCCCGTTCCCGGTCGAGACCGCCGACGCGCTGCCGCACGACCGCCAGATCACGCAGGAATTCCGCCTGGCCAGCAATGGCCAGGACAAGCTCAACTGGCAGGTCGGCGCGTATTACTTCGACGAAGACATCGCGATCAGCAACTTCGACTACGCCACCTTCAACAACCACGCGCTGGACGGCTACGCCATGCAGACCCAGCGCACCAAGGCGTGGGCGCTGTTCGGCTCGGCCAACTACCAGC
>Ga0209916_1001992_pt1 | contig 12652 bp, 10 predicted proteins | sample ThiBio_1000_plan_FD_183956 | JGI IMG/M metagenome (GOLD analysis project Ga0209916, IMG submission 183956) | Wastewater bioreactor microbial communities from Cape Town, South Africa - Thiocy_solids_2 (SPAdes) | ecosystem: Engineered > Bioreactor > Thiocyanate-remediating > Anaerobic-Aerobic ... | reverse complement strand
GCTGGGTGGCCAGCCAGATGATCTCCTCGTGCAGCAGCTTCTCCGCCGCGGCCGGCGGGTGGCCGCTGGCGAGGATCGCGTAGGCGGTGAACAGGCCCGGGCCGACCCGGCCGTCGGCGTCGGCGCCGGCCTGCTGGGCGACCTGGTGGCGATACACCAGCGACTGGTACAGCCGCGAGGAATCGCCCTGCGCCAGCAGCGCGGCGGCAACCTGCAGCGGGATGCGATCGGCCGTGTCGGACGCCGGCGGCAGCAGCCAGGTGATCGCCACCGCCGGCAGCGGCGCGGTCTCGCTGGTGACGGTGTAGCGCAGGTTCTTCTTGCGCTTCGGTTCTTGCGCGGTGACCTGCGGAATCGGCGCGGCCGGTTTCGGGATCCAGCCGAAGTACTGGTCGACCCAGGCATCGAGCTGCTTCGGGTCGAAGTCGCCGGCGACGATCAGGGTGGCGTTGTCCGGCCGGTAGAACGTCTGGTGGAACGCGATCACGTCCGGCAGCGTGGCCGCGTCGAGGTCCTCGATGCTGCCGATGGTGGGGCGCTTGTACGGATGCACCGTGTACGACTTCGGGTCGATCGCGTTGAACAGCTTGCCGTACGGGTTGGCCAGCACGCTCTGGCGGTATTCCTCCTGCACTACCGCGCGCTCGGACTTGAAGTTCGCCTCGTCCACGTTGAGGTTGGACAGCCGCTCGGCCTCGGCCCACAGCAGGGTCTGCAGGTGGTTGCTCGGCACCACCTCGAAATAGTTGGTGACGTCGTCGCCGGTGGAGGCGTTGTTGGCGCCGCCGACGTCCTCGGTCAGCCGGTCGAACTGCTCGGCGTGCATGTGCTTCGTGCTCTTGAACATCAGGTGCTCGAACAGGTGCGCGAAGCCCGAGCGCCCCTGCGGATCGTCCTTCGAGCCGACGCGGTACCACACCTGCACCGCCACGTTCGGGCTGGCGTGATCCTCCACGCTGATCACCTGCAGGCCGTTCGGCAGCGTGCGCTGGTGGTATGGGATCGGCGGGATGGTCAGCTCGGCGGCGGCCAGCGGCGGCGAAGCCAGCGCGGCCAGCAGGACGAACGGGGCAAGCAAGGTGGCCGTGCGCAGATGCATGGGCGGTCCCTTCGTTGGAAAGGCGTCAACCTTAGCAAGTCCGGCGCGGGCGTACAGCCGGCGGCTGTGACCGCAGGCCAACGTCCTGGTCGGCTGGCTGGTGGGCTACAGGGTTTCGCCTGTCAGCGCGATTCGGAAGTCGCAACCGGCGGCAAGCGCATGGGACGAGCAGATCGGCACGTCGTGACACAAGCATCGGAAGCCGCGTACCCCAGATCCGAGTCTGCCGCAGCGCACATGGCATTCGAATGAGGCTTGCGGCAGGATGTTGCGACTTCAGGGGAGAAGCACATGGAAATTTTGCGAGGGATCGGCGTGCCGACTCGCGGAATCGGAGGCGGCTGGTTCAAGCCGCGTGCGGTAGCTTTTGCCGCGACGCTGGCGCTTGGACTGTCGGGCTGTGGTGGCGGGGGCGGCGGGGGTGATTCGAATATCCGGCCCACACCACCTCCTGCTCCACCGCCGCCCGCAGGTCCGCCGGCGCCCCCCACCAACATTCACGGTAACTACACCGTCACCTTTGACGACGAGATCCGCACATGGACGCAGGCCGTCAGCGGAGACGGGCAATTGGTGAAGGGAGGTGACGGGACGCTGGTCCTCGGCGGAGCCAACACATACAGCGGCGGCACGACGGTGGCCGGCGGCACTCTCGAAGTGGTGCCGGGCGGGAGCCTGGGTAGCGGGAGCGCGCGGGTCGGACAGTACACGTCTTTCTATTATCCGAGCATCGTGCTCAAGGTGGACAGCGGCGTCTCGTTGTCCAACCACATTCTCGTGGGCATGTACGGGGTCCTCGATACTGCCGGCATGCTTGGCGGCTCGGTCGATGTGGCGGTGGAGGGGGACGACTGCAGTCCGACATACGGACCTTGCCCGAATGTCCGGAACCATGACGGTGGAACCATCCGGGCCAGCGATCACGCCGTACAGATGAATTCCATCGGTGACGTGACCAACAGCAATGGGAGCTTGATCGAAGGGGGAAACGCGGCGGTCTGGCTGGCCGCCGGGTCGGTGACCAACGACGGTGACGGGAGCCTCATCCACTCTCCGAACGGGTCAGCAATCGACGTCGAGTATGGGCCAGGCGACATAGTAAATACTGGCGGTGCCGTCATATCGTCGGGCGGCACGGGCATCATCCTGGCCTACGGCGGCTCGGTGACCAATGGTGCAAGCTCCATCATCGAAACCCGGGGCACCACCCCCGGGGGCTGCGTCGGCTCGAGCGGTTGCGCGATCTACGCCGGATCGGACCTGATTTCTGGCGTTACGCTGAGCAACGAGGGAACCATCCTGGGCAACGTCCAGATGGTGGCAACCGCCAACAACAGCACCACGCTGTGGGCCGGGAGCTTGATCCAGGGATATCTCGACATGGGCACCAACCAGGGATCGTTCTTCACGCTGAATGGCGACGCGGGTACGGTGCAGCGGTACAGCGATGCCGTGACCGGAACCACAACCTTCGCGGGCATTCTCACCAAGAAGGGACTCGGCTCCTGGATCGTCGATAGCGACGACCTTGATCATGTCGCCCAAGCCTATGTAGAAGGCGGCACGCTGCAGGTCGGTGATGGCGGGACGACCGGCCAAGTGGGCTCGGCCACGAGCGGCTATTACGCCCCAACCCTGATACAGATTGCTTCGGGCGCTAGATTGGTATTCGACCGAAGTGATGACGTGGTCTATTGGGGGCGCCTTGCCCCCCTCGACTCCGGTGCGGGAGGGTCGGTGGTTCAGATGGGAACGGGCGATCTCAAGTTTCCGGACCTGAGGGATATCGGGGGCCTCGCCCTGGTCGTCGAGCACGGCAGCGTCACCCTGGGGGACGGCTCCTTCCAGGACGATTACGTTCGCCCGGTGAGTGTGACCAACAACGGCACGCTTACGTTAGACAACGATGGCAAGGTTTATCTCGAAAGCGTGATTTCCGGCAGTGGCTCGCTGATCAAACAGGGAGCGGGAATGTTGAGCCTGGATGGGGCCAACTCCTACATCGGGAGCACCACGGTCGGGCAAGGCACGTTGCGCGCCATGGAGATGCTGCCCGGCGACGCGACCGTAAATCCGGGAGCCGTGCTCCAGGGCGCAGCGTACAACGGAACACCCCCTGGATTACCCGGCACCGCTGGCGACCTGTCCAATGGCGGTCGCGTGGAGGTGGGCCGTGGCGATGCCCGAATCGGCGGTAGCTACACCAACACGACAACCGGCACACTGGCGATCAGTCTCGGCAGCAAGCTCGATGTGGCAGGTTCCGCCACGCTCAACGGCGGCACGCTGGAGGTGACTGGAGCCGACAACGGCTATGTCAGCAATACCCACACCAATGTCCTTACGGCAGCTGGCGGCCTCACCGGCACCTTCGACCAGCTGGTCAAGGGCAGCGGCGTGGTGTTCACCGCAACCACCATCAACTACGACGCCAACAACGTGTGGCTGGACACCACCGGCCTCAACGTGACGACGGCGGCCGCGGGCCAGGGAGTGAGCTACACCCCGGCCTCCATGGGCAGCGCGCAGCGCGTGCAAGCTACCTTCGAACAACTGGACAGCAGGATCGCAACCGGCAATCTCGCCGGGGTGTCGGACGACTTCCTGCATGCCGCCGGCCAGTTCCAGCAGGCCCCGAGCCTGCAGGCTGCGCAGGCCTCGCTGCAAAGCCTGTCCGGCCAGTTGCACGCGGCCAGCGCGGCGATGACTTTCCAGGCCATCGATGCATCCAGCCGCGCCTTGTCGGACCGCTTCGACAACCTGCTCGGCAAGGACACCGGCTTCGGCATGTGGACGCACGATCTCAACGTCGGCGGCGACATGGCGCGCGCCGGCTTCGACAGCGTCGGCTTCCAGTTGAACGGCTGGCTGGTCGGCAACGACCGTCAGATCGGTCATTCCGGCGTGGCCGGTTACGCGTTCGGCCAGAGCCGCGGCCTGCAGCGACTGAACCGGAGCTTCGACCACGACGACGGCCGCAGCACCGAGGGCATGCTGTACGCGGGCTGGCTCAGCGGCAACTGGTACACCCAAGGCCGCGTCGGCTTCGGTCATTTCCAGCAGGACGTCAGCCGGCGGATCCTGTTGGGCAACAGTACGCAAGGCGTGCGCACCCAGTACAAAGGCAACTACAGCGCAGCCTACGGCGAGAGCGGGCTGCGCATCGGTCGTGGCGACAGCCATGTCACGCCGTTCGTCAATGTGCAATATGCGCGAATCGGTCGCGACGGCTTCGCCGAGCAGGGCGCCGGCGGCTTTGGCCTGCGCAGCGACGCGCAGACGCTGGATCGCTGGCAGGCCGGGCTGGGCGTGCGTGCGGGCCACCGCTGGAACCTGGACGCTGGCCGCTCGGTGGATTTCAGCGCACGCGCACAGTGGCAGCGCACCGTCGCTTCACATGGCGAGGTTTTCGATGCCAGCTTCGTCGGCCTGCAGCAGTGGCAGCCGGTGACCGGCATCGGCCTGTCCCGCTACGGCGGCCTGTTCGGCGTGGGGCTGGATGCCACGCTGTCGGCGCATACGACGCTGAGGTTCGGCTACGACTACGCGATGGGTCAACGCGACAATGCACAGATGCTGTCGACACGTCTGAATGTGGCTTTCTGAGGCCACCGTCGTTGGCGCAGGGCAAGCCGCGCATTGAGGCAACAGGCCTCGGTGCCGAGGAAACCAGAGCCAAGGCTTGGAAAGGGCGAACAAACCCAGGGGACGGAGGCAGCCGAATCAGAATCACCGCCTCCGTCCCTCTTAGACATTAGACAACAAAGGGGTCAGAGACATTATCCGTCGGAAACAGTTGAGGCTTTAGTGGGCCGGCCTCGCGGTCTCGTTTTCGCAACCCGCTGCAACTCCGCTTCGATGGCAGCCCGAAAGCGGTTGGTGCCGAGGGCGCGCTGCTGTTGCACATAGGTTCGTATCTCTTCCAGCCGATCGCGTCCGATGGCATCTACGAATAACGCACGGTAGGCAGCGCAACGCTGTTCCGTCGTCCTGCCGAGCTGCAGATATTGCTCATGAGGTTGAATCAGCCTGTTTGCCGCGCCTTCCGCATTGTATCGATAGCTTGACCAGGGATACGCATCAGGGACATCTACCATCGCGGCCCGTACCGGATTGAGTTCAATGTTGTATCGGTAGCAGGTCATCAGGTAGCGTTCGCTGTCGACCAGGCAGGCTTTGTAGCGTCCTTCCCAAAGCGTGCCGGTTCGATGGTAGGTCGGCGGGTTCAACTTTGAAGTGCAGCACCCTCAACGTTGAGGTGGCGCAGGTGCGTTAGCCTGCGCAGCTTCACCGCCAAGTGGAACTGCACATGAGCTACACGCACCTGAGCCAGAGCGAACGCTACCAGATTCAGTGGCTGAAGAAGGCAGGTTTCCCGCTTCGGCAGATCGCCCGTGAGATGGGCCGAGCCGACAGCACCATCAGTCGGGAGCTGCGGCGCAATGCGCGCCCGCAAGGCGACTACGAGTCGCGCTCGGCGCACCGGTCGAGCGTTCATCGCCGGCACGCCGCCAGCAGCCTGCCACGCATTGGCGAAGCGACATGGCTGCAGGTGGAGGATCGCCTTCGCGAGGACTGGAGTCCCGACCAGATCGCCGCCCACGGCGAGGTGGCGGTCAGTCGTGAACGCATCTACCAGCACATTGCCAATGATCGCCGGCAAGGCGGCACGTTGTGGCAGCACCTGCGCCGGCGCAAGCGACGACGACGCCATCGCTGCGGAACCCCCAGACAGCGCCAGCGCTTTCACGGTCGCCGCATTGCTGAGCGGCCAGCGGGCATCGAGACACGTTGGCGCGTCGGCGATTGGGAGGGTGACACCATCGTTGGTCAGGGGACCACCCGCCTGGTCACCTTGGCTGACAGAAAGTCCGGCCTCACCCGAATCCGGCGCGTACCCAACGGCGAGGCCAGGACGGTCGCGCGAGCCGTCATCCACGCGCTGCATCCGCTGGCTGCTCGCGTCCACACGATAACGTGGGACAACGGCAGCGAGTTCGCCGAACACGCGCTCATCGACGTCGCGCTGACAGCCAAGAGCTACTTCGCCGATCCGTACTCGTCGTGGCAACGCGGTACCAACGAGAACGGCAACGGCCTCCTTCGGCAGTACTTTCCCAAAGGCTGCGATTTGGCCGCCTTCGACGACGCCTTCATCCAGCACGTCGAAGACAAACTCAACAGCAGACCGCGGAAGCGGCTAGGCTATCGCACTCCGCAAGAAGTGTTCGAGCGGTCGTTCAAACGCGCTGCACTTCGGAGTTGAATCCGCCGTGGGCGACTGGGAGGGCGACACCATGGTTGGGCGGGGCACGACGCGACTGGTGACGCTGGTTGATCGCAAGTCGGGCTTCACGCGCATTCGGCGTGTGGCCAATGGCGAGGCCGACACGGTCATGCGCGCGGTGGTGGCCGTGCTGGCGCCGATTGCCGCGCGTGTCCACACCCTCACGTGGGACAACGGCAGCGAGTTCGCCAAGCACCAGCTGATCGACCTGGCACTGGAAGCGAAGAGCTACTTCGCCCAACCGTACGCATCGTGGCAACGCGGCACCAACGAGAACGGCAACGGACTCATCCGGCAGTACTGCCCCAAGGGCAGCGACCTGAGTACCTTCGATGACGCGTTCATTCAGGAGGTCGAAGACAAGCTCAACGACCGCCCACGGAAACGGCTAGGATTCCGCACACCGCGCGAGGTATTCGAACGGTCATTCAAACGAGCTGCACTTCGGAGTTGAATCCGCCCTCGGAAATTGTCTCTGACCCCTTTGTTTCTGGCCTCTTGCGTCCAACCGCACGGCCCCATCTGTTTCAAAATTTTGGAGCCGACCTTCGGCGCAATCTTTCCGATCGGCTTGACTAGGTTACTACTTACGCATTAGCGATACTTGTGCAGTTTCAAAATCGTCCCCGTAGCTCTCGGCTACCAGCCCAAGAGATTTGAACTGGTGACTCCAGATACTCGCAATTTTTCTGGCTACATGAACCGCAACCTCATTCGCTACAGGCTGTCCTTGCATGAACGAAGAAATGTGAAAGTGATTTATAACCATCTGAACATCTCGCATATCTTTCAATTTATCCATCCAAGCATCAAAATTTTCATCTGAATAATTATGTTTGATGAAATATTCGCCCTTTACCTCGATCAATTCCGGACTCATCAAATCGAGCGTCGCCACCAAGGTGTCCGGCGTACTCACACACATCAGGTAATCGATCAAGTCAAATTTAGTCTTATCCGCTTTCCATGCAAGATAATCATCAAGACTGTTCATGACTATTTCAGAATGACCATTCATTTCTTCGGCACCTCATCATCACGTGCTGGGCGCGGCTGTGATTCCGTGTAGCGTGATTTTGTCGGGTCATTGGGGTTGGTGTGTCTCGTGGTTTCGACAACGTGAGGGGTAGGGAAGAACGGGGTCAGGTTCACTTACATCCTCCCCAAAAGTGAACCTGACCCCGTTTTTTGTAGCTGTACCGATTAAAGTTGTACAAACTCCCGGCAACAGGGTCGATCAGATCCACACCCAAGAACCTCCCCACCACTGGATCGTAATACCGCTGCTGCATGTATACGAGCCCGGTCTGCGGGTCGTTCACATGCCCGGTATAGCCAGGCCCCGCTTCCACCGGACCGCCTTGCTGCACTCCGTACGGCCGGTAGTCGTAACGCGCCAGGATGTGCCCTTGCAGGTCCTTCTTCATCACCGGCGTGCCCTGCACGTCGGTCATCACCAGCCGCACCGCGATCACCGGCGCGGCGGCTTGAGCCATGGGCGACGCTCCTGCCAGCAGGCACAGCGCCAGCGTCGTCCATCTTCGAACGTACCGGCTCCTGGCGTCGACTCCTGCTTCTGCGTTGCGGTATCCACCGGCTCGGCCAGCGGCTGGTCCAGCCCGGAGTTCAGCATGACGCTGCCGTAGTTGCTGAATGCCGAGCAGCCCGCGCTGTTGCACGCCACCCCCGGTACAGAACGGTTCCCGTGGCAAGAATCAACTCGCTCCACATAATGTGCCCCTACGCCGGACGATGTGGCAAAACAAAACCCGACCCCAAGCTCACTGCGCGATGTGATTGTGGACTGGCGGCGCGACTACAACGAAGTGCGACTGCGCAGCAGTTGTGGACGTATACCGCCCGCTCAGTTTGCAGCTCGCCATCGTGCACAACAGATCAACCGCATAGTAACCTTCAACCCCGGACTTCCCCGGTAATCGTTGGTACGGCTACTGAGGGCAGGTCACCTCCCACATGAAGTTCTTTCTCCAACCGTCAAAATCAGCACGTTAGATATAATTTTTCCATGCTCCATAGACCAGAAAGACTGCTTCACCAAAGAACTACCTTCGGGAACCGGGCTCATGTACTCAACCCACATCTTGTACTTGCCAACACCAGGAAAGAATTCAGCTGCATGCCCGCTCCTAGATACCCCAATGAACTGATTCTTGAATACGGTCACGTAGTAATTTTTATCACGAAGAGTGGATGGAATGACCATGTCATCATCAAGAGACGGCGGCTGAACACTCACCCCATTCTCTTCCGCAACCTTAAGGGTTAGCCCGCCAAGCTCTCCCCATCCGATCTTCCCGTACATAACAATCGGCGAAGGCCCTCGATTTTCAATCTCCACGTGAATAATCACTTCATCCATCAAGCCATATTCGGCACAATCACTGGTCACACGTACAGACAATTCTGGAGCATTTTTGGCATTCGAATCTACACACCATCCACAGCCTGCAACTACGATTACCAAACCCAGAGCGATCCTAAAATAATTCATCACTTTCCCAGCTCCGAGTAAATGTAAATTTTAAGCAGAATCGGATTGCTAATTAGATTATTCAAGTAGCCAATCTCCGACTGACTCAGCCCCATCTTCCCACCAACATCGCGCTGAAAGGTCATAGCCTTCGCTTCAGCGCCAAGTCCACGACGAAGAACGGCGAAGAACGGGGTCAGGTTCACTTACATCCTCCCCAAAAGTGAACCTGACCCCGTTTTTTTGCGCCGGTTTCCCACATTTAAATTCCTCCGTCACCTTTTGCACTTTTGCGGCGCTGCCGTCAGGAAAAACGAGCCGAAAAGTGGGTTATTCGAGATTCCCTGAGGTTCGGCCAACAATAAATGGCGGCATTTAATTACCTCCGTCCCATTTGATTTGCTGAGGGTTTCTCAGTCAAAAATAGAGCTATAGAACCGCTGAGTGATCACCCCGTCACGAATCAACACGTAATAATATGTTGATTTGCTGGACAAACAATTCACCGCTCGCAACTGATCACCAACCTTGATTGATTTAGTAATTGCAATCCACTCCTGATTATTCTCGGGATGGGAGTTCCCCATCCTCTTTGCATCCTCAACAACTTGAGCCTCGCTTAATGGCACGGAGACCCTGCAACCAGGCACACCAAGTTGTTTGGCGAGAAACTTGGACTCCATCTTCACGTCAGTCGGCGCCGAAACACAACCCATAATCATCAAGACAATTGTGAAGAACATAACCTGGACGATGGGCAATAAAAAGCTACCCGAGTCTTTGTCAGCGAATTGCATCTGAAGCCTCATCGAAGGGCACTTGATGTTGAAGATTGAAGGACGGGTTAGCCCAGCCGCGATTTGACAATCCGCTGCCATCATAGATTGTGTGAAGAACCTCATGCCCAAATGTTTGGCCGATACTCGACGGCGCGGACGCCCCGTCTTTCCAAAAAGTGATCGGACCACCCGCAGGCCCTCCAGTTGGATTGGCAGTCACACTGGCAACCGTGTTTCCAGCTGATTGCGCAGAGGCGATCGTCTGCACCGTCTCCATGCGACTAACGATGGTAGCTCCACTTACCTTCTGATCGGGGATGCTTAAGGATGCTCTGATCTATTCGCGGTCTCAGGCATCATAGCCAGCCGTTTCCAGGAAGCCCACCGCCGATGAAGCAGCGTTCCTTTGCCTCGCTGAGTTTTGAGTCCAAGAAGAAGCCGACGCGTCGCGAGCGGTTCCTGGGCGAGATGGACAAGGTGGTGCCGTGGGCGGCGCTGTTGGCGCTGATCGAACCGAGCTATCCCACGTCGGGCCGCCGTGGCCGCCCACCGATGCCTGCCGCGACCATGCTGCGCATCCACTTCATGCAGCAGTGGTACGCGCTGAGCGATCCGGCGATGGAGGATGCGCTGTACGAGATCGAGTCGATGCGTCGCTTCGCCGGGCTGGAGTTGAACGAGGACGCGATCCCGGACGAAACGACGATCCTGAAATTCCGCCGCCTCCTGGAACAGCACGGCTTGGCGGTGAAGATCCTTGAAACGGTCAATGCGCACCTAGGCCAGCAGGGCCTGTTGCTGCGCCAGGGCACGATCGTGGATGCCACGATCATCCAGGCGCCGTCGTCGACCAAGAACCGGGACAAGCAGCGCGACCCGGACATGCGCCAGACGAAGAAGGGCCAGCAGTGGTACTTCGGCATGAAAGCGCACATCGGCGTGGATGTGGAATCGGGGCTGGTGCACACGGTGACGACAACACCGGCGAACGTGGGCGACGTGACGGAAGTGGACAAGCTGCTGCACAGCCAGGAAAAGACGGTATACGCCGATGCGGGCTACCAGGGCGCCGAGAAACGGGCGCCCAAGCGGGGCCGCACGTGGTACATCGCGGCCAAGCGCGGCAGCGTCAAGGCGATGCCCGAGGGCGACCTGAAGGATGCCGTCAAGCACACCGAGCACATGAAGGCCGCGGTGCGCGCCAAAGTGGAGCATCCGTTCCGGGTGGTGAAGCGGCAATTCGGCTACCAGAAGGTGCGTTTCAAGGGCTTGCTCAAGAACACCGCTCAGATACTTACGCTGTTCGCGCTATCGAATCTGTGGATGGCGCGACGAACGTTGCTGGCTTCGACAGGTGAGGTGCGCCTGTGAGGCGGAAAATCGAGGCGCTTCAAGGTCAATCGGTACGGCGGTGGCCTTTCACCTCCAAAGCCACCTTTTTGTCGTAGTAAATCCAGCGCTTTCGCACGGCCGTCTGGATGGCCGTTTCGAACTTAGTTGATCAGAGCATCCTTAATGACGCATTTCCCTTGATCGTAACTTCGCCCCCCTTGGCGGCAAGACCCTTTGCGGCCTCGTACTTTGCTGTCATCGCAGCTTCTGCACCAAGAACGGGGTCAGGTTCACTTACATCCTCCCCCAAAAGTGAACCTGACCCCGTTTTGACGCTCACAGAGACAAGCTGGCACGTCAAGCCTGAGCCCTGTAGTCCGCGAACTCCCAAGATCCATACCGACCCAGCTTCGAAGCAATCTCACTCCAGTCTCGCCCTTCGATGGACCGGCACAGCTTCTTTATCGCCGCTTCAATCTCCATATAGTCGAAGTCATCCACCACGATATGACTTGCGCCAAAGATCGGAGCGCCAGTCTCCAAGTAACGCTGGTGCAACCATTCCGGGGAGCACACAACGAAATTGAACGATTCTTCGGCTGCCCCTCCTTCATGACCAACCATGGCTTGCACGAGGATGGAAAATGCCTGTTCCGGCGAAGGCTTATAGCTTCTTAAGTCGGCATCAGGAGAGTGCAGTCTTTTCAACTCAGCTCGCATGCTTGTCCTCACTTGATAATGTCGAGATGGGCATTGCTTTGCCATTCCCCTTGCGGCTTCACTCTTTGTTCGAAGTTGGCCTGAACGCCCGTTTCCGCATGGGGACTGTTCTTTGCAGATGGCGGACGATACTGGCGGAGCCCGTCTTTGCTGACCAACGTTTTTCCATCGCTGGCAGTCGTATAACCCTTGCCAACCCATGCACGCCCCATCGCATTTGATTGCTTGGCAGTAGCACTCCCGATACCGAAGTTGCCCTTACCTGCCGACGCGGATCTCAACATACCAGACATCTTGGCTAACCCGCTGAGCCGCTCGGCGCGCACTATTGCGGTCAGGGCTCGCGTTAGCTTGATCGCTCCACCCGCGAGTGCGCCCGTCGGCACGAAAGTAGTAGCGTCATCGAACGCAGCTCGAGCGAACCCGTCGCCTTCACCGTCGTATCCGTCCTTTAGCGCTCCCATCACCATGTTGCCGTCAAAGCCGCGGCCGTTTAGAGCGTTCCAAGACTCGGTGATGACGCCACCAACAAAGGCAACGCCGTTCCTGCCATCCGGATCAGTGAACCTATAGGGGTTGTTGTAGGCGTACGCATAGCGGTTGAAGTGCCGCATGTCCCCCTTGTCATACGCCGTTACGGGATCAACGCTGGCGGATTCAACTCCGAAGTGCAGCTCGTTTGAATGACCGTTCGAATACCTCGCGCGGTGTGCGGAATCCTAGCCGTTTCCGTGGGCGGTCGTTGAGCTTGTCTTCGACCTCCTGAATGAACGCGTCATCGAAGGTACTCAGGTCGCTGCCCTTGGGGCAGTACTGCCGGATGAGTCCGTTGCCGTTCTCGTTGGTGCCGCGTTGCCACGATGCGTACGGTTGGGCGAAGTAGCTCTTCGCTTCCAGTGCCAGGTCGATCAGCTGGTGCTTGGCGAACTCGCTGCCGTTGTCCC
>Ga0209916_1001990_pt1 | contig 12679 bp, 9 predicted proteins | sample ThiBio_1000_plan_FD_183956 | JGI IMG/M metagenome (GOLD analysis project Ga0209916, IMG submission 183956) | Wastewater bioreactor microbial communities from Cape Town, South Africa - Thiocy_solids_2 (SPAdes) | ecosystem: Engineered > Bioreactor > Thiocyanate-remediating > Anaerobic-Aerobic ... | reverse complement strand
CGCTGGAAGACTTCCTGCGCCAGGCCAAGGACGAGGTCACCGGCCTGACCGAGGGTTATCAACGACTTGGTCAAATCCTAGGAACTTTGGAAACGGAAAGCTAACTTTGTCGGGCCATCATCCCTGTGTCTGTTGTCCGCCGGTGGGGTCTTTCACGAGGAGCCGGTGTCGCGTCCCGTTCTGATGAAGGGACTTCTGGGGAGTACGAGTCGATGAAGTCACGTGAAACCCTCATTCGCCTGGAGAAGTTTCAGGTCGACGAGAAGCGCCGCCGGGTGGCTCAGATTGAGTCCATGATCGCGGACTTCGAGCGGATGTCGGTCGATCTGGAACATGAGATCGCCACCGAGCAGGAGCGTGCCGGGATCAACGATCCCACCCATTTCGCCTATCCGACCTATGCCAAGGCGGCGATCCAGCGGCGCGAGAACCTGACCCGCTCGGCCGACGAACTGCGGGTGCAGCTCGACGATGCCAAGGCCCAACTCGGCGAGGCCTTCGAGGAGTTGAAGAAGGTCGAGCTGCTTGACGAGCGCGATCAGGCGCGCGAGCGCGCGGAAGAGAACGCGCGCGAGCAGGCTGACCTCAACAGCATCGGTTTGATGCGGTCGCGGATCGGCGCCGTCGCCTGAACCGCTACGAACGCTAGTTGTTTTAAACCCGGGTCGAGAGGCCCGGGTTTTTCGTTGTGTAGTGCTTGTTTGTGGGCGCTGAAGCACGATCGGCCTGGATCGACGCGCGCAACATCGCGTCGGGCGTCAAACCAGAGCTTCATTTTGTGCGCGGATTTGCAACTCGATCATCGTCGTCCCTGCGAAGGCAGGGACCCAGACTCCGCAGCGGTTCGGCTCAATCATCTGAGGCAAGGTGTTTTATAACAACCAACGCTAGGGAATCCGGGTCCTCGCCTGCGCGAGGACGACGCCGATGTTTGATACCGTGGGCGAGACTTCCTCCACCGCAAAAGAAAAACGCCCGCGGGGGGACGGGCGTTTCTCTATTGTCGCGGGTCAGCTTGGGGGGACTGACTGATGCGACATACTCACGCGGCGACTTTGGGGGGCAAGGTAAAGAGCCTCGTGAATCTCGTTATCCTCGACTTGACGGTCTCCTCTGGTTCTTCTGCTGATTGAGCCTTACGTCTCGTTCTCAGCGAACCACCATCGTCGTGTCCGAACTTGACACCGCGATCGGCGCACCAGCCTTGATCACGCGTGCGGTCTGCACGCCGCTATCTGCATCGATGCGCGCCGAAATGCCGAAGCCCGCCACCGCGATGCCAGCCACCAGCGCAACCACCACGATTTTGAGGTGGGTCATGCGGTCGGCGCTGTAAATCGAATGGTTCATGGAAGCCTCCTGCCGTTTTCGCTGCCATATGCGGTGGGTCACCCCATCGCTGCGGCAGGTTCAAACTCCTGCTTCGAACTTCACGCAAAAAGAACGTAAGACAGCGGCTTTTCGTTCCGAAGGGGACATCACAAAGCGGTGATAACTGTTGAACGCCCGCGATCCTGAAACGCCAAGTCGCCGGGGGCAATAATTACGCGATGAATATCAATCAGTTAATTAGAAATTCGGGGTAGCTCGAATTTGCGGTGGTATTTCCATGCCCCGTCAACCATGCGGCAAAACGGTTGCCTGTTGTCAAAAAGTCGCAGGCTGAAAGCTGGAACGGCGCTCCCCCGCGCTGCTCATCCGCTGACATAGGCCTCAAATGCTGCCGACGGTTTTCAGCCGGGCGCGCGGATGGATTTCCGCTTGTGACAGCACGCTGGTCTGCGAGCGGAAGCGTTCCACCAGCGAGCGCACGAACGGGCGGATCGCAGCGGAGGTGACGAGCACCGGGGCTTCGCCTTCGCGCGCCGCCTGTTCGAAACGGTCGCGCACCGCGGTCATGAACTCCGAGAGTTTTGACGGCGCCATCGCCAGGCTGCGTTCTTCGCCCTGGCCGATGATTGACTCAGCGAAGGCCTGCTCCCATTTCGCCGACAGTGCGATCAGCGGCAGGTAGCCATTCGGCGAAGTGTTCTGCGCGCAGATCTGCCGCGCCAGCCGCGCCCGCACGTGCTCGACGATGGTGGCAGGATTGCGCGAGAACGCCAGCGCGTCCGCGATGCCTTCGAGAATGGTGGAGAGATCGCGAATCGAGATGCGCTCGGACAGCAGCAGTTGCAGCACCCGCTGGATGCCGGAGACGTTGATCTGGCTGGGCACGATGTCCTTGACCAGTTCGCCTTGCTCCTTCGGCAATTCCTTCAGGAGCTTCTGCACCTCGCCGTAGGACAACAGGTCCGACATGTTGTTCTTGAGCAGTTCGGTGAGATGCGTCGACAGCACCGTCGCAGCGTCTACAACGGTGTAACCCTTCAGGGTTGCCTCTTCCTTCAGTCCGGCATCGACCCAGGTGGCTGGCAATCCGAATGTGGGCTCGGTGGTGTGGATGCCTGGCACCGCGACCTGATCGCCGGCAGGATCCATCACCATGTACTGGTTCGGCCAGACGCGACCGGAGCCGGCGTCCACTTCCTTGATCTTGATGATGTAGCTGTTGGCTTCGAGCTGGACGTTGTCGAGGATGCGCACCGCCGGCATCACGAAGCCCATCTCGATCGCCAGCGAACGGCGCAGCGCCTTGATCTGCTCGGTGAGGCGGTCGGTGCCGTCCGGCGCATTCACCAGCGGCAGCAGTGCATAGCCGAGTTCGATCTTGAGATCGTCGATCTTGAGCGCGGTGGAGATCGGCTCGTCGGCTGCCGCCGCTGCGGCGGCCGCTGCTTCGGGTGCGGCAGCCGCGGCGCTTGCTTCGGCCGCGACCGCGGCGCGATTGCGCTTGCGCGAAGTCCAGGCCAGTGCGGCCGCGCCGCTGCCGAGCGCGAGGAACGGGATCATCGGAATGCCGGGCAGGGCGGCGAGCACGAGCATCACCGCCGCCGACATGCCGAGCGCCTGCGGATAGCCGGACAGTTGCTTCATCAGCGCCTTGTCGGCCGCGCCCGAGACGCCGGCCTTCGACACCAGGAGGCCCGCGGCGGTGGAAACGATCAGCGCCGGCACCTGCGTCACCAAACCGTCGCCGACGGTGAGCAGCGTGTAGGAGCGCGCGGCCTCGGCGAAACCCAGTCCCTGCTGCGCGACGCCGATGACGATGCCGCCGATGATGTTGATGAACACCACCAAGAGGCCGGCGATGGCATCGCCGCGCACGAACTTCGAGGCGCCGTCCATGGCGCCGAAGAAGCCGCTTTCGTCTTCCAGCGCCTTGCGTCGTTCCTTTGCGGTCTTCTCGTCGATCAGGCCGGCGGAGAGATCGGCATCGATTGCCATTTGCTTGCCGGGCATGGAGTCCAAATGGAAGCGCGCCGCGACTTCGGCGATACGGCCCGAACCCTTGGTGATGACCACGAAGTTCACGATCACCAGGATCGCGAATACGATGATGCCGATGACGAAGTTGCCGCCCATCACGAAATTGCCGAACGCCTCGATGACGTGGCCGGCGGCGGCGGTGCCTTCGTGACCGTGGGTCAGGATCAGCCGCGTCGAGGCCAGGTTCAGCGACAGCCGCAGCATGGTCGAGATCAAGAGGATGGTCGGGAACGCCGAGAACTCCAGCGGCGCCTGGATGAACAGCGACGTCATCAGGATCAGGATCGACAGCGTGATCGAGATCGCGAGAAACAGATCCAGCACCACGGCGGGCAACGGCAGGATCAGCACCACAAGAATGGTGAGGATGCCGAAGGCCAGCGCGAGATCGCCGCGCTTCAGCATGGTGACGAGGTCACCGACGCTCGGCAGCCGCGTTGCCGGCTTGTCCGCGCCTTGTCCCAGAGTGGTGTCGGTCATCGTCGCGGCGTCCCCTCTCGTTTGCCGCCCGCGCGTGGCAAACGTCTGTGCGGCGGCCGTGGGGCCGCCGGTTCGAAAGTGAGGTACCGCACTTGCATCCACGGGCTGCCCCCGGCTGCGCAATCACGACACTCGACTTCACGCGTGTAGGCAAAATTTGCCCGGTGTATGGTTAGCAAAGCGTTAACTTCGGCGACGCGACAGATCCTGTGGCTCAATTGTCGCGAGGAGCCACACTGCGTTGTTCCTGTTTTGTGCGCGCCGGGCGCATGTCTCGAATGCGTACGGGATCGCTTGACCGCGTGAGGCGGGCCGACGAAGTTGCGCCATGGCACAAAGTTCCAATCCGGCGCTCGATTCGAGCAAATTCGTTCCCGATTCCCGCAAGGCGTGGGTTCGTCTCGCCATCGCCGTGCTGATCGGCTCGATCGGCAGCGTCGGCATGTGGTCGGTGGTGGTGGCGCTGCCGGTGGTGCAGGTGGAATTTGGCGCCTCGCGCGGTGCGGCCTCGCTCGCCTTCACCATGGTGATGTTGGGCTTCGGGTTAGGCGGCGTCGGTACCGGCAAGATCATGGACCGGTTCGGCATCGTCACCGCGATCGGCATCGGCATCGCCGCGATGGGACTGGGTTACGTCGGCATCGGCTATGCGACGGCGCTGTGGCAGGTGATCGTGCTGCATCTGTTGATCGGCCTCGGCTCGTCCGCCACGTTCGGGCCGCTGATGACGGAAGCCTCGCACTGGTTCGACCGTTATCGCGGGCTCGCCGTCACCATCGCCGCCAGCGGCAACTATGTCGGCGGCGCGATCTGGCCGCCGATCTTCAGTTGGGGGATCCAGTCGTTTGGATGGCGGTCGACGCATATCACGGTCGGCATCTTCGTCGCGATCGCGATGACGCTCGTCACGCTGGTGTTGCGCAGCCAGATGGGCGGCGCGGCACGGCACACGCACGTTGACGCTCCGCCGCCGCGCATCGACTTGCGGCTCGGCAACAACACGTTGACGGCGATCCTCGGCATCGCCGGCGTTGCCTGCTGCGTGGCGATGTCGATGCCGCAGGTGCATATCGTCGCTTATTGCGGCGACCTCGGTTACGGCGCGGCGCGCGGCGCGGAAATGCTGTCCCTGATGCTCGGCTTCGGCATCGTCAGCCGGATCGGTTCGGGATTTCTCGCCGATCGCATCGGCGGCCTGCGAACGTTGCTGATCGGCTCGATCGCGCAAGGCACCGCGCTGATGCTGTTCCTGTTCTTTAACAGCCTGAGTTCGCTGTTCGTGATCTCGGCGCTGTTCGGCCTGTTCCAGGGCGGCATCGTGCCGAGTTACGCCATCATCGTGCGTGAGTCGATGCCGGCGCGCGAAGCCGCCACCCGCGTCGGCATCGTCATCCTGGCTTCGGTCGTTGGCATGTCGCTCGGAGGCTGGATCTCCGGCGTCATTTTCGATGCGACCGGCTCCTATGCCGCCGCGTTCCTCAATGGCATGGCCTGGAATGCCGTCAACGTCGTGATCGTGATCGCACTGCTGCTGCGGGCGCGCGGCCGCATGACGCTGGCCCCGCGCATGGGGTGAGGGCGGGCGAGGGTTAACCGATCGAGCGGACTTCCTAGGCCAACGGCGGCTTTCCGGCGTTGCCGGGATGGGATCGAGGGATAATCCGCCGCGCGCGGATTGCCGTGCGGTACCCGACACTGTAAGGGATGCCTGCGCCAACGCCGGTCGCGAATGCGACGCCCGGCCAGGGCCTGTAGCTCAATGGTTAGAGCCGGCCGCTCATAACGGTCTGGTTGCAGGTTCGAGTCCTGCCGGGCCCACCAACGATATCAGTTGAGCTGAGCCGACACATTAAGAGCGAGTCAATCGCCGTCTAAGAACGAGTCGGTTGGTCCGATAGTAGTATTTCAACCACCGCGAGCCCATAGGTAGGGTCTGGCTACCGGTGGAACCGTTCAATATCGTTAATTTTTCCCTGACGAAGCGGGTCATTCCGATGGAATGAAGCAATTTCGGCGGATGTAAAATCTCGACCAGTTCCGGAATGGACAATTACCCTGAGTATCTTCAGCCAAGATTTGAAGAATCCGGCGCAGTTGAGGAGCCGTTCGAGGAATGGTGGCCGAAAGCCAAGCTTCATTTCCGGAATGTACCCGACGACGTCGCCCGGCATTGGCTCCATCAACATTGGAGCCATTCTCCATATGCCTTTTTGAGGTCGGCAGAGCACAAATTCACGTTGGTGCGATGGCCGTCCGAAAAACTCCTCGAGGTTTGCTCAATATGGGCAAACTTTGCGCCGGACAATGAAGCCTGCCTCGCGCAAGGGCGATATCTGGTTGAAGAGTGGCCGCACAAGGAGCCGTATCGCATCGCCGAGTACATGCTTTCGCATCGAGACTTTCCCACGCCGATCATCGTTCTCGGCAATCGTGATGCGCACATCAATCGAGAGACCGTCGAGTTCGAATGGAATCTCATCCCGGAAGCGTTGGTCCTGATCGAAGGCCATCGACGATTCAACATCGCTCTCTATCTGCAGGTCACTGGTCGCCTAAAACCCGAGATTGATGTGTGGTTGATGGAAAAGGATTCCGATCGGTGAAGGATTGTGGGCAGTCACACCTTCACGATACTCGAAAGCCAAACTCGTTCACGTCCACGACCCGACGTTCTTCCTCGTTCCATCGCGCTTTGGCTGAGGAAACGAATTACCGCATAAAAAGACGGCGATCTACAAATTCGCTAATGATCTCTCTCACCATGCCGGCAAGAGCTTCGACCCGTCGTTGGTGTCAGAGGCACAGAAGAACGCCTCCTATTTGTTGGAAATGATCGCGACCGTCGCTCCGCTGCATTATGCAGGCTTGAAGAAGCTTTGTGATCCTTCTCAATAGAATGACTAATTGTCGAACCGGTTTAGTCATCGAGCGGAATGAGTTCTCTTCGGCAACAGTGGCATCATCATTCTGCGAGAAACCGATAACCTTAGTATTAAGAACTTGAATAGCTAACGCACGATGCGTGTATAGACGTGCTTATACATCAACTTAGTCAGGAGAAGAGATTGGTCGCGCTCAATGTAACTTGGAACGGAGATGAAATTGAGTATGTGGTCACCTCGACGGATCCTAGCGTACGTAAGGTGTTCAGGGGTGAGCGATCCTTCTCTGAGGCCTGGGCTGAATTAGCCTCAATAGAAGCAGATAAACGTCGAGAACGTATTCTTGCGGATGGATTGGCCGAGGCCGACAGGCTTCGCAAGTTGTTTAATTTGTTTGACAAGGGATATAGCGTATCCATCGAACCATTTGGCAGCCCAGATCAAGGCTATTCATATTCAGACGAACACGGCAACCTCTGTGGTTCTGGCTTCCCTTCAATTGAGGCCATTTTGCAAGACTTCGCTCGTCTCACTCAAGATCCAAAACACTAAGAGTTTGGTATCTCTTGGCGGCCTCGACTTCGAGTTCAGGGAACGTCGGAGGATTCTTGGCCAAGAGACAAGCAACGATCGGATGGTCGAGTTTAAGCAGGCATCCTGCTCCGTGCCGTTCCTCGATCTCGGACATTCGTTTCGACATATCGAGAATCTTGACGTACTCGGCTTTGATTGATGGGTTCGGGGAATTTTCCAGCCGGTTTCCCCAATCTTTGATCATCTTCAAAATGTTGTAAGTACACCCAATCTCAATGGCGACATTCATGTGGTGAAGATGTATTTCCGCGATTTCTTCCTGAGTCAGAGAGAAAATTTTGTGCGGTTCGACAAGCTCCAGGGGTGCTTTGGCTTCAGGTTCTAGCTTCATTATATATCTCCGGTGCGAGAGATAATCTTCTCCTCTACTCGTCACCGGCGCAAACTGAAGTTTGACAGAAACGATTATCATTCTGCCAACGGGTTTCTCTCAATAACGCCCTCGACGGCGGCACGATCGAACGCCAGATATTTGTTAGGCTCAAGCTCAAGCGCGACCTCGATCCCCTTTTCGGATAACCACTGGCGAACATCGCGTGATCGCCTGATCTTCGCTCGCTCGACGATTTCCGGAATGAAGATGTATCGACGGAAGAATTCCTCGATCTGTTCACGGTCATACAGCGTATGTGCATGTGGGCCAGAACGATCTAGGTAGCCTCTGCTTGCCAACGCACTGATCGTGGCCTCATTGACGCGGAGCATTTCGGCAGCGGTTCGATTGCCAACCCATCGATCGGCAACCGACGTATCTTCAGGGATAAGCTCGGCTTGAACCGCTGCGATGAACTGACGCAAATCGCATGTCCCCGAACCGGTCCTCCAGGTCTTGTTGTCACCCGCCACGCGGTGAATTTCTGCTTTTCCGGATACGATGGCCGAAATCACGGCACCCCAAGGAATGGGTGACATGCCCAGTCGCTTGACGGCCTTGGACAGCCGGAGAGCCTGCGTCCCGGCAGGGCGTGGTCGGATGGCCGCGTCAATTCTCGCCGCCAATTCCTTGACCTCTCCATTCCGGAAATAGGTATCCGTGGCTTCGAACAACCCGGTTGCCGGGCCTTCAATCCGATTAATCAGCTTCCGGGATTCCAAACTGGGAAGGATCGACACGTCGATGCCGAGACAACCAGCCGCAAACTTCTGATGAACGCGGTCGTTATAAATCTCGATCAGTGGCGCCACGTCATCGTAGTTCATCAACTTCGGCGCTCTTTTCGCAGCGGTTGCCGTGATGACCTTCACCAGGCCGCTATCCGCTAATCGGGCCAATACACGCGGCGGGACACCGGTTTTTGCGGACAAGGGTTTCAATCCCATATAGCCGTCATTCCGCGCATAATCGTTACGACGAGTCAGAGTGCTGGAGTTGGCCCCGGTCATGTCATTGTGGATCGCCTTACGGACGATCTTCCGCGTCGCTTCGCTTAGGTGCTGGTCGAGGCTCACGCAGAATAGCGGCAATAGCTCCTTTTTGACCCCATAGAATCCGACGCGCTCCTTCGCATCCCGTCGAATTCTGTCCGCAAGCACCGTGAACCCATGCTCGCCGTCCAGTACGACGCGTGCCGCTGATGCCAGGATTTCGGGCGTGAACCTCTGATAGGATTCTTGCCGTTTGGGACGCTCAAGGGTGGTGGAACGGGTGCCGTCGCTCTTCATGATGAGGGCACATGCAAAAGCGATGATTGCCTCGAACATTTCCGAGCAGGACTGAATGCCCCACATTTCCCGGTCGGCTTTCCGGAGTGCCTCTCTTCGCACGTCTGGATCCGGTGCGATCAATTCGACAAGGAAATCCAAGGCCTCGACGTCATCGACACCGACCAATGGCTGCGGATAATCCCGGAGATCGACTTGGGCGAATCCATCCTCGTCGCGGCACCATTCGCACATGTGGATGCCATGTGCGCGAGTCCAGGACAGCAGCTTTTTACATTCGGGACATTTGTCGAGAAGCGATTCCTTGGTCTCCGGATCGAAGGAGAAGACCCGCAAGTCCCAAATTGCCCGGTGATGCGGAGATTTCCGCAATGCCCGCGGCGACACGCGGCGCGCGTTCGGAAATCGATATGCCACCCTGACCATCGTGCCGAAGAAGTCGATCGCGGCACTTTTCCCGTTGTCCAACGTTCCCGAACGATAAAGGCGCTTTTCAATCTCCTTCTCGGTTGTCTGGAGTAGTGTCGCAAGTCCCCGGATTTCATTGGGATCAGTCAGGGTTGTTGGGAGGCTTTCCGGCGAAAGCTTGCCGATGCCAGCCAACGTAAGCGCCTGCACGACAGACCGTACAGGCGTGCGGCCGAAGCATCGCGTGGCGAACCCAAGCAGACTTTCACCAATCTCCGGGGCGGGGAGATTGGCCGCAAAGGGACGAACTTCCTCCAACGACAGGACAGAAAGCCGCCCACCCGCCGAGATTGGCTGGGGCGACGCCATCATGATGTTGCAGCCGCATCTCGGCGAGACATCTCAGCCTCTTCCTCGGCGAGAATCCGGAGGGTGTCTCGCTTAACTCCCTTGAGGAAGGGATCGTAGTAGGTGACGCCATCGTCCGCCTTCGATGCACGGTTCCGAGCTTGGATCGATCGCTCGATGTCGTCCCATTTTACGAAGCCTCGGTCGTCGGCGAAGGCTCGATCTAGCGCCGTTTTCATTATTCTACTGACGCTGCCGATTACGCCGCCGGCGAAATCATAGACGCACGCACGGTTTTCGACCGTGTCGAGAAGACCTATTTCCTTGTCGATGACGCCCTTTAGACGCATCTCGTCTTCCAAAAGCCCGACGAAGTTGAAGAAGTAATCCCGTTCCTCGCGTTCTTTGATGCTGAACGCACCGAAATCGACCGTGTCCACCAAGCGCCCGGCCAGTTCCCGGTCTGCCGCGAACAATTGGGCCAATTCGTTGGTGCCGACGCAAACGATCGAAAAAATCCCATCGTTGACTAAACTCTTCATGGATTTCGCCATGGCAACGGTACTTTTCTCGGCACCGTTGATGATCATGTTGTGCGCTTCGTCGAAGACGACGATCGAGGTTTTGCGGTCGCGTGCGATGGCACGAATGTCTGCGTTGACCCGGGTTTCGGAATAATCACGCGCGTTCAGCAATACGGTTGAACTATTGTCGCCGTAAGCTTCGAGGATTTGAGCCTGCAAGGCCCTCGGATTTCTCGTGGAAGTACGGATTGTTGCGTGCAGAACAGGGACGTCCCTGTCTCCCAAAGATTTGTCCGCCAGGAGTCTTTCAATCACCGTGCTTATCGTCTTGGATTTCGTGGCGCCGGAAGGGCCGATGATCGGCAAAACCCAGAGGTGATCCACCGGAAGGGACCGCCCCTTGACCTGGGCTTGCCGCTTCTCATCTTTCGCGATGCGGGCGTGGGTATCGTCGATGAGATCCAGGATGCGATTTTCCACCTCGTTCATTCGCGGGTGCGGAATGACGATCGAATCGAAGGCGTCCAATCGGCGGCGCCGCTCAACTCTTGAGATCATGGTCAGGACTCCGGGTGAGAAGCGGTCAGCGCTTTGTATTCCAAGTCCAATTTTGCCTCTTTCTCAGTTGCTCACCGTAGGATCTATCGGGAGATGCGGTGAGATCGTTTCCGGTAAGGGGAATGCGCTGCCGTTCTTCCTCTGCAGCCGCTTTCGCTGCGGCTTCGCGGTCCTTGGCCTCATGCTCGGCCTTCTTGCGCGCTCGCGTTTTCTTCGCCCGTGCAAGGGATTCCTTCGATGGTGCAAAGCCAGCCGGTGGTTCCGTGTCGTCGATCCGATCGAAGGCCGGAGGATCGGTAGGAACCAGCGTTGCTTCGGCATATCCGTCGACCGATGGCTTGGTGGTGCTGTCGAGGACGTCTTGGTTGCGGACGACCGTTGGTTTCGGCTCGACGTCCGCTTCCTCATAGGTACCCATCGTCTGGGCAATGCCACGGCGTGCATCCCGGGAATCGCCTAAGCGTTTCCCCGCAAGGGCGTCGTACTCCCTACGCAGGCGCTCCCGCGCTTGCCACTGCTCTTCATCCGTTTGGAAACGGAAGTCCTTTTCCAGAGCGTATTCGCGAACTTTTGCCGCTTGCCAAAACGACAGGTGGTCCGTGAACCGCTGAGAAACATTGGACAACGCAACGTAGTGCTTGATCTCCGCTCCGTGATTCCAGACCTCGATCTTTGAGGCGTCGGCGGGATTCCATTTGAACTTTACGCGTACACGGGCCGAGGATATCGGTTTGGTTGATTGCGTGCGCTTTGCCTCCAGCCGCAACAGGTCCTCAAGGAGTCGTGTGGTCGCCGCAGGTTCGTGAAACACCATGTTCTCGAACTTGACCCCCCGCCGCGTCAATTTCCCTATTCCGACGCGACCGAGCATGGCGCCAAGTTGTCGGGTATCGGGAATGAATCGGCGACCATGACGGTTGATCTTTTCGTCCCATATCCGTGCGGGGATGGCGCCCAGCCCCTCGTTGAATTCGTTCTGGTATACGATGATTGCGTGATGGATGAGACGATCGAGCGCGCCCAAGCTGATGACCGCATTCTCTGACGGCTTGAGGCCGAGTTGGCTCATCGTCTTCGGATCGTAAGGAACGCTGCCCTCGAGCTTATGAAACAACATCGTGTTGAGCGTCCGGAAAAAGCGCTCCCCGATAGCCTTGTATTCCGGTGTTCTGACGGGAGCCCAAATGATCTCGGTGCCAATGTCGGCGAGGGCGTCCTGAAACGATGGAGAGGTGAATTCGAGCCCGTTATCGACGAGGATCGCTTCCGGATGACCCCAGCCGTCCCACTTTCCCTCAATGTCTCCAAAAACCTTCGCGATATAGTCCTTGTTTTTGTTGACTCGCCGGAGCGTGGTCAAAACCGAATAGAGGCTGGCAGGTTCAAACGAGACCAGATGTCCGAGCGGCATCCGCGTTGCGACATCGATTGCGACGGTGAGGCATGCCCGTTGCTTGAACGGAATACCCGTTGTCGTATCGAGAACTGTCCAGGTGTCGACCACGGTATGATCCATGATGACAAGTTCGAGGGGCTTGTCCGCCTTAAGCCCCGGATGAACTCCCTTGAATTTCCGATCGGCCTCCAGTTTTGAATACTTGCGTGCCCAGTTCGCATGGTTCGTCGCCGCATTGATCCGGCGGCGCAACGATTCCATCTTCTTCGGAAATGGAAGAATCGGAAGTTCAGCGAGATGACGGCGTTCGTTCTCGCGCCGCATCAGGCCGCGAAAATGCGCGTAAGCGTCCTTGTAGTCCAGGTTCGGTCGCTCCAATACTCGATGACGGCCGCGTCGAGGGCTTTGAGCACGAAATCGTTCAATCGCTTCCGGGTTCCTTTTCCTCGCCGTGAACG
>Ga0209916_1001987_pt1 | contig 12732 bp, 15 predicted proteins | sample ThiBio_1000_plan_FD_183956 | JGI IMG/M metagenome (GOLD analysis project Ga0209916, IMG submission 183956) | Wastewater bioreactor microbial communities from Cape Town, South Africa - Thiocy_solids_2 (SPAdes) | ecosystem: Engineered > Bioreactor > Thiocyanate-remediating > Anaerobic-Aerobic ... | reverse complement strand
TGCTGATCACCAAGGGCGACCTGTTCCACCAGGAGAAGAAGGTGGCCGAGTCCGGCCTGGCCGACCTGTTCCGCCGCATCGAGATCGTGTCGGAGAAGAACGCCGCCACCTACCGGCGCGTGCTGGGTGAGTTCGACCTGCAGCCGGCGCAGTTCGCCATGGTCGGCAACTCGCTGCGCTCGGACATCGAGCCGGTGCTGCGGCTGGGCGGCTGGGGCGTGCACCTGCCCTACCACGTGACCTGGGCGCACGAGCTGGAGAACGGGCTGGCTGCCGACGAGCCGCGCATGCTCACGGTGGACGCGCCGGCGGCGATCCCGGCGGCGGTGGAGCGCTTGCGCGAACTGGCGAAGGCCGCCGCGTAGCGCGGATCCGTCTCAAGGGCCTCGCGCGCGGTCGGCGGCGCGGACCTGCCCGATGCTCAGCGCTTCGCTTGCGCCCGGCGGGGGCAGGCCGGTGCTTTCGCAGAACCGCCGCCGCTAGTCGTCGAAGCCGGTGTAATCGTCGGGGAAGATCGGCGTGCCGTCCGCTTCCAGGCCGACCATGTCGGCCAGCGCCTTGGCCGCGGCAGCCTCGGCGGTGTCCTTGTCGCGGAAGCTGCGGTTCTCGCAGATCGCGTAGTACACCGGGAAGCCGTGGCGGCGCGGGGTGATCGCCAGCCACGCCGCGTAGCGCGAACCTTCCAGCGTGGCGCCGGAACGGGCCAGGTAGTCGTTGAACTCGCGCTCGGCCATGGTCGTCGGTTCTGCTCGGAAAGGCTGCATTGTATAGAGTGGCTCCTTGTCCCGCGTAGCTGAGTACACGCGCCCACGAGATTGATCCATCGAACCCGGCGGTCCTGCTCAGCCAGGATCCCCGGACTGCATCTGACGCGACCGTATCCGTCAACCGCATGACGGCATACGCCGCCATGCCCTGTGATTCTGGAAAACGACAAGGATGAACCGATGAAGTGGAGTCTCGCCTTTTGTCTCCTGGCTGTATCGACCGTTGTCGGAGCCGTTGTCGTCAGGGCCGACGTCGACGATGCCAAATATCGAGTCCCGGCTTCGGCATTCCCCGCGCTGGTCGACATGCCTGACGAGGGACATGGCGTCCTGATTGCGCCTCGGTGGGTCGTAACCGCGGCTCACGCAGCGCCCATGCAAATGCAAGGCATGGAGAACGAGGTATCTGTCGGCGGTGTGGCGCGCAGGGTCAAACGTGTCATCACGTATCCCGGCTACAAGAAACTACCCAGCCAGCTGATCACGGAGGCATTGGCATCCGGCGACTTGTCCAGGGTGTCTGCATTTCTCGCATCGTCCAACGATATCGCGCTGATTGAACTGGCGTCGCCGGTGACGGAGGTGGCTCCCGTTCCGCTCTATCGCGGGAGTAAGGAAGTGGGAATGATCGTGCAGCTCGTGGGCAAGGGGGCCACGGGCAATGGTGCCGGAGGCCAGGATTCCCACGGCTCGCATCGCAGCGTCCTGCGCCGCGCTTTCAACGTGATTGCCGGTGCCGACACGCGTTACGTCTGGTATCGATTCGATGCGCCGCCGTCCGCCCTGCCGCTGGAAGGCATCACGGGAAGCGGTGACAGTGGCGGTCCCCTGCTCATCGGGGATGGCCATTCAAGGCAACTCGTCGGCCTGGCCTCCCGGAGCAGATATCCGCCGGACCATCCATTCTGGGGAAAATGGGCACCGGGTCGCCCATTCGTGGAAGGTCTTTACGGCGAGATCGTGTACGCCGTTCGCATCTCAAGCTACGTCCCGTGGATAGAAGGCGTGATGTCGGCGCCTGCGAGTCCCCGTAGCCGGCATCAGGCAGCGGAAGCTGACAGCATCAATCCGGCGGGCCCACGCACCCCGCTGATCAGGGCACCGGCAAACGGACTTCCAGAAAGCTGACCGTCGCGGTTGGCTGGCATGGGCGAGTTCTGCTGGTCGACGTCGGCCTTCGGCGGACCTTGTCGGTCGGCGGTCTGGTCAGCGTCGATCGGTCGCGCGGTGCAATCACTCCGGTGCGCTCGTTGCCGGCGTGCAAGGCGGTACGCTCGCCCTCGACCCTGGTCGTCGGTTCCACCCGGAAAGCGTGCAGTGTATCGCGCGGCCCGCTTGCCTCATCATGGCGCGATGAACGCCGACGAGCCGCGCGTGCCGCGCATCGTGCTGGACACCAACGTGTGCCTGGACATCTTCCTGTTCCACGATGCGCAGTCCGCTGCGCTGCACGTGGCGATGCAGGCGGGCGTGATCGAGGCGGTCACGCGCACGGACTGCCGCGACGAGTGGCGGCGCGTGCTGCATTACCCGCAGCTGCCGGTCACCGCCGCCACCCGGCCGGCGATCGAGGCGGCGTTCGACGCGCTGGTGCGCTGCCTGCCCGACGAACTGGCCATGGCGCCGGCCGCGCCGGCGCTGCCGCGCTGCGCCGATCCGGACGACCAGAAGTTCCTGGAACTGGCGCAGGCGTCCGGCGCGCGCTGGCTGGTCAGCAAGGACAACGAACTGCTGAAGCTGGCCCCGCGCTGCGCCCGCGACGCGCTGTTCTGGATCGGCCTGCCGCAGGCGTGGTCGTTGCGCAGAGGCTGAGCGTCGCAGCGCCGCCGCTACGGCGTCGTGGTGTACTTGGGCCCCCGTCTGCCGGGACGCGCCCATGCTCACGCCACACACCATTGACTGCCCGTACTGCGGCGAGCCGATCGAAGTACTGATCGACGCCTCGATCCCCCGCCAGCGCTACATCGAGGACTGTCAGGTGTGCTGCCGGCCGATCACGCTCGACGTGGAGACCGACGTGGACGGCGAGCCGCAGGTACGCGCCAGCGGCGAGGACGAGGCCTGAGGTCGCCTCCTCCCCCTGCGGTGCAGGGGAGGGCGCCGCAACTTCCGGCGCGTCGCGGTCAACCGGCGAACGCGGCCGACTCCACGATGCCGATGCCGTGCGCCTGCAGCGCGGCGCGGGTGGCGGCGTCGCCGGCCGGCGTCACCGGGCGGCTGAGGTCCCACAGCACGCTGGCGCGGAAGCCGAGTTCCACCGCGTCCTGCGCCGTCCACAGCACGCACACGTCGCGCGCCAGCCCGCACACGAACACCTCCTCCACGCCGCGCTCGCGCAGCCAGCCGGCCAGGCCGGTGCTGGGGCGCGCGCCGTGCGGGCCGTGGTTCTCGCGAAAGCCGCTGTAGGAATCCACGCCGGGGTCGCTGCCCTTGCGGATCACCGCATCCAGCGCCGACCAGTCGATGCCCGGGTGCAGCGCGGCGCCCGGCGTGTCCTGCACGCAGTGTGCCGGCCACAGCGTCTGCGGCTGGCCGTACAGGCTGATCTGCGCGAATGGGGCGTGGCCCGGGTGCGCATCGACGAACGAGACGTGCCCGCGCGGGTGCCAGTCCTGGGTGGCGACGACGTGGCGGAAGCGGCGCGCGCGCAGCAGCGCGTCGAGGCCGGGCACGATCGCATCACCCTCGTGGCAGGCCAGCGCGCCGCCGGGCATGAAGTCCGGTTGCACGTCGACCACGATCAGCGCGGCATGGGCTAAGGGGAACGGGTTCATGGCGTGAGGAACGGGAGTGTCCGCCCAGTCTAGCGCGCCGGCCGCGGCGCGCCGGCATGACCCATAATGCGCGCTGCAGCGGCCATACGAAGCAGGGGCAGGTGATGCAGTACGACCAGTCGTGGATGGGTTACGGGATCGTCGGCGGAGTCCAGGCCGGGCTGATCTCCGCCCTGGCGGGGCTGCTGCTGTTCTTCGCGTGCCACGCCTGGGGCCGGCGCCATGGCTGGGGCTGGGGCCCGCAGGTCGGCTGGAGCTTCCTGCTGGCCGCCGCGCTTACCGCCAGCGGCGACCTGTGGAACCTGTTCTATTTCAACTACGGCCGGCTGCAGTCGTTGCAGCTGCTCAAGGTGAAGCTGGCCGAAGTGCACGACCCGGACCACATGGGCCTGCGCGCGCTGTGCGAATTGTTTGGCGTGGCGCTGGGCATCTACGTCGGCTGGGCGCTGGCCAGCGGCGACTGGGGGCGCCGCTTCGGCGGGCGCGAGTAGCGGATTGCTCAGCGCGCCGGCCGGCGGTGCGCGAACATCCACGGCCACAGCGCCGCGGTGGCATAGGCCTGCGGCCAGGAAACGTGGCCGACGCCCGGGAACTCGGTGTGGCGCACCTCGCTGCCGCGCGCCTGCAGCGCGGCGTACATGCGGCGCGATTCTTCCGGCGGCACCACGTCGTCGGCGGCGCCGTTGAAGATCCACACCGGCAGCGCGCCGATGTGCGCGGCGACCCAGGCGTAGGGATCGGCCATGGCGGCGGGGATGCCGTCGACCTGGAGCCGGTCGCTGTCATTGGGTTGGGCGATGCCGCCGCAGATGATGGCCGCGGCGGCGAACATGCCGGGATGATCCACCGCGATCTGCCAGGCGCCGTAGCCGCCCATCGACAGGCCGGTGAGGTAGAGCCGGCGGCGGTCGCCGTGCCATTCGCCGATGCTGTCGTCCAGCGCCTGCAGTGCCATCTGCTCGATCTCGCCGTGCCATGCGGCGTCATCCGGCGCCTGCGGGATCACCACCACGGCCGGGAAATCCGTTCCGTGCTGCGCCAGCCAGTGCGGCAGGCCCTGGCTGAGCTGGGCGCGGTTGTCGCTGCCGCGCTCGCCGCTGCCGTGCAGGAACAGCACCACCGGCCAGTCGCGTTTGGCCGTCCAGCCGTCCGGGACGAACACCTGGTAGCGGTAGTTGACGCCGTGCCGCTGCAGCGAGCGTTCCACGAAGCGCGGCGCTTCGCCGGCGTGGCCAGCCACGCTGGCGGTCAGCAGGCAGAGCAACAAGGCAAGTCGGCGCATGGTGTGTTCCTACAGCAGGGGGTCGAACAAGCGTGCCACATGCATGGCCATCCGGCGCAGGTAGGGCGCCTCGCGGTATTCGCGCTCGTCAATGGCTTTGGCGCGGGCGAAGTCGGCGTTGAGCATCGCCGCCACCTCGGCGGCGAAGGCGTGGTCCACCGCCAGCGCCGCCACCTCGAAGTTGAGCCGGAACGAGCGGCTGTCCAGGTTCAGGCTGCCGATCGCGGCGGTGTCGCGGTCGATCAGCAGCGCCTTCTGGTGCAGAAAGCCGGGCTGGTAGCGGAACACGCGGATGCCGGCGCGCACGGCGGCGTAGGCGTGCAGGGTGGAGGCGAGGAACACGGTGTGGTGGTCCGGCCGCGCCGGGATCAGCACGCGCACGTCCACCCCGCGCAGCACCGCCAGCTGCAGCGCGGCACGCACCGCGTGGTCGGGCACGAAGTACGGCGTGCTCAGCCAGACGCGCTGGCGCGCCGCGTTGATCGCGGCGGCGAAGAACAGCGAGCCGGTTTCCTGCCGGTCGGCCGGGCCGCAGGCCACCACCAGCACGCTGGCATCGCCGTCGGCGGGCGGCACCGGCGGCAACGCCAGCGCCGCGCCGGTGATCCACTGCCAGTCGTCGGCGAACAGCTGCTGCAGGTCGGCCACCGCCGGCCCGGCCAGTTCCAGCTGGGTGTCGCGCCACGGCGCCAGCGGCGGCTTCAGGCCCAGGTATTCGTCGCCCGCGTTGAGCCCGCCGACGAAGCCGCGCGTGCCGTCCACCACCAGGATCTTGCGGTGGTTGCGGAAGTTCAGCTGGAAGCGGTTGCGCCAGCGGTGGGTGGCGAAGCGGTGGATCGCCACGCCACCGTCGCGCAGGGTGTCGACGTAGCGTTGCGGCAGCGCATGGCTGCCGATGCCGTCGAACAGCACGCACACGCGCACGCCGGCGGCGGCGCGCTCCAGCAGCGCCTGCTGCAGGCGCCGGCCGAGCGCGTCGTCGTGGATGATGAAGAACTGCACCAGCACGCTGTGCCGGGCGTCGGCGATCGCGCCAAGCATGGCCTCGAACGCGGCGGCGCCATTGATCAGCAGACGCAACCGGTGGCCGCTGCGGAACGGCCGCCGCTGCAGCGCGCTGATCGCGGCGTAGCGTGCGCAACCCGGGTCGACCGGCGCCATGGCGTCGGCCGTCGCGGGCGGCGCCGGTGCCGCCGGCGCGCGGTGCCCGGCGTGGTAGCCGAGGAAGCGGCTGGAACCCAGGTACAGGTAAGGCAGCAGGGTCACGTAGGGCAGCAGCAGCAGGCCGAGCGTCCAGCCGATCGCGCCTTGCGGCGTGCGCGCATGCATCACCGCGTGCATCGCCGCGAGCAGACCCAGCAGATGCGCCGCGGCGATGCAGGCGGTGAGCAGGCTGGCGGTCATCGCGGGCGCCGCGGGCTGCTCAGTCGCCCAGCAGCTGGTCGGCCAGGTGGCGCGCCTGCTGGCGGATTTCCGGCATCGCGGTGGATTCCCACAAGGTGCCGCGCAGCAGGCTGCCGATCGCGAACAGGTTCGGCCAGCAGCGCTCGCCGTAGCGCAGGTGGCCGTCGCTGTCGGCCTGCACGCCGAGGCCGAGCGGATCGGGTGCGATGTGCGCGTTGGTGAGCAGCTGGCTGAGCAGCCGGTGGTTGCAGCGGCGCAGGTCGGTCTCCAGGCCCACCGTCTGGATCACCAGGTCGGCATCCAGCGTGTGGCTGGCGCCGGCGTGGCCCACGGTCAGGCGCAGCGCTTCGCCGGCCAGCGCCACCGCCTGCACGCGTCCGCGCTGGCGCTGCAGCCGGCCGTCGCGTTCGAGCGCCGCGATCGCCTCGTGCACCTGCGGCGGCATGCGGTGGCGCACGCGCTCCCACGCCCAGCGCGCATGGCGCATGAAGCGCGCGCGCTGCTCCGGCGACAGCTCGGCCCACAGTGCCGGCAGATGCGGGCGCAGGCTGTCCACCACGGCGCGCCACTCGGTGCCTTCCTGCGCGATCGCCTCGCGCAGCAGGCGCATCCAGCGGCGGATCTCCGGCGCGTCATGCATCGCCTCGACCAGCTCGGCGCCATCGCCGCTGGGGGCCGCCGCCGCGGGGAGGTGCGCCTCCGGCAAGCGGCCGTGGCGTGAGATCGCGACGAACGTGGCCTGCGGCCACTGCACGGACAGTTCCAGCAGCACGTCGACCGCGGTCAGTCCCAGCCCGATCAGCACCACCTTGCGCGGCGGCGGCTGCAGCCCGGCGGCGCGGGCCAGCAGCGGCCACGGGTCGACCACGTAGCGGCCGCTGGCGAGCGCGGCGGCGTCGACCCCGGCCAGCGGCTGCGGCGGCAGCGCGCCCAGCGCCAGCACGGCGGCGTCGGCACGATGGCTTTCTTCGCCGTGGATCACGGTGACGCCGTCACGCTCGGGCACCAGCGCATCGACCGCGAACGGGAGGACGTTGACGTGGTGCCCGCGCGTCTTGCCGTGCTGCAGCGCGCGCGCCACCTCCGCCTCGAGGTAGTCGCCGTAGCGGTGGCGCGGCAGGAAGTCGGTGCCGGCGATGGCGGGGTCGTCGCGCTGCACGAAATCCAGGAAGCCGCGCGGCTTGCCGGCGAACATGCTCATCGAGGCCGCGCGCACGTTCAGCAGATGGCGCTCCGAGGCGGTGCCGTAGGCCACCCCGCGTGCCGGCGTGCCGCCGCCGGTGAACCAGTCCAGCTGCAGCGGCTGCGCCGATTCGCGTTCCAGCAGCTCGCTGAGCAGCGTGGCGGCGGCGGCGCCGCCGCCGATGATGGCGACCCGTCGAAACATGGACTCCCCCGTGCGTGCGGTGGCGGGCGGGTCAGCCGGACAGGCGGCCGGCAACGACGCTGCGTCGCGGCGGCGCCATCCAGCGGCTGACCGGTTCGGCCTGCGCGCTGACCAGGTGCCCGGCCAGCTCGCCGCCGTAGACGTGCAGCGAAAGCGCGGTGTCATGCCGCGACAGGTTGCGGCAGCGGTAGGCCTGCGCACGGTCGCTCTCGAACCAGAAGCCGTCGCCCGGGCCGAGCCAATGGCGGCCCTGCAGGCTCAGTTCGCCGGAATCGGCGGCGCGTTCGTACGACTGCACCTCGAGCGCGCCAATCAGGGACATTTCCAGACCCCACAGGCCGGCATGGTCGTGCACCGGCGTGGCATGGTTCGGCGGCCAGGCCAGTACCAGCACGTTGACCGGTGGCTTGTTGCGCTCGGCCAGCTGCCAGCGTTCGAAACCGTGCCGGCGCTGCCGCAGCTCGGCCAGCCGGGCAGTCAGCACCGCGGCATCCTGGTGCACCGCGCGCCCCAGTTCGCGCGCCATGCTGGCGAGATCGGGGTGTTCGACGGCGGTGTGCTCGAGCGCGATCGCGCGCAGGGTTTTCAGGAGATGCTGGTACTTGCCCATGCGTGGAACCTGGCAGGGTGAACGGGCGCCAGTGGAGCATGCGTATCGTTAAAGGGGCGTAAGCCGACGGTGTCTCGACGGCCCCGGCGCAGCGCCCGGCCGGTGCGGTTGCCGGCCGGGCGCTGCGCGTCGAACGCGCTAGTCGCGCAGGTCGAAGGTCACCGGCACCCGCGCCCAGGCGCGCACCGGCCGCCCGTCCACCATCGCCGGCTGGAATTGCCAGCCGGCCAGCACCTGTTCGGCGGCGCTGCGGTCGAGCAGCAGGTAGCCGCTGCCGCGCTCCACCGCCACCTGCACCGGCTTGCCGGTCTCATCCACCAGCACGCGCAGCAGCACCGTGCCGTGCATGCGCTGCTGCAGGGCGCGGGTGGGGAAGCGCAGCGGGGCCGAGCGATAGGCCAGGCTGGCCTCGACCGGCGCCGCCGCGGCCGGGCCGGGCGCCGCCGGCAGCACCGTCGGCGTCGCCGGCGGCGCGGCGACGTTGCCCTCAGCGATGGGCGCAGCGACCGGCGGGCTGACCGGCGGCGCCCGCGGGTGCGCGACGGCGGCGGCGGGCGGATGCGGCAGGGGTTTCATCACCACCGGCGGCAGCGGCGCAGGCGGCTTCGGTTCGTCCAGACGGAGCCTGGGTATCGGGTTGATCTGTCCGATCGCGTGGAACAGCGCCGGGGCGCTCGGTCGCGAGGCGATCACGATCACGACCAGGTTGAGTGCGATCGCCGCGCTGATGGCGGCGATGCGGTCGGGGTGGGGACGATGAGCAACGGCCAGGCTTGCGGACGACATGGCGACCTCCTGACTTCGGTGGGGTATCGCGGCGGCCACGCTGCGCGGGCAGGGGGATCGTGTCGCCGCGACTGCAGCGTATGCCTGTGCAACGAGCCTGCGCAAGTGGACGGCTGGACGGCCAAATGGCTGGCCGTGTCGCGCCGTGCGGTAGGCAAGCGCCGGCGCAGCCGCTAAGGTAGGCACGAACCTGATCCGGGAGCCACGCCATGTCCGCCACCTCCGTTGCGGCGATTCCCCGCTACAGCTTCGGCGACGAGCTGGCCAGCAGCATCGTGCACGGCCTCGGCATCGTGCTCAGCATCGCCGGGCTGGCGACGCTGGTGGCGTTCGCCGCGTTGCACGGCAATGCGCTGACGGTGGTGGCCTGCGCGGTGTTCGGCACCTCGCTGGTGCTGCTGTACACCGCCTCCACGCTGTACCACTCGATTCCGCTGGCGGCGGCCAAGCCGACACTGCGCGCGCTCGACCACATCGCGATCTACGTGCTGATCGCCGGCACCTATACCCCGTTCACCCTGGTCGCGCTGCCCGGCGCGTGGGGTTGGGGCCTGTTCGTGGCAGTGTGGGCGCTGGCACTGGCCGGCAGTGCGCTGGAGCTGGGCCTGCTCGGGCGCCACCGCAAACTGGCAGTGCTGCTGTACGTGGGCATGGGCTGGATCGGCATGGTCGCGTTCGAGCCGCTCAGCGAACACCTGCAGGCGGGCGGCACCGCGCTGCTGCTGGCCGGCGGGCTGGCCTACACGCTGGGCGTGCCGTTCTACCTGTGGCGGCGACTGCCGTACCACCACGCGCTGTGGCACGGGTTCGTGCTGGCCGGCAGCGTGCTGCACTTCCTTGCCGTGCTGCTGTACGTGATTCCCGACCCGGCGTGAGCGCGCCGCCAGGCCTTGCGGTCCTGCGCCGCGAACTGGAGGATGCGGCCACCCACCTGGGCCGGCCGCACGACTTGCGCTTCAGGCCGATGTTCGGCGGGCTGATGGCGTACCTCGACGAGCAGCCGTGCGCGTGGCTGAGCGCGGACGGGCTGGCCCTGAAACTGGCGCCGGCCGACCAGCCGGCGCTGCTGCGGCTCGAAGGCGCCGCGCGGCTGGTCGCGAAACCCGGCGCGGCGCCGAGCCGCCACTACATCGTGCTGCCCGCCGCGCTCCGCCGCGATACCGCACGGCTTGCCCGCTGGCTGGCGAAGAGCGCGCGGCGCTGATGCTCAGTGCTCGCGCTGCGCCGGCACGAACTGCGTGCGCACCGCCTCGGCCAGCTGCTCCGGCGGCAGCAGGCCCTGGCCGATCACGAAGTCGTTGAAGGCCAGGCGGTCGAACTTCGGGCCCAGCGCCAATTCGGTCTGCAGGCGCAGCTGCTGCAGGCGCAGGTAACCGTAGAAGTACGCGGTGGCCTGGCCGGGTGCGCGGAAGGTGTAGCGGTCGATCTCCTGCCGCGCCATCGGCTCGGACAGGCCGACCTCGTGCACCAGCACCTGGCGCGCGCGCTCGGGCGTGATCAGACCCAGGTTGAGCATCGGGTCCAGGTAGGCGCGGGCGGCGCGCTGCAAGCGCGCCTGCAGCGCGGCGAACTGCCCGGCCGGCGGCTCGTACGGCAGCATCTCAGACTCCGCGTACAGCGCCCAGCCTTCCACGTTGACGCTGTTGAAGGCGAACAGGCTGCGCGCCAGCGACACGCCGCGCTCGACCATCGCGGCGAACTGCAGCTCGTGGCCGGGCCGGCCCTCGTGCGCGGTCAGCGTCCAGGCGGCGGCCTTGAAGGTGAAGTCGTCGTAGGCCTGGCTCTTGTCGCCGTTCGCCGCCGGGTTGCCCATGGTCAGCACGAAGGTGCCGCGCTCGCCGTGATTGTTGAGGAACGGCGGCGGATCCATGTGCGGCGCCGGCTGCGCCGCGGACTCGGCTTCCGAGGCCACGCGCATCTGCATCTGGCGCTGCGGCAGGGTGACGATGCGTTCGCGGCGGATGATGTCCTCGATGTGGCCGAGCACCTCGTGGTACCACGGCTCGACCTGATCGCGGCTGAGCTGCTGCCGCTTCAGCGCCTTGAGCACGTCGCGGTAGTCGCTGGCGCGGATGCCCTCGGCCCTGGCCACCGTCGGCGCCATCGCCTGCATCATGCCGCGCAGCTCCATGAACTCCAGCTCGGCCTGCTTCATCAGCTGCTGGGGCGGGATGTCGATGCCGACCTGGCGCAGGCGGTAGGCGTACAGCGGCTCGGGCAGGCGGAAGTCGCTGCGCGCGCGCGGCAGCACGGTGCTGCGCACCCAGGCGTCGTAGGCCTTCAGCTGTGCATCGAGCGCGTCGAGCGCGGCCTTGCCCTCGGGCGTGTCGAGCTTGTACTTGGCGAACAGCTGGCGGATGCCCTCGACGTAGCGCGACGTGTTGGCCAGCTTCTGCTCGACCTCGCCCTGGTAGGGACCGAGCAGCGCCTGGTCGCCCAGCCGCGCCGCGGTCAACGCCTTGGCCTGCTCGACGATCGGCGTGCAGCCCGGCGCGGTGCCGACGTAGCACTGCAGGCGCGCGAGCGCGGCGGGGCGGCGCGCGGCATCGACGTCGTCCTTGAGCAGGACGAACTCGCCGCCGAAGACCAGCGAGCCGACGTCGTGGTAGGGCAGCAGGTACTTGCGGTGGAGGTCGATGCCTTCGATCTGCTGCGCGGCGGCCTCGATCATGATCTTGAGGTCCTCGCGCACGTTCGGATCCTGCTCCGTGGCGAGCAGCTTGCCGAGCCTGTCCCTGGCCTGCACCAGCGCGGCACGCGAGCGCTCGTCGATGCCGGGCTTCAGGTCCGTCACCTTGCCGTCGTAGCCGGGCAGGCCGACCTGGCTGGCGAACTCCGGACTGAAGCGGGCGATGGTATCCAGCAGCACCTTGGCGTCGGCGTTGCTGCGCTCGATCCATGCGGCGGGGGCGTTCTGTGCGTGCAGCGCTCCGGCGGCGGTCAGGGTGACGACCAGGGCGAGGGCGAGGATCTTGCGCATGGGTTTTCCTCCGTGGATGACCGGCGCAGCGTACGCGCGGAGGGTTTGCGCGCGCCTGTGCCGGAGGTCTAGAACAGCATGGCCAGGCCGAACAGGCCGACCATCAGGAACGAGATCACCAGCTTGACCAGGGTGCCGGCGAGCAGGCCGAGCCAGGTGCCGGCGCCGACGTGGGTCGAGCGCAGCACGCTGGCGCCGGCGCTGAGCTCGCCCAGCAGCGCGCCGACGAACGGTCCCAGGATCAGCCCCGGGATGCCCAGGAACATGCCGACCACGGTGCCGAGCGTGGCGCCCCACAGCGCGCGCGGACTGGCGCCGACCCGCTTGGCGCCCAGCGTGCCGGCGACGAAGTCGACCAGCACGCCGAGCGCGCCGAGCGCGCCGATCACCAGCAGCCAGCCCAGGCCCAGATGCCGGTAGCCGTCCACCGCGGCGACCAGCCAGATGCCGCCGAAGATCATCGGGATGCCCGGCAGCATCGGCAGCACGGTGCCGGCGAGGCCGCCGAGGATGAGCAGCGCGGCGAGCAGGTAGAGCGCGATTTCCATCGAAGGGGTTCCCGGCGGGTCGCGTCCAATGTGCCGGCGTTTGCCGGCGCGGACAAGCGCCGCGCCTTACTTCTCCACGAACGCCCGCTCGATCACGTAGTCGCCCGGTTCGCGCGTGCGCGGCGAGGCGTGGAAGCCGCGGCCGTCGAGCAGGGCGCTGAGGTCGTCCAGCATGGCCGGGCTGCCGCACAGCA
>Ga0209916_1001986_pt1 | contig 12747 bp, 8 predicted proteins | sample ThiBio_1000_plan_FD_183956 | JGI IMG/M metagenome (GOLD analysis project Ga0209916, IMG submission 183956) | Wastewater bioreactor microbial communities from Cape Town, South Africa - Thiocy_solids_2 (SPAdes) | ecosystem: Engineered > Bioreactor > Thiocyanate-remediating > Anaerobic-Aerobic ... | reverse complement strand
CGTATTTGGTGAACCCGTCCTTCTCGACGGTCACGTCGCCGGGGGCGGAGAGGTCGAAGTAGCCGCGGTCGGGGTGGACGGCGTACAGCACGCTGGTCAAGTCCCACGTCGGCCGGTTATGCGGCGGCGGCTCGTAGAGGTAGTACGCCTCGGCCAGCGGGTGATGCTTCGCGTAGCCGTAGTCGCGCTCGATGCTCGTCGCCGGGTAGGGGACGGCGATGCCGATCTCGAACCCGCTAAATATCAGCGGCGTCGGCCACTCCGCGACCAGCTTCGCGCAGCTCGGTACGTCCTGGACGACGTTGTACTCCAGGTGGCGGGGGGATCCCTCGATCGCCGCGAACGATCCCGCCATCAGCGACAGGAACTTGACCTTCGCCTTGACCAACTCGGAGCCGGTGAGCGGAGAGACGGCGTCGCCGGGGGAGTCGAGCAGCCGGGCGAGGTTGGTCGAGAAGCCGACCTGCGCGATCGCCACCGACCGGTCCGGCCGCGCGGCCAGCGCCTTCCTCAACACGGCGACGGCCGGCGGGGCGTCGGTCAGGTCGTGGGGGTATCGAGGCTCGCCGTCGTCCTCGGCGTCGACCAGCGGCATGTACTTGCCGTCGAGCTTCACGCCCCCCGCGCCGACGACGCCGATGGGGATCGCGCCTCGACCGTAGAAGGTGTTCACCATGTCGGCGAACCGGGCGACCCTGGGGTTGTCGGCGGTGATGGTGACGGCCAGCAGTTCGCAGTCGCCGCGGGACTGCATCGCGTGGATCATCCCCAGGGCCAGCACGTCGTCGACGTCGCCGCACATGTCGGTGTCGAAGATCAGGCCGATCGGTTCGCGGTCGGCGGCCCTCGCCGCGGGGAAGGCCGGCGCGAGGAGCAGCGACGCCCCCGCGACCAGGCCCAAGCAGACGGCTCGCATCGATTTCGCCCTCGGATCGATTCGGGGGCCCGGCTCGGGCCCGGGCGCGACGGGTGGATGGACGGTCGAGGCCACTCTAACGGAGTCGGAACGACCGGGCAACCGACCGCCCGCCGTCGCGGCTCGATTCCGGGGGTCGGCCCTCGCAAACCCGAGGCGGTCGGCGTATGGTGGCGGAGGCCGCCCGACGAGGGGCGGAAACGCCGACGCGCCCCGACCGCCGGGCGCGCCCACGACCATCAGGGCCACGACCATGTCCCTCATCAAGAACGGCCGGATCAAGCAGTCGATCGTCCACTGGTGCTACGAGCCCTACTGGAAGGACCATGACGCCTTCATCCAGATGACCAAGGACCTCGGCTGCGGCAGCGTCGAGCTGGCCCCGCCGGCGATGTACCCCAAGCTCAAGGCCGCCGGACTGACCAACGCCATCGCCGCCATCGACATCGACCCCGACCCGCCGTTCACCAGGGGCTTCAACAACCCGTCGAACTGGGACCGGGTCATGGCCGCGACCCGAAAGACGATCGACGACTGCGCCGAGTACGGCTTCAAGAACGTCATCTGCTTCACCGGCTACGACGAGGGGATCAGCCCCGAGAAGGGCGCCGCCAACTGCGTCGAGGGCTTCCGCAAGATCGTCCCCTACGCGGCCGAGAAGGGCGTGACCCTCTGCCTGGAGATGCTCAACACCCGCGCCGACGACCACCCGATGAAGGGTCATCCCGGCTACCACGGCAACCACGTCGACTACTGCGTCGACATCATCCGCAAGGTCGGCTCGCCCCACCTGAAGCTCCTGTTCGACTTCTACCACGTCCAGATCATGGACGGCGACCTGATCCGACGCCTCCGCCAGTGCAAGGACGTCATCGGCCATGTCCACACCGCCGGCAACCCCGGGCGCTGCGAACTGGACGCCAGGCAGGAGATCAACTACCCCCCCCTGATGGAGGCCCTGATCGACATCGGCTACGACGGCTACGTCGGCCACGAGTTCATTCCCACCCGCGACGCCCTGGAGGGGCTGAAAGAGGCCGTGACCCTCTGTGACGTCTAAGGCTCGTCCCATAAGGGCGTTGCGATCGGCATAACGGCCTTCCCCCCTCGCGGGGGAAGGTGGCCCGAAGGGCCGGATGAGGGGGGGCGGGTAAGAAAGCCATCGGGATCCCGAGCCCCCCTGGGCCGGCTTTCGACGTTCCGACGGCTTTCGGTCGCGCCGTCCCCCTCATCCGGCCGCTTCGCGGTCTGTCTTCCCCCGCGAGGGGGGAAGACATCGGAAAAAACGGCCTTCCCCCCTCGCGGGGGAAGGTGGCCCGAAGGGCCGGATGAGGGGGGGGGCGGGTAAGAAAGCCATCGGGATCCCGAGCCCCCCTGGGCCGGCTTTCGACGTTCCGACGGCTTCCGGTCGCGCCGTCCCCCTCATCCGGCCGCTTCGCGGTCTGTCTTCCCCCGCGAGGGGGGAAGACCGTGATGGTCGCCCCCTACCACTTATTGGGACGAACTCCGACCCCCGCCTCGGCCAGCCCTCTTCCCCCGCGAGGTAACATTGTGCGATCCGGCCCCCCCCGACTCCGAGGGAGGATCGGGGGCGAGGTCGCGACTTCGTTACGAGGAGGCTCGACGTGAAGGAACGAATGGACTACCGGAAGGCCGCCCCCGACGCCTTGAAGGCGATGCTGCAGGTGGAGACCTACGCGCGCCGGTCCGGACTGGAGCATTCGCTGCTGGAGTTGGTCAAGTACCGCGCCTCGCAGATCAACGGCTGCGCCTTCTGCATGGACATGCACACGAAGGACGCCCGCGCCGCCGGCGAGACCGAGCAACGACTTTACACCCTAAGCGCCTGGCGCGAGTGCCCGTACTACTCCGACCGCGAACGCGCCGCGCTCGCCTGGACCGAGGCCGTCACCGAGATCGCCCGCGACGGCGTCCCGGACGCGATCTACGAACAGGCCCGCGAACAGTTCAGCGAAAAGGAGTTGGTCGACCTGACCATGGCCGTCGTCGCCATCAACGGCTGGAACCGACTGGCCATCTCCTTCCACGCCCTTCCCGGCAAATACCAGCCCGGCGACTACAAGGACAAGTGACGCGCGACCGTGTTCGAGCGAACGTGTGGATGCTCCGTCGAAAGCCTGGATGGCGGGTGAGGACAAGCATCCCTTCTCCCCTTGTGGGAGAAGCGGCTGTGTTGCCGCCCAGGGTTCGGCGGCGCGAATTTTCAGCGGAAACCCTGGACGACAACCCTTCCGCTCTTGGACCTTCGGACATACAAGGTGGCCGAAGGCCGGATGGGGGGTGAATCCGCAAGCCTTCGGTCGCGCCCCCCCTCATCCGCCCCTTCGGGGCACCTTCTCCCACAAGGGGAGAAGGGATTAGTCGTGTCGGCTCGCGGAATATTTCGACAGAGTGACGTATGGACGAAATCGCTTCATGAGCGCTGGCGAGACGAAGGCCGGATCGCGGCCGGGGAGGCGGGGCCCGATCCACCCCGCGCTGACGGTTCGGCAATTGGCGATGGACTACCCCGGCTGCGTCGAGGTCTTCCGCCGTCACGGCGAGGAAGACCGCCCCGGCGTCAAGTTCGGACGCCTGGAGCCGTTGACCCACTTCGCGCGCCGGCGGGGAATCCCCCTGGACGCGCTTTTGACCGAGCTGTCCCAGGCGTCCGGGGTCGAGATCGCCCGCGACGACCCCGCCGGCCGACCGGCCCACCGGCCGTTCATCGCGCTGGCGCTGGCCGTGACGCTGACCCTGGGCGCGGGCTGGGGCGCGCTGTTGCTGTTCCAGATCGGGGTCCATGGCGCGTGGACGACGGTCCCGTCGGCCCAGGTCGTCGCCCACGGCGAGTCCCAGTTGTGGGGCTTCATCGTCCCGTTCATCATCGGGGTGGCGGTCGGCTTCCTCCCCAAGACGACCGCGAGGCCCCGGCCGAACCCGGCCCTTCTGGCCTTGCTCTGGGGGCTGATCCTGGCGGGCGTGGTCGGCGGCTTCGCCTGGGCGCTCGACGCCCGGCGGTGGCCCTGGCTGGGGCCGACGAGCGGGCTCATCCAACTGGCGATCGCGCTTTTGTATTTCAAGGTGGCCTTCGGCCAGGTCTCCGGCAAGATCCAGAACACCTGGGCGCGGTTCGTCCTGGCGGCGGCGTTCTGGATGATCGTCTGGGCCGCGACCGACCTCTGGAACCGGATCGGCGGCGGGGCGGCGGGGCCGGGGGACTACGCCGATACCAGCCTTCGGATCGCGGTGGAGTTCGCGATCTTCGGTTTCGCGATGAACTCGGTCTTCGGCTTCGGCCTTCGGCTCCTGCCCGGAATCCTGGGCGGCGGCTCGCCGCGCGCCGGCGCGGTCGACGCCACGTTGATCCTGCACAACCTGGGCGTGCTGTTTTTGACCGCCTCCCACGCCCTCTGGTCGAGCGTCTTCGCGCCCCTGGGGGCGACGCTGATCCTCGCGGGAGGAGCGTCGTGGGCCGTCGGATTGAAGGGCTTCCACAGCGAACGGCGCTCGGCGCCGCGGCCCGAGGCCGGCCCGGCGTTTTTGGCGCGTTACGTCCAGCTCGCGTTCTTCTGGTTCCTGGTCGGGGTGGCGATGCTGGCGGGCGGCGAGATCGTCGCGGCGATCCGCGGCGTCGAGTTGCCGCGGGCCTACGTCGGCGCGACCCGACACGCCCTGACCGTCGGCTTCCTGACCACCTTGATTTTGGGCGTCGGCCAGCGGCTCTTGCCGATTTTAAGCCACGACCTGCTGGCCTGGCCGGGCCTGGTGGCGCCGACGTTCGTCCTGATCGCCCTGGGCAACGCGCTTCGGGTCGTGGGCGAGTTGGCGACGCTGGCCTGGCCGGTCGTCTTTCGGATCCTGCCGTTCTCGGCGGTCCTGGAATTGACGGCGCTGGCGCTGTTCACCGCGAACGTCCTGCGGACGCTCTGGCCGCGTCGCGACCCCTTGCTGAAGACCGGGAGGGCGACTCGGATGACGCGGGTCGCGGTCATGATGGCCGAGCATCCGTGGCTTGAGACCCACCTGGTCGCCGCCGGGATCGGCTACCTGGGTCGGGTGCGCGCGATCCCCTCCGAGTTGACCGTCCACTCCCTCTGCGTCGGCGAGCGCGCCGACCCCGACGCCGTCGTCGCCCGGATCAACGAGTTGCTCGCCGAACGCGCCTCGACGACTCCGACCCCGGGCGATCGACCCGCCTCCGAGCCCGGGTAACGCCCCGTTGAGGTCGTCGGACGGTCCCGGCGGGGAACGCCCCACGCCTGGTGTCCCGACGTCTCGACATCGCCCACGCGCGGGTCGCGCCGTTCGATTTTGGCGTCGCCCAATGGCGAGGGCGCCCCGCACGCGCGCCCGACGTCGAACCGTCGAAATCGAGACGGGATGGCCGATCGGGAAATTCCTGAAATCAACCGTCCGTTCCCGCGGATCATACCGACGTCCCATCTCCTCTCTCCTGCTATTTGGCAATTCGACCGCATCACGCCCCCAGCCCCGGGCCGTTCCATGGAACGATTCGATGGTGGCGCGTTCGCGCGCGTCGCCGTCCGGCCCCGGCCTCGCGACCGTTCGACGAAGCCGTGGGAGTAACGAATCGACCGCTTCGAAGAAACGACGAGCGAACCCATTGGCCGAGCGTCATAATTCCTTGTGGGATCAAGGATTGAGGCTAAACCGTGGGAAGCTCGGCGCCTACGATCGAAGCCATTTCCGGCCAGGGCCCAGAGTGAGCCGGAGCGCGGATTCGCGCGGGATGGTCCTTGAACCCGAGGGACGCCAAAATCGAGACGGGCGCCCCTCGCGCATCGCCCGTAGACGACGGATCAAGGGTTTATTACGATCTTGGTTTGTTTCCGGCGAGGCGCCGGGCGGTGGGGCGAGCGAAGGGAAGGTTCCGCGGATGGGCGAGAAGGGTTCGAGGACGACGGTCGAGTCGGGTTTTTCAACGCTGGGGCTCGACCCCCGGATCCTGGAGGCCCTCACGGCCCTGGGCTATGAGGAGCCGTCGCCGATCCAGCGCGAGGCGATCCCCATCCTCCTGACCGGCGTGGACCTGATCGGCCAGGCGGCCACCGGCACCGGCAAGACCGCCGCGTTCGCCCTGCCGCTCCTGCAACGGCTCTCGCTGGAGGACAAGAAGCGGCCCCGGCCCTACGCGCTGGTCCTGGTCCCCACCCGCGAACTGGCGATGCAAGTCGCCGAGGCCGTCCACCGCTACGGCAAGCCGATCGGCGCCTCCGTCCTGCCCGTCTACGGCGGATCGGCCTACGGTCCCCAGATCCGGGCGTTGGAGCGCGGCGTGGACGTCGTGATCGCCACCCCCGGCCGCGCGCTGGACCTCGTCAAGCGCAAGACGCTGCGGCTGGAGTCCGTCCGGGTCGTCGTGCTGGACGAGGCCGACGAGATGCTCGACATGGGCTTCGCCGAGGACATCGAGGCGATCCTCTCGGAGACTCCGGCGGAGCGGCAGACGGTCCTGTTCTCGGCCACGCTGCCGCCCCGGATCGCGTCGATCGCCAAGAAGCACCTGAAGGAGCCGCGGAAGGTCCAGATCAAGGCCGAGCCGTCGGCCGCCGGGACGGCTCCGTTGGTCAAGCAGACCGCCTACATCGTCCCCCGGGGCCACAAGCTGGCGACCCTGGGTCGGATCCTGGACGTCGAGAACCCCTCCGCGGCCCTCGTCTTCTGCCGCCGCCGCAACGAGGTCGACGAGCTGGTCGAGACCCTCGCCGCCCGCGGCTGCCGGGTCGACGGCCTGCACGGCGGGATGACCCAGGAACAGCGCAATCGAGTCATGAAGAAGTTCCGGGGCGAGTCGACCGAGCTTCTGATCGCGACCGACGTCGCCGCCCGCGGGCTGGACATCGAGCACCTCTCGCACGTCATCAACTTCGACGTGCCGGTGGAGGCCGAGTCCTACGTCCACCGCATCGGCCGGGTCGGCCGCGCCGGCCGCGAGGGGGTCGCCATCACCCTGGCCGAGCCTCGCGAGCATCGCCAGCTTCGGATGATCGAGCACGCCACCGGGCGGAAGATCGCCATCGAGAAGATCCCGACGGTCGCCGACCTTCGCGCCCGCCGCCTCGAGTTGACCCGCGCGTCGATCCAGGAGGCGCTCGGCGAGGACGACCTGGAGCGCTACCGGGTGATCGTGGAATCGTTGGCCGGCGAGTTCGACGTGATGGACGTGGCCATGGCCGCGGCCAAGCTGGTGCATCAGTCGATCGGCGCCGACGACGAGGACGAGGAGGAGATCCCCAACGTCGAGCCCTACCGCGACCGCCCGTTCCGGGACGGCCGCAACGGCCGGTTCGGCCCGCCGCGCAACGGCCCTCCCCGCGAGCGTCGGCCGCGAGGGGGAGGAAACGGACGCGGAGCGGACACGACGTGGCTGTTCATCGGCGCCGGTCGCGCCGCCGGCGTGCGGCCGCAAGACCTGGTGGGCGCCATCACCGGCGAGGCCGGACTCACCGGCCGCCAGGTGGGCGACATCGACATCGCCGACCGCTTCTCGCTGGTGGAGGTCCCCAGCGAATTGGCCGACGACGTCATCGACGCCCTCCGCGGCGCCCGCATCAAGGGCCGCGGCGTCGTCGTCCGCCGCGACCGCGGCCGGGAGTGACGCCGGAGGGGGGAGGACGATCCCGCCATGAGCGACTGGTACTTCCCGCCGTCGGCGGAGGATCGCGCGCGGGTCGAGGCGGCCTTGAGGATCTGTCGCGAGGCCTGGGGATCGATCCTCAACCCCCCGTTCCCCGCCGCGTTCGACGGCTCGATGAACGACGTCGAGGCGCTCGACTACGCCGACTACGAGGGACTTTCCCTCCGCGGCGTCGGTCTTGAGGAGGCCGCGTTGGTCTGCGGTGAAACCCTCCGGCGCGCGGCGGGTCTGGAGTGGGCCGTCAGCTATCGCGGCGACTGGCTCCTTGCGTGGGACCCGCGCGAGTTTTCGCCCTTCGCCGTCAACCCTCTCGCTCGACTGCACGAACTCGAATGCGGCGGCGGCCTTCGCGGCCATGGCGTCCACGCCTGGTTCGTCCGACAGGCCGCCTTCGAGATCTGGCCCTTCCTGGAAAGCGAGGAACGTCGCCGCGAGGTCCGCGGGCTATTCGAGACGGACGTCGTCTTCCTGGATCGCGCGGCCGCCGCCTTGGAAGCGTTGCGGGGGCCCCCTCCGCGCCGTCGCCGGAAGACAGGTGGCCGGTAGGAGTCGCCGCCACGTCGGCGCGCCGCGCGGACTGGAGAATCCAGGCGGTCGGTGGCGAGGCCGCGCCGGGCCGGCTAAATTCGCAAGGGGTCGCGCCCGCGCGCCGGGGGGATCGTCTCGTCGCCGGCGCTGTCGCGGGCGAGCCCTGGAGGCCCGAGCATGCTCCGAGAACATCGACGCGGATTCCTGACCCGGTCCCTGCTCGCCGCGACGGCGGCCCCGGCGCTTTTGCGGCCGTCGACGGCCCGGGCGATCCCGCCCATCCCGCACCGGCGGCCGAGCCGCATGAAGATGAGCGTCGCGGCCTACTCGTACCGTCAGATGCTCACCGCCGACCCGCCGAGGATGGACATGTTCGGCTTCGTCGACCTGGCCGCCGACCTGGGCTTCCACGCCGTGGAGCCGACCTCGTACTACTTCCCCAAGGACGCCGACGACGCCTTCTTCGCCCGCTGGAAGCGCTACGCCTTCTTGCAAGGGATGGACGTGTCGGGCACCGCCATCGGCAACAACTACTGCTTCCCGTCCGGCCCGAAGCGCGACGAGCAGATCGCGCTGACCAGGAAGTGGATCGATATCGCCACGGTCATCGGCGCGCCGGTGATTCGGACGTTCGCCGGGCCCGTCCCCAAGGACGCGACCGAGGACCAGGCGTTCGATTGGGTCGTCGAGTGCTACAACGAGGTCCTTCCCCACGCCGAGTCCAAGGGGGTGATGCTGGCCGTCGAGAACCACGGCGGGATCGTGGCCACGCCCCAACAACTTCTGCGACTCGTCGAGGCGATCGACCACCCCAACTTCGGCGTCAATCTCGACACCGGCAACTTCCAGACCGAGGACCCCTACGCCGATCTGGCCCTCATCGCCCCCTACGCCGTCAACGTCCAGGTGAAGACCGAGATCCGCCCCAAGGGCCGCCCCGTCGAGGAGGCCGACTTCGCCCGGATCGTCGAGATCCTCCGCGAAGCCCTTTACTCCGGCTACGTCGTCATCGAGTACGAGGCCAAGGAGGACGTCCTTTTCGCCATGCCGCGCCACGCGGCCAAGCTGCGGAAGCTGCTCTGATCCGAAGCGCCGACGACCCGACGTTTTTTCAGCGGCCGCGCCGATCGTCGCCTTCTCCCCTTGAGGGAGAAGGTGGCCCGAAGGGCCGGATGAGGGGTCGACCGGCGTCGTATTTCGGCGTAAGCCATGGGTTGAAGAAGCCTTCGAGTCCGATGGCTTCCGGTCTCGCCCACCCCTCATCCGGCCTTCGGCCACCTTCTCCCTCAAGGGGAGAAGGCCGTTCGGAGCCGGCTTGCATGAGGATCACGCGCCGGATCCGATAAGTGTCGGGTCGTCAGTCCGAAGCGAGGGGGGCGGGGGCTTCTGGAACCCCCGCCGCCTCCCCCGGACGTTCACGCCCGAGCCGATGACCAGGTCGCGGTCGTAGGCCCATTCGTAAAGCCGGCCGGACTTCATCGGCCGAAGCTCGCGAAGGTCTTCGAAGCCCTCCTCCTCGAACCATCGAAAAAGTTCGGACAGAGTGTGGTGCGATTGGTATTTGGGCGCCCACCAGTCGAAGTTGTCGCAGACCCGGAGCGTCCAGTCGGGATGGGCGGAGAAGTTGAAGACCTTGTTTAAAGTGCGATTGACGACCGGGACGCTCCCCAGGACTCCCAGGGCGACGCACAGGGACTCAAGCGCCCGCGCGGGGAGTCGGGTGGAGACCAGGCGGACGCCGGAGTTGATCCACTCCTGAGGCGCGGTATTCTTGCGATAGAGCCACACCGCCAGCCTTCCGCCGGGCTTGACCCGTTTGGCGATCTGGGCGAACGCCCGTCGGGGGTCGGGCGCATGGTGCAGGACGCCGATGGAGAAGACCAGGTCGAAGGCGGCCTCGGCGACGGGAGGGTCGAGCAGGTCGCCCTGGACGATCTGGACGTTCGGCAGGGTCCGACATGATTCGGACGCCTTTTTCACGGCGCCGCTGAGGTCCAGTCCCAGGACCCTGGCGCCGGCCTCGCCCAGGATTCGGGCGTAACGTCCGCCGCCGCAGCCGGCGTCGAGGACCAGCTTGCCGGCCAGTTCGCCGGGGGCGACGCCCGTCTTGACCGCGAAGACGGCCTCGTCCTCCTCGGTCCGGGCGACGTCGTAGCGGTTCCACTGGCGGCCGAAGCTGCCGACGTAAGCCTCTCCCGCCAGCCTGGGGACGCCACCCGTGATCGGGAACCGCTCCTCGCCGTCGTCCGAGACCAATTCGTCCCCCTCGAGCCGCAGCGGCGATTTCGATCGGGGCGACCGCAAAAGCGCGATCAACTCGGAGTTCATGAAGATTTCGGACATTTTCATCTCGCCGGGGAGGTGGCCGCCGGCGTATCTTACAAGTTATGGAAAAGGATTCGACTCCCGATCATAGCTGCCTTCCCGCATGGCTGGGAACGGTTCGTCGCCGGGTCGCCGACTGGCTGGCGGAGGGCGTCGGCCGGGGCTGGGTGGTCGCCGTCTCCGGCGGCGGCGACAGCGTGGGGATGCTCCGGGCGCTGCTGGCGCTGCGCGACGAGTTCGACCTGCGGTTGAGCGTCGCCCACCTGGATCACGGCGTCCGGGGCGAGTCGGCGCGTCGGGACGCGCGGTTCGTCGCCGAGCTGGCCGAATCGCTGGATTTGCCGTTCGACCTGGGCGTCTGGCGGCCGACCCGCCCCGGTCATTTCGAGGCCGACGCGCGGGCGGCGCGGCTGGAGTGGCTGGCGGAGATCGCCGCGGCGCGGGGCGCGTCGGCCGTGGCGGTCGGCCACACCCGCGACGACCAGGCCGAGACGATCCTCCATCGGATCGTCCGCGGCACGGGCCCTCGCGGGCTGGCCGGCATGCCCGCGCGGCGCGCGCTGGCGCCGGGGGTGGACCTGATCCGTCCGCTCCTGGAGGTCGCGCGGGAGGAGGTGCGCGAGGACCTGGTCCGAACCGGCCGCGAGTTCCTGGAGGACGCCAGCAACCGCGATCGCTGTCGCACCCGCTCGCGGATCCGCCACGACCTGATCCCGGGGCTCAAGGCCGATTACAATCCGGAAGTCGTCGCGGCGGTCGTCCGCCTGGGGGAGACGGCCGCGGCCGAGCGCCGGCTGCTGGAGACGCTGCTGGCGCCGATCGTCTCCAAGGTGGTGCTTTCGATCGCGTCGGATCGGATCGTCTTCGATCGTCGCGCCGCGTCGTGGCTTTTGGGACCCGCGGCCGTTGAGATCGTCCGCGGCGCGTGGCGCGAGGCGGGCTGGCCCGAGGGGGCGATGTCGGCCGGGCGCTGGCGGCGGCTGGCGGCGGGGCTGATCGCCGGCGCGCGGGTCGATCATCTGGGCGCGGGCGCCAGGCTCCGCGCCGCCCGCGGCTTCCTGGTCCTGGAGCGCGACGGAGCGCGCGCGTCGGACTCGTCGGCGATCGAGCCGGTGGCGCTGTCGGGGCCCGGGACCGTCCGCGTCCCCTGGGCGGCCGGGACGTTCGAGGCCGACGCCACCTTGACCTCCGAATCCTTCGAGGAGGTGGTCGACTGGGCGCGCGTCGCCTTCCCCCTGATCGTGCGGACGGCCGCGGCCGGGGAGCGGTTCGACCCGTTGGGGATGCGGGGGCGGCGGCAGCGGGTGTCGGACTTCCTCCGGATGCGGGGCGTGTCGCGCGAGGACTGCGGCGCCGCCCCCGTCGTCGCCGATCGCCAGGGGATCGTTTGGGTGGTCGGCCACCGGGTCGCCGACCGCGTCAAGACGACGGCGTCCACCCGGCGACGGCTGAGCCTGCGCTGGCGGCCCGATCGGGCTGAAGTTGACGCCCCGGGCGGATTCCTCTAGGATTCGCGCCGAACTCGGCCGGTCCCGCGGGGGGACGTGGGCCGGTCCACGTCCCGAGCGAGGGAGGCCGGACATGCCGCGATCGTCCGGCCCGCCGTCGCGCGGGCCCGCCTGGCGACGTCCCCTGGCCCTCGCCGTGGAGATCGGACTGCTGCTCCGCGTCCTGGCCGCCGACCTCGTCCAGTGGCGCCTCGATCGCGCGGGCGACGGCCGCGTCTGCCTGCTGCCCGACTCGGAATACTACTGGAGGCTCGCCCAGACGATCCGCGACGGCGAGGTCTTCCAGATCGTCGAGTGGGGCGACGTCCCCCATTTCGCCCTCCGAACGCCGGGCTACCCGCTCTTTTTGGCCGCCTGCCGGCTCGCGACGGGAGACAATCCCCTGGGCGCCCGGCTGATCCAGGCGGCGCTGGGCGCGGCGTGCGTCTGGCTGGTCTATCGGCTGACGATCGCGACCCTCGGCGAGGACCGTCGATCCGCGGCCCTGGTCGCCGCGGCGCTGACGGCGGTCCATCCTTATTTCATCGCGACGTCGGCGCTTTTGCTGACGGAGGCGGTCTTCGTCCCGTTGCTTCTGGTCTTCCTGTGGGCGGCGGCCGTTCTCTGGGATCGCCAGTCCGCCCGCGGGGCGGTCGCGCCGGGCCTGGCGGCGGGGGGCGCGGCGGCCGCGGCGGTGCTGGTCCGGCCGTCTTGCCTGCTGTTCTTCCCCATGGTCGTCGCGGCCTGGTGGGCGAGTCGGTTGGCGGCGCGGCGGGCGCCCGGGCCGGTCCTGGTCGGGACGCTGGCCATGGCCCTGGCGTTCGTCGCGA
>Ga0209916_1001978_pt1 | contig 12820 bp, 11 predicted proteins | sample ThiBio_1000_plan_FD_183956 | JGI IMG/M metagenome (GOLD analysis project Ga0209916, IMG submission 183956) | Wastewater bioreactor microbial communities from Cape Town, South Africa - Thiocy_solids_2 (SPAdes) | ecosystem: Engineered > Bioreactor > Thiocyanate-remediating > Anaerobic-Aerobic ... | reverse complement strand
CCCGTCATTAACGCCGCGAAAGCCGCCCTCAAAGCTGCCGAAGCACAGGTAGCTATGGGGTTAAGCCACAGCAAGAAGGCCTTCCCGTTCCCGCCGAAGCAAGAGCCCGTACCCCAGATTGGATCGGCATAACGACCGTGGGCTCGGTACCCCATCCAGAAGCCCCCGACCGATTCGAGGCCGACACCCTCAGTGTGCTCTTTGATGTGCCGCTGGCGGCCCTTACAGGTAAAGCCAACGTAGCTGACATAGACGCGGCCTTGGCTGCCGCTCGATTTGCACCTTCCGCAGCCAACCTGCAACCGTGGACCTTCATTCGAGTAACCCAGAGCGAGACCGTCGGGCTAATCGCAGAGAACTCCCTCAACTCCCTTGGATTGCCAATGCCCAACCACCGGAACGAGGCCATAGTCCACGTCGGGCACCTAGTCCTCGTGTGCTCCAACGTCTTGCGGGCCAAGTGCCGGTTTGGCGAGCGCGGCCTGGCGTTCTACGCCGTGCAAGACATCGCGGTCGCAACCCACACCGTGCGCCTTGCGGCGCTAGCGAGGGGCATCTCCAGCCACTGGATCCGCGAGCTTGACTTCGAGACATTGAATATTGAACTCGGCCTAGCACCGCGCTTCGAGCTGCAAGCAGTCCTGGCGTTCGGTAACGCAAACACGAAGGGCCTTGAACGTCCGCCACAGCTAGATGCCAAGTACTTCGTTCGAGTGGAGGGCCAAGCTCGTGCGGCCGACGCACTGGCAGCGAGGCCACTGGCATGAGCTTGCCAGCACTCGAAGCCATCAAGCTGAGGCGCACCGTGCGTAGCTTCAAGCCGGATCAGATACCCTCCGAGCTGTTCGAGCAGGTGCTTCAAGCGGGGCTGCAAGCTCCCACCAGCGGCAACCTGCAACCTTGGGAGTTCTTCAGGGTTATAACAGCCACGGTTCGCGAGCAGCTGGTAACCAGCACCTTCGGCGGCTACTCACAATCTGCTCCGTCGCAAGCGTGGCTGCTTGAAGCCCCGGAGATTGTCGTAGCTTGCTGCGACACGGTGCGCACGATGGCGCGATACGGCGAAGATGGTCGGCGCTACGCACGCCTAGATGTTGCCGCCGCCATACAGAACATGCTCATCGCAGCCACGTCGCTGGGTTTAGGCGCCGCCTGGATTGGCGGCTACCGAGAACCAGAGGTCCGTGCCGCACTCAACCTCGATCCCGACCTCGACATAGTTGGCATCGTGGCGTTCGGTTACGCACGAGAGAACCTGGCCGCTCCCTACCGCATGCCCCTTAGCGACGTCCTGAGGGAGATCTAGGCTCCTTGACCACCTTCATCATCCGGCGCCTCATTGCCCTCATCCCTGTGCTGTTGGGCGTCTCTACAGTGGTGTTCTTCATCCTGCACCTCACGCCCGGCGACCCCGCGCAGATGATGCTCGGCGATTTCGCCAGTCGGGACGCGGTGGAGAAACTACGCGAAGAGATGGGCCTCAATAAGCCACTCTACGTGCAATACGGCCTGTTTGTGGCCGACATCGCGCGTGGCGACCTTGGTCGCTCCATCACACAACGTCAACCGGTTATCAAGCTCATTGGGCAGAAGCTGCAAGCCACGGCCGAGCTTGCCATCACCGCGATAATCATCGCCTTGATACTAGGCATCTCGGCGGGCATCATTGCGGCCGTCCGACGCAACGGGTTCGTCGATTATCTCGTTACGCTCGTCTCTCTGATAGGCGTTTCAGCGCCAGTCTTTTACCTGGGCCTGTTGCTCATTCTCTTCTTCTCGCTCCAGCTGGGCATCTTCCCGGTGTCTGGTCGGGGCGGGCCGCTGCTGCCTGCGATCGGAGACTTGTTCACTGGCGACGCCCAACCCGTCATTCGGTCGCTGCGCCACCTCTTCCTGCCAGCACTGACGCTGGGGCTCTCCTTCGCAGCGCTGCTGGCGCGCATGACGCGCGCCACCATGCTCGAAGTCTTACAACAAGACTTCATCCGAACGGCCCGCGCCAAGGGCCTGAGCATTCACTTCGTAACCGTGAAGCACGCACTCAAGAACGCCGGCATCCCGCTCCTCACGATCGTAGGTTTGCAGCTCTCGGCGCTACTCGGCGGTTCCGTGCTTACCGAGACGGTCTTTGCGTGGCCAGGATTGGGTCGCCTGGCGGTCGACGCCATCTTCGCTAGGGACTTCCCGCTCGTGCAGGGAACCGTTCTCACTGTGGCCGTGATCTTCGTGCTCATGAACCTGATCATCGACGGGCTTTACGGCCTCATCGACCCCCGGGTTACCTACTCATGAGGCGTTCTTGATGCCCAAGATGCTCAAGCGTTTCCTGCGTAACCCAAGCGCCATGGTGGGCATTGCGATCAGCGTGTTCGTGCTCCTGGTGGCTCTGTTGGCGCCTGTACTTGTCCTCGAGAACCCCACCCAGATCGACTTCGGCAAGCTAAGCCAAAAACTCGAGAAGCCCGGAGTAACGACCATCCTCGGTCGCGACAACTTTGGCCGCGACCTCTACTCACGCATCGTCATGGGCGCTCGGGTCAGCCTGCTCGTAGGCACCTCGGCCGTGGCGCTTGGCATGATCGTTGGCAGCCTCTTCGGGCTGCTAGCAGGCTTCTTCGGCGGCTGGTTCGACGAGGTCATCATGCGCGTAACCGATATCCTCTACGCGTTCCCAGCCATCTTGTTGGCGTTGGCGTTGGTGGCGGCGCTCGGCCCGAGCCTCTCCAACCTAGTGTTCGCCATCTCTTTCGTCTCCATCCCCGGCTTCGCGCGCGTGATGCGCAGTTCGGCCGTAACGGTGCGCGGCTCCGAGATGGTGGAAGCCGCTCGGTCAAGTGGGGTGCGCACCCCGCGCATCATCTTCAAATACGTGCTGCCCAACGCAGTCACCCCCACTATCGTGTACGCCGCAATTTCACTCGCAAGCGCCCTGCTCACCGAGGCGGGCTTGTCGTTCCTGGGCCTAGGCGTGCAGCCGCCAACGCCCTCATGGGGCGGCATTCTCGCCGAAGGCCGCGAGTTCCTCCGCACCGCTCCTTACATGACCAATTTCGCTGGTTTGGCGATCCTCATTACGGTCGTGGGCTTCAACCTCTTGGGCGACGGCGTGCGCGACGTACTCGACCCACGCAACGCCTCATGAGCAGCAGAACTGGAGAAGCAACATGAACAAGCTACTGATAAATGGCGTGAACTTACCAGTCGACGTGCAGGGCTCAGGTAACGAAAGGCTGTTCATCGGCCATCACGGAGCACCGGGCCTCTCGAGCCACGCTGAACCTAAGAACGCGTTCGGAAAGCTAGCAGAACGGTTGAAGGTCGTCACGTTCGACGCGCGCGGCAGCGGCGATTCGGATTACGTAGGCCCTTACACGCACGCACAGTGGGTGGCCGACGTCGACGCCATTCGCGCTCACTTCGGCGCCGAGCGCTTCGTGATGGGTGGCGGCTCGTACGGCGGCTTCCTCACGCTCGAGTACGCGCTGGCTCACCCGGATCGGGTGGAGGCCTTGGTGCTCCGCGATACCGCGGCCCGCAGCTACGACGCGGAGGCCAAACGCAACGCCCTGGCCCGGGCCACGGAGTTCCCTTGGCTTACCCCCGCGCTGGTCGAACGCGCCTTGGGCGGAGAGTTCCGCGACAACGACGAGTTCCGCGAGATGTACGGGGCCATCTTGCCCCTGTATGACGTGAACTACGACCCGGCAAAGGGCGCAGAGAAGCTAGACCGCATCAAGTTCAACTACAAGGCCGACAACTACGCCTTCTCACACAACCTCCCCAACTACGACGTCAGGGACCGGCTGCAGGAGATAACCGTGCCCGTTCTCATAACCGTTGGTCGTCATGACTGGATAACCCCGGTTGAGGCGAGCGAGGAAATGCATGCGCTCCTACCCAACAGTGAACTCGTCATCTTCGAGAACTCCGGCCATTCGCCGCAAGTAGAGGAGCACGACGCGTGGTTTGCAACCGTGCGGGACTTCCTCGATCGTCACGGGCTGCTCTAGGCCCACGGAGAAGGAGAGTGCAGATGGAACTTCAAATCAACGGCGCCAACCTGTTCGTGGATGTTCAAGGCGACGGGCCTGGAACTCCGATTATCGGCCATCACGGCGCACCCGGCATGTCGAGCCACGGAGAACCCAGCAATGCGCTGGCAGGACTCGCTAGCGAGCACCGCATCATCACTTTCGACGCGCGGGGTAGCGGCCGATCCGAGCTGAAGGGCCCGTTTACGCATGCGCAGTGGGTTGCCGACGTTGAAGCCATTCGCGCCCACTTCGGCATCGATAAGTTCATCATGCAAGGCGGCTCCTACGGCGGGTTCGTCACGCTCGAGTATGCACTCGAACACCAGGACCGGCTAAGTCACGTGATCCTGCGTGACACAGCAGCTTCATACACCTTCAAAGAAGCGGCAAAACGCAACGCGCTTAGCCGCGCCGGTGAACTGCCTGGCATAACCAATGAGGTGCTCGACAAGCTCTTTGACGGCAAGTACGAGAGCGACCAGGACTTCTCTGACGTACACCTGATTATCGCTCCGCTCTACAACGTCGATTTCGACCCCGAAGAAGCCAAGCGCGCAAACTCTCAAATGGTGTTTCACCACGAAACACACAACTACGCCTTCACTCACAACCTTCCCAAGTACGACGTGCGCGATCGGCTACGCGAACTGAGCATCCCCGTCCTCATCACGGTTGGTCGTTACGACTGGATTACGCCTGTGGCGGCCAGTGAAGAACTCCACGCGCTGTTGCCAAACAGCGAACTCGTCATCTTTGAGAACTCGGGGCACTCGCCCCAGGTCGAAGAAAACGACAAGTGGATTGCAACCATTAGGGACTTCCTGGCCAGGCATTCATGAAGCGCTTCGGTCCAGTTGATCCGCACTACCGGCCCGCAACCGCCAGCGCTGCTGGCACCAAGTCCTCGAAGGAGAGTACATAAGGATGAAGAGACTAGTTACCCTGCTGGTAGTTGCCCTGATAGGCAGCTTAGGCTTCGCCCAGCAAGACGGCGGCGTACTCCGTGTTGCCACCGTTAGTGAACCCACGAGCCTAGACCCAATCACTACCAACAACATCCCCTCCCGCCTGGTGTTCATGCAGATTCACGACTCGCTCGTGAGCTACGACGAGAACCTCAATGTCGTGCCGAAGCTCGCAGAGAGCTGGGACGTCAGCGATGCCGGAACTGAGTACACCTTCCACTTGCGTAGCGGCGTCACCTTCCAGAACGGCGATCCGTTTACCGCCGCCGACGTGAAGTACACGTTTGATCAGGCTCTCAACTCCGAATTGCAGGGCCAGTGGTTAGGCATTCTCTCAGGGATCACTGGCGTGGACGTCGTTGACGACTTGACCGTCGTCGTGCATGTGGCCGCCGCCGATGCTTCGTTCATCGACCAGATCGTCTACTTGGGTATCCCCAATAGCAAGGTGCACCAAGCGATAGGCGCCGACGCCTACGCCATCAATCCCGTTGGCACCGGTCCCTTCACCTTTGTGTCTTGGGAGCGTAACGGCGACCTCACGCTGAAGCGCAACGAAACGTACTGGCTAACCCGTCCACACCTCGACGGCGTTGTGTTCCGTGCTATCCCCGAACGCAGCGTCGCTGCTGTGGAACTCGAATCGGGTGGCGTGGACGTCGCCATGTCGTTGAGCGCCTCCGACCTCCTCCGCTTGCGCGAGGACAGTAAGTTCGTTGTCGACGCGCGGCCAACCCTCAGCTACTACTACTTGGCAATCAATAACAAGCAGGGTCCCCTCGCCGACCCCCGCGTCCGCAAGGCGCTCGCCATGGCCATCCCCATGGATCAGTTCGTTGACACCATCTTCCAGGGCGTTGGAGCCATTCGCGCTTACAGCTCCTTTGCGCCTGGCAGCCTCGCGTACAGCGAGCAGCTCGTGGCCGATTACCCCGCGTTCGATCCCGAAGGCGCCCGCGCGCTGCTTGCCGAGGCTGGCTACCCCAACGGGTTCGAAACCACCATCTACACGCCCACAGATAGCAATCGCCGTCAGCTAGGTGAGCTCATCCAAGCGGCCTTCTCGCAGGTCGGCATAAACGCCGAAGTGCGGTCGGTCGAATTCGGTACGTTGTTGCCCCTCACCTATAACGGCGAAGCGCCAATGTGGATCCTCGGCTGGACCAATGGCGTTGACCCGAACAACTACCTCTACGACATGTTCCACAGTGACCCAGCCGCGTGGGCCGACAACGAAGTGACGTTCAATAGCGTCCGTTACGAGAACGCCCAGGTCGACGCGTGGTTGGAAGAAGCGCGCACACTCAATAACATGGGAGACCGCTTGGTCATCTACCGTGAAGCCGCGCGCGTCATTTTCCTGGACGAGACGGCGCACGTGCCCGCCTACCACCAGACCAGCACGTTGGCTTACCGCACGAGTGTGCAAGGAGCTTTCGCCGACCCGAACTCAGGCATTGAGCTGGTTAGCACCTACAACAACGTCTGGATTGATAACTAAGCAAGGTACGTCTTCTGGGGCGGCGCGAACTTTCGCGCCGCCTACCTTTCGCCCCACGGCGTTTCAAGCGGAGGATTGATGGCTGAGAAATTACGCATCAACGGGATTGACCTAGTAGTCGACGTGCAAGGCGAGGCGAACGAGCGGCTTTTCATCGGCCACCACGGCGCGCCGGGCCTCTCCTCTCACGCCGAACCCAAGCGCGCCTTCGGCAAGCTGGCCGAGACGCTCAAGGTAGTGACCTTTGACGCTCGCGGCAGCGGCGACTCGGATTATGTGGGCCCTTACACGCATGAACAGTGGGTAGCGGACGTCGACGCGCTCCGCGAACATTTCGGCGCCGAACGCTTCGTGATGGGCGGGGGCTCCTACGGCGGCTTCATCTCTCTGGAGTACGCGTTGGCGCACCCAGAGCGCGTGCTGGCCCTCGTGCTGCGCGACACGGCGGCCCGCAGCTACGGCGACACCGCTACTCGCAACGCCAAGGCGCGCGCTGCTGAGTTCCCAGACATCACCGACGAGGTGCTGGACCGTATTTTCACAGGAACCGTCATTGATAACGACGATTACCGGCGCAGTTATGCGGCCATCGCGCCGCTCTATAACGTCAACCACGACCCAACCGCCACCGCTGAACGCATCGCCAACACCAAGTTCAACTACTTGAGCAACAACTTCGCGTTCTCTCAGAACCTGCCTAACTACGACCTGCGTGAGCGGCTGAGCGAAATCAGAGTACCGGTGCTCATTACGGTAGGCCGACATGACTGGATAACTCCCGTGGAGGCAAGCGAGGAACTACACGCGCTACTCCCGAACAGCGAGCTGGTGATCTTCGAGAACTCGGGGCACTCGCCTCAAATCGAAGAACACGATGCCTGGTTCGCTACGGTGCAGCGCTTTCTGGACCGCAACGGGCTGCTTTAGACTGCACGACTTCTGGACGGCGGCCAAGAAACGCAGCCGCCAACATTGAGAGGATCACTTGATGAACGAAACAGAGAAGCAGGTTCTGGAGCAGATCTCACTCGACCACCCGTGGTCGCTGATTGAGGAGTTCTCCACCATGGTGCGCGAGCACCCGACTGACGTGAACAGGGCCGCAGACGTAATCGCCTCGCGTCTTGAGGGGCTCAGCGTGCCCGTTGAGGTGCACGACGCTCGACTGTTCCTGAGCCTACCGAAGCCATCGTCCGTGAGCGCGGGCGGCCGGGAGTTCCGCGCAAAGGCACCGTCAATGAGCGCTATAGCGGCGGCAGGCGTTCGTGGCGAACTTACCTACGTGCCGGTGCGGGCCGGAACCAGCATCGACGATATCTTCGACACCGTCTCCGACAAAGACCTGGCGCAGAAGGACGTGCGCGGCAAGATCGTCCTGACGGACGGCTTTGCCGGACCCGCGAATGTTGCTCAGTTCGAGGCGGCCGGTGCCGCTGCAGTAATAGCCATTAACGCGGGCGTCGACATCCATTGGGGCACCTGCACCACGGTGTGGGGCGTGCCCGACCTGCATGACCTACCTCGCAAACCGAAGATCCCGGCTGTGGCCGTTAACCGCCCCGACGGCGAAGCGCTCATTGAGATGGCGAACCGCGGCGAAGAAGGCGTGGTCTTCGCCAACCTAGAGGAGGGCTGGTACGACTCAAAGGTGCCCGTCGTCGAGATTCCTGGAACCGAAGAGCCCGATAAGTTCGTGCTACTGCATGGCCACTACGACTCGTGGGACGTAGGCGTGGGCGATAACGCCACCGGCGACGCCACTATGCTCGAAGTGGCTCGCGTCCTGTGGAACAACCGCCACCTCTTGCGGCGCTCGGTGCGCATTGCCTGGTGGCCCGGCCACTCTACCGGGCGTTACGCCGGTAGCACTTGGTTCGCCGACCAGTTCGCAATAGACCTAGACGAGAACTGCGTAGCGCAAATCAACTGCGATTCGCCAGGCTGCCGCTGGGCCACCGAGTATAAGGACGTCTCGTTGACTGCCGAGACCACCACCTTCGCAGCTGGCATCATTAATGATGCGGTTGGCCAGACGATGGTGGCTGAACGAGCGGCGCAAGCGGGCGATTACTCGTTCAACAACATCGGCATCAGCGGTTACTTCATGCTGCTCTCGACCATGCCTGACGCGCTCCGCGCCGAGAAGGATTACTACGCGGTGGGCGGCTGTGGCGGCAACATCGCCTGGCATACCGAGAACGACACCATTGAAGTGGCCGACAAGGACATTCTTCTTAAAGACATGCGTATTTACACCCTCGCTGTACTGCGTAACGCCAACGTGAGCATCTTGCCGTTTGACTGGCGTATCACCGCTGAGGAGTTCAGGGAAACCCTATCGCTCTACCAAGACGCTGCGGGGGAGAACTTCAGCTTCGAGGCCGCCTTCGAGGCAACCGAAGACTTACAGCGCGCGCTAGATGAGTTCTACGCCGCGGTCGAAACTGGGCAAGCTGACGAAGCGCGCGCCAATCACGTGATCCAACGGTTGGCTCGGCTTCTCATCCCCATCAACTTCACGCGCGAACCGCGTTTCTGGCACGATCCTGCCGTCACGCTACCGAAGCTGCCCGACTTGGCGACGGCCACCATGCTGGGCGAGCACGACGAGGAATCTCTAGGGTTCGCGAAGACTCACTTGACGCGCGGTCAGAACCGCTACGTTGCGACCGTACGGGAAGCGACCCGGTTAGTAAGGGGCGAATAGAGTCGATTGGCACGGGCGGCGGGCCCGGGATAACCCCGCTGCCCGCTTCCCCTCCTTGTCGCCTAATCGGGCGATTCAAGCGGCATAGCATCAAACTGGCGTTCGTGCCTCGCCGATGTGGCGATTGCTACATTTGAATGTGGGCTCTGGTTCAACTACCAGCGTCGGCCGCAACCAATCGGGGAAATGTCGTAAGCCGAGTATGAGCAGATGTACCTTCTGCAGCGGGATTAGGCAGCCGCTTGGCTCAAGCCATCTGGCCTACGGAGCACTCCGGGCGGTCCACCTCTTTCAACCCACTGCCTGATGCTAATGACAGCGCTGTCGACATAATCGCTGCTGCCATTGCGGGCGTCCCACACGCTGTCGTACAGGGTCCGGCAAGGAGGGTGGCACCTGCGAGCGCGAGTATCAGCGCTTTCCTCTCGAGGATGGCCGGCTCGCCGGCGGTCGATCCCGGGGGATGCCGCTGGCGAGCCAGGGTAAGTGCGGAGCTTCAGTCCGCGTTGGGGATGAAGCTGTACTTGATGACGCCGGCGTCGTTGTAGATGATTGGGGATCCGACCACGAAGGTGGAGGGCGCGATGTCGGCTTGCGTGCCAGTGGCGACCGTAATGAGATCGTAGGTGAGACCGCGGTCGAAGCTTGTCGCGAGTTGGATGGTTCCTGGTGTCATCTCGCTTAGGTTGATGATGTGGATGACATTCGCTCCGTCTATGGCGGCGCTAGCGCCTTGAGGTATTACCGTCCCTGGGTTCGGCACGGATGACCATTCATCGGTGTCGATGTTCCAGAGGCTGGCTTGCGCCTCCATGATGCCGCCAGCGATAACGATCTCTCCGAGTTGGCTGATTGAGTAGTCTGAGTAGAACACGCCGTACGTGGGGTCCACGGTTTGTGCTGCCGAGAAAGTGGCGCCAGCATCGTGGCTGATCGAGTAGTAGATGGTGGGGTCGTCGCCGATGGCATAGACGTCACCGTTACGGGGGTCTACGAGGACGTCGAAGAAGGCGAGGCTGCCGAACGGCAAGGCGACTTGAGTGAAGGAGGCGCCATAGTCTTCTGATCTTAGGAGGACGAACCCCTCCCATGACCCCACCATGACGTACACGTTGGCCTGGTGAACCGCGAGACCGAGCTGTGGTTCAAGCATTCCAGTGAAAAGGTCAGTGGTCGACCAAGTGTCACCGCCATCGTGACTCTGCGCCAGGCCTAGACCAAGAGCGCTGGTGTAGGCGATGTAGACGTGATCCGAGCCGCTAGTGGCTACGGACACTTCGGTGCTGGTCGCGCTCCCAATAAGGACGCTGGCTTCAAAGTCGGCACCAGAGGTGCGCGAGCGGCTGTACCTGACGTCGCTCGCATTGTCTACCCAGGCCACATGGACGCTTAGGTCACGGCCGACGGCAATGTTGCGTGAGGTGTTGGACCAGCCGATAGAGGCATCCGCCATGTCGCTGACCACCACGCCGTTCACGGTGGGCATGCCCGCGAGCACGGTGATGACGCCCGTCCCGCTTCCAAGCGCGGATTCGGCTTTGATGGTTGTAACGCCAGCGCCTAGGGCGGTCACGAGGCCTGACGTGCCGGGGTCGTTGGAGACGGTCGCGACCGCCTCGTCCGAGGAACTCCACATCACGAGGCCAGTCACATCAGAGTCGTCCGCCACACTGATGGCTCTGAACTGAGTGAACGATCCCACGATGAGGTTCTCGACGCTGGGGCTAACCACGATGCCCTCCACCACCGGTTCACTGGGTTCCTCAGGCTCCCCTGGCTCCTCTGGTTCCCCTGGCCCGGTCGTACCGGGACTGGTGAAGGTGACGCTCGTGCCCGCCACGGCAACGCCTTCAACCAACAACGTGACGTCGCACGTCGTCGCTGCGGGAATCGCCGGAACGACACCGGATGCGGTGCGACTAGCCGAACCGTCGCCCGCGATGCCGGGAGCGATGACGACGCGGTCAAGCTTGCCAAGCGCGAGCCCCTCTAGCGGGACGCCGCAAACCTCGACGCGCGTCGCGGCTGTGAAGAGTCCAGCGAGTTCGACGTGCGTGCCGGCCGTACCCGTGGTGGGAGTGATGGCGTCGAGCCTAACGTCAGCTGGCAAGTTGAGCGGTTGCCCGCAAGCGATTAGCAGCCCGATGAGGGCCACTGGAACGAGCAAGCGCCGTCTTACTAGGTTCACCATGGCGACACCTCAAGGCCGAGGCCGAGCGAGACGCCGCCGACTAACGGCGCGGCTGCGACCTCGACACGCGCAGCCCAAGTGACGTCGAAAGGTACCCGTAGCCCCGCCAAAACGGTCGGGGTCAGCAGAGCGAAGCGCGCGCCTGCGGAACCGTACCAGCCTAGGGAGGCGCCAGCCCCGATGTACGGCTGAAACATGTCGTTGCCTGTGAATGCAGCGGTTACCGCCAGCCCTACAGACGGCAATGTCGAGAAGTCGAGTGGCGTTGACACATCGAGCCGGCCGGCGAAGGCTACGGGGCCCTCGGCGCTTTCCATTGTCACCACCGGGAGCATGGCGCTAGCAGTCAACACCGGGTAACCGCCGGTGAATGGCGAGACAGTGACGCCGAAGGACGGTGAGGCCGCAGCCGCAGAGCCGACCATGGCAGCGATAGCGAAAACCGCCAACATACGGGTAAGAGGATCTGATCGCATCATCGGTATCAATGATTAGTCCTTCGAGTATTACGAGATCATTACAGTCAACGTGCTAAACGCCATTGAGGAGCGTGATGGGGCGGTGGAACTGCTAAGGAGTCTGGGGGCTTTCCGAGAGAGCCAATCAAGTGACTGAACCGGCCCCTGCCTGTGCCTAGCGCTCCATGGCATACCGGTGAATACAGACTTTGCCGGATTGGCCGAGGACCCTCCAACCAGCTCAAGCCAACCGTATTACCCGCAACCAATAACGTGTGGCAGGTTTACCGTCAGCACGTGTCTGATGCGCACAATCCGATGCGGTCAAATCAGCGCGGCTCGAGCAACTGCCGCGCATAATCCGGGTTCCGAATCAGGTCGTACAGCACCTCATACAGGATGCCGCGCCGACCGTCGTCGGGCTTGAGCAACTCGAGGGCGTTCTCGCGGTGGGAGTGCATGGCTCCCGACACGGCTTTCATCGCTTCTCTAGGTAGGTCGCCCTTGAGTGCGTCCTCTCTCTTGTTGTTGTTCACCTGCGCCATGACCCGCTCGTTGCCTCTTAGGGTCTCACTCACTTGGATAAGGAGGAAGATGCCGCCAGAAGTAGCGACGCCGGACGGGAACGCCTCGTTCATGCGGCGGATGATCTCCGAGAGGCGTTCCTTCTCCCGGTCACGCGGTTCACGTTGCCCACCTGCGCCTTTCGGCTTGAGGAGCGGGCCTTGCTCCTCTCCCCCGCCCGGCTTGCCGCCGACGCCGCTCAAGACATCGCCTTCCTTGATGGCGTACCGCACTAGTTTGAGCCCGCTCAGGTCGACCTGCGCGAGTGGAACACTATCCAGGCGGTTCCGGAGCAGCCTCGCGAACTCGGCGTACGCCTCGAGGCTGGGGTCGTTCAGGTCGATGATCTGCGCGATGAACTGGTAGGTCCGCACGAACTTAGCCAGGCCGTCGCGGAAGA
>Ga0209916_1001975_pt1 | contig 12843 bp, 14 predicted proteins | sample ThiBio_1000_plan_FD_183956 | JGI IMG/M metagenome (GOLD analysis project Ga0209916, IMG submission 183956) | Wastewater bioreactor microbial communities from Cape Town, South Africa - Thiocy_solids_2 (SPAdes) | ecosystem: Engineered > Bioreactor > Thiocyanate-remediating > Anaerobic-Aerobic ... | reverse complement strand
TCGAGTTGGATCGGGGCCGGCGCGGGGTCGGGCGCGGGCGTCGGCGCTTCCGCGGCGGGCGTTCGCGTCACCTCGTCGGGAAGGTCCAGCCGGATGGAAGGTAGTGCGGGCGCGGGGGCGGGCGTCGGCGCGGGGTCGGGCGCGGGCGTCGGCGCGGGCGCGGGCGTGGAGGGGCTGCTGGAGCGGGCGACGGCCGGGTCGAGGTCCGGGGTCGGCTCCAGGCTGGGGAACGGCGAGTTCAGGTCGGACTGGGCCATGGCGGCGGCCCGGGAGTCGGCGGCCGGCGCGAGGTCGGCGGCGGTCGGGATCGGCCGGGGGCCGGGCTCGACGGCGCCGATGGGGACGACCGGCGGGGCGGTCGTCGTTTCGTCGGCCGGCTCCAGGGGCGGGGCCGCGACGGAGGCGAGTTTCGTCGCCGCGGCCTCGGGCGGCTCGGGAACATCAAGCGCGGAGGTGGGGATCGAGGGGACGCGCGGGGGACGGCGGCCGGACGGCGGGGCGGGCGCCTCGGCGCCGGCCAGTCGGATCGGCTCGGCCGTGTCGTCCCCCTCGCGGGTGACGGCCGGGCGGCCCTGGTTCGACTTCGACGCCACGGCCGGCTCGACCGCCGCCTCCGCCGCCGCCGGCGCGAACCCGCCGGAGCGGAGCGAGCGCTCGCTCCGCGCGTAGGGCCTCTCCGAGCCGATGGCCTCGCGGGTGCCGCGCATGGCCCGCTCGATGGCCTGCTTGAGCTTGGTCTTCTCCGGCTCGTTGAGTTCGGCCTGGCGTTTCTCCGCCTCGCGGAGATACCGCAGCGCCCGGTCGTACTCCTGGTATTCGATGTAATCCAGGCCGTTGCGGAGGAGGCTTCTGGCGCCTCGCGCCGCGGCCATGCCGAATCCGGCGTCGGACTCGACCGACGCGGCGGTCTCGCCCCGCGCCGGCGGCGACTGCTGGGCCGAGACCGCCGGGGCCGCGAGCACGGCCCCGAGGATCGTCGTGGTCAATGCCGAGGTTGTGCGACGCAAGCCACGCCTCCTTGCTTTCCTGGATCGCTCGACGTCCGGCGGCGAGCATGCCGCCGGGCGCCGGCTCGTCAACGGACCCCGGCCGACGGCGCCTCGCCTTCGGATCGGCCGGGGTCGATACTCCTCGCGATGCGTCCCCCGCGCATCCCTCGCGGGGGTCGGCGTCGCGGGCCGGAGCGATTTCCGGCCCGACGGCGCCCGTGATTCAATTCAAGAATTGCACCGACCGAGAGAACTCAAACGGACGACGCGGCGGGGCGACTTCCCGGCGCCCCGGGCGGGCTTCCGCGGCGGGGCCTCATCCCGAGGATCGGCCGCCGTCGGATTCGCCGCTGTAACTGCTGTAGTTGGGGGCTTCCTGGGTGATGGCGATGTCGTGCGGATGGCCCTCCAGGATCGACGCCGAGGTCACCTGGATGAACCGGCTCTTGGTCCTGAGGTCCTCGACGGTCCTGGTCCCGCAATATCCCATCCCGGCCCGCAGGCCCCCCACCAGTTGAAAGACGAACTCCGAAAGCGGCCCCTTGTACGGCACCCGGCCCTCGACCCCCTCGGGGACGAGTTTCCGGGCCGTCCCGGTCTTTTCCTCGGCCGGCATGGCGGCCTCCTGACGATAGCGCTCGTGGGAGCCCTTGGCCATCGCGCCCAGGGAGCCCATGCCGCGGTACGCCTTGAAGCTGCGGCCGCGGTAGAGGATCATGTCGCCGGGGCTCTCGGTCAAGCCGGCGAACAGGCCGCCGATCATGACGCAGTGCGCCCCCGCGGCGATCGCCTTGGTGATGTCGCCGGAATAGCGGATCCCGCCGTCGGCGATGATCGGCGTCGAGCTCCCCACCGCCTTGGCCGCCGACGCGATCGCCGTCACCTGCGGCACCCCCACGCCGGAAACCACCCGCGTCGTGCAGATCGAGCCGGGCCCGATCCCCACCTTCACGGCGTCGGCCCCGGCGTCGGCCAGGGCCCGCGCCCCCTCGGCGGTCGCGACGTTGCCGGCCACCACGGCGATCTCGAACTCCCGCTTGATCTTGCGCACCGTCTCCACCACGTTGCGACTGTGCCCGTGGGCCGAGTCCACCACCAACACGTCCACGTCCGCGTCCAGAAGCGACGCGATCCGATCGTAGTCGTGGACCCCCACCGCCGCGCCCGCCCGCAGCCGCCCCCGCGCGTCCTTGCAGGCGTTGGGGTAGCGGTGCAGCTTGTCGATGTCCTTGATGGTGATGAGGCCCTTCAGTCGATATTCATCGTCCACCAGCAAGAGTTTCTCGACCTTGTTCTTCATCAAAATCCGATCGGCCTCCTCCAACGAGGTGTCGGCCGACGCCGTGACCAGCCCCTCCCTGGTCATCACTTCCTCGATCCGCAGCTCGTTGGACTCCAAGAACCGCAGGTCGCGGCGGGTGAGGATCCCCTTGAGCTTGCCGCCGACGGTGATCGGCACGCCCGAGATGTTGTGCCCGGACATGATCCGACGCGCCTCGCCGACGGTCGCCTCCGGCGGCAGGGTGATCGGATCGACGATGATGCCGTTTTCCGACCGCTTCACCTTGTCGACCTCGCGGGTCTGCTCCTCGACCGACAGGTTCTTGTGGATCACCCCCAGCCCGCCCTCCTGCGCCAGGGCGATCGCCAACTCGGCCTCCGTCACCGTGTCCATGGGGGAGGACAGGATCGGCAGGTTGAGCGCGATCTTGGCGGTCAGGTTGGTGCGGACGTCGACCTCGCGGGGGAGCAGGTCGGAGTATCCCGGCTCAAGCAGGACGTCGTCGAAGGTGATGCCTTGATAAGCGATGCGATCGTGCATCGGGAAAAGCTCCGGGACGGCCCGACCGCCAGGCCGACGGCGCCGCACGCGCGACGCGATCTTGAAACGATCGACTGAGACCGAGGGACGAGACGTGGGATGGTCGGGCCCGGGGGGTCGATCGAGGTCGGGAGGATTCGGGTGCCTTTCCTTGGACATTAAACCCGGCCCCGCCCGAATCGACAAGGTCAACCGGAAGCTAAGCGACGTGATGACGAGGCTCAATCGAGCTTCATCCCCAGTTCGCGGAGCTTGGCCTCCATGGCTTCGGCCCGGCGGCGTTCGGCGAGGGCGCGGGCGTCGGCCTCCTCGCGCGAGCGGCGTTCGGCGAGGGCGCGGGCGTCGGCCTCCAGGGCGCGGGCGTCGGCCTCCAGGGCGCGGGCGTCGGCCTCCAGGGCGCGGGCGTCGGCCTCCTCGCGCGAGCGGCGTTCGGCGAGGGCGCGGGCGTCGGCTTCCAGGGCGCGGGCGTCGGCCTCCTCGCGCGAGCGGCGTTCGGCCAGGGCGCGGGCGTCGGCGCGGTCGGCCAGGTGTTGGGCGTGCTCCCGCCGCAATCGCTCCGACTCGGCCCTCTCCGCCTCTTCCACGGTCGCTTGTTCCGCCCTTCGCCGTCGCTTCCGCTCCGCCTTGGCGATTCGACGCGCCGCCGCCTCGTCCCTGGCCAACTCGCCGAACGTCCGGAACCGGCGGCCGTCGGGACGAACGATCTCAAGCGCCTCCTTGCGACGCGGGGCGTGGAACGTCACCTCGAGGCGGGGACTCCTCCAGCCGTCCCCCTTGATCGCCCGCAAGCCGTCGGGGCGTCGGATCCAGGCCTCGAAGGCGCCCGACTCCGGATCGTAGAAGTAGTATTCCTCGACGCCGCGCGCGTCGTACCGGAGTCGCTTCCCGTCCATCTCCTCGGGCGTGTTCGTGTGCGACGCCACCTCGAAGACCACCTGGGGGACCACGCCCTCCTCGACCCACTCGCGGTATGATCGACGATCGCCGCGGGGGCGGCCGAAGACGACCATGGCGTCGGGCGCCATGACGTCGGCCTTGTCGTTCTTGGTCGCGTACCACAAGAGATCGCCGGCGACGAAGACGTCGTCGCGGTCGGCGAACAGAGCGTCAAGCCCCTCCTTGATCGTGACGATCCAGCGGAACTGGGTGGTGCTTTCGGCCATCGGCTTGCCGTCGCTCGACGGATATTCCGGCTCGTCGGGGTCGACGTACGTCGTCGAGCCGCGCGGGTCGGGACGGGCGGTGCTCATGGGAAGGCCCCCTTCGACGTCGCCTCGATTCAAACGTCCACCGTTTGTAGCATGGATCGCGGGACGACGCCAGTCGGAATCGTCGTTGCCGGCCCGCGGCGCTCGCGATAATCTGCCGAAACCTTGAAGGATCGTTCCTCAAGGACCATCGTCATCAGCCGCCGCGAGGAGGAATCGCGATGCCCGCCAGGAAGACCGCCGGAGAGGACGGGTTCACCGCCGAGGAACGGGCCGCCATGAAGGAGCGCGCGCGGGAGGCCAAGGCCGAGACGCGCGCCGGCAAAACCAAGGAGGACGGCGAGAAGGACGTGCTGGAGAAGATCGCCGAGATGGACGAGTCGGATCGTCGGCTGGCGAGTCGGCTGCACGAACTCGTCAAGGAGGTCGCGCCGGGACTTTCGCCGAAGACCTGGTACGGGATGCCCGCCTACGCGAGGGACGGCAAGGTCGTCTGCCACTTTCAAAGCGCCGGCAAGTTCAAGACACGGTACGCGACCCTCGGCTTCAGCGACCAGGCCGCCCTGGACGACGGCGCCCTCTGGCCGACCGTCTTCGCGCTGACCGCCCTGGGCGCGGCCGAGGAGGCGACCGTCAAGGCCCTGCTGAAACGGGCGGTCGGCTGAGCGTCGCGCGGGGTCGTCTTGCCTTCCGTGGGGAGCGAGGATAGCCTGAAACCATGTCCAGGAATCGCGTCTACGTCGAAACGACGATCCCCAGCTTTTACCACGACGCGAGGACCGCGCCGGACATCGTGGCTCGGCGGGACTGGACGCGCCGGTGGTGGTCCCAGGCGGCCGGACGGCACGAGTTGGTGACCAGCGTGGCGGTGATCGACGAACTGGAGAACGGTCCCGCCGCGTATAATTCGGCGTGGCTGTCGCTTGTGCGCGACCTTCCGCTGTTGCCGATCGACGTCGCCGTCGCCGAGATCGTGGAGGCATACGTCAGACACAAGCTCATGCCCGCCGATCCCGGCGGCGACGCGCTTCATCTGGCCTTGGCGTCGTACCACAAATGCGACTTCCTCGTGACCTGGAACTGCCGGCATTTGGCGAACGCTCATAAATTCGGCCACGTCCGCCGGATCAACGCGATGCTCGAACTCTTCACTCCCGCCTTGGTGACGCCCCTGGAACTGCTTGGAGGCGACGATGACCCACGAACCGCTTGATCCGGCGATCGACGAGGTTCGCGAGATCCGGCGGCGGATCTCGGCCCGATTCGACCACGACCCCGCCCGGCTCGTCGCCTATTACATGGAACTGCAAAAGCGGTATGCGGATCGCCTGATCGATCGACCGCGCGAGCCCGAGGGGGACGACGCGCCTCGACGGCGGGCCGGGGAGAGGAGCCGCCGCCCATGAGATACCGCGTCGTCGCCGCCGTGGACCATCCCGTCCTGGGCGAGATCAAGCGATACGTAAGCTATGGGATCCTTGAAGACTGCTGGTCCTTGACCGTCTCCCTGCCGGCCTTCCGCATCTGTTACGAGCGCTGGGGCGACGACGGCCGTGAGTTCCCGGACAGGCGCGACGAGGACGCCAGGGCGGGCCGGTTCCCCTTGCGGATCCCTTTCACCCCCGCGGACGGCCCGGGGAGGCACGAACCGCCGCTCCCCTCCGACGCCCAGGTCGCGACCGTCGAGTATCTGAAGGCCACTCAAGACCGGCTCGTCGCGGTGGTCGCCGCCGCGCTGGTCGAGCAAGCCCCGAAACGGTTCCACTGGGAAGACGTCTCCAGGCATCTGTCCGACGTGATGCTGGAGCGGCTGGCGACCCCCGCCGGGATGTTGCAGGCGGTCGAGCTTGAAGGCTTCTGTCTCGGCGTCCGTGAGCGGGACGGACTGGTCCAGGTCGGCCTCGCCTTCCATTCGGGGATTCTGGAGACCGAGCACGGAGTGAGCGTCATCCTGCATCGCGATGTCCCGGTCCTCGTCGGCGCGTGGGATTGCCTGGACCAGATCGACTCCACTCAAGACGACTGGGACAGGCTGATGGGCGCGAGCGGGCCGGACGGGTGAAGCCGGCCTTCGAGAACGCGGGGCGACGGCTCAATCGGGAGCATCGGACGGGTGGGGGACGTCCGGAGCTTCTCGATCCTCAAGGGATCGCTCACGGCCGTGGGTGCCGCTCGAACGCGCTCGGTTCGCGGAACAGCCGCTCCAGCCTTGGGAGATCGCGCGGCGGAGCGTCGAGGGCCGCCAGGAACGCCTCCCACCGTTGGGCGTCGAGCGCGAACCGCGTCCGGCCGACGAGCGTTTCGTCGGCCCTCGCCACGGCGCTTTCCAGCACGAATTCGCCGATCGAGCGCCCCGTCTCCCGCGCCGCCGCCTGGAGTCGCGCCTCGGTCTCCGGCGACAGCCGCAAATCCAGCTTCGCGCTTCCCGACATGACCGCCTCCTCTCCCATCGTTCCCGTTGAATTCTAGCAGGCCGACGCCGCGGCGTCAGGACGCGCCGTCGACGGATTCGCGACCCGAGGGGCGGATCCACATCGACTTCTCGATCTCGGGGGCGTGGCGGTATAGCGCGACGACGGCGATTCGGATCCAGACGTAGAGCGAGGCGAACCCGATCCATCCGATCCGAGGGCCTCCGCATTCCTGGACCGAGATCGGGACGAAGATCGTCGCCAGGAACAGGAGCGTACACGCGACCGCCAGGACGACGCGCTTGAGGAACGGCCCGATCGGCCCGAACGCGCGGGGGCTGGAATGCAGGTCGAACCCGGCCGGTAGTCGCGCGGCGACGAACTCCGCGACGGCCTTCCGGTCGGTCCCGGCGATCCTCAGGGGGACCGTGACGTCCACGCCCCCGCCGCGAAGGGTGATCGAGTCCTCAAGCATCCGAACCGCCTCCACGTCCTCCCAGCGGAGGAAGCGCGTCTCGCCGTCCGACGACCGGCGGCCGACGCCCTCCTCGTCGAGTCGCCAGGCGACCGACCGCCGCGCGGAGCCTCGAAGCAGCCACCAGACAAAGACGAGCGGCGGCCCGATCATCATCAGCGCTTTGAACGTCCAGCATGCCGGGCCGCACGGGCCGAGTCGGTCGAGCAGGGGCAGGGAGAAAAGCCACCACGCCGCGAGCGTCGCCCCGCGAGGGCCCGGGACGCGGACGCCTTCGAGCCGAACGATCGGGCCGATCGTCAGCGCGTCGGGATCGTGGGTTTCAATCATGATCGCGACTTCACGCTATTCCGCCTTGCCGGTCAGCGGCGTCGCCCGGGAGGGGCCGAAGCCGACGTTGGCCTGGGAGGTCAGCGTCGCCTCGTCGCCGTGGAGCTTGACGCGGAGGGTGACGTAAAACGGGGTCTCGACGAGGACGACCTTCGCGGTCAGCTCGTCGTCGGCCGTCCAGGCGGCGGACGCGGCGACGGGCTGCTCGGGGAAACCGCCGACGGTCGCGCGCGACTTCGTCCAGGCGCCTCGACCGAGGGGGATGCGGCTTTCCTTGCCGTCGACGGTCAGGACCAACGCGAGCGCGCCGGCCTCGCCGCGCTCCAGGCGCAGGGATTCGAGCTTTTGGGGGTTGGGCTCGAACTGGAACGAGCGGTCGAACGCCTGGACGGTCGATCCCGGCTCGGCGGCGCCTTCGGGCGCCTTCATCGCCAGACCCTTGAGCGCGTTGGCGAGGGCGTCGCGCGCGGCGGGATCGTCGGGGAGCGGGCGGTCCTTCAGGCCGGGGAGGAGCTTGGCCCAGACGAGGTTCAAGACCCCCTGCATGTCCTTGACGCCGCTGGTGATCGCGACCACCGCGTCTTGTTCGGGCATGACGACGCAGAACTGGCCGAAGGCGCCGTCGCCGCGGTAGGCGCCGTGGCGACAGCGCCAGATCTGGTAGCCGTAGCCTTGCTCCCAGTCGCTTTCGGGGTTGCTGCCGTTGGAGGTTTGCAGCGACGTCGCGGCCTTGACCCAAGCCTCGGGGACGAGTCGCCGGCCGTTCCATTCGCCTTTTTGCAAGTAAAGCTGTCCGAATTTGGCGATGTCTTCCGTACGCACGCTCAGGCCGTAGCCGCCCAGGGAGACGCCTTGGGGACTGACGTCCCATTGGGGGTCGTCGATGCCGAGGGGTTCGAAGAGGCGGGGGCGGAGGAAGTCGAGCACGGTCTGGCCGGTCGCCTTCTGGACGATCGCCGAGGCCATGTAGGTGCCCGACGTGTTGTAGAGGAAGTGCGTCCCCGGCTTTGACGGGACCGGGTGGGCCAGGAAGACCCTGGTCCAGACCTGGTCGTCGGGCCGCTTGGGCTCGTCGTGGTGACCGGTGGACATGCGCAGAAGGTCGCTTACGCGCATCGCCTTGAGATTGGCGGAGGGTTCGGCGGGGGCGTCCTCGGGGAAGAACTTGAGGACCGGGTCGTCGATGGAGAGCTTCCCCTCGGCCGCGGCCAGGCCGACGGCGGTGGAGGTGAAGCTCTTGGAGAGCGAGTAGAGGGCGTGGCGGGTCTCGGCGTCATAGGGCGCCCAATAACCCTCGACGACCACCCGCCCATGACGCATAAGCATGACGCTATGAATCGAATCGACCGCGTCGGCGGCGCGGACGAAATCGAGCGCCGCGACCGACGAGACCCCCATCGCCTCCGGTTCCGCCCGCGACAACGGTTCCGACGCCGTCGTCGAGACGGCGGACAGGCCCGCCAGGACCGCCGCCGCCGAAACCCACGATCGCTTCGTCCCCATCGATCCGCCTCCCGCGACTCGCCGTTTTGATTCGAAGCCTCCCGCCCATTGGACGGCGGACCCGATCGGCGATCAAGGGAGGCGAGGCGGATCGCGGCCTTCATGCGTTCGACGGCCCGCGGTCGTAGAATTCACCGGGACGCGAGCCGCGCGGGCCGGAGGATGAGATGATGACCCCCTTGCCCATCTCCGAGGAACTGTCGCGGTACGTCCGCGAGCGGATCGCCCGTTTCGCCGACGAGGCGCCGCCGCCCGTCGTCTCGCGACACGCGGCCGCCGTCGCCAGACACGGCGCGCTGCCGGTCCTGTTCGAGTGGACGGCCACCGTCGCCCTGACCCCCGACGGCCGGCTCGTGGTCTTGGACGACGAGGGGCTTCGACCCGTCGAGTCCGAGGTCTTCGCGGCCGAGTTGAGTCGCGCCGCGCTCGGTTCGGCGAAGCGGCTGTACCCGCCCCTGGCCGCGCTGGTCCCGCCGCGACCGCCCAACGCCCCGGACTGCCCCGACTGCGACGGTTCGGGCCGCGTCCCAATCCCAGGCGCGTCGATCGTCGTCGGCTGCCGCTGCGCCGGCCTGGGCTGGCTCGACCCTCCTCCGCGCCGAATTCGAGGCCGGTTGTCAGCGCTCGTGGCGGCCTGGATGAACCGCTCGCGGCGAGAGGGGCGAGGCCGAGAGGGATGAATCGACCGAGGCGGCCAGGACCGCGACTTCGCCGGATCCGAGGCGCCGATATCAGGCGACGAACACGTCTCCGAGAACCCGATACTTTTTCAGAGGCCGTGGCGAACATCGCCTTCTCCCTCAGGGAGAAAAGGCCGTTCGGCCCCGGCTCGCGAGGGAGTCGTATACGGGATCCGATAAGTGTCGGATCGCCGGCCCCCGACCCAGGGGAAGAACGCTCACCGCAGGGTCGGCACCCGCGGCGAGAGCCGGGGGATCGCGGGGGTCAGCGCGGGGACCAAGGGCGTCACTCCGTTGACCGGGCCCCAGCGATAGCTGTTGACAGCCCCCTGGTTTCCATTGAAGCCGCCGTAGTTCCCGCCGTAAGGAACGCCGTAGCCGACGCCGCCGTAGGGGACGCCGTAGCCCGCGCCGCCGTAAGGGACGCCGTAGCCGCCGCCGGCGTAGGGGGCGCCGTAGAGTCCGCCGCCGTAGGGGACGCCGTAGACCGCGCCGGCGTTGAAGCCCTGGCCGTAGAAGGTCGGGCCGACGCCGCCGAAGCCGTAGGAGCCGGAGAACGAGTTGAGGCCCGAGTACGAGTACCCGGTGACTCCCTGTCCGTAAAACATCTGCGCCCGCGCGGCCGGCGCGTAAGCGGCCAGCGCCGCCAGCGTGAGGGCCGCCGGGATCATCGATCGAATCGGTTTCATCGCGAGAGTCCTGGATGCGCGTCGATCGGGAGGAAGAGACGCCGCCCCCCTTGTCCCACGAACCATTCTAGACGCGATTCGCGGCCTGGTGACGATTATCGGGAAAAATCCTTCGGACTCGTCGCGGAATTCAGGGGTACAGGCCGTTGAGTTGGGCGGCCTGGGTGTTGCGGAGGTCGGCCGCGGCGTTGAGTTGCAACAGCGCGGCGCCGGCGTTGCGCGCCGCGGCGGCGGCGGTGAACGGCCGCGGCTCGATCTCCGGCGGGGGAGCACCGGTTCCCAGGGACGTCCCGGCGTCAAGGCGGGGGAACGCGACGCCGGGTTCGAAGGCCCCGATCCGCCCAAGCTGGGAAAACGGCGAGTTCGTCTGGTAATACGGCGAATTGGCCTGGGGGTACGGGGAGTACGCCGAATTCGTCTGGGGGTACGGGGAGTACGCCGAATTCGTCTGGGGATAGAGCGAGCCGGTCTGCTGGGCCCCGGCGCCCGCCTGGCCATACGGCGAGTTGGCCAGATAGGCCCCGGCGCTCGCCTGGCCATACGGCGAGTTGGCGGCCCGGGGGTACATGGGGTTGGGCTGGATGTACGGGGAGGCGGGCCGGAACGCCGCGGGGCCGAGCACGGAGGAGCCGCCGCCGGGCGGGGGCGGGCCGGCGTCGAAGCCCGCGCCGCCCGCCGCCGACCGACCGCCGGCTCCGGCGGAGGAACCCTGGTTGTACGTCGAGAGTTCCCAGTACGACGACCGCGCTTGCGGCTCCCAGTACGCCCGCGGTTGGCCGTGGCTCGACGTCCCGGCTCCCGCGCCGCCGCCGCCGTTCCACCCCCCCATGCCGTCATTCCAGGCGGACGACGTCGCGCCGGAGTCGACGTTGAAGCCGGACCCCTGACCCGCGTAGGGGGACGCCCCGGTCGCGCCCTGGCGGGGGTAGGAGGAGCCGGTCCCGTCCCGGCCGTAAGAACTCCCCTGCGCCCGCGCGTCGGACCCGACGGAGGTCAGCGCCGCCGCCAGGAAGGCCGCCGGGACCATCGATCGAATCCGTTTCATCATCGCGATCCTCGAACCCACAACGAACGTCCCGGCCGAAGCGCGCGTGAAGCCCTCCGCCCGGACGAGGCCATGGTAGCCCATCGGCGGAGGGGGGTCAATCATATCCTCGCGATTCAATCCCGCGAGTCCGATCCGGCCGGCTCAGCGCGGCTGGACGTAAGTCGGCGCGTAGCCGGGGTATGAGTAGGTCGGATAGGCGTAGCGCTGGGGTTGAACGATCGATCGCGCCTGGTTCAGCGCCCTGCTTACGGGGTTGGTTTGCTGATTCACGACGCCCGACCGCTGGCCGGGGACGGAATAGGGGATCGCCCGCCGCTGGACGTACCCGTTGTAGCCGGACTGATAGTACGTCGTGGGGTAGCCGGGCTGGGCGGGGGTGTACGTGGAATAGGTCGGCTGGGTCGTGGTCCAACCGTATCCCGGCGCGTAGCGGTACGACGGGGCCGTCGGCGCGGCGTACTGGTACGGCGCGACGGGCGTCGAGTATCCGTAAGGGGCGTACCCCGACGCGGCCTGGCCGCCGCCGAGCAGGTTGGCCGCGGCGTTCAGGGGCCGGGCCACGTTCGACGGAATGGTTTGCGCCTGGGCGAAGCCGGACGCCGTCCACAGCAGCGCCGCGGTCCCGATCCCCAGGATCCTGGCGTGATTGATGAACTTCAAGGCTGCTCCTCCTGCTTCGGGTCCAATTCCTTCCAAACGTTCCACGCCGTCGAGCGCGAGGGCCGGCGGCGCGGAAGTCGAGGGAATCCTGTCGCGAATGGCGCGCCGAGCAATCGCCGCTTGACCTCGCCGCGGCGCGGGCCCACAGTGGACGTGGCGGCGGGACGCATCGGACTTTAGCGACGAGGTCGGCCCATGAGCGCGGAAGTCACGGTTCGATTCACGGTCAACGGCCGGGAACGGTCGGTCCAAACCGACCCCGACCGCCCCTTGCTGGACGTCCTTCGCGAGGACCTGGAGCTTCGAGGGACCAAGTACGGTTGCGGCGAGGGTCTCTGCGGCGCCTGCTCCGTCCTGGTCGACGGCCGCCGGATGAACGCCTGCCGCACGGCCGTCGCCAAGGTCGAGGGCCGCGCGGTCGTCACCGTCGAGGGATTGGCCGACGGCGACGAACTCCATCCCGTCCAGCGGGCGTTCCTGGAGGAAGGCGCGTTTCAGTGCGGGTTCTGCGCCTCGGGGATGATCGTCGCCGCCGCGGCGCTTCTGGACTTCAACCCGGCGCCGTCGGACGAGGAGGTCGTCGCCGGCATGGATCATAATATCTGCCGGTGTTGCAGCCATCCCGCGATCGTCAAGGCCGTCCGCCGCGCCGTCGAATTGTCGAAGGGAGGCGCGCGATGAAGACCCGAGACGACTGGAAGGCCGCCGCGCTTGCGGCCGCCGGCGCGCCGGCCGACTACGACGAGCCCGTCGAGGTGGTCCCTTACCGCTTCGACGGGTCGGCCCCCTTCGAGCCCGACCGTCGCGACGTGCTGAAGGCGTTGGGCGCGGGGCTGATGATCGCCGTCGCCGCCGAGTCGTCGTCGAGCGACGCCCGCGGCGAGCAGCCGCGGCGACGTCGCCAGGGCGGGCCGTTCGGCCGCGGCGCCGGCTCGGTCGCCGCTCGGGTGCATATCGGCGAGGACGGCGCGGTCACCGTGCTGACCGGCAAGGTCGATTGCGGCCAGGGCGCCCGCGTGGAACTGGCC
>Ga0209916_1001968_pt1 | contig 12890 bp, 11 predicted proteins | sample ThiBio_1000_plan_FD_183956 | JGI IMG/M metagenome (GOLD analysis project Ga0209916, IMG submission 183956) | Wastewater bioreactor microbial communities from Cape Town, South Africa - Thiocy_solids_2 (SPAdes) | ecosystem: Engineered > Bioreactor > Thiocyanate-remediating > Anaerobic-Aerobic ... | reverse complement strand
TTCGTTCCATCAACACCACGGAGCTTTCCGATGACCACGCTCGAAACCCGTCGTTTCGCCGTGATCTCCACCGCGCATGTCTCGGAGACCACGGCCAAGCGGCTCGACAATACGCCGCCCAAGAACTGGCCCTGCCTCGGCGGACCATATGGTGAATATGGCTGGTTCCTCTATGCCCATGACGAAAACGCGGGCGTCTGGCCCGACGTCATTCCCGACGAACTTTTCAACGTCATGATTTGGGCGCGAAGACAAGGCTTCGACTACCTCCTGCTCGACTGCGACGCCGATCAGGTCGAAGAATTGCCTGCCTTCGACTGGTAAGCGCAAGAGCGACCGCCCGATCGGGGCCCGCGTACCGCTCCGCGAAAGCGAGAGGAGGGTCGGTTGCGGGTGTGGTTCTGGCGGGCGCGGGAGCGGTGCCTTGTCCGCTGCGTCTCGCGTTGCGTCGATGATCATTGATCTGAGACGGCGATGACGACCAGCGAACCTGCGCTGACAGGCCCCCGCCGCACCAGCATCCAGCATCACATGTTCATCCGAGCCCGGCCTTTGCGCCGGGCTTCTTCGTTTCAGGAGGTTAAAATGCCCGCACCGAGCATCGCCCTTGGCTGTCCACCAACCGCTTCTGCAGTCCTGGAGAGCAGGGAAGATCAGATCATGGCGCTTCTCGGCGCGCTCGGCATCGAGGAGATCGAATTCTCCCTCGATGGCGGTGGCGATTCCGGCGATTCCACACTGGAGCACGTCCGCTATGCCGATGGCCATGAAGACAGCCGTATCCCGGATATTGCCATCGGCTTTCACCCTCGTGGCGAGGCGTACACGCTGGGAACCTACCTCGAGAACCTCGCATCCGATCTGCCCGAAGGCGACTGGGTCAACAATGAGGGCGGTTACGGCGAGGTCTTCATCAGGCCCACGGCCGATGAAGACGAACGGTTCGAATGCAATATGACCTTTCGGGACGAGTACGACGACGAAGACGACTTCGACGAAGATCTCGAAGACGCCGAAGCCGAGGAGGACGCCCGATGAACGCGAGCGTCCCCACCTCGACCTGGGAGGATCTCCACGCCCACTCTGCCAAGGCACTGTACGCCAGCGTACCGGCATTTGCCAAATGCGGTTCACATTCCGCCATCGCAGCACTGACGGTGGCGATGACCTTGGCGCAAACGGCGATCATAGCCAGACGGCAGGAACACAGTGTCGCCGCTCGCGTCGTCATCCGTCCAAAGCCAGATCCCGACCCGGCCGTCCTGGCGCTTGTCAGCCATATGGAGGCAGCGGTCACCGGGAGCGCATGTCATGTCCGCAACACCACGCCATTCGACCCTGATGCGTGCCTCGAACAATCCGGATACATCGATCTGCTTACCAGGGCGATTAAGGCCGGAGCAAACGAGTCCGACCTCAAGGACATGGCCGGCATGATCTCCGAGGCGATCGCGAAACTGTCATCGCGGGTCAGCCACCTCACGGATGTGCATCTCGATCGTCTCTTGCAGCGAGACCTGCCGGATCTCGACGAACGCCCCTCTGGTCCATCCTCGACGCTGGAATGGCTGTTGGCCGTCGATCGCTCCGGCGATGTGGATCGGCCTGTCGTTCTGACACGGCGCTGGCAGGCCCTCGGAATCTACGCCGCACTCTCGACTGTCCTGCGCGAAAAGCCCATAACGCTCGCCATCGACGAGGGCCGCCAGCTCAAGCCGATCCTGATGGACCGGCTCGGAGTCTCCGCCGCTGAACTGAAGGCCCTTCGTGGCGCCCGTTCCCTGTCGGCCGCGCTCAAATCCGCTATCGATCTGGAACACGCCGTGGTCGAACTCAAGGCCCATGGCGTTCCGCTCACCGAATGGCCGGGTCGTGGCGAGCCGGACCAGCCCACCGCGTGGCTGCAATCGCCCTGGGCCGGTGTTCACCGCAATACGATCATCAGGGTGGACTATGTCGGCAACCAGCACACACGCGATGCCATCGGCGCGCTTGCCGAAGACATTCTGCGGCCGCTTGCTGCCCGTCGCGCGACCATCGCAAAGCGGGGCGATCTTGCTTACAGCTTCCTTCATTCCTTCGAATTCCCGGCCGGGTTGAGGAACAGCCGGGATCGCCAGGCATTCCTTGCCGTCCTCAACCACGCCATCATCGGCCCGCGCGGCGTCAAGGCGTTCCAGGAGGCGGTCGATCTCTGGCATCGGCGCGTCGCGACAATCTCAGCGGTTCGCCACGAGCGCAGGACCGACCGGCCAGGCTGGCCGGCGATCTGCCCCCCATGGCGCTGCGACCGAGGTATCCACGAGATCGTTCCCATCACTTCGGCGGCAGGGCTGGTCGAGGAGGGTAACCGGCTCGACCATTGCGTCGGCGGCTACTACGAGCAATGCCGCTCCGGGACCGTGCAGATCCTGTCGCTGAGGCGCGACGAAGCGCACGCCGCGACCATCGAACTGACGCTCTCCGGTACGACGGCCGAAACTCTGTCTTTCCAGGTCGGGCAGTTCAAGGCACGCCGCAACAGGCGGCCGGACGACGAGTTGCATGACGTCCTGCGAGCCTTCCTCGCTGCGCTGAACAGCGGCGCCCATCCGATTTTCCGGATGCAGCTTGCTGCCCATCGCAAGCGCATGGAGAGGGAGGGCGACTATCTCTGGAGCGCCCAGGCCCTTCCGATCGCCCATGCCCGGGAAGTCTTTCCGCTCTATCTGCCGTTGTTACCGCGCGGCACGCCCGCCGACCTCGACACCTGGTGCGAACACACCGGTCTGACCACGGCCCTCGATCATGCTGTGGCGCTCGTTTCACGCTCAGGCTGTTCGAGCCTTCCAACCTCATCCTGACAAGGAGGACCGTACGATGCATCCGTACGACCACGCGCGCTCGTCCGCAAAAATCCATGGCGGCGACTGGAGCGATTATTTTGCCGTCCATGCCTGGTTCGACGCCACCAAGGCCGCCCAATGCCGCTTCACCCACAGGGCCCTTCGTCATCATATCGAGGGCGTGGCGGAGGCCGTCTCGGTTTTGGGGCCATCCGTCGTCAATAGCGATGGCATGAAGATCGCGACCGAGGATCTCGGCATGCAGCACCTTGAAGAAGACTGCACGCATCCGCCTGAAGCAACGGCCTGGCTTGTCGATTTTGACGCGCCGGACTGGTTGCCGATCTGGTTGTCGACCTCGGGGCCGGACAGCGCCGAACTCGCCAATGCCAGCGCCGCCCGCTTCGGAGGCGACCCGAGCGCCTATCTCGCATTGCACGCCTGGTTCCTGGAGACACGGAACTGGTCCGACGGTCCAGAACACCTTCTATTCAGGCACCATGCCTTCGGCATCTTCGAAGCCGAAGCGCGATTCGGTCCGGTGATTGCACCGGATAACGGCAAGGCCGTGCCGACGCGCGTGGTGGCCGAACGCCACGTACAACAGGTTCTCGGCCGCGTTCCATCCGCCACCGATTTCCTCAGGCGCATCAAGGGCGAGCGCTGGATGCTGCAGGCGACCTCGCCGCGCAAGCTCGGGCTCGACTGATCCCCTGATCCTCCGCGGCCGGCCAACCCGACCGCCTTCCAACGACATCACCCGGCACTTGCGACGACGCGGTTCACGCCGCGCGGCGTCGACCTGCGCTCAGGAGGAGCTCCATGACCACGCATCCCCCCTTCAGGAAGGTATTCAATGGCGTCGCCACGCGCCAAGAGATGTTCCGGCTGTTCAATCACCACCGCGACGATCCTGATTTCGATCCTCTCTCCGGCAAGCCCTATTCATCAGAATGGTTCGAAATCGAGGCGGTGGATTATCACTTCATGCTCGGGCTGTTGCCGCCGCTCTTCCAGAGATCCGGCATGTTCGGCCTGTCCGAATATAAGGCCGGCAACGTTACCAGCGTGTTTTTCGAGATCAGGATTCGTGGCCGCGCACGCTGCTTTCACGGCTTCTGCGACCTCACCGACAGACAGTCCCCGGACAAGATGCGCGCCGCCATCATCGCGCACGAAACAGGTGCGACGGACAGCATGACCCGCGAGGAAAAGCTCGAGGCGATCTGGAATGCGACGCATCCGGACTTCAAGGGTATCGCCGGCAAATCCGATCCTACCGACTGGCCAGCGGAGCACCAAGGCAAGCGCTTTGTCCTCGCCCGTGGCGGACCAGACAGGGTCCTGACGCTGCTCGAAGACCTCTCGGATGAAGAGATCGACATCCGCGTGTCGGCGATCAGGGCGCATCACGTCAACAGGGGAGGGTCCAGCGATGCGGACCCATCGTAAGCGGACGTCGCCGACAGCCAGGACGACCTACGAAGCGCATTCGACCTATGCGGCCACCCTTGGTGCTCCCGATCGTTGCCGATATCGGCGCACGCCGTCTGGAGCGCCAACTGTGGCCGACCTCGTCAAGCCCGGCGACACGGTTACCACCTCCTATGGCACGGGTGGCGTCGTGGTCGAGGTAAAGGAGTATTTCTACGCAGCGCCGGCGGGCGAGACGCTGTCGCACTTCACCATCGTCTATGTGCCGCCCGATCGCGCGGCAAAACACCGCGATGCCGCCCGGCACTGGATCAACGAATGCGTGGCCGTCGGCGACCACATCCTGAAGTTATACGAAGCCAACACAGACGAGGTCTTAGTCGTCAAACGCGCCCAATCGGCCATGTCCCGACGCTCCAGGTCCATTCTGATCACGTAGACATCCCAGCCGCAAAAGCACCCTGTCACCCGCAGCTCGGCCTCGCGCCGGGCTCTTTTCGTTCCGAAAGGCAAATCCATGGCCTGTCTCCAGACCAAGATCACCACCTATCCCGCACTTCCGATCGCCGATATTTCGCCGCTCGAAAAGTTGATCCTGTCCAAGGTGCTCGACTGCGCGGAAATCGATGCAGGCATGGAACTCTACACCGACACGGGACCCATGAACCCGATCGTCGTCTCGTGGCGCGAGCTGATGGAGGCGATGGATACGCCGGATCAGACGGACAAGAGCCTGCTGAAGAGATTCATGAGGGAGCGCGTTCTCTCCATTTTCCCCGTGGCAAATCCCGACCCCGAGAGCGTTGTCTTCATCGATCTCAGCGAATTCCCCTGGCAATTTGTCGTACAGGACATCATCACTCGATCGCCGACACTACGGGAGCTTGTCGTCATCCAATGGATCAGCGATCCCAGCCAACGGCCCGATACTTTCGGCGCCAGCGCGTCGCTGATTACCGAGAACGGCATTTTCCACGCTACGAGCGAAGATCTGCTCGCGGATTTCCGCAAGCGCGACCAGGCGCTGGCGTCTGGAACGTCGAATAGCGAGAACGGCGTTCCCCAGCAATATATCGACACCGCTCTTGTCCATGCCGACAATCCCAACGACACCGTCGATGCGCTCATGATGGCGGAACGTTTCGTCATCGGCTTTGAAGATGACGAGACGCAGGAGGAGATCGCAGACATCCTTGCCGGTCTTCGCGCCGCGATCCGGCGCGAGCGGCTTCGACCTGTCCTGCTTGATGCCCTGAAGGAACTGCGCGCTGCGGCGATCGGTTTCAGGGATGACGCCTACAGGCGCGAGCCGCATCTGAGGATCGGCAACGAGGCGGTGAACACGCTGAGCGTGTGCCTCCTCAATGTCGAGCGGATCATCGCAGTGGCGGAGGGTCGGATCAATGATTGATCTTTCCGGAGACCTGGTTGCCGGCCACTATGCTGCGACTGGTACAGTCTATACGGGTCGCCGTAACCTGTTCGCCTTGCAACCCGGGCACGAGCATCATATCGGCACGCTCATCAGCGGATCGCGGACCCATCTCCAGCGCTTCGATGAAGATTGCGACAGGATCGTCCGCGGCCTCGCCATGCTCGAAGCCAGCGCGGAAATGCTGACAGCGCTGAAAGCCCTGGAGGCCTTGCCCGTCAACAAATCCCGGTCTCCCGCCGAAGTTGCTGCGCGCGACCTCGCGCGTACGGTCATCGCCAAAGTCGACCGACGCATCTTCAGGTAGGTCACACAAACTGCGGCCGGCCACGCCGCCATTCCCATGACTTCCCGGCCCCGCTGCCCTTTCGGGAGCTACGGCGAAGCTTTGCCTGATGGAGGCTGCAAATGCAGAAGCAAGAACCTTCCAGATCATATGTGCCGAGCGCGATCGACATGCCGTTCGACCTTCTCACCCGCGACCAGCGCCGCCTACTGCGGACCGCACTGGCCGGCCGGCTGTTGGCCGTCTGCTATGGCGCAGGCGTCGACTCCACCGCGCTGCTTGTTGCCCTGAAGCTCGCGGATTTACGGCCCGACATCATTACGTTCGCCGATCTCTTGTCGGAGAAGCCCGAGACGATGGCTCATCTCGACCGCATGCAATCTATCCTCGCCCAATGGGGCTGGCCACCAATCACCATATGTCGAAAACGTACGCTTCCCGGAACCGGCTATGACGATCTCTACGGTAACTGCATCGCCAATGAAACATTACCTTCGTTGGCCTTCGGGATGCGCAGCTGCTCGATCAAGTGGAAGCAAAAAGCTCAGGACCAGGCGATCAAGGGCTGCAAATCCGGTCCCAACGCAAGCGCTCCCCATCCGATCTGGATCGAAGCGCAGCGGCGCGGCGAACGCATCGTCAAGCTGATCGGATATGACTGTGGCGCGGCCGACATCCGCCGATCGAAGAAGCTGCGGGCCGCCGATACCGATTTCGGCTTCCTCTATCCTCTCCAGTTGCTGGGATGGACACGGCAGGATTGCATCAACATCATCACCGCTGTGCTCGGCGCCGATTACGTCCCGATCAAGTCGGCGTGTTTCTTCTGTCCCGCGAGTAAAACGTGGGAGCTTTTCTGGCTCGCCGCCCATCATCCCGATCTGCTCGAACGCGCTCTCTTCCTCGAACGCAACGCGCTGACGGGTCGGCATAGCCGCTTCGATGAAATCCAGTTCGGCGCCACATGGGAAGAAATGGTGCGCGACGCCGACCGGTTTCCAAGCACGAATACGACCGTCGGCCTCGGACGATCCTTCTCGTGGAATCAGTGGGCAAGGGTGAACGGCGTCGTCGATGAGGCATTTCGCGTTCGGCGTGGTGAGACCGACCGCGCCCGTTTCCTCGCGCGCGCCGCGGAACTGCGTCAGTCCGGTAGGCCAGGTGACCGCGCCGGCAATCGTCAGGATCGAACCCGTCCAACTGTCCTTTGCCGGTTCTCTTCATCTACGTCGTAGGAGGGAGAGGGGGGCCGGGAGGAGTGCGGCCTTGCCGGGGCGCTGAGAGTGCGCCGGCGGGGCGGACACTCTCGCTCGAAGGACATCTCCATGAACATCGTTACGACCCCAGCGACCGTCGCCCGGACGGCCGCCCGCCTTGCCACGCCGGCATCCCGCGCTATCGACACCGCCGAAGCAATCTTGCTGGCGGCCACCCAGCTTCTCCCCTTCCTCGAACAGGGCAAGCCGATCACCACCAGCGCGTTGCGCCTCGCCATGACGGACAGCTTTGGCGGCACGGATGCCCAAGGTTTTTGGATCTGGAAGGACGCCTATGAGGCGCTCGAAGCCGCCCAAATCCTGTTTCTGCGTCGCTATGGCTCGGCGATCGTCTCCCGCTCATCCTCGCCGCAGGCAACGCTTGCGATGATGAAACGCATCGCCGACCTCGTTCCTTCCCACACGCGGCGCTCCGACGAGAGCCAGGCCATGCAGCAGCTGTCGACGCCGCTGCCGCTCGCCTTCGTCACCGTTCACGCCGCCGCAATCTCATCGTCGGACCTCGTTCTCGAACCTTCGGCCGGCAGCGGCCTTCTTGCCGTCCATGCCGAGATCGCGCGGGCGTCGCTCTCGCTGAACGAGCTTGCCGCGACACGCGCCGATCTCCTCGGCCTGCTCTTTCCACGCGTTGCCGTTTCCCGGCATGACGCAGCCCACATCGACGATCATCTCGATCCCGCGGTCGAGCCGTCCGTCGTATTGATGAACCCGCCTTTCAGCGTCGGTGCTTATGTTGACGGCCATGTCGCCGACGCGGCATGGCGGCATCTCTCGTCGGCCTTTGCCCGTCTGCGCGCCGGAGGGCGACTGGTCGCCATCACCGGTACCGGTCTTTCTCCCGAAAACCCCAAATGGCGACCCGCTTTCGAACGGCTGCAGCAGCAAGGCACCGTCGTATTCACCGCGGCGATCGACGGCCGTATCTATGCTCGCCACGGCACGACGGCGGAAACCCGCCTCACCATCATCGACAAGATCCCTGCGTCCGACCCGACCGCATTCGTAGCGTCGCGAGGCAAGGCTCCGGATGTCGAGACACTGCTATCGTGGATCGCCGACCTGCCGCCCAGGACACCGGGCGACTTTCCAGACTCGATCGGCGCCCTGTCGAACGGGATCTTGCGGAATGCGACTATGCGGATGGCCGCGCGGTCGCCGGCGGGAGCTGTGTCCACCGCAACATTCGCGGCTGCCGCGAAGAAGATCCGGTCGATTCGTCCCGCTGTCCGGGCGAAGCCCGTTCGTCCGGCCATCGCGGCGAGTGCGTCTGCTGCCCCGCTCGACTTTGAACTGCGCGAATGGATGCCGGAGGAGGGCGGCCGGCTCACCGACACGATCTACGAGCCCTATGCTCTGCAGTCGATCCATATCCCCCGCGCCAAACCCCATCCGACCCCTTTAGTTCAATCGGCGGCCATGGCCGCAGTCGCGCCTCCAAAACCGTCTTATCGGCCGCTCCTGCCCGACCAGATCATCGACGAGGGACTGCTGTCGGACGCGCAGATCGAAAGCGTCATCTATGCCGGCGAAGCCCATTCCGGCCATCTCGCCGGCGCCTGGACGGTCGACGAGACCTGCGACGTCGTTTCCGCCGCGCCCGAAGGTGCCGAGAACGTAGTCCACTTCCGACGTGGATGGTTCCTCGGCGACGGAACCGGTTGCGGCAAGGGGAGGCAAGTCGCGGGGATCATTCTCGACAATTGGCTGCAGGGTCGCCGGAAAGCGGCGTGGATTTCGAAATCGGACAAGCTTCTGGAGGACGCCCAACGTGACTGGTCGGCACTTGGCCAGGAACGCCTGCTCGTCCAGCCGCTCTCGCGCTATCGGCAGGGCATGCCGATCCGCCTTGCCGAAGGCATCCTGTTCACCACCTACGCGACACTCCGCTCGCAGGAGCGCGACGGCAAAAAATCCCGCATCGCTCAGATTATCGACTGGGTCGGGAAAGACTTTGACGGTGTTATCGTCTTCGACGAAGCCCATGCCATGGCCAACGCTGCCGGCGGCAAAAGCGAACGCGGCGACGTCGCACGCTCGCAGCAGGGCAGGGCCGGCCTCAGGCTCCAGCACGCGCTTCCCGATTCCCGCATTGTCTATGTGTCGGCAACCGGCGCCACCGCGGTAGAGAATCTGGCCTATGCGCAACGTCTCGGCATCTGGGGCAGCGAGGATTTTCCGTTCGCCAACCGCGCCGAATTCGTCGCGGCCATCGAGGATGGCGGCGTCGCGGCGATGGAGGTGCTCGCCCGCGATTTGAAGTCGCTCGGCCTCTACACGTCGCGCTCACTCTCTTACGACGGCGTCGAATACGATCTGCTCGAACACGCGCTGACCGAAGAGCAGATCCGCATCTACAACGCCTATGCGGACGCCTTCCAGGTCATCCACAACAACCTGACCGCCGCGCTCGAGGCTGCCAACATCACCAGCGAAACCGGCACGCTGAACCGCAATGCCAAGGCTGCGGCGCGCTCCGCCTTCGAGAGTACCAAGCAGCGTTTCTTCAGCCATCTCATCACATCGATGATGACACCGACGCTCATCGGCGCGATCGAGCAGGACCGCGCCGACGGTCATGCGGCAGTCGTGCAGATTGTCTCAACCGGCGAGGCGCTGATGGAACGGCGGCTGGCAGAAATTCCCACCGAGGAATGGTCGGATCTCCACGTTGATGTCACTCCGAGGGAGTACGTAGGTGGGTACTTGATGCACTCCTTCCCGACGCAACTGTTCGAGGAATATTCGGACGCGGAAGGCAATGTCACTTCGCGGCCTGTGCATGATGCCGACGGCAATCCCGTGCAATGCCGCGAGGCCGTGCGTCGGCGCGACGAGATGATTGAGAAGCTGGCGTCGCTGCCGCCGGTCGGCAGCGCGCTCGACCAGATCCTCCACCATTTCGGAAGCGATATCGTCGCCGAGGTGACCGGCCGTTCCCGGCGCATCGTCAAAAAGACCGGCCGCGACGGCATCGACCGACTCGCCGTCGAGAACCGCCCGGGCTCGGCCAATCTCGCGGAGACCCAGAGCTTCATGGATGACGACAAGTCCGTGCTGGTCTTTTCTGATGCCGGCGGCACCGGCCGCTCCTATCACGCCGATCTCGGTGCAAAGAACCAGAGACTGCGCAAGCACTATCTGCTCGAAGCCGGTTGGCGCGCCGACAACGCCATCCAGGGTCTCGGACGGACCCATCGCACCAACCAGGCGCAGCCACCTCTGTTCCGGCCCATGGCCGCCAATGTGAAGGCAGGAAAACGCTTCCTGTCGACCATTGCCAGACGACTCGACACCTTGGGTGCGATCACGCGCGGCCAGCGCCAGACCGGCGGCGCAGGGCTGTTCCGGTCCGAGGACAATCTCGAAAGTCCCTATGCCCGCGCGGCGCTCCGCCAATTCTACTGGCTCCTCTATCAGGGCAAGATCGAGGGGTGCTCGCTCACGACGTTCGAGGCGGTCACCGGTCTGTCATTGACCACAGAGGAGGGCGGCCTGCGCGACGAGCTGCCGCCGATCACGACCTGGCTCAACCGGCTGCTGGCGCTGCGCATCGAAACCCAGAACCTGCTGTTCGAGGTGTTCGAGCAGCTGATGGCGGCCAAGGTCGAAGGCGCCATAGCCGCAGGCACCTACGACAAGGGCGTAGAGACGATCACGGCGGAAAGCATCACCGTCGCCGATCGGCGCACCATATACATACACCCGGTCTCGGGCGCGCAGTCGCATGTGCTGACCGTCGCGCGTAAGGATCGCACCCGCCCACTCGCCTTGCCCGAGGCGCTGGCCATCGCCCGCGCCGAGCCGCAATCGATCCTGCTGGTCAACACCAGGTCTAGCCGCGCGGCGGTCCAGCTGCCGACGGCGAGCCTGATGCTCGATGACGGCACAGTCGAGCATCGCGTGCGCCTGCTGCGCCCGACCGGCGAGTTGCGCTTCGGTCTGGACGCGCTTGCCGAAACCTTCTGGCAGCCGGCCCACCGAAAGCTGTTCTGCGAACTGTGGCAGGCTGAAGTCGCGGCGGTCCCGGAGTTCACCACCAGCACGTTCCACATCGTCACCGGCCTGCTTTTGCCGATCTGGCGGCGGCTGCCGGACCATGATTGCCAAGTCTACCGCATCCAAACCGATGCCGGGGAACGGATCATCGGTCGCCACATCACGTCGACGATGGTCGCCACCATGTTGCGCAATCTCGGCATCGACAATGTGCCGACGCTCGCGCCGGATGAGGCATGGTCCGGGCTGGTCGAGGGACGGATAGGATTGCAGATCGCCGACGGGCTGATCCTGCGTCGCAGTCGCGTGATGAACGACTATCGCGTCGAGCTGATCGGTTTTACCGACGCGATGGTGCCGCGGCTGAAGGCGCTGGGGCTTATCTCGGAGATCATCTCCTGGAAGCTCCGGCTGTTCATCCCGACCGGCGGGCAGGGCTCCGCCATACTCGCCTCGCTGCTCGATCGCCACCCGTTGGTCGGCATCACCGACCGCACGGCGGCGGCGTGATGGGAGGGTATCATGACCGGCTCGGCCTCCGAACTGGCGCGCCGCCTTGGCGATGATGCCGAGGCGGTGTGCCGCGAATATCTCTCGAACGGCCGACGTGTCGGCAATTACTGGATCGTTGGTGATGTGAGAAACACGCAAGGCCGCTCCATGCACGTGCGGCTGAAGAGCAACGCGAAGGGATTGGCCGGCAAGTGGGTCGATGAGGCGACCTCCGAATTTGGCGATCTGCTCGACGTCATCCGCGAAAGCTGCGGCCTCGTCGAATTCCGTGATGTCGCCGACGAGGCCCGTCGTTTCCTCGCCATGCCGCGGCCGCAGGGGCAAAACACCGGTACGCAGCACCAGCCCGCCGCGGCACGCGGCTCTCCCGAAGCGGCGCGTCGCCTGTTCGGCATGTCCCAGCCGATCGCCGGCACGCTGGCCGAACGCTATCTCGCCGGTCGCGGTATCATGCTCTCTGCCCAAGAACGTGCCCTGCGCTTCCATCCCGGCTGCTATTATCGCGATCTCGTGACCGGCGAGACGCAAGCGCTGCCCGCACTGATTGCCGCTGTCATCGGCCTTGATGGACGCCTCACTGGATTGCAACGCACCTGGCTAAATCCGGCGGGCAACGGCAAGGCCCACATCGCCGACCCCCGGCGTTCTCTGGGACACCTTCTTGGCAACGGCATCTGGCTTGGCCTTCAACCCAATGCGCCTGTTCCGGTGATGGCCGCCGGCGAGGGGTTCGAGACGATGGCCTCGCTCCGCACCGTGATGCCGGCACTGCCGGTTGCCGCCGCGACCTCGGCCAATCACCTCGCCGGCCTGGTCTTCCCGTCGGGCTGCCGCCGCCTCTATATCGCCGCCGATGCGGACGCGGCCGGTCGGCATGGCATCCAGCGTCTCAGCCAGCGCGCCGGCGAGGCCGGGATTCTCGCTCTGGCATTGCGCCCGCGGCTCGGCGACTTCAACGACGATCTGCGCCATCTCGGCCCAGACCATTTCGCGGCATCGCTCGGCGATCAGCTCGTTCCGGAAGATGCCCGCCTCTTTTTGCCGTCCAGATGAATGGCGCTCGCCGACAGGCGGGCAGGGGCGGTGGCTAACCGAAAATCTCGCAGGCACGGCGGCAGTTCATCGGA
>Ga0209916_1001966_pt1 | contig 12893 bp, 8 predicted proteins | sample ThiBio_1000_plan_FD_183956 | JGI IMG/M metagenome (GOLD analysis project Ga0209916, IMG submission 183956) | Wastewater bioreactor microbial communities from Cape Town, South Africa - Thiocy_solids_2 (SPAdes) | ecosystem: Engineered > Bioreactor > Thiocyanate-remediating > Anaerobic-Aerobic ... | reverse complement strand
AACTGGCCGGCCAGCTCGGGAATCTGGTGCGCCTCGTCGAGGATGAAGGCCGCCGCGCCCGGCAGGATCTCGCCGAAGCCTTCCTGCTTCAGCGCCAGGTCGGCGAACAGCAGATGATGGTTGACCATCACCACATCCGCTTCCATCGCCTCGCGGCGCGCCTTGAACACGTGGCAGTCCTCGTAGAACGGACACTCCACGCCGAGGCAGTTTTCCGCGGTGGAGGTGACCCGCGGCCACAGCGGCGAATCCTCCGGCACCTCGGCCAGCTCCATGCGGTCGCCGCGGCGGGTGCGCGCGGACCAGGCGCGGATCGTCGCCAGCTGCGCGGCCTGCGCCGGCGCCAGGCTGCCGCCATCGCGCACGGTCTGCTCGAGCCGGTACAGGCAGAGATAATTCGCGCGACCCTTCAGCAGCGCCGTCTTCAGGCGTGCGCCCAGCACCGAGCGCACCTTCGGCAGGTCGCGGAAATACAGCTGGTCCTGCAACGCCTTGGTGCCGGTGGAGATGATCACCCGCTCGCCCGACAGCAGCGCCGGCACCAGGTAGGCGTAGGTCTTGCCAGTGCCGGTGCCGGCCTCGGCGACCAGCGTGTCGCGCCCGGCGATGGCGTGCTGCACCGCCCGCGCCATCACCTGCTGGGCGAGCCTCGGCGCGAAGTCCGGCAGCTCGCGCGCGAACGGCCCCTCGGCACCGAGCAGGGCGCCGACGTCGTCGGAGTCGGTGTCTTCGAGGGCGTGCATCGGCCAAGTATGGCGGAGCGACCGCGCCGGACAAAACGGCGGGAACCTCTACCGTTGCCGCCGCATCAACCAGGCAGCAGCGTGTGCGCACGCATGCCAGGGAGAATCGACATGAGATTGTTCGCCCCCGAATCGGCACCCGAACTCGACCTGGTCGACATCCACGGCCTGCCGGTCACGATCAGCAGCCGCGGGCGGGTCACCCTGCTGTCGTTCTTCCGCGATGCCGCCTGCCCGTTCTGCAATTTCCGCATCTACGAGCTGACCAGTCGGCACGCGGAACTGGCGCCGCGCGGGCTGGACATCGTCGCCGTGTTCAGCGCCTCGCAGGCGGACGTGCTGCGTTTCGCCGGGCACCGGCCGCGCCCGTTCCAGATTGCCGCCGACCCCACCTCGAGCGCGCACGAGCTCTACGGCATCGAGCGCTCGCTGTGGCGCAAGCTGAAGGCGATCGTGACGCGCATGCCGGCCCTGCTCAGAGGCCTGCGCCTGGTTGGCCTGGCCGGCCTCAATACCGGCAATCTGATGCCGGCCGACTTCCTGATCGACGAGCGTGGTCGCATCGTGGAGGCGTACTACGGCCGCGATGCCGGCGACCGCATCCCGCTGGAACGGGTCGAGCAATTCCTCGCCCGTCCGCGCGCCAGGCGCGCGGCCTAGGCCGCTTCGGCGGCCACTGGCGGCCGCCGCGTGCATGCTCCACCATGCCGGCACCATCCGGGGAAGTGCCATGACGACCGAACTGTGCATGCTGATGTGGAGCGTGCTGCTGGGGCTGCTGCAGGTCGCGCTGGCCGCCACCTGCACGGTCGCCCAGCGCGGACTGGGCTGGGCCGCCAGTCCCCGCGACGAAGCGAAGCCGCCGCTCGGCGGCATCGGGCGGCCGCCTGCAGCGCGCCAGCGCGAATTTCCTGGAGACCTTCCCGTTCTTCGCCGCCGTGGTGCTCGCCGCGCACCTGCTGCAACGCCACGACCACCTCACCGTGCTGGGCGCGCAGCTCTACTTCTGGGCGCGCGTGGCCTACGTGCCGGCCTACGCCGCCGGCATTCCGTACCTGCGCACGTCGATCTGGGCGGCGAGCATCGCCGGCATCGTGCTGGTGCTGGCGGCGCTGTTCTGACGGCGCAGCGCCTGCGCGGGGCCCGCGCACCACGCGCTCAATAACGCGGAATGCCCGGCTTGTGGCACTGCGCCACCCACTTGCGCGCCGTGTCGGCGCCGGTCGCGTCGCGCGCCTGCAGGCGCATCTCCACGATGGTCTGCCAGTTGCGCGCGCACAGCGGCCCCAGCCGGGGGCCGAGCGACCACGACTTGCGGGCGAGCGTCTCGGCGACCGAGAAGTCCTTCAGCCGCACCGCCACTTCCGCGCGTTCCTGCAGCAGGTCGGGCGACTCCGGGTTGAGCCTCAGCGCCCGGTCCAGCGTGGCGGCGGCGTCGGCAAACCTGCCGGCCTGCTCGTCGCGGCGGGCGGTTTCCTGCAGCGAGCTGATGCCCGGATCGCGCAGCGGGCTCACGTCGATGACCGACTTCTCGCGGTCGCCGGCGGCGCGGATCGCGGCCACCTGGTCGTAGGTCGGCAGCGGCGGCGGCGAAGCCGGCGGCGGCGTGGTGGCGAACATGCCGCAGCCAGCCAGCAGGCCGGTGGCCCACAACAGGGAAATGGCTTTGCCCAGGTATTGCATGATCAGTTTCCGTTCGGTAAGTCGGGTGCGCTGGAGGCGGCGCCGGCGGCCGCGGGCGCCGGTCCGCTGCTGCTGCCGAACAGGCTCTGGATGCCCTGCCAGAAACAGCCTTCGGTGTCGGCCGAGACGGTGCCGGCGATCACCGGCACCTGCTGCGCGCCTTCGCATTGCGGTTCGGTGCGCCTGCCGCTGGAGGGGTTGATCCAGGCCATCTCCAGCCCTTCGCCGGGCGCGGCCGACAACGGCCGGGTCGGCAACCGGGCGAACAGCTCGCGCCAGGCGCGCAGGCCGCCGCTGGCGCCGAACAGGGTGGTCGGCTTGTTGTCGTCGCGGCCCATCCAGAACACCGCCAGGTGCTCGCCGGTGAAGCCGGCGAACCAGCTGTCGCGCATGTCGTTGCTGGTGCCGGTCTTGCCGGCGGCGTGCAGCGAGCCCAGCGCGGAGTTGCCCAGCGCGCTGGCGGTGCCGTACTCGGCCACCTGCTGCATCGCCCAGGTGGTCAGCCGCACCGCTTCCTGGTACTCGCCGCGGCCGGGCTGCACCTGGTAGCGCTTGATCGTGCGGCCGTTGCCGTCGAGCACGCCGCGCACCGCCACCAGCGGCAGCGCATGGCCATCGGCGGCGAGGTACTGGTACAGCTGGGCCAGCTGCAGCGGCGCCAGGTCCTGCGAGCCGATCAGCAGCGACGGGCTGGGGTTGATGTCGCCGATGCCGAACGACTTCAGGAATGCCTGGATCCGCGGCAGGCCCACCTGCAGCCCGAGATGGATCGTCGCCAGGTTCCACGAATGCGCCAGCGCATCGACCATGATCAGCGGATCGTGGCTGCGGTGGTCGTCGTTCTGCGGCGTCCAGTAGCTGCCGTCCGGTTGGCGCATGCTGATCGGGCCGTCGTCCATCAGGCTGGCCAGGTTCCAGCGCTCGGGTTGGGTCAGCGCCACCAGGTAGACGAACGGCTTGATCGTCGAGCCGATCGGCCGGCGCGCGTCGAGTGCGCGGTTGAAGCCCGGGTCGCCCGGGATCCTGCTGCCGACCACGGCCAGCACGCTGCCGCTGTGCGCATCGGTCACCACCGCGGCCGCCTGCACGCCGTCACCACGCTTGCCGAGCCCCTTCAGCGTGCTGGTGATCGCCTGCTCGGTGTACAGCTGCGCGGCCGGATCGAGCGTGGTGAAGATCGACAGGTTGCCCTCGCGCAACGCCTGTTCGTCGAAGTCGGCGGTGATCTGCTTGCGCACCAGGTCCATGAAGGCCGGGAAGCGGTTGTGCGGCAGCTGGCCGTTCTTGACGATGTCCAGCGGCGCGGCCTGCGCGGCGTTGAGCTGGGCGGCGCTGATCAGGTTGGTGTCGAAGAACTCCTGCAGCACCAGGTTGCGCCGGGCCAGCGCGCGCTGCGGCGAGCGGCGCGGGTCGTAGTAGCTCGGCCCCTTCACCATGCCCACCAGCAGCGCGATCTCCTGCGGCCGCAGGTCCTCCAGCCGGCGCCCGAAATAGAACTCCGAGGCCGCCGCGAAACCGTGCACTGCCTGGCCGCCCTGCTGGCCGAGGAAGACGTCGTTGACGTAGGCCTCGAGGATGCGCCCCTTGCTGTAGTGCGCCTCCAGCAGCAGCGACATCAGCGCCTCGTTGATCTTGCGCGTGAGGTTCTGGTCGCGGCTGAGGAACAGGTTGCGCACCAGCTGCTGGGTCAGCGTGGAGCCGCCCTGCACGGTGTGCCCGGCGCGCAGGTTGGCGAACGCGGCGCGCGCGATCGCGCTGACGTCGATGCCGATGTGATGGTTGAAGTCGCGGTCCTCCACGGCCTGCAGGCCACTGACCAGCAGCGGCGGCACGTCGGCCAGGCGCACGAAGCGGCGCTCTTCCTGGCTGGCGCCGTACAGCGTGGCGATGCGCGCCGGGTCGAGGTGGGTCAGCACGATCGGCTTGCCGCTGGCCGCGTCCTGCACCGAGCGCACCTCGCCGCCGCCCAGCGTGACGCGGATGCGCTTGGGCAGCTCGCCGCCGTCCGGTCCGGCGTAACCGCGCGAGGCGATGGTGTAGCGCGCGCCCTGCTTCACCCAGCTGCCGGCCACCTGGCCCTTGCCGTCGTTGCTGTAGCCGGCGAAGGTCAGTTCCAGTTCCAGCGCCGCGCTGGTCATCGGCGTGCCGGCCGCCAGCGGCAGCGGCCGCGCGTAGACCCGGGTGGGCACCGCGAACACCAGCTCGTTGAAGCGGTCCTGCACCCGCTTGTTCAACACCAGCGTGTACGGCAGCACGAAGCCGAACAGCAGGCCCATGCCGATCCAGAACGGGATGCGCAACCACGGCCAGCTGCGGCGCGCCAGGGCGCGAGTACGGGTCAAGAAGGCCAACGCGGGGAAATCCGGCTATCGAATGGTTCGATCATAGGGCCTGCTACCCGGCGGGCATATGAACGCGGCGGGCGGTTTGCGGGCGAAACGCGGGCAAGCGGCGCGCCGTCAGCGCGGCGGCCGCCACATCGCCGCCTCGAGGCGGAACGGGCGGGGGCGGACGCCAAGCAGGCGCTCGAGTTCGTCATTGTCGGCGACCAGGTCGCTGTCCAGCCGGCTCAGCGGGCCGCGCAGCGGCGGCAGTGCACGCTGGCCCAGCCGCAGCAGCCAGGCCGGCAGCGGCAGCGGCACGGTGGTGCATGGCAGGCTGCGGCGCACCCGCGCGAACATCTCGCCGGAACGCAGCCGCTCGCCGCCGCCGATCGGCACGATCCGCCCGGCCGCCGCCGGGCAATCCAGCGCGGCCAGCACCGCCTGCGCGATGTCGTCGGCGTGCACCGGCTGGCGCAGGCCACGCCCAGCCGGCAGCGGAAACAGCCGCAGCCGCATCGCGCGGCGGGCGATCGGGGTGAGGCTCTTGTCCAGCCCGGCGCCGTAGACCAGGGTCGGCCGCAGCACGGTCCAGGCGCAGCCATGGCGCGCGCAGGCGGCGGCCAGCGCGGCTTCGCCGTCGCGCAGCTGGCGCGCCAGGGCGCGTTCGGCCGGCACGCTGGACTCGCGCTTGGTTTCGGCGCTCATCGAACTGGTGGCGACCACCCGCGGCGCATCGGCCAGGCTGGCCTGCGCCAGCCAGTCGGCCAGCCTCTGCAGCGGACCGAAGCTGATGATCGCCGACAGCGGCGGCAGTGTCGGCATGCGATCGGGCAGCGTGCCCTGCAGCCAGGTCACGCCGGCCTGCGCAGGCCGCGGCTGCCGGCTCAGCGCGAGCACCGCCTCGCCGCGGGCGAGCAGGCGCGGCAACAGGAAGTAGCCGATCTGGCTGCTGGCGCCCAACACCAGTACCGTCATGCGGCGCTCACCCGCCACGCCGCAGGCGGACATCCAGGTCCAGCACGCGCGGATTGGCCGGAGCCAGCTTGCGCGCGCGCTGCAGCGACTGGCTGGCGCCGATGCGGTCGCCGCGCGCCAGCTGCTGCTCGGCCTGGTCGAGCCAGGCGCCGGCCAGCCGGTTGCCCAGCGCGCCCTGCGCGGCATTGCCCGGCGCCAGTTCGGCGAAACTCGCCAGCAGATCGCCGGCCTTGTTCAGGTCGCCGGCGGCGAGCGCCTGGTTGAACTGGCTCTCGACCCGCCCGGGCAGTGCCTGCAGGCCGTGCAGCGCCGCCGCGTCGTTGCCGTCGATCGCCAGCGCGCTGCGGTACAGGTCGTACGCGCTGTCGCCGGGCGGCATCAGGATGTTGCCGTTGTTCGCCGCCGTCTGCGCGCGCTGCACCAGCAGCGCCACTGCTTCATGCTGTTGCGGCGTGACGGCCGGCGCGGCCGGGGGCGCCTCCGGCGTCGACGCCTGCTCCGCCGCTACGGGGTGCGCCGGCGGTGGTGTCGGCGCAGCCGCCTTGTCCAGCCGCGCCCGCGCTGCGGCCAGGTCGGCCGAGCGCGGCGCCAGTTCGGTCGCCTGGTCGAGCAGCTTCGCCGCCTGCGCGGTGTCGCCATCGTCGAGCGCGGCATTGGCCTGCACGGTCAACGCCTGCGCCACCCGGCCGAGGCCGTCGCGGGCCTGGGCGTTGTCCGGGTCGAGCTTCAGCGCAGCCTGGAACCGGGCCAGCGCGGTGTCGTCGCCGCTGCCGACGATACGGCCGGCGCGCAGCGCTTCCTGGCCGGCGGCGAGCGTCGCCTCCAGCGCGCTGTTGTCCTGCTTGCGGGTCTGCGCCTGCAATGCACGGAGCGCCGGCAGCGCGCCGTTGTTCGGCTGCAGCGTGGCCAGTTGCTCGATGCGCGCGTCGGCCGTCGCGCTGTCCTTCGCATCCAGCGCCGCGCGCGCCTGCACCGCCAGCGCGGCGCCGACCTGGTCGAGCCCGTGCGCGGCCACCGCATTGCCGGGGTCGGCGCGCAGCACGCGCTGGTACAGCGCGCCGGCCCCCTCGGGGCCGTCCAGCTTGCCGGCGGCAAGCGCCTGCTGCGCCTGGTCGACCAGGTCCACCGTGTGCACCTGCGCGGCACGGGCCGCGGCGATGGCGCGGTCGAGGCGGTCGATGTCGCTGCCGCCGCCGAGCAGTTCGCGGGCCACCGCCGCCTGTTGCGTGGCCTGGCTCAGCTGGCCCGCCTGCAGCGCGGCGTCGGCCTGCGCCAGCAGGGCCTGGCCGACCTGACGCAGGCCGTCGCGGGCACGGTCGTTGTCCGGCTCCAGCGCCGCCGCGGCCTGGAACAGCTCGCGCGCGCTGGTGCCGTCCTGGCCGTCCAGACGGCCATCCTGCAGCGCCTGTTGGGCCTGCACCAGCACCGTGTTGAAGTCGGTGCGCGGCACCATGCCACGCAGGCGGTTCTGGTTCATCCAGAGCATGCCGACCGCCACCAGCGCCGCCAGCAGCAACAGCCACGGCCACCGGCCGCGACGATGGCGGCGATGCCGCGAACCGCCCTCCCAATGTTGCGGGCGACGCGGCTCGACCGGCATGGGCTGCGGCTCCTCCACGGCCGGCGCGAGCGGCACATCCAGTCGACCGAGATCGCCCAGGGTGGGCTCGGTGCGCGTCGGTGGCTGTGCGTCGTGGTGGTCGCGGCGTCCGCTCATGGTTCCTGGCCGTGCAGGCTGACGCTGCAGCTTAGCATCGGGCCGGCAGGCACCGTTCCGTCCGCCGGCCGGCATTGCGCGGTCATTCAGCCGCTGCCGACCCGGCGCACGTCGAGCACGTTGGGCAGCGCGAGCAGCTTGCCGAGCAGGGTGGACAGCTGCTCGAAATCGCGCACGCGCAAGGTGAAGCGCATCTCCACCTCGCCGGTGTGCACGAACAGCCGGCTGGACGAGGCGATGATGTGCGTGCCGGCGTTGCTGACCAGGCTGGTGACGTCCTTCTGCAGGCCCTTGCGATCGTAGCCGCGCAGTTCGATGTCGACCTCGTAGGCCTGCGCCGCGGCATTGCCCCAGCTCACCTCGATCACCCGGTCCGGATCGCGCGCGGCGAGCCGCGCCAGGCTGCTGCAGTCGGTGCGGTGCACCGAAACGCCGCGACCCTTGGTGACGAAGCCGCGCACCGGGTCGCCGGGCAGCGGCTGGCAGCAGCGCGCCAGCGTGGTCAGCAGGTTGCCGATGCCTTCGATGCGCAGCGCGCTATGGTCGAGCGTGGCATGGCGCGAGGCCACCGGCGCGCCCGACTGGGTGACCGCGGGCGGCTCCGGCGGCTGCGCCGCCTCCTGCAGCACGCGGGCGATCTGCCCCGGGGTGACCTCGCCCAGCGCCAGCGCCACCAGCAGCTCGTCGTGGTTCTTCAGGTGGAAGTGCGCCGGCAGCTTCGTCACGTCCGCGTTCGCCAGCGCCAGCCGCTTCAGTTCGCGCTCGAACATGCCGCGCCCCACCGCGAGGTTGGCGTCGTGGGCGATCTTGCGAAACCATGCGCGCACCTTGTCCTTCGCCCGCGCAGTGTTGAGGTAGCCGTGGTGCGGCGACAGCCAGTCGCGGCTCGGCTCGGCCAGCTTGCCGGTGAGGATCTCCACGCGGTCGCCGCTCTGCGGCTGGAAGGTCAGCGGCACGATGCGTCCGTTGACCTTGGCGCCGCGGCAGCGGTGGCCCACCTCGGTGTGCACCAGGTAGGCGAAGTCCAGCACGGTGGCGCCGCGGGCCAGGTCGAACACCTCGCCCTTCGGGGTCAGCAGGTAGACGCGGTCTTCCAGCAGCTCGGTCTGCAGCTCGGCGGCCAGCGCGCTGTCGTCCTCGCCGCGCGGCTCCAGCAGCTTGCGCATCCAGGCGATCTTCGCCTCGAACTCGGCGTCGGCGCTGCCGCCCTCCTTGTAGCGCCAGTGCGCGGCCACGCCCAGCTCGTTGGCGCGGTGCATGGCGTGGGTGCGGATCTGCACTTCCAGCGTCTTGCCCTGCGGCCCGATCACCGCGGTGTGCAGCGACTGGTAGCCGTTGGCCTTGGGTCGCGCGATGTAGTCATCGAACTCGCCCGGCAGGTGCGGCCACAGCGAATGAACCACGCCCAAGGCGGCATAGCAGTCGGTGACGCTGTCGACCAGCACGCGCACCGCGCGGATGTCGTACAGGTCGGAGAAGTCCAGCGACTTGCGCTGCATCTTCTTCCAGATCGAGTAGATGTGTTTCGGTCGCCCGGCCAGCTCGGCGTGGATGCCCGCCGCGTCCAGCGCGCGCTGCAGTTCGGCCAGCGAGTCGCGGATGAACGCCTCGCGGTCGGCGCGGCGCTCGTCGAGCAGGTTGGCGATGCGCCGGTAGGTGTCCGGCTGCAGGTAGCGGAAGGCGAGATCCTCCAGCTCCCACTTCAGCTGCCAGATGCCGAGCCGGTTCGCCAGCGGCGCGTGGATGTCGCGGGTCAGCCGCGCCAGCGCCTGCCGCTCGCCCTCGGGCAGCGCCAGCGCCGCGCGCATCCGCGCCAGCTGCCGCGCCAGCAGCACGAACACCACGCGCAGATCGCGCACGATCGCCAGCAGCAGCCGGCGCAGGCCCTCGGCCGCGCCCTGCGGCGGCCGCTGCGCGTGCAGCGCCCACACCTGCTCGGCCGCCTGCTGGCCGTCGACCAGCCGCTGCAGCTCGGCCGGCAACGCCGCGCGCCGCTGCGCCCACAGCGCAGGATCGACCCGGGCCAGCTCGAACCACAGCGCCGCCGCCTGGGTCTGCGCGTCGCAGCCGAGCATGCCCAGCAGCTCCAGCACGTCGGCGCATTCGGCCTGGTTCACCGCGCGGGTGGTGCAGGCTTCCAGCGGCTCGGCCAGTGCCGGTGGCACGGCGCCGGCGTGCTCGCGCCAGCGCGACAGACGGGAGGGTTCGACGGTGGAGGCCATGGGGGTCAGCTCGGCTATTGCCTGCTCATGGTAGCCGCAGCCGTGCCGACCGTCGTGGGGCACATCGCCCGGTGCCCCTTGGCGCAGAGCCGTCCTACCGCGCAGAATCGGCGCTTCCCTACCGCTGCCCCGAGGATGCGCCCATGCCGATCCGTCCCCGCCACCCGCGCCTGCCGCTGCTGCTGGCACTTTCGCTGGCCTGCCTGTCGGCGCAGGCGCAGCAGACCGACGGCCTGCAACAGCGCATGAGCGCCGCCGAATTCAAGGCCGCCGGGCTGGACAAGCTGTCGGCGCAGGAACTGCAGAATCTCGACGACTGGCTGAGCAAGCACGGCAAGACCGCCACCAGGATGGTCGACACCAGCGGCCAGCCGGTGTTCTACGAACCGAAACAGAAGCGCAGCAAGTTCACCGCCCGCCTGGTCGGGCACTTCAGCGGCTGGCACGGCCACGACGAATTCACCCTGGACAACGGCCAGTCGTGGAAGCAGATCGGTTCGGACGCGCCGGTCTGCATGAGCGCCGACAACCCGGCGGTCAAGATCAAGCCGTCGCTGTTCGACAGCTGGTTGATGTACGTGGACGGCTGCAACGGCAGCGTGCACGTGCGGCGCACGCGCTGAGCCACCGCCGCGGGGCCGGCGCATGCCTGCTCCCGCGACGCATCGGCGCGGTGCCGCTCAGCCCAGCGCCGCCAGCGCCCTGGCCAGCCGCTTGGCCGAGACCGGCTCGGCGGTCTTCAGCTCCTGCGCGAACAGCGAGACGCGCCATTCCTCGATCAGCCAGCGCAGTTCGTCCAGACCGGCCGGATCGGCGCCGGCGGCGCGCTGCTGCAGGTAGGCGCGCCAGTACGGCAGCACCTGCAGCAGGCGCTGCTGGTCCTTCGCCGGGTCCTGACGCAGCCGCTCGCCACGCAGGCGCATCGCCTTCAGGTAGCGCGGGTAATGCGCCAACCGCGCCGGCGACAGCTCGCGCAGGAAACCCGGCACCAGCAGCGCGTCGAACTGTTCGCGCAGGTCGTCGTAGCTGGCGCGGGCGAAGCCCAGCAGCGGCGGCTCGAGCCACGGCTTGAGCTCGGCCTGCGCCTCGATGATCGGTTCGGCCAGCTTCAGCCGCTCGACGCCGGCGCCGAACAGCTCGCGCGCGCACTGCGTGCGCAACGCCTCGAACGCGCCGGCGGTGCGCACGTCCAGTTCGTGGCGCTGCAGCAGGTCGGCGAAGCCGCCTTCGAGCAGGTCTGCGCGCAGGCTGTCCACGCTACCCAATGGTGCGTACTGCAAGGCCAGCGCGTTGCCGATCGGCAGCCGCCGGCGCGCCTGCTTCGCCTCGCTGGCCAGCGCGTTGCGCAGCAGCCGCACCACGCCCTGCCGGTGCGCCGCGCGCGCTTCGTCGCTGCGCTCGAACACGCGCAGCGCCACCGCTTCGCCCAGGTCGACCAGCGCGGGGAACGCAGTCAGTCCGCCCGCGGAGCGCATCTGCGCCGGGATCTCCTCGAAATCCCAGCTGGCCACGTCCTCGCGGGTCAGTTCCAGGTCGGTCTTGCGCGAGAACGCCGCGCGCGCCTGCCCTTCCCATTGCCCACGCAGCGCAGCGAGGTCGCGGCCGCTGGCCAGCGTCCGGCCGCGCTCGTCGTGCAGGCGATAGCGCATCAAGAGGTGCGGCGGCAGTTCGACGGCGGCGAATTCGCTGGCGGCAAGCTCGACGCCGGTAGCGCGTTGCAGGAAGGCGGCCAGCGCCTTCGCCAGCGGTTCGTCGCGCGGCGCCTCGGCCTCGACGAACGCCCGCGCGAAATCCGGCGCCGGCACGAAGTTGCGCCGCAGCGCCTTGGGCAGGCCGCGGATCAGCTCGGCCACCTTGTCGACCAGCAGGCCCGGCACCAGCCATTCGCAGCGCGCGGGTCGCAGCGCGTTCAACATCGCCAGCGGCAGCTGCAGGGTGACACCGTCGGCCTCGTCGCCGGGAACGAAGCGATACTCCAATTTGTATTTTTGCGGCGGAATATCCAGCACGGCCGGAAACGCTTTCGCGTCGAGTCCCGCACCACCAGCCAGCACGTCGTCCAGCGACCAGCGCAGCGCCGCCTGCTCGGCCGGGCGCGCCTGGCGGTACCACGCGTCCAGCGCGCGTGAGCTGGCAATGTTCTGCGGCAGCTTGCCCTCGAAAAAGGCCACCAGCTCGTCCTCGTGGCGGATCAACCCCTCGCGGCGCTGCTTCGCCTCAATGCCCTGCGCCTCCTCCAGCACGCGCTGGTTGGCGCGCACGAAATCCGCCTTCGAGTCGAGCTCGCCGCGCACCAGCGCCTCGCGCAGGAAGATCGCATGCGCCAGCGCCGGGTCCTGCGCCTGGAACGTGACCGGCCGCTTCTCCACCAGCACCAGGCCGAACAGGCTGACCTGCTCGTACGACACCACGCAGCCACGCTTCTTCGACCAGTGCGCGTCGCGGCAATGCGTGCGCAGCAGGTGCGCGGCCTGCTGCTCGATCCACGGCGGCTCGACGCGCGCATTCATCATGCCCCACACGCGCCCGCCCACGTCGAGGATCTGCGCACTGAAGACCCAGTTCGGCGGCGCCTTGGCCAGCGCCGAGCCGGGGAGGAGCTGGAACTTGCGCTCGCGCGTGCTCTGGTAGACGCCCTTCTCGTCCTTGCGGCCGACCTGGGTGGGCAGGCCGGCGAGCAAAGCGCGATGCACGGATTCGTACAACCGCTCAGCGTCGACGCTCCCGCCCCCTCCCTTGCTCGTCCCAAAGGGACTTCCTTCGGTCGCAGGGGAGGGTTGGGGTGGGGTTCGCTTTTGATCTTGTGCCGCGACGCGAAAAGCCTCACCCCCTCCCAGCCTCCCCCTGCGCGCAGGGGGAGGAGCAGAGCGCGCCGCTTGCGGCTGTCCCTCCAGCCTCCAGCCGAGTTCCTGCACCACCAGCAACAACTGCCGGTGCAACTCACGCCACTCGCGCATGCGCATGAAGCTGAGGAAGTGCCGCGAGCACCAGTCCCGCAGCTTCGACTGGGTCAGTTCCTCGTGCGTGTCGTGATACGCACGCCACAGGTTCAGCACGCCGATGAAGTCGGACTTCGGGTCGGCGAACACGGCGTGCGCGGCGTCGGCCTGCTGGCGTGCATCGCCGGGCCGCTCGCGCGGGTCCTGGATGCTGAGGAAGGCGACGATGACCAGCAGCTCGCGCAACGCATGCAGTTTCTCGCCTTCGACCAGCATGCGCGCCAGCTGCA
>Ga0209916_1001965_pt1 | contig 12895 bp, 14 predicted proteins | sample ThiBio_1000_plan_FD_183956 | JGI IMG/M metagenome (GOLD analysis project Ga0209916, IMG submission 183956) | Wastewater bioreactor microbial communities from Cape Town, South Africa - Thiocy_solids_2 (SPAdes) | ecosystem: Engineered > Bioreactor > Thiocyanate-remediating > Anaerobic-Aerobic ... | reverse complement strand
CCGGCTAGGCCGGTCTTAGCGCTGCGCGCTCGACCCATACCCAACCGGCGGCAGGCCGCCGGCCCTCTCGTGGTTGCTCTTCTCGTGGCCTCTCCCGCGGCCGCCGCAGCCCGGGCCGCTGCGCGCCCCGGGCTGCGCCTGGCTCGCTCGCCTTGGCTCGGCCGCTCGGCTGCGCGAGTCGAGGGTCGGGCGCTGCGCGCCTCCCCCGGTCTGCGGACAGCAAATCGCCCCGGTCTCTCGCAGTGAGAGCCGGGGCGATTTGCGGCCCGTGTTGAGTTGGTGCGGTTCAGGCCGGGTGCTCAGCCATGGTTGACCGCCGTGGCGCTGGGGATACAGCTCGAGCAGAGGTCCTCGGTCTCGCTGACCCACGTGCAGCCGAGGAAGCAGGCGCGGTCGTCCGTACAGCCGCAGCTGCGGCAGGTGCGGACGACGCCGAGCTCGACGCTGATGCCGGCCGCGGCGAGATCCTCGGCCATGGCGGTGACTCGCTCGAGGAGGTCCTGCGGTGCGATTGACGGGACGGTGATGCCGACCGTGACTGGCTCGGAATCTGTGCCGCTCATGGGTGCTCCTGCCGGTAGGGGTTCGATGGGAACTTGTAGCCCTCCACGGGGTCTGGGCGCATGGCAGCCTCGAGCTCGGCGTCGACGCCGCGGTCGAACGCCACGGCGCACTGCTCCTTGACATCACTGAGCAGTGCCTCGTGATCGGCGAGGAGCGCTGTGAGCGCTTCTGAGAGGTCGATCTCGTGATCGGTGGGCCGGTGGGTCACATTGCCGGCGAGGGCCGCTAGTGCCGCGTTCGCGCGTCCGGTGGCGTCCGATTCGGGTTGCTGGTCTGCCTGTGAACTCATGTGCTCGGATCCGTTCGGGTTCAGCTCGCGGTGATCATGAGCTGCTGGCGCTCCTCGAGCTGCGCGATCGCCTTCTCGGGGACGTGCACGGTCTCGAGGCTATCGATGAGCTTCTGCGCGCGGCGGTAGGCGAGGCTGCGCTCGGTCGACGATGCGGCCGCGTTCTCAGCCATGTCGAGGAGGGTGCGAATCTCCTTGATGATCTTGCGCTCGGCGTGGGGCACGCCCTTCTGTCCGAGGCGGCGTGCGTTGCGCTCTGCGGCATACCATGCGACCGCGAAGGCCTCGACCGCCTTGGGGTACGGGAGCGTTGTCAGATCGACGTCCAGGGGCAGATCCGCGGGCAGTTCGCCGGCCGTGTCGCGCTGCGTGCCGGCGGCCCGCATGGCCCGCAGCATCGCGTAGGTCTGTGGGACGTTCGGGTCGGTGAGCGCCGGCAGGAAGAACAGCGAATCCCAATCGGTCTCGGAGTGCACGATCTTGCGCAGCAGCTCGTTGTGGCGATCGTGGAAGACCTGCCAGGCCGAGGCGATCCGCTCCCGGCCCGCACGCTCCACCTCGGCTTCCCTGCGTGCCGCGCGGATGCTGCGGCGAGCGCGGCCGGTGGCGGCGATGAGGATCCAGATCAGTACGGCGGTGAGGATCAGGGCGCCGATGATGCCGAGGACGACGAGCAGCCAGGTGAGGTCTGCCGGCTCGGTGGTCGGCTCGGGTGCTGTCGTGGGCTGTGTGGTCGGTGACGGCGTCGACGTCGGCTGCGGTGACGGGCTGGTCTCAGGGGTAAACGAGCCCAGCAGCCAGGGGAAGAGGACCGCGCCGCCGGCGGCAAGGGCGCCCATGATGAGGAAGATCCAGCCGGAGCCGTCGCTGTAGCCGCTGTTCAGGTTCTTCACGATGCGAATGCCGCCCATGATGAACATCACGCTGGCGAGCAGGATCAGCATCGGCGCGAGGAATGAGGAAATCGACGATGCGAGGCCGTCGAGGCCGTCGACGAGGGCGGGCCCGTCCGGATCTGTCGAGGCGAGGAGGGTGGTGAGGGAAGACATGCGCTCTACTCCCGTGGGTTAGGTGACTTGACGACCCCTATATTAGTCACACTCACGACGTAAAAACTAGTGTCTCCCGTGTGTTCAGCTGATTCTACTGCGGGTGTCCGACGGATGCCCTATATTGGTGCATGTAAACCGCCTAAAACTAGGAGTGATGATGGCGAAGACTGAGATCGTCGGCTATGCGGAGATCGCCGACATGATGAAGATCTCCGTGCCCGGTGTGATGAAGGCGGCGCGCACGGACCCGAGCTTCCCGAAGCCGATCACACCGCCTTCGATGCGCTCTCCCGGCTGGGACCGGCAGGTGATGCAGAAGTACGTCGACCAGCGTGGTGCGAAGTCCGCCGGCCGCAGCGGTCGCCCGCCGGCGGTTGGCAGCAAGCGGTACAAGTTGCCGGCGGAGGCTAACGCCGAGATCGAACGGCGGATCCGCGCCGCCGGCACGTTCGCTGAGTTCGTGTCCTTAGCTGAGATCTCCGACAACGCCCTGCGTCAGCGCTTCTCCGGCAAGACGACCTGGCGCGAGATCGAGCTCGAGCGGTTCGCGCAGCGCCTGGGTACCACGTTCGACGAGCTCACAGGGACGCACCGCTGATGTCCCCGCTCATCCCGCTCGTGGCTATCGCCGTGTGCGTCATCGTCCTCGTGGCGATCGTCGGCATGCGCGGATGGCCGATTCTTGCGATCATCCTGGTTGCGACGAGCGGCGTGGGCATTCTGGTCGTCGCGATCGCCACGACCGTTCGCATGTTCCGGCGCCGCCGGCCTGCACGGGTTGTCGTGCGCCGATCGGAGGCCCCTCGTGACCGATGAGATGACCCCGGACCCCTGGGCGGACCGGCAGCTTGCGAGTGTGCTCGCGAACGCTCTGGGTGCCTTCGGGCGCCGTACACGGCTGGATGCCAACGTGGCGGCGAAAGAGCTGGGTGTCAGCCCGTCGACGGTGCGCCGCTGGGTGCGCAACGGTGTCCCGGAGCGGCGCCGAGACCAGGTCGCTGCACTCGTGGCTCCGGAGACCACCGTCCTCGAGCGTGAGCGCCGTGAGCTGCTGTTCGCCCGGGAGGCGCTGTGGGACATCGCCGGCCGGGGCGCGCCGATCAGCGACGCCTGGAAGCGGGACGGATGGCTGCGACCGCACCTGCTCACTGTGGTGCAGCTGCGCGATCGCGGCGTCCTGGTCGTGCGCCTGACGAACCCAGACAGCGGCGAGATGAGCCGGCGGCTGCGGGCCGATGGCGGCGAGGTCATCGAAGAGGTCGAGTTCCGCAACAGGTTCCGGGCCCAGGTAGCGAAGGGCGAGCTGCTCGAGGCGGTCGGCCCCTCGCGGGTGATCGTCCCCTCGGGGCGGATGAGCCGCGGCCGCACGCAGGCCTGGCTGGCAACGGCGCCGCGGCCGACGCTCGAGTGGCTGCGAGATCATCCGCAGGTGAGGATCCCGGTGACCAGACCGCGGAAGAAGAAAGAACCCCGGCCGGAGTGAATCCGGGCCGGGGCTCTCCCCTGTGAGCTGCAGCTCACGTGAGACGGGCTGCGAGCTCGTCGATCTTGTCGGGCCGGAAGCCCGCCCAGTGGTCCTCGTCCGTGATGACGACGGGCGCCTGCAGGTAGCCGAGGGCCTTGACCTTCTCGAGCGCTGCGGGATCCTCGGAGAGGTCGTGGGTCTCGTAGTCGATGCTCTTGGAATCCAGCGCGCGGTAGGTCGCGTTGCACTGGACGCAGGAAGGCTTGGTGTAGACGGTGACGGTCATGCGTTTCACCTCCCTTCGGTCGTTGAGGGCGCCGCGGCCGCGAGCTCATGCTCGGAAACCGTGACGGTGAGGGTGAAACCGGGTTTGCCGGTCTTGGACGTGAAATCCATCGTGAGACCGCCGTCGAAGTGCTGTCTGGCGTAGTCGGCGACGGCGGCGAGGATCAGATCGGTCGCCTCCTCCTTGTCGAGGAACTCAGTGCCGGCCTTGTTGACCCGGCCGACGTAAATCGCCTCGCGGAAGAACGAGGCCTGGACCCCGTACTTCGGTGAGTTCGGTTCGGTGGCCATCTGTCAGACGCGCTCTCGGAGGGCGATGATCGCCGCCAGGACAGGGTTGGAAGTCTCTTCGTGGAGCTTGCGGAGACCGCCGATCGCCAGGGACGGGCCCCGGCTGGTGAGCCGTGTCTGAGGCAGCTGCTCCTCGACGAACAGCACTTCCCGCACAACGCGGTCGTCCTGAACGTCGATCTCTCGGCCGATCGCTGCGAACAGCGAGTGAGCCGTGTTGATGGTGGCAGTGGTCATTGGTGGATCCTCTCTACTCTGTAAGTTCGGAAGTTCGGTTGTCATCGGGATGCGCGGGGGTCGCTGCGGTCGTCGCCGGCGTCAATGCCGTTCATGCTCATCCCGGAGATCTTGCCGATCTTCCAGTCGTCGACGTACTTCTCGCTGAGGACGGCCTCAAGGTACTCGCGGGCGGCGACGTCGCCGCCCATCGCCCAGGCGCTGCGGAAGTTCTCGTACTCCTCCGGCGTGAGCTTCTGCTGGATCGTGCGATCGCGGGAGTAGTCACGCGGACCCTGTGTGCCGGTGACGGAGACCTTCACGCCGCCCATCGGGATGCGCTGGTTCGCGCGAGCTCGGCGCACCATCTGCTGGCGGCCGCGTTTGGTGGTGACGGCCTGGCGGGCCTTCTTCTTGAGGTTGTTCATCACGGTCTGCTTGGGGTTGTGGACGCCCTTCAGCCACCGCTGCACCGTGCGCTGGCTGACACCGAGGGCCTTCGCTGCCTCGGCGGTGGAGATCTTCGTGACCGACTTCTTGACGCCGCCCGGAGTGGTGACCGTGCGAGTCGTCGAGTAGAGCGTGCGCAGGTGCTTCGCGACGTCGGATGCCTCGGCTCCCCCGGTCCCAGGGGTTGACGGCTCGGACTCAGAGCCGAGCCAGCTGATCGCCTGGAACAGCGTGTTGCGCTGCTTCAACGCGTCGTCGTCGGTTGCCATGGTCTACTCCCTTCGTGGATCAGATGAGCTCGATGAGGTGGGACTTGCCCTCGTAGCGGCCCTTGCCGGTGAGGAACGGCAGGTGCTCCTGCAGGTCGGCTGAACCCTCGTACTTGAACTGGCCCAGGCCGCGGCCGTAGTTGCGCTCGTCACCCGGCCAAGCCTTGTCCGCGTCGGTCAGCGGCGACGTGTACAGAACGGTGTCGCGGGTGATCGCAACGGGCCAGCGGCCGGTCTCGTCGCCGATCTTCTTGACGCGGCGGAGGATGTTCGCCCGGGCACGGGCCTGGATCGCGTGGTAGCGCTCGGGGGCGAAACCGGGCTTGCCCTCGTGGTGCTCGAAGCTGGCCATCAGCCCGAGGCTCCGGACGTAGACCTCCTTGAGAAGATCGCGGGCCGCCTGCGCGTCCGGGTCGACGACGTCGAGCTCGGTGCGGGCGTTGCGGATCCGCTCGTACCAGGAATCCAGAAGGCGGGTGTGGTTCTCCCACGTCCACGCCTCGAGGACCTCGAACTCGTAACCCCACTCGATCGCGAGCTCGAGCGTCGGCGTGGAGACCCAGGACTCGCGGCCGGCGAGACTCTTGTCACGGTTGATCGGGTCGAGCGGGTTGGGCACGAGCCACTCGGCACGCTCGGGCAGAGTGACCTTCCAGTAGCCGGGGAGCTTGCGATCGAAGGCGACACCGTTCGGGTGGTAGGACGGCTCTCCGATGCCAAGCTCGCAGCCGCTGACGCCGGCGAGGTAGCTGCCGCCACGGTCGTAGGCGTGCAGCCAGCGGTGCTGCAGCTCTTCCTCGGTCGGCTGACGGTGCCAGTTGATGTCCATCTCGAGCGTCGGGATCGTCGCGGGCTCGACGGGCTTGTGCGGCGTGAACCGGGCGATGCGCTCCTCCTTCGAGGGCGCCAGGTGGAACATGAGGTCCTGGCCGGTCGTGGAGGCGTTCACCGCATATGGGGTCTGCAGCGCGCTGGCGAACAGGTCGAGGCGGTGCGCGAGGACGGGCGGGGTCGGGTCGTCGCCGATGAGGTGCTGGAAGTCGTCGCGCAGTGCGGGGATGATCACAAACCGCGCCTGCAGCCGGCTCTCGCCCGGCTTCCAGATGCGGGTGGTCGCGCTGAGCGCGTTGTCCTGCCCGCCGACCTCGTAGCCGGCCTCACGCGCGCCCAGGGCGAGGGGGTGGTCGACGGTGAGGTCGTGGAGGATCGGGCCGAGACGACGCTCGGGCGAGGGAAGCTCGTCGACGGGGATCCCGAGTGCACGGGCGGCATCCGCGGTGGCGTAGATCTGGCCGGCCTCGTTCTTCCAGCCGTTCTTCACGCCCAGGCGCAGCTGAGCGACGAGCTCGGCGATGTGCCCGAGGTGCTCGATCGGCCGCTCGAGCGGGACCAGCGTTCCGTCCGGCATCCACAGACCATCGGTGTGCATCACCGCGGCGGCCGCCGCGAACTCGCTCGCCGCGCCGCGGCGCTCTGCGGGCTTCTGAGCGGCCCGTGCCGGAGCGGCAGGCGCCTCGGCGGCAGGAGCAGCCGCCGGAGCCGAAGCGGGCTCCTCAACGGCCGGTGCAGGCTTCTCCTGCGCCGATGCCGTCTGCTCAGGAGCAGGTGCTGCGGGAGGCGCCGGCGGAACGTCGAAGAGAGCAGGGGCGTTGCCGTCGTCGAGCGGGGTCGGCGGCGTGTGGTCGTCGCCTTCCGGGGTGTCGATGCCGGAGCCGTTGTCGCCGATGAGCACGCTGAGCGGGATGTCCCAGACGCGGGTGAAGCGTCCCTCGACGCGGCGGCCGAGGGTCTGGTTTCCGCCCTTGTCGGCCTTCATCCATCCGTGGGCGATGAAGCTCGAGCCGATGGTGTGGACGGTGTCGGTGATCGGCTCGCCGGTGCCGGCAGCGACACGGGTGATCGTCTCGATCATCACCCGCGGATGCAGGTAGAGACGGGCCTCTCCATCGCCGTTGTCCTTGATCGCACCGATGCGGGTGCCGTTCGGCGACCAGGTGTCCTGCGGCGGGCGGCCGCGCTGCGTCCAACCCAGCTGCTCCGCGTCCTCGGGGATGTCCCCGCTGGTGGTGACGAGGTGTGCTGACCCTGCGGCGAGCGCTTCGCGAAGCAGCTCGATGGCCATGATGCCGGGGTTGCTCGCCCCGCCCTCCTGGCGTACGAGTGCATCCCAGATCCCCTGGTCGGCCCAGCCGTGGAAGTCGGTGGCCTCCTCGGCCGAGATCGCGCCGACCTCGACGAGCATGCGCAGCATGAGCCGGATGCCGTGGTCAGCGTTGACGGCCGCGTCCTTCATGCGGCCCTTGGCGCCGGGGTCGTGCGGCAGCGGTGCGGTGCGGTCTTGCCACAGTTGGGAGAGCTGAGCCTTGGTGTGTGTCACGTTCTCTGCCCCGCTGTAGTAGTGCTCGCGCAGCGCTTCGCGGTGCTTGGCGAGCCACTGGATCAGGGAGGCGCCCAGGAGGGCGCGGTGGTTGCGTCGCGCTCCCTGCTCGAGGACGGAGAACGTGCGATAGGGGTCCTTGATCTCGCCAGGGTTGAGTCCGATGGAGAAGGTGCGCTGCAGCGCGGACCCGTTCAGCCCGATCTGTCCGGTGGCGATGACCGAGGCGTCGATCGACGGTGCCTCCTTGACACCGCCCCGCTGCCCGCCGACCTTGCGGCCTTCGCGGTCGAATACCGCCCGGACGAGGAACTCGAATCGGGCGACGGCCTTGCGCACGTCAGTGTCGACGAAGTCGTCGGCGAGGACGGCCATGTGTCGGGCGTTGGCGAGGATGCGGGTCATGGCGATCGCGGAGTCGCCGGCGTTCGTGGCCGACAGGATCGTCTTCGGGGACTCGCTGGACTCTTCTGTCAGTCCGGGGGCGAGGTAGTGCATCGCCTGGCGGGCGCAGGAGCTCTTACCGGCGCCGGGCGCGCCGTACACGTAGGTGATCAGCGGGACGGGCACGAACGGGCTCTGCCACACCAGCCCGAGCAGGGGAGCGATGACGCGAGCAGGAAGCATCTGGCGGAGGATCTCGGTCGACTGCATCCAGGCCTCGCGCAGCTGTGCGGCATCCGTCGACGGGTCGGGCAGGCTGAGACGCTGCAGGCCTCCGGTGAGGCGGGTCTCAACGGGGATAGAGCCGTTGGCGGTGATCGCTCCGCCGGCGTGGACGAAGTAGGGGCCGACGTCGCTCTCGCGCCACCCCGTTCCGGTGTAGACCTTCGAGCGCTGCGCTGGCGTCGGCCGGGCACCGTAGAGGGCATCCCAGAACAGGTCCTTGCCGCGGCGCGACGTCGACTCGAGCATGCCGAGCCACGGCAGCGAGTTCGACCAGGAGCCGTCGCGGATCTGGTCTTCGTCCCAGACGACGATGGCGTCCTCGATCTGGATGTTGCCGTTCTGATCGCGCACCGGCTTGCCCGTCTCGGGGTCACGTACCCACCGGTGGAAGTGGACCTTGATCTCGGTGGTCGGTGGCGTGGCGCGGGTCTCGTGGCCGGAGTCCTCGAAGCTGGCGGCGAGGACCTCACCCCAGCCGTCGAAGACGCGGAGGTACCGGTAGCGGAAGTCCTCACCGTCGCGCTCGACTTTGATCTGCACGGTCTGACCAAGACGCACACCGAACCGGGTTCCCTCGTTCGCGGAGCCGTCATCCCCGGGGAAGAACTGGTTGCCGTCGAAAGATGGTGGCTCGCTGTCGTCGTCGCTGCCGGATCCGCCCGGCTGCAGCGGGGTGACCGGGGCGGCAAGCGCATCCGGGATCGGCAGATCAGCGATCTCGTGCGCGCCACGAGCGATCACAACCGCATCCTGGATCACGCGGCGGGCATCGTGAACGGCGCTCCGCTCGAGCTGCGTCGATGCCGGCACCATGGCGATGGTGTTCTCGAGGTGATCCCGCATCTTCGCGACACGGCGGACGGACTCCCCCGCCCACAGTTCGACGTTGCGCTGCACCTCGTGGGCATCGGCACCGGATGCCAGCTGTGCGTCGATCTCGTCGCGGCAGACCTGGACGGTGTCGCTGCGGCCCTCGCCGGTGAGCATCTTGCGGAGCTCACCAAGCATGGCGAGCAGCTGCGCCGCGTTCGGGGTGAGCTGCTCGAGCTGGTCGACGGTGTAGCCGGCCTCGAGGTGGTCGGTCAGGTCGGCCTTGTCGTCGTCGACGGCCGGCCGGTACAGGGTGACGGTGGCGCCGACACCGCTGAGCAGCTTGTGCAGCTCTGCGGCCCGGGAGTAGCCGGCGACGTCGCGATCAGCGACCATCGAGACGTCGGCGCCCTGGAAGACCTCGGCGAGCTCGCGGGGGAAGGATCCGGATCCCTGCGCGTTCGTGGTCGCGACGAGCCCGGCGGCCTCGGCGTTCTCGACGTCCTTCTCGCCCTCGAGCAGCCAGACGCGGGTGCCGGCCGAGATCGCCTGCAGCACCTCGGGGTGCCGGTACAGAACCGACACGAAGTCATCAGGCTTCTTCGCGACCATGCGGCCGTTCGGGCCAAGGAACCGCTGCTTGAACCGTTTGCGGGTCTCCCCGTCTACGGTGGCCGTCTCGCGGATGACCTCCTCGACGAGTGTGCCCTCGGCGTCGAAGTACGGGTAGGTCGTGACCTTCTCCCACTTCGCGCCCTTGAACTTGTCGACGTCGGCCGTCGACTTATTGGTCAGGCGCGGCGGGAGCTTCGGCGCCGCGGTGAACCGCACCTTCGGCTTGCGACGGGGCTGGCCCTCGGTGCGCTCCGGCAGCGGGGAGTCGAACAGGTCCTTGACGCCCAGGCCGATCGCCGCGGTGATCTCGCGGACGTCGGCGTGGCAGGTGAAGCAGTTCAGCAGCACCTTCTCGTTGGCGCGGTCGTTCTTCACCGACAGGGAGCGGTGGCTGTCCCCGTGCACGGGGCACAGCGCCATGAACTGGTCGCCACGGCGAGACTCCGGCTTGAAGCCGTTGACGTCGAGAGCGTCCCAGACGCGGTCGAACGCGCTGCGGGCGGACTCAGGGGTCGAGATCAGCGTCATGAGCATCCACCCGCGCGAGGTGCGCGACGGCGGATGCTGGGAATTTCGGAATCAGAAACAGAAAAAAGACGAAGTTGGGCTACCATAGACGTGCGCACCTCCCTTCAGGTACGTGAAACGGCCCTCGCGGGTCGCTAACTCAAAACCTCGAACCGGACGCCTGGACAGCAAGGTTCGAACCACACTCTTCGAAAGTCTCTCGGTTTGCCGACCGGGAGACTTTCCTCGTTCTAGGCGCTGCGTGCCAGAGGCCGGCCTCCTTCGAGTGCGTCGAGACCCGCGATCTGGTCGCGGGCTGCTTCACGAGCCTCGGCCTCACGGCGCTCCTGCGCGCGCTTGAGCTCATCGAGGATGTACTTGGGAACGGGGAGCTTGTGGAGCTCTGCCATGCGCATCGTGTTGTACGACCCGATCGGGATCCCGAGCTTGTGTGCTTCAGCCTCGTAGACCTCGTACTGATCGTCAGGGACGCGCGACAGCAGCTGTTTGCGCTTGCCTCGGTCGCGGTGACCTGGCTTCCTCTCATCGACCATGGGTCATGTATAGCACGTACCTGAGACAGATACAGATAGAAATCTGTTCCGGCGCGTCGCATGTCCATCCAAGTGCCCATGACCTCCATAGGTGCGCCGGAGGGCGCAGATCGGACACGGCGGCTCGCAGATTTTCTTCAGCTCGCGCTGCCGAGAGGGCTCTCCGCGCGCGCATATGCACATGGGGGACCTTTCTCGTATCGGTCGTATCACTCGGATCAGGGGCAATAAAAGGCCAGGTCAAAAGCTATAATTGCTGATACGAGTAGGTCGTGTCACCGAAAGTCCGTATCACCTTGCACCATGCAATAAATGCCGCCTGATCTGGTTTTTGTCGGTTGATACGGATTCCTGGCTGATACGACCCGGTTAGGGCTCGATCGTCTGTACCGACGATGCTTGGCGGCGTCTCGAGCCGCGGTTGACGAAGTGTGAAGGGGTCTTCACACTTGAAGAGTGGACACGTTCGAGACGGACACGCTGCGCGAGATCGGTGACCTTCGCGTCAAGGTGGAGCGCGCCCGTCGAGATCTCGCGACTCTTGAGGAGAACCGGCTTGCGCTGATGATCCGAGCGGTCGACGTGGAGCGCGAGTCCGTGACTGACGTTGCTGCAGCCGGCGGTATCACCCGAGAGCGCTACTACCAACTGCGGCGTGCTGGGAGAGCGAAGAGCGAAGCATCCGGAGGGCACACATGAACAGCGGCGAGACGATCACCACCGCTACTACCGAAGACCTCGCGGTCACCGGCCTGAGAGCCCCACTCGCCACCGCACGGTGGGCGCCGATCGTGGGCGCAGCGGTCTACTCGTGGTGGAAGCCATTCCCCGAACCGATCTATCTCTTCGACGGCACCGGGAAGACCACCCTCTCGTTCGTCACCACCCAGCTCGCGGGCAGGGATGCCTCCGGAGGGAACTGGATCGACCATGTAGGACCCAGCGAGTGGTTCGTCGGACCAGAGCCGCTGCTCTTCGATCATGTCGTTCCCCCGACCGGGACGATCGCTAACCCCTACTGGAAGCGGGACCTTCGCAAGATCCTCGACGTCATCGAGAGATCGGCGCACTCAGCCCCCGCCAACGAGACGGTCCGACTGTCGATCCTCAACGGCGCCGACAAGATCCCCAAGGACGTTGCGCATCGCGTGTACGCACACCGCCTATCACGCTTCCGGGACACGAGCGCAGGGCTAGATATCGAGATGAGCAGAGCCGTCTCAGCACGGCTCGAGCTCGGCAGGCGCATCGGCGAATGGATCGCATCGGAGCGCACCACCGCGTTCTTCAGGGAGCGTGAAGACACGAGACTGCTGCCGATGGACCGATGCACGTTCGGACTCGAGATCCTCGACAGGTTCCTGAGCGCAGAGGGTGCCAGGTCTGTTCTGGAAGTGCCGCGCCCTCCCGAGCGGAAGCACAAGCCGCCGCGGCGGCGAATGCCCGCGGGCGACCGCCGCTTCGGCATCACCGAAGGTCTGGCGGAGCTCGTGCGAGAGTCGTTGCGGACCGCGATCGAGGAAGGACGCGCGAGCCTCTCAGCAGCGAATGGTGACGTGGTCGAACTCGGTCGATTGAAGAGCGGCCGCCTCTACGCAATCCCCACCGCCGCGCGCGCGATCTTGGAGAGGGACCGCATCACCGCGGCAACTCCAATCGAGATCAGCAGAGCCCTGGAAGCCGCGGGATGGCTCTCTCGCGAGGCAGATGGATCAATGACTGTCCCCCGCCGCATCGACGGGAAGCTGACGAGGGTGTGGAACCTGCCACCGTCGTTCCTCGAGTAGTGCGGCCGGGGCAGCGCGAACGCCCGACGCCGTCACACGGCGGCGATCAGCGAGGGGTCAGACGGGTTCACGGTTCGCACGTTGTTGACCTTCCGATCCACGACGTGGGTGCGCATCGTCGTGGCGATCGTCGACGAGGATGCCTCGAGCTCGTCGCGCAGCTGCAGCCGGTTCTGCTTTGACGCCGCGTTGTCACCGTCGACGGTCAGCGGCTGCGGGTCGAGCCATGCGTCCCACAGGTCGCGGGTGAGGAACGCTGGCATCCGGGCGTGGATTTCGCCTGACGCATCGCGGGCCTCGCGGGTGACGACGACGAAGACGCGGCGACGCTCGCCGGTGACCTCGGTCGTCCAGGTCAGGCCCGCGGCCGCGAGCAGCTCGTCGCTGTGGATCCAGTGCGGCGTCTTCGAGCCCTTCTCCCCCGTCCACTCGTAGTAGCCGAGCATCGGGACGATGCAGCGGGAGCGGCTGAACGCGCCGACCCAGAACCGCTCGGGCAGCTTCACCGAACTAAGCAGACGGCGCGCCGAAAACGATCGTTTTCGGCGCAGCAGCCGTAGACACTGATCCCGGCCGCCGTAACCGTGGGCCATAAGCGTGTTTCGGCAGACGTTATCGGAGCGAGCCAGATCAGGGGTCACCTAACCGTGCAGCAGTCCCGCTTGCCCCTCGTGGAGGGTTCAGCACGGCGGAGG
>Ga0209916_1001964_pt1 | contig 12899 bp, 11 predicted proteins | sample ThiBio_1000_plan_FD_183956 | JGI IMG/M metagenome (GOLD analysis project Ga0209916, IMG submission 183956) | Wastewater bioreactor microbial communities from Cape Town, South Africa - Thiocy_solids_2 (SPAdes) | ecosystem: Engineered > Bioreactor > Thiocyanate-remediating > Anaerobic-Aerobic ... | reverse complement strand
CCTGCGGGTGCGCATCGCCTCACGCTTCCTGGCGCTTGCCGCCGCAGTCTCGCTGAACCACGAACTCGGTCGCGACAGCCGAGCGCTGGTCGACTACGTGGCCTGAGCCGTGGAACTACTCATCTAGGCGTCGCAGTGCGACCGCAGCATCAGCACCGGGACCTTGGCCTTGTGCAGGACCTTCTCGGAGACCGAGCCCAGCAAGGCGCGGTGGACGCGGCTGTGGCCGTGGGACCCCATCACGAGCAGGTCGTACTGGTCCTCGGCGACGACCCGGAGGATCGTCATCGCGATGTCGCCGTGCTCGAGGCGGGTGGTGACGCCGATGTCGTTGGGGATCTCGCGCAGGGCTTCGCGGATGATCTCGTCGTGGGACTCGTCGGTCTCCGGCGGCGGCGCGACGCCCGGGCCGACCGGGGTCGGCTGGTGGGGGACGACGGAGAGCAGGGTCAGCTTGGCGTTCTGGTCGCGGGCCAGGGTGACCGCGTGGCGCAGCGCCGTCTGCGAGTCAGCCGACCCGTCGAGCGCGACCAGAATGTGGTGGTAGATGCTCACACGCCCTCGCCTCGAACTTTGTCATTGCCTGATGACAACTCTCCCCCAACGGTACACGGCTCGTCCCCTGGACTCCCTCCGCCCGCACTGTAATGCTCCGGCGCCGCTCTGGAATGCGTCGTTTACAGGCGATTACTCAACACGCTTGCGGAAATCAAAACCGGTGTTATGCTGCGCGGCGAGTCGAGCAATCAGGGAACTCGATGCGGCTCTGTTCGGGGAAACTGAGGGTGCGGTTCGCATAGCCAGCACCAGTGCCTTAATCGGTTAAAGGACCGGACTTGTAAGCCGGTGATCCGGGTTCGAGCCCCGGCTGGTGCATTCCACAAATCGGAATCGTCCGGGGGACGGGGCTATGGCAGAGGATCTTTTCGACAGCATCGACGGGGTGGCGGCCGGGGAGTCCGTCGCCGCGCCCTGGGCGGCGCGCTCGCCGTACGGCCCGGAGGACGGGCGCGACCTGATGCTGGTGGCGCGGGTCCGCGACTGGTCCGAGGACGCCGCCTCGCGCGCGGCGCTCGAGCGGATCGCCGCGGACCCGGCGATCGACTCGATCGCCGAGCACGCGGGCGGCGTCGACGTCCGCCTCGCCGACGACTGGATCGAGGCGCGCGGCGAGGCGCTGGCGCCCGGCGCCGATCCCGACGCCAACCGCGACCTCGCCGCCGGCGAGCGTTACGCCGTCTACTTCTGGGGCGCCAACACGACCAAGGCGCTCCACGTCGGCCACCTCCGCAACCTGGCGCTCGGCAACGCGCTCGCCGCCGGGCTGCGGGCCGGCGGCGCCCGGGTGGAGAACCGCAGCCTGATCTGCGACGTCGGCCGCAGCATGGGCGAGGCGATGGCGGGGGTCGTCGCCTCCGGCCGCGCCGACGACGACCTCGACGCCGAGAGCGGCAGCGGCGAGAAGTCCGACCACTTCGTCGGCCTCTGCTACTCCGACTACGTGAAGGCCGGGCGCAACGACCTCGGCGACGACGGCGCCGAAGACTCGGTCGCCCGCGAGTCGGCGCTCTACGACGACAAGGCCGACGAGCTGATGATGCGTGTCCTGGCCGGGGACCAGCGGGCGCTCGAACTGTGGTCGAAGACGCGCGCCTGGGTGATCTCCGGCCAGCGCAAGACGCTCTCGCGCCTCGGCGTCCCCTTCGACAAGGTGATCTTCGAGTCCGACTTCCTCCCCGAGGTCGCCGAGCTCGCCAACCTCGGCCTGCGAGAAGGGACGCTGCGCCGCCGCGAGGACGGCATGGTCATCTACCCGACCGCCCGCGAGGAGCTGGAAGAGATGCCGCTGGTGCGCCGCGACGGGCTGCCGACCCAGCACATGCGGGCGCTCGCCTACTGGGCGGCGGCGCCGGAGCTCGACGACTGCACCTCGCTGCAGGTCTGCGGCACCGAGTGGGTCGCCCACGTCACCTGCCGGCGGCAGCTGCTCGACGCCCTGGCGAGCGCCCGGCCCAACGGCCACCCGAACCCGGTCGCCAACGGCAACGGCCGCGGCGGTCCCCCTACCCACGACGTCTTCCACGGGATGGTCGCGCGGGCGAACGAGGCGGTCAGCTCCTCGAAGGAGGGCGCGCTGCTGATCGACGACCTGGTCGAGTGGGCGGAGGACCGGCTCCTCGCCGACCCGGAGCTGGCGGCGGTCCGCGCGGCGCACCCCCAGCCCGATCGGATCGCGGCGCGGCTCGTGCTCGCCTGGTTCCTGCTGCAGCCGACCCCGAAGCGGGTCGAGTTCGAGCCCGAGCTCCTCTTCCAGCCGAAGCGGAGCCTGGGTTGGGACATCGTCCGCGCCCAGGCGCGCAGCCGCGTCCCCGCTCTGGTCGGGGGTGACGGGGGCATGCTCGGCGAGGGCGCCGCCGACCCCGACTATCGCTTCGCCGTCGTCCAGTCAGAGCTCTTCCGCCGTCATCTCCGTAGCCTCGTCGCCGACCTCGACCCGCTGCCGCTGGCCCGGTACCTCTCGCACTTCTCGCGCTGGTACGCGGCCGAGGAGCGCTCGCCGCGGGTCGACGCGGTCGCCCAGGCGGTGCTCGACGAGGGCGTCCGCGGCCTCGGACTGGAGGCGGCGTGATGCGCACCCTGCTCGTCGACAACCACGACTCCTACACCTACAACGTCTTCCACCTGCTGGCGGCGGCCTCGGGGGAGGAGCCGGTGGTGGTCAACAACGACGCGGTCAGCTGGCGCGTGCTCTCGCGGTCGAAGTTCGACGCCTTCGTTCTCTCCCCGGGCCCGGGGCGGCCGGAACGCTGGCACGACTTCGGCGTCTGCCGGGACATCCTCCGCTACAGCGAGGTGCCGGTGCTGGGGATCTGCCTCGGCCACCAGGGGATCGGCAACCTGCTCGACGGCGACGTCGCGGGCGCGCCGCAGCCGATGCACGGGCGGCTCAGCCACGTGCGCCACCGCGGCAGCGGGATCTTCGCCGGCGTCCCGCAGGACTTCTCCGTCGTCCGTTATCACTCGCTGGCGATCACCGGCCCGGTCGGCCCCGAAGGCCACGTCGTCGCCTGGGCCGACGACGGCGTCGTGATGGGCGTCGAGCACGACTCGCGGCCGATGTGGGGTGTCCAGTTCCACCCCGAGTCGATCGCCACCGAGTTCGGCGACCGCATCGCCCGCAACTTCTTCGAGCTCGCCGACCGCTCCGCGAGCGCCACGAACTTCATCCCAAAGTCCCAGTCCCGGCCCGCTCCCGCGCGTCGTTCCCAGGGCTCCGGTGGTCGACGGGCCGAAAACTCAACCCAGTCTGGAGTTTTCGGCCCACCAACCGGGGTGGCGCGCGGGAGTGAGGTCCGGAAGGGCCGCGGGGAGGAGTCCGGGTGGACGGTGCTGTCGCGGACGCTGGAGGGGGCGGCACCGACCGAGCACCTCTACGAACGCCTCTTCGCCGACGCCGCAGCCTCCTTCTGGCTCGACTCCGCCGACGCGCCGACCTGGCTCGCCCAGTGCTCATATATGGGGACGAGCGCGGGTCCCGGCGAGCGCCACCTCTCCTACGACGTCGACGCCGCGACGACCACGATCCGCACGCCCGCCGGTGAGGAGCAACGGCACGGCTCGATCTTCGACCTGCTCGACGGCGAGCTGAAGGGCCTCCGCGCCGAGGCGCCGATCGGCGTCGACCGCGGGCTGATGGGTGGCTACGTCGGCTATCTCGGCTACGAGCTGAAGGCCGACTGCGGCGCGACCAACGTCCACAGCTCCGACCTGCCCGACGCGGCGCTGATGCTCGCCAACCGCGTCGTCGCCGTCGACCACGCCCGCGCCCGCACCCACGTCTTCGCCCTCGTAAGGGCCGATGTTGATGGGCCGAAAACTAAACATATAGGCGAGTTTTCGGCCCATCAACATGGGGAGGTAGCTGCGGAACGGGCTGCGGCTACCGCCTGGCTCGAATCGACCACCCGCCTCGCCGCCGCGGCGATCTGCGATCCGCCGAGGCCCCGGCCCCTGGACCCGCCCGCCGACCCCGGCGGCCACGTCACGTTCCGCTGTGGTCGCGGGCGGGCCCAGTACCTCGCCGACATCGAACGCTCGCAGGCCGAACTGGCGGCGGGGGAGTCCTACGAGGTCTGCCTGACCGACCAGATCTCGACCGACGCGAGCCCCGACCCGTTCGCGCTCTACCGTCGCCTGCGGCGCTCGAATCCGGCGCCGTTCGCCGCCTTCCTGCGCTTCGGCGACACCGCGATCGTCAGCTCCTCGCCGGAGCGCTTCCTCTCGGTCGGCCGCGACGGCGCGGTGCAGGCGCGCCCGATCAAGGGGACGATCTCGCGCGCCGCGGATCCGGCCGAGGACGCCGCCCGCAAGGCCGAGCTCGCCGCCGACGAGAAGACTCGCGCCGAGCACCTGATGATCGTCGACCTGCTGCGCAACGACCTCGGCCGGGTCAGTGAGATCGACTCGGTCCGCGTCCCCGACCTGATGGTGGTCGAGCCCTACGCGACCGTCCACCAGGTCGTCTCGACCGTGACCGGGCAGCTGGAAGCGCGCCGCTCGCCGGTCGAGTGCGTGCGCAACTGCTTCCCCGGCGGCTCGATGACCGGCGCCCCGAAGGAGCGCACGATGGAGATCATCGACGAGCTCGAGGACGAGGCGCGCGGCGTCTACTCCGGCGCGATCGGCTATTTCGGCGTCGACGGCGCGGTCGACCTCTCGATCGTGATCCGCACGATCGTCATCCGCCCGGGCCGCACCACGATCGGCGCCGGCGGCGCGATCGTCATGCAGTCGGACCCCGAGGAGGAGTTCGACGAGATCCTGCTGAAGGCGCGCGCCCCGATGGCGGCGATCGCCCGCACCGTGACCGGGCGCTCCGACGAGGGGGCCTGGGACGTCGAGCTGGAGCCGAGCGCGAGGAGTGCGGGGCCGGCATGAACCACGCGGCGACGGAGAGCCCGGTCATGGCGCCGGGGGAGATCGGCTGGGAGGTCCGGCCCGCTCGTACCGATGACGTACCGGCGGTGGCCGCCGCGGTGGCGGCGCTGCTGCAGGAGCTCGGCGGCACGCCGCCGGCCCGCGAGGCGATCGAGGCCGAGGCCAGCGCCCACATTGAGGACCCGTCCCTAGGCATCGTCCTCGTCGCCGCCACCTCCGGGTCGAGTTCGCAGAAATCCGCGCTATCCGCGGATTTCTGCGAACTCGCCGGGGAGGGGGGCGGGAGGCTCATCGGGGTGCTGACCGCGAGCTGGGCGCGGGCGATCCAGGTCGCGGGACGGTTGCTGACGATCGAGGTGCTCTGGACCGAGCGCGGGTGGCGCGACCGGGGCATCGGCGCGGCGTTGGTCGAGGCGCTTGCCGCCGCGGCCGCCGCCGAGGGCGCGGGGCGGGTCGAGGTCGGCCTCCCGCGCGAGAGCTTCCCCGCCCTGCGCGCCACCGAGCGCTTCTACCTCGCCAACGGCTTCGAACGCCTCGGCCCGCGGATGCGGAGGGCGGTGTGAGGCGCGCGCCGAGGATGGTGACGGCGGGAGCCGCGGGTTTCGGGTGCGCTCGGCCGTGGGATCGCGAGGCGGCGCCGTGAGCGAGCTGGTGATGGTCGAGCAGCGGACCAACGGGCTCGACACGAGCTCGGTCTGGATCCGCGAAGGCGACGCACGGCTCGAGGGGCGCGACTCCGACGCGCGCCTCGCCGCGCTGGCGCTCGGGCTGCGGCGTCACTTCGGCGTCCGCGCGGTCGACGCGGCGGCCGGGGACGAGGAGGTCGAGCGGGCACTTGCCGCCCTGCACGGTCCCGGCCACCTCGCCGCGCTCGACGCCGCGGGGGAGGAGCCGACGGTGCTGCCGGACCTGGCGCCGCCCGGCCTCGAGCCCGACATCCCGGTCAACGCGGCGCTCGTCGCCGCCGCCCGCGAGGCGGTCCGCACCGCGCTCTCGGCCGCCAACCGCCTGGTCGCCGGCGACCGTTACGCCTACGCCGTCTGCCGCCCGCCCGGCCACCACGCCGGTCCCGACTTCATCGGCGGCTACTGCTACCTGAACAACGCGGCGGCTGCCGTCCAGGCCCTGCGCGAAGGCGGCTTCGCCCCGGTCGGCGTCCTCGACCTCGACCTCCACTACCCGAACGGCACCTCGGAGCTGGTCGAGCGAATGGGCGGCGAGGCGACCCTCCACTCGCTGCACGCGGCGCCGGTCACCAACGTCGCCGCCGGCACCGCGCTGCCGCGCGCGCCGCGCGAACGCGCCCACGCCTTCGCCGCCGCCCCGGACCCGGTCGCCTACCTGGCCGAGGTCGAGGCCTCGCTGACCGAGCTCGCGGCCGGCTCCGCCGCGCTGGTCGTCTCGCTCGGCTACGACACCGTCGACGGCGACCCGCACGGCAGCTGGCACTTCGGCCCCGAGGTCTTCGCCGGGATCGGCCGCCTGCTGGCCGCCACCGGGCTGCCGGTCTGCGTCGTCCAGGAGGGCGGCTACTCGCTCGACGCGCTGGCGCCGTGCAGCCACGCCTTCGCCGCCGGGCTCCTCGGGGAGGACCCGGTATGAACGCCGCCGGGGAGCGCCGGCTGACCCCCGCCGAGCAGGCGGTCGCCGCCGGCCTGGCGCCCTTCCGCGCGCGCCTCGACGAGATCGACTCCCAGCTCGTCGACCTGCTCGGCGAGCGGTTCCAGATCTGCCGCGAAGTCGCCGTCCACAAGTCCCAGAACGCGATCGAGATGATGCAGCCGGGCCGGGTCGAGATCGTCCGCGCCCGTTACCTCCAGCACGGCGCCGAGGTCGACCTCCCCGGCGATTTCACCGCGAGCTTCTTCGACCTGATGATCGACGCCACCTGCCGCGCCGAGGACGAGCTGATGGAGCGCCTGGCGGCGGGCGGGGAGGGAGCGTCTGCATTTACCCCCGCTGAGGAGGGGCAGATGCAGACGCAGTCGCCGGGGGGCGCCGCGTGAGCCTGCCGCCCGGGCCGCGGCTGCCGCGGGCCCTGCAGGCGCTCGGCTGGACGCGGCGCTCGCTGCCTTGGCTGGAGCGCTGCCGGGCGTGCTACGGCGACGCCTTCACGCTGCGCATCCGCCACTGGGGGGACTGGGTGGTGCTTGCCGACGAGGCCGACGTCAAGACCGTCTTCACCGCCGGCGACAAGGTCGGCGTCGCGCTCGCCAACCCGCTGCTCGGCCCGGTCCTGGGACCACGGTCGGTGATGCTCTCCGAAGAACCCGAGCACATGCGCCGGCGCCGCGTCGTCCTGCCCGGCTTCCACGGCGAGGCGATCGCCAACGACGCCGAGACGATCGGCGAGGTCACCCGCCGGGAGATCGCCGCCTGGCCGGAAGGGGAGCCGTTCGCGCTCTGGCCGCGGATGCAGCGGATCACGCTCGAGGTGGTGATGCGCGCGGTCTTCGGCCCCGGCGCCGACGATCCCCGCCTCGACGACCTGCGCCACCGCCTCACCGTGCTGACCGAGTACCTCAACCGCCCGAGCAGCCTCGCGGCGCTGACGATCCTCGGTCCCGAGTGGGTGCGCCGCAGCCACGGCTACCGCGCCGCGATGCGGCCGGTCGAGGACGCGGCCCTCGCCGAGGTGCGCCGCCGCCGCTCCGAGCCCGTCCCCGCGCGCCCCGACATCGTCTCCATGTTGATCGCCGCCCGCCGCGAGGACGGCTCGCCGCTCGGCGAGGGGGAGCTGCGCGACGAACTCCTCACCCTGCTCACCGACGGGCCGACCTCGACCTCCCTCGCCTGGACCTTCGAGCGCCTGCTGCGCAACCCGGAGACGCTCGCCCGCGCCCGCCGGGCCAGCACCGCGGACGGCTCCGGCGACGACGCCTACCTCGACGCGGTCGTCAAGGAGACGCTGCGGATGCGCCCGCCGGTGCCGGTCGTCGTCCGCACCCTGCGCGAGCCGATGTGGATCGCCGGCCGTGATCTCCCGACCGGCACCGTCGTCGCCCCCTGCATCCACCTCCTGCACCGCGACCCGCGCCACTACCCCGAGCCGCTGCGCTTCCGCCCCGAGCGCTTCCTCGAGCGGCCCGCCGGGACCTACACCTGGATCCCCTTCGGCGGCGGCGTGCGCCGCTGCCTCGCCGCCAGTTACGCGCAGCTCGAGATGAAGCGGGTGCTGCGCGAGGTGCTGGCGGCGGTCGACCTGCGGCCGGTGGACGGCCGCGACGAGCGTGTCCGCAAAGCAGCGATCTCCTTCAGTCCGGGAGAGAAGGGGTTGGTGATGGTGGGATGAGCGGTAGCGGCAGGGGTGAGCACGAGGAGGTCAGCGACCTCCTGATCGTCGGGGCGGGGGCGAAGGCGGCGGCGATCGCCGCCAAGGTCGACGCGATGAACGGGCTCGGGCTGGCCGAGCTGACCGTCACGATCGTCGAGAAAACCCAGCCCGCCGCGTCGTGGCTGGGGCTGAACGGGATGACCTCGGGCGAGGAGCCGCTCGCGGTGCCGCCGATCAAGGACGTCGGCTTCCCCTACCGCAGCTCCCGCCAGTTCCCCCGCGTCGGCGACGAGCTCGACGCCGCGCTCCTGCCGCTGAGCTGGCAGCGCCACGCGATCGAACGCGGCGAGTACGCGCCGTGGGTCAACTCCGGCGCGCCGCCGATCCTCCACCGCGATTACGGGACCTACCTCGGCTGGGTGCTGGAGCGGGCGATCGAGGGCGTGACGATGCTGAGCGGCCGCGTGGTCGCGGTCGCGCTCGACCCCGCGCGCGAGCACTGGGTGATCGACGTCGAGAGCGACGGGGGCGAGCCGCGCCGGCTCCGCGGGCGGGCGCTGCTCCTCACCGGCCCCGGGGTCCACCGCGCCTTCCCGCACGACCCGGCGGCCGAGCCGCGCGTCCTGCACTGCGACTCGCGCCGCGGCGAGTTCGCGCGCCTGCCCGCCGACCGCGAGGTCGACGTGGCGATCGTCGGCGGCGGCGAGAGCGCCCTCTCGGCGCTGGTCTTCCTGCGCGCGATGCGCCCGCAGGCGAAGATCACCGTCTACACGCCGATGCTGCCGCTCTCCCGCGGCGAGAGCTTCCTCGAGAACCGCGTCTTCGCCGACCCCGACGACGTCGGCTGGGAGCACCTCGACGCCGAGACGCGCCGGGACTTCGTCAAGCACTGCGACCGCGGCGTCTTCGACGCGGGGGTGATCGCGCGGCTGGCGGGGGAGCAGCGCTGCGGCTTCGAGCTCGGCCGCGCCGTCCACGTCAACGCGGCGCGGGGCGGGGAGGAGGTCGAGCTCGAACTGGAGACCGCGGCGGGCCCGACGATCGCCCACCACGAGTACGTCGTCAACTGCACCGGCTTCGACCTGCTGGCCCAACTGCGCGGCCTCTTCGCCGAGCCCGTGCGCGCCGACCTCGAGGCGCGGATCGGGCCGATCTGGGACCGGCCGCGGGGGACCGAGCTGCGCTTCGGCCGCTCGCTCGCGCTCGAGGGCATGGAGCCGCGCCTCCACATCCCCGGCCTCGCGGGCCTCAGCCAGGGCCCCGGCTTCGCCAACCTCGGCAGCCTCGGGCTGCTCGCCAACCGCGTCCTCGCGCCGCTCGTCCCGGCCCTGACCAGGGCGAAGCGGGGCGCCGCGGTGGCGGCCCTGACGCTCCTCGTCATCGCCCTGCTGGCGGGCTGCGGCGGGGGAGGCTCGACGACGAGCGCCTCGGCACCGTCCGGCTCGGAAGGAGGAAGCGCCTCGGGCTCCGCCGGGAGCGAAGCCGCCTACCCCGGGATGGACCTCGCCAACTCGCGCTTCGCCGCCGGGCCGATCGACCGCGCCTCGACGGAAAAGCTGAAGCTCGCCTGGAAGCTGCCGAGCGAAACGCAGAGCACCTACGGCGCCTACTCGGCCTCGCCGGTCGTCTCCGGCGGCGTCGTCTACATGCAGGACCTCGATTCGAACGTACAGGCGGTCGACCTCGAATCCGGCGAACTCCTCTGGGAAACGAAGATGGAATCGCCCGACCAGGGGCCGAACGGCGTCGCCGTCGACGAAGGGATGGTCTTCGGCGCGACCGCGACGGAAGCGTTCGCGCTCGACGCCGAAACCGGCGAAGAACTGTGGTCGACCGAACTGACCACGGTGCCGAAGGAAGCGATCGACATGCCGCCGGGCGTCCACGACGGCCTCGTTTACGTCTCGACCGTGCCGACCGACGTCACCAGCGCCTACAACGGCGGCATCGCCGGCGTCCTCTGGGCGCTCGACGCGAAGACCGGCGCGAAAAAGTGGAGCTTCGACACGGCGCCGAAGGGCCTCTGGTCCAAGCAGCACAAGACGATCAACGCGGGCGGCGGCCTCTGGTACGCGCCGTCCTTCGACGAAGAAGGCGGCATGTACATCGGGACCGGCAACCCGGTGCCGTTCCCCGGCGCCGAAGGCCTGCCCTGGGGCAAGAGCCGCCCCGGTCCCAACCTCTACACGAACTCGCTGGTGAAGCTGAACGCGAAGACCGGCAAGCTCGAGTGGGCGCACCAGGTCACGCCCCACGACGTCTACGACTGGGACTTCCAGGACCCGCCGATCCTCGTCCACGCGGGCGGCAAGGAGCTGGCGATCGGCGCCGGCAAGTCCGGCCAGGTGGTCGCGGTCGACGCGCGGAGCGGCAAGGTGGTCTGGCAGACCCCGGTCGGCAAGCACAACGGCCACGACGATGACGGCCTGCTGGCGATGCGCGGCGAATTCTCGAAGCTGCCGAAGCAGGCGACGGTCTACCCGGGCCTCCTCGGCGGCGTGATCGCGCCGATGGCCGCCTCGAAGACGACCCTCTTCGTGCCGGTGGTGAACCACCCGCTGACCGTCGAAAACGGCGAAACGATCGGCGAAGGCGAAGAAATGAGCGGCGAAATGGTCGCACTCGACCTCGCCACCGGCAAGCAGAAGTGGAGCCAGGCCTACGAAGGGCCGGCGTTCGGGGCGCCGGTCGCGGTCAACGACATGGTCTTCTTCGCGACCTTCGAAGGCACTCTGCACGGGCTCGACGCGAGCAACGGCGGCGAAGTGTGGTCGGCGTCCTTGCCCGCCGGATCGAACTCGGGCGTGACCGCCTCCGGCGACAGCCTGATCCTCGGCGCCGGCATCGCGGTCGCCGAAGGCCAGGTGCCCGCGCTGGTCGCCTACCGGCTCGGCGGCTGAGCTAGCGGCTCGGCGGCTGTGCGACGCGGAGGCCGCGCAGCCGTCGCAGGACGCGTTCGAGCCACCCGCCGAGGAGGTCGGCGAGGCGATCGATGCGCTCGCGCGCCGGGCGGGCGAAGAGGAGGAGGGCGGCGGCGCAGCCGAGCGCCGCGCCCGCGAGCACGTCGCTCGGGTAGTGGACGCCGATCGCGACCCGGCCGACCGAGAGCACCGCGGCGGCGATCAGGGCCACCGTCCCCCAGCGGCGGTTGCGCAGCCAGATCGCCATCGCCACCGCGAACGCCCCGGTGGCGTGGTCGCTCGGGAATCCCGGGTCGGCGGCGTGGCCGCTGAAGAGGTGGACGCCGTGCGGGTCGGCGACGAAGGGCCGGGCGCGGTCGACCACGTCCGAGATCACCTTCCCCACCGCGAGCGCCAGCCCGGCGCTCAGCCCTGCGGCCACCGCGGCCCGCCGCCAGGGGCGCAGGCGCTCGCCGTTGGCGAAGAGGAAGACGAGGACGAGGGTCGCGACGAAGAGCGCCTCGGAGATGTTGACGTAGAAGAGCAACGGGTCCTCCACCGCGTCGTGGTGGTAGAGGAAGTTGTTCAGGGTGTGAAGGATGCTCCAATCCATGGGCACGCGAACGTAACGGCATTGTTAAAAGGCCAGATGAGAGCCAGATGAACCCGCCCGCGACGCGGTGGTACGCTCGCCCGCATGTCACCGGTCGGTGACAAGACCACCGCCGCCCGCCGCCCGCACGATGCCGAGGCCTCGCGCCGCGCCCTGCTCGAGGCCGCCCGCGAGGTCTTCGAGGCGGTCGGCTACGACCGCGCGACGACGCGGGAGATCGGCGAGCGCGCCGGGGTCGATCCGGCGCTGATCGCGCGCTACTTCGACTCCAAGGAAGGGCTCTTCATCGCCGCGATCGCGGCCGGCTCGGCGGAGGAGGAAGGGATCGACTTCGCGCCGCGCGCGCTGGTCGCCTTCCTGCTCGAGCGCTGGGACGAGCGCGGCCACAGCCCGATCAGCCGCGCTCTCGCCAGCCCGACCCTGACGCCCGGCGCGCGCGAGCAGATCAGCGCCGTGGTCGGCGACCGCGTCCTCCTCGGCCTGGCCGCCGAGCTGCGCGCCCGTGGCGCCGCCGAGGCCGAGCTGCGGGCCGAGCTGCTCGTCGCCCTTGCCGTCGGCGTCGCCGTCACCCGCGCCAACGGCACCCTGGAGACACTTGCCGCGACGCCGCGCGAGGACGTCCTGGCGACGCTCGCCCCGCTCCTCGACGCGCTGGAGTCCTGAGGGCGTGGCGGCGAAGCGCAGCTCCGGCATCCTCCTCTACCGCAGCCGCGAGGACGGCGCGACCGAGTTCCTGCTGATCCACCCGGGCGGCCCCTACTGGACCAAGCGCGACGACGGCGCCTGGTCGATCCCCAAGGGCGGGATCGAGGCCGAGGAGGACTCGCGCGAGGCGGCGCTGCGGGAGCTCGACGAGGAGCTCGGCTCCGGCGCCCCGGACCTCGAGCCGGCCGAGCTGATCGACCTCGGCTCGATCCGCCAGCGGGCCGGCAAAGTCGTCGACGCCTGGGCGGCCGAGGGCGATTTCGACCCGGACGAGCTCGACAGCAACACATTCGAGATGGAGTGGCCGCCGAAGAGCGGTCGCGAGGTCGAGTTCCCCGAGGTCGACCGCGCCGACTGGTTCGAGCTTGACGCCGCCCGCCGCAAGCTGCTTCCGGCGCAGGGCGAGTTCCTCGATCGGTTGCTGGAGCATTTGGGGCGCACGGTGGCGAGGTAGGGCACGGCGGGGGGG
>Ga0209916_1001960_pt1 | contig 12931 bp, 11 predicted proteins | sample ThiBio_1000_plan_FD_183956 | JGI IMG/M metagenome (GOLD analysis project Ga0209916, IMG submission 183956) | Wastewater bioreactor microbial communities from Cape Town, South Africa - Thiocy_solids_2 (SPAdes) | ecosystem: Engineered > Bioreactor > Thiocyanate-remediating > Anaerobic-Aerobic ... | reverse complement strand
CACGCACTACGAGGACCCGGAGCGCGTCGCCGCCGCCTCGATCGGGCTCGGCGAGGCGATGTCGGGCCTCGAGATCGCGCCGCTCGCGGCCGAGGGCGCGCTGCTCCAGCACCGCGGGAGCTGAGCTGAAGGTCGGGATCCTAGCCCTGCAGGGCGACTTCGAGGCGCACGCGAAGACGCTGCGCCGGCTTGGCGCGGAAGCGGTCGAGGTGCGCACGCCGGAGCGGCTGGAGGGGCTCGACGGGCTCGTCATCCCGGGCGGCGAGTCGACCACGATGACCCGCCTGATCGCCTCGGCGGAGCTCGAGCCCGCGCTGCGCGCCCACCATGAGGCGGGGCGGCCGATCCTCGGCACCTGCGCCGGGATGATCGTCTGCGACGCCGAGCACCTGGGCTTCATCGACGCGACGGCGCGGCGCAACGCCTTCGGCCGCCAACTGCAGAGCTTCGAGGCCGACCTCGAAGTGATCGGGGCGGGGGAGGAGCCGCTGCGCGCGGTCTTCATCCGGGCGCCGTGGGTGGAGCGGACCGGGGAGGATGTCGAGCTGCTCGCGACGTGGGAGGGTCATCCGGTGGCGATCCGCGACGGCAGCGTCCTGGCGTCGTCGTTCCACCCGGAGTTGACCGACGACCCGCGCTTCCACGCGATATTCATGGCGATGATCACGAAAGCTCAAGAGAGGGAGACGGCAAGAGGATGAGCGGCGACCCGAAGGTCCAGAACCTGGCGAAGATCCTGGTCGGCTACTCGACCCAGGTGAAGGAGGGCGAGGTCGTCTCGATCGACGGCGAGAACGCCGCCGCGCCGCTGCTTCTCGCCGTCTACGAGGAGGTGCTGAAGGCGGGCGGCAACCCGGTCCTGAACGTCGCCCTCGACGGGCAGATCGCCGCCTACTTCAAGCACGCCTCCGACAAGCAACTGGAATGGATCTCGCCGTTCGCCGAGTGGATGGTCGACCATGCCGACGTGCGGATCGCGATCGGCGCCACCACCAACACCCGCGAGCTCTCCGGGGTGCCGCCGGAGCGCCAGTCGCTGCGCCAGTCGGTCACCGGCGACCTGATGACGCGGGCGATGAAGCGCAGCGCCGAGGGTGACTTCCGCTGGGTCTACACGATCTTCCCGACCTCGGCCTACGCCTCCGAGGCGGAGATGAGCCTCGCCGACTACGAAGACTTCTACTACGGCGCCTGCCTGGCCGACGACGGCAACCCGCTCACCGCCTGGAAGCGCGCCTCCGAGGAGACCGAACGCCTCGCCGAGTGGATCGAGGGCCACGAGGAGGTCCGGATCACCGCCCCCGGCACCGACATCAAGCTCGGCATCGCGGGGCGCAAGTTCATCCCCTGCGTCGGCGACCACAACATGCCCGACGGCGAGTTCTTCACCGGGCCGATCGAGGATGCCACCGAAGGCGAGGTCTCCTTCCACCTGCCCGCCGTGATCGGCGGCCGCGAGGTCTCCGGCGTGCGCCTCAAGTTCGAGGCGGGCAAGATCGTCGACGCGAGCGCCGAGCGCGGCGAGGAGTTCCTGATCGCCCAGCTCGACACCGACGAGGGCGCCCGCACCCTCGGCGAGCTCGGCATCGGCACCAACTACGGCATCGACCGCGGCACCCGCGAGGTCCTCCTTGACGAGAAGATCGGCGGCACCATCCACATGGCCTTCGGCCAGGCCTACCCCGAGTCCGGCGGCACCAACGAATCCGCCGTCCACACCGACCTCGTCTGCGATCTCCGCCTCGGCGGCAAGATGGAAGTGGACGGCGTCGTGATGCAGGAAGACGGCAAGTTCATCGTCTGACCGCGCGCGTCAGAGGTGGTGCTGGAGCAGGATCCCGGCGAATCCGAGAATCATCGCCACGCTCATCCCGCCAAAGCCGATCGCCATGGTCAGCCACATCGCATGCAGCGACCGGTTCACCGCGCCGATCTCTCCACGGACGGCGCGAAATTCCACCCTCGTCTCCGCGAACCCGTCGTCCACCTTCTTCTCGAGCTTCTCCATGTTCGTCTCCAGGCGGTCGATCCGCTGCTCGTTGTTCAAGGGCTCCATGGGCCGATAGAAGCACCCCCAAACCCCCATTACAAGCGGCGTTACAGAGAATTTGCAAAGCCGAGCCGTGCCGGCGCCAAGCGCTACTGATTCGGCAGCGGCGAGCCCGCGAGGACGAAGAACCAGACCATCAGGGCGAGCGCGGCGAGCATCACCGAGGACATCATCACCGCCTCGACCACGGTCACCGCGTTGTGGACGGGGCCCGCGTCGCGCATGCTCTTCAGCCACCCCGGGCGGCTCTGGACCAAGCGGTTGCTGCCGGTGACGCGCACGTAGAGGTCGTTGAGGCGGCCGATGATCCAGGCGTCGATGAGGACGGTGACGATGATCCCGACGATCACGATCATGTAGGGGCCGATGCTCGGGAACTGGCTCTTGGCCAGCTTCGAGGCGATGTAGACCCAGCCCAGCGGGATCAGCGTCCAGAGCGAGAAGGCGGCGAGCAGCATGGCGAAGAAGACCGCCGTCGCAGCCGCGTTTCTGCCCCAGATCCTCATCGTCGCTTCCATGGCCCTTGCCCTCTCATAGAATGACAGGCGATGTCAGGTCATTCCAAGTGGTCATCGATCAAACACAAGAAGGGCGCCGCCGACGCGAAACGGGGCAAGCTCTTCTCCAAGCTCGCCCGCGCGATCACGGTCGCCGCGCGTGACGGCGGCGGCGACACCGACGGCAACCCGGCCCTCGCCACCGCCGTGCAGAAGGCGCGCGAAGCGTCGATGCCCAAAGACAAAATCCAGAAGGCGATCGACACCGGCACCGGGGCCGGCAACGAGGGTGCCAACTACGAACACGTGCTCTATGAGGGCTACGGCCCGGCGGGGGTGGCGGTCCTGGTCGAGGCGCTGACCGACAACCGCAACCGCGCCAGTGCCGAGATCCGCCATGCCTTCTCGACCCACGGCGGCGGCCTGGGGGAGCCCGGCTCGGTGGCCTGGAACTTCGAGAAAAAAGGCGTCGTCGTCGTCGACGGCGACCGCTACTCCGAGGACGACCTGATGCCCGCGATCGACGCCGGCGCCGAAGACGTCCAGGAGGAGGGCGACAAAATGCGCGTCCTCAGCGAGCCCACCGACCTCACCGCGGTGAAAGCCGCCCTCGAAGGGGCGGGCGTGGAGATCGAGTCGGCCGCCCTGGCGACCGAACCCAAAAGCACGGTCGAGCTGGAGGGGCGGGATGCCGAGCGCATGATTGATCTTCTCGAGGTCCTCGACGACCAGGACGATGTGGACCAGGTGTATGCGAACTTCGATATCCCGGACTCGGTGATGGAGAAGCTCGCGGCGTAGGTGGCGGGACGGGCGGGGGTCCGCGGCGCTGGCGGCCGTCCGAGGGAGGTCCTGGGCTCCTCATGGGGGTCCTGGCAGGCTGTGACCCCCATGAGGAGCCCAGGACGTGAGGCGTTCGTGAAAAAGCCGGCACAGGGACGTTGCGAAGTCGGACTTCCGTGACGATCGGGTCGTAGAGCCTCCACACCTCGGCCGGATCCGTGACGAAGATGCCGGGAACGTCACACTTTCCGGCCCTCAGGCGCCCTTTTCGGGCCGGAAATCGAGGGTCTGAAACGCGCTGCGTGGATTACCCGTCCTATAGCACGGTCAATACACGCAGCGCGTAGGTCGGTGTTGCACAACACGGGAGGAAGCGTGGAGTTCTCGGCATCTCTGTGACCAGGTCTGACTCCCGTCACGGATCCGACGCACTCCCGTGCCACTCCCGCCGGTGTCCCTCCACACCTTCCGCACACCCGCCCCTCTCGCCACGGCCACAGCCTGCCCGGGCCGTGGCGAGAGGGGCGCGTCCGTAACCGGGCGACAGCTTGCCGGCCCCCGGATCCCCCGAATCGACCCCCGCCACCGCTCCCCGAAGCCGTTTCGGGGAGGCATCCGGACCTCGTCCCAGAATCAAGGCCTTATGCAGGTTGTGATGGGAATCGACCCTGGTGCGGCGAATCTTGGCTTCGGCATCGTCCGGGTCGAGGGGAATCGCATGGTCGCGCTCGACGGGGGCGTGGTGGAGACCGGACCGGAGATGCCGATGGAGCGGCGGCTGGAGAAGATCCACGCCGCGCTGGGGGAACTGATGGCTTGGCACGAGCCGCGCGCGCTGGCGATCGAGCAGGTCTACTTTGGCCGCAACGTGGGCTCGGCGATGGTGGTCGGGCAGGCGAGCGGCGTCGCGATGCTGGCCGCCGCCCAACGGGGGATCGCGTGCTTCGCCTACACGCCGCAGGCGATCAAGATGGCCGTGTGCGGCTCCGGCGCCGCGGGCAAGGCCCAGGTCCAGCGGATGGTCGGCACGCTGCTCGGGCTGCCCGAGCTTCCGACCCCCGACCACGCCGCCGACGCGCTTGCCGTCGCGATCTGCCACGGCGGGGGAGAAGGGCGGCGCCACGCCGTCGCGGTGAGTGGCGCCGGCGCGCGGGCGGGAGGGGCGGCCGACTCGGCCTCCACATCGACCGGCAAGCCTCGCTTAGCCCCGCGGGTGGCCGGATGATCGCCGCCGTCCGCGGCGAGGTCCTGGTCCGTCGCCCCGACCACGTGGTGATCGACGCCCACGGCGTCGGCTATCGGCTGGCCGTGTCCACGGAGACGCTGAAGGCGGTCCCGGCGGCGGGCTCGGAGGTCTTCCTGCACGCCGAGCTGATCGCCCGCGAGGACTCGCTCGCCCTCTACGGCTTCGCCACCGAAGACGAGCGGGAGCTCTTCCGCATGTTGATCTCGGTCAGCGGGGTCGGTCCCAAAGTGGCGATGGCGGCGCTCTCCGGCGGCAGTTCGCGGGAGCTCCTGCGGGCGATCGCGGCAGGCGACACCAAACGCTTCCAGGCGGTGCCGGGGATCGGCAAGCGGACCGCGGAGCGGATCGTGGTCGAGCTGCGCGACAAGGTGGCGGGCGCGCTCGAGGTTGAATCGGCGATCGTCGCGGCCGAGGAAGGCGACGCCCGCTCGCTGGCTCGCGACGGCCTGGTCAACCTCGGCTACCAGCCGCTCGAAGCCGAGCAACTGCTGGAGGGCCTCGAGGGCGACGACGCCGAGGCGCTCCTCGCCGGGGCGCTGCGCAAGGCGGGGGCGAACCGATGAGCGACTTCGATCCGACCGGCGACGGGCCGATCGGCGCCAACCGCATCCGCACTCCCGGGCTCGACGGCGACCCGGTGCCGGTCGACGCCGAGGTCAAGGTGCACGACGCGCGCGCCGACGTCGAGGACCTCGACCGCAGCCTCCGCCCGCCGACCCTGGCCGACTTCGTCAACCAGGTCCAGGTCACCGAGCAGTTGGCGATCTTCATCGAGGCGGCGCGCCGCCGCGGCGAGCCGCTCGACCACGTCCTGCTCGCCGGCCCGCCCGGTCTCGGCAAGACGTCCCTGGCCAACATCGTCGCCGCCGAGCTCGGCGTGCCGCTGGTCCAGACCGCGGGCCCGGCGCTGGAGCGCAAGGCCGACGTCGCCTCCTTCCTCACCGCACTGGAGCCGGGCAGCGTCTTCTTCATCGACGAGATCCACCGGCTCGGCCGCGCGGTCGAGGAGACGCTCTACCCGGCGATGGAGGACGGCGAGCTGCCGGTCGTCCTCGGCCAGGGCGCGGGCGCGCGCACCGTCACCCTGCCGCTGCCGCCGTTCACGCTGATCGGCGCGACCACCCGCGCGGGTCTGCTCACCACGCCGCTGCGCGACCGCTTCGGCGTCAGCCACCGCCTGGAGCACTACAGCGCCGAGCACCTGGCGCTGATCGTCGAGCGCTCCGCCGGGATCCTCGACGTCGAGATCGACGCCGCCGGCGCCCACACCATCGCCTCCCGTTCCCGTGGCACGCCGCGCGTCGCCAACCGGCTGCTGAAGCGGGTCCGTGACTTCGCCGAGGTGAAGGGGACCGGGGCGATCGGCGCCGCCGTGGCCGCCGACGCGCTGGCGATGCTCGAGGTCGACGAGGCAGGCCTCGACCGCGCCGACCGCGCCCTGCTCGACACCGTCGCGACCAAATTCGCCGGCGGCCCGGTCGGCCTCTCGACCCTGGCGATCGCGATCGGCGAGGAGCAGGACACGATCGAGGACGTGCTGGAGCCCTACCTGCTGCAGCAGGGACTGCTCAAACGGACCCCGCGCGGGCGCGTCCTCACCCAGCGCGCCTACGACCATCTCGGCCTCCCGGCCCCCGAAGGGGCGGCCAGCCTTTTCTAGCCCCGTGGCCCTCGCCGGCGCTTAACTCTTCCCATAACCCGATCATCTAGCCTGTCCCGACCATGCCGTTTTTCATCTGCCCCAACTGCGGACACCGCGAGGTCAGCGGCTCCAGGACCGAAGGGTTCAGCCGCCGGCCGAAAGGTTGCTCAAAATGTGGCTTCGGGTTCGTATTCGAACTACTCGATGATTATTATCCGGCGCCGAACGCAGCGTTTTTCGTCTGCGATCAGCAGGAACGGGTTATCGATGCGGGCAAGGGGAGCTACGAGTTGACGGGTTTGACCGATGAGGACGTGATCGGACGTCCGGTGCGCGAGGTGCTGGGTCTGGACTGGATCGACCCCGGCGACGGCGGCCCGGAGGCCGACACGGACGCCAACGGCAAGACGGATCCGATCGAGACCTCGCTCGAGTGGGGCGTGCGCTCCCTCGGCAAGCGCGTCTCGGTCAACGCCGAGGGCGATCTGCCCGCCAAGGCGGTCGCCGATGTGTTCCCCGCCTATGACGACGACGGCGGGCTCTTGCTTGTCCTGACCCCGGAGGGCTAGGGGCCCATGGGTTCCAGGCGGCAGCACATCTTCGTCCTGCTCTTCGTGGTCGCCCTGGTGGCCATCTCGGCGATCGTCATCGCCTCCAAGGAAACGAAGCTCGGCCTCGATCTGCAGGGCGGGCTGCAGCTGGTCTACGAAGGCCAGCCGACCGGCACCGCGACCGAAGTCTCCGGTGAAGACATCGAAGACTCGATCAACATCATCGAAAAGCGGATCAACAACCTCGGGGTGTCCGAGGCGGAAGTCGCTCGACTAGGTGACAAAAACATCACCGTCGGCCTGCCGGGCGTCACCGACGCCAACCGCGCCTCCGAACAGGTCGGGACGACCGCGCAGCTCTTCTTCTACGACTGGGAGCCGAACCTGCTCGGCATCCAGCGGATCATCGGCGGCCATCCGGGTCAGCAGCCGCCTCCCGCCGCGGTCAAACGGCTCGAAAAAGAATGGAAAGCAGCCGGCCGCAACACGAAAAGCTACGAGAGCAAAGTGTTGATGGCCTCGGGCGCCTTCCCGAACGCCTACCAGGCGGCCCTGCTGGCGGAGAAACAGGAACCGAAATCCAAGGAAGAATGCGGGAAATGCTCGATCGCCAAGCCGCGCTACTACCTCTTCGAAGACAGCACCAAGCACAAACTGCTCGCCGGGCCTGAGCTGAGCGAAAAAGACCTCTACGAAACCCCGACCGGGGAAACGCTCTCGAAAAACGGGACCACGGTGATCGAGATCCCGGCCGGGACCGTCCTCGTCTCCGAACTCCCGGTCGACGAAACCGGCAAGGTCGACGAAACCGCCCAGCCCGGCTGGTTCGCGCTGAACGACGAATACGCGCTGTCGGGCAACGAAATCACCGAACCGAAGCAGGAATACGCGGAAGGCTCGGGCGAACCGAACGTCGCCTTCAAATTCACCGACCAGGGTCGGGAAAACTTCCAGAACGTCACCCGCCGGATCGCCCAGCGCGGCCAGTCGCAGGCGATCGGCCCGGTCAACGCCGAATCCGCCTCGGCCCTCTCCGGCCACTTCGCGGTCATCCTCGACAACGAAGTCCAGAGCCGGCCGATCATCAACTTCGCCGAAAACCCGGACGGCATCGACGGGCGCCAAGGCGCGCAGATCTCCGGCGGCTTCTCCGGCGAACACGGGCTCGAACAGGCGCAGGAACTGGCGACGACGCTGCAGATCGGCGCCCTGCCGATCGAACTCCACCTGATCTCGGAGACGCAGGTCTCGGCGACGCTCGGCTCGCAGGCCCTCCACGACGGCATCAAGGCCGGGATCATCGGCCTCGCCCTCGTCATCATCTTCCTGCTCGTCTACTACCGCATCCTGGGCGCCGTCGCGGTGACCGCGCTGGCCGCCTACGGGGTGATCTTCTTCGCCCTGATCAAACTGATCCCGATCACCCTGACGCTGCCGGGGATCGCGGGCCTGGTGCTCACGATCGGCGTCGCGGCCGACTCGAACATCGTCATCTTCGAGCGAATAAAGGAGGAGGTGCGCGCCGGCAGATCGATGCAGAGCGCGATCGCCGCCGGCTACAAACGCGGGATCTCGACGATCATCGACGCGAACGTCGTCACCCTTCTCACCGCCTTCATCCTCTTCGTGCTGGCGACCGCCGGGGTCAAGGGCTTCGCCTTCACGCTGGGCGTCGGCACGATCACCTCGCTGCTGACCGCGGTCGTCTTCACCCAGGCGCTGCTCGGCACGATGGGCAACTCCAAACTGCTGCACTCGCGCAGCGCCCTCGGGGCCGGCGGCGAGGGCAAACGGTGGCACTTCGACTTCATGGGCGCCAGCCGCTGGTTCTTCACCTTCTCGGGGATCATCCTGCTCATCGGGGCGGTGGCGCTCTCCACCAAGGAGCTGAACTTCGGCATCGACTTCAAGTCCGGCACCCGGATCACCGCGGCGCTGGAAAAGCCGACCGACGAGACCCAGGTCCGCGACAGCCTCGAAGAAGCGGGGGTGGGCAACGCCGAGGTGCAGCAGGTCACGGTCCCGCACTTCGGCAAGAACGTCTTCCAGATCGAGTCGGCACAGCTGCAGCCGGGCGAAGTCCACGCAGTCGAACGCGAGCTGAACGAAGCTTACGGCGTCGTCAGCGAAGGCTTCGAAAGCACCAGCGTCGGCCCGACCTTCGGCCACCAGGTCGCGGAATCGGCGCTCAAGGCGCTGATCTTCTCGATGCTGGTGATCTTCATCTACGTGGCGCTGCGGTTCGAGCCGAAATTCGCCGTGCCGGTGCTGATCTCCCTCGCCCACGACATCTTGATCACCGGCGGCGTCTACGCCCTGACGGGGGAGGAAGTCTCGAGCGGCACCGTGGCCGCCTTCCTGACCATCTTGGGTTACTCCTTATACGACACGATCATCGTCTTCGACCGAATACGAGAGAACGTGCCACGGATGCCGCGCGCGGCGTTCTCGCAGATCGTCAACCGCTCGATGAGCGAGGTGCTGACCCGGTCGCTGGCGACCAGCTTCACCACGCTGCTGGCGGTGCTGTCCCTGTTCATCTTCGGTTCCGCGACCCTGCGGGACTTCGCCTTCGCGATGCTGATCGGGATCGCGTCCGGTACCTACTCGTCGATCTTCATCGCCTCGCCGGTGTTGACCGCCTGGAAGGAACGCGAGCCGCAGTTCGTCCGCCGGCGCCAACGGATCGCCGAGGTCGAGGGCGGCATCGTCCCGGCCTACGCCGACGACACGCAGGTGGCGAGGCTCGCCGACGATGCCGAGACCGAAGCGGAGATCGCCGCCGACATCGAGCGGGAAGCGCCGATCGCCGAGGCGACGGGCGCGGAGCGCCGACGCCGACTCGGCAGAGGCCGCGGCGCGGCCACCAAGGAGAAGGTCGAGGAGGTCGACTCCCTCGAGACGACGGAGGCGCCCGAGCCCGGGGAGGCACCTGAGGCGCCGACCGCTCCCGAGGCGGGCGACAAAGCCCCCACCCCGGCCGGACGCGGCGACGGCGCCAACCCGGAGTCGGCAGAGCGTCGGAAACGGAACGAGGAACGGCGGGCGCGGCGCGCCCAGCGGCGCAAAGGGCGGCGGCGATGAACGCGGAACCGGAGGTGTGCGGCTGATGGCCATCCTGGTCTGGGCGACGATGGGAATCGCCCTCTGGCACTTCACCGTCTTCCTGCCCGATCGCTTCTGGGCGGGGATCGTCGGCGCCTTCGTCGGCTCGGTGCTCGGCGCCTTGGTGGTCGGCGCGATCATCCTCGTGATCGACGGCCAGTCGCTAGGCAACACGACGATCGGCACCGCCCTCTCGGCGATCCCCGGCGTCGCCCTCGGCCTCGGCGTCGTCTGGCTGATCGGCAGCCGCGAACCGCACTACGACTAGCGGCCTCGAGTCCCTGATCCACGGGCGACGCGCCCGGGCACGAGGGTGCTCGGGGTGAAGGTCCATGGCCTGGCAAGCTGGCGCCCCGAAGGGTCGAGGCCCCGCAAGCTGTCGCCCGGGGAAGGGACCCGCCCCTCTCGCCACGGCCCGGGCAGGCTGTGGCCGTGGCGAGAGGGGCGGGTGTGCGGAAGGTGTGGAGGGACACCGGCGGGAGGCGCACGGGAGGGTCACGGAATCGTGACGGGACGCGCACGACGGGCACCCAGGGGCCGGGTCCTCGAACGGTCAGGAATCTCCCGTGGTTGGAAACCCGCGTATGGCGGGGGTTTCCAACCACGCGGGCTCCCGGCCGCCGGGTCCGTGACGGAGACGCCGAGAACTCCACGCTTCCTCCCGTGTTGTCCAACACCGACCTACGCGCTGTCGACTTTCGGGCCCCTATGGGGGCCCAAACTCATGCAGCGCGTTCTCGACCCTCGAAATCAGGCCCGAAAAGGCCCTCCCGGGGCCGGAAAGTGTGACGTTCCCGGCATCTTCGTCACGGATCCGGGCGAGGTGTGGAGGCCCTACGACCCGACCGTCACGTAAGTCCGACTTCGCGACGTCCCTGTGCCGGCTTTTTCACGAACGCCTCACGTCCTGGGCTCCTCATGGGGGTCACAGCCTGCCAGGACCCCCATGAGGAGCCCAGGACACCCTCAACTCATCCCGGACGGCCGCCGCCCCCCGAACCCCCACCCGTCCCACCCCAAGCCCTACCGCAGCGCGAAGGCGGTATGCCAATTGCCGCTGGTTGCGGGCGGAAGACCGGCCTTTTGCCGCCGGACGTCTTCCTAGCCTGGTTGTGTGCCGGAATCTGCCAAGGCATTCGCCGCCGACCCATATGACTTCGCCGACGCTCGCGCCGTCGCCGACGAGCTCGGCCTGAGCCGGCCCGTCGCCGTGACGCTGGTCCGGCGGGGGTACCGGACGCCCGCCGAGGCACGCGCCTTCCTCGCCGCCGACGAGTCCCATCCGCCGCAGGCCTTCCAGGCCATGGACGAGGTGGTGGGCCTGGTCTGGGCGGCGATCGAAGCCGGCGAGCGGATCACCGTGCACGGCGACTTCGATGTCGACGGCGTGAGCGCCACCGCGCTGATGATCTCGACGCTGCGGGAGCTCGGGGCCGACTGCGACTGGCTCATCCCCGACCGCATCGCGGACGGCTACGGGCTCAGCTCGGAGAACGTCGCGAGGCTCGCGGAGCGCGGGACCGGACTGCTGATCACCGTCGACTGCGGGATCACCGCGGTCGAGCAGGTGCGCCAGGCGCAGGAGCTCGGCATGGAAGTGATCGTCACCGATCACCACCAGCGTGACGAGGAGCTGCCGTCCTGCCTGATCTTGCACCCGGAAGTGAGCGGCTATCCCTTCGAGTCGCTCTGCGGGACGGCGGTGGCCTGGAAGCTTGCGTGCGCGCTGCGGGAAGAGGATGGAGCCGGGGCGAGGGATCTGGACCTCGTGGCGCTGGCGACGGTCGCCGACGTGGTGCCGCTCGTTGGTGAGAACCGGTCACTTGTGAAGCGGGGGCTGGCCGAGATGCGGCGCACGAAGCGGGTCGGACTACGGGCGCTGATGGAGGCTTCGAAATGCGACCCGAGTCGGCTCGACGAGGGGGACCTTGGGTTCCGGCTCGCGCCGCGGATCAACGCGGCCGGGCGGCTGTATCGGGCCGACGCCGGGGTCGAGCTGCTGCTCACCGAGGACGAGGAGCGGGCGAAGCAGATCGCCGAGGAGCTGGGGCGGGCGAACTCGGAGCGGCGGGCCACCGAGCGCGAGGTCGACGCGGCCGCCGAAGCAGCGCGGCGCGAGCTGCCCGACGAGCTGAAGGAAGCCAACGGGCTCGTATTGGCGGGTGAGGGTTGGCATCCCGGCGTGGTCGGGATCGTCGCCTCGCGGCTGGTCGAGCGGCACCACCGTCCCGTGGTCGTCGTCTCCCTGGACGGAGAGGGGGGAGGGCGCGGCTCGGGACGCAGCATCCCCGGCTTCGACCTGCACGCAGCGCTCGAGGCGTGCTCCGAGCACCTGGAGAGCTTCGGCGGTCACAAGGCCGCCGCGGGCCTCTCGCTGCGGGCCGAGAACCTGGAGGCGTTCCGCGCGGCGTTTGCCGCACACGCGGGCGAAGTGCTCGGTCCGGAGGATCTGAAGCGGACCGAGCGGATCGACGCGATGGTCGGCGGGGTGGGGCTAGGGCTCGATCTCGCCGAAGAGCTGGGACAGCTGGCACCGTTCGGGATGGGCAATCCCGGAGTGCGGCTGATGGTGCCTTCGGCGCGGGTGACCGACGTGCGGACGATGGGCGAGGAGGGGAAGCACGCGCGCTTCAGCCTCCACAGCGGCTCGCACCGCGCCCTCGGCGTCGCCTTCGGCCGCTCCAGCCTCGGCGTCGACGACGAGGACGTGCTCGACGCCGCCGTCCGGCTCGAGGTGAACCACTGGAACGGCGCGGTCGAGCCTCGGGTGGTGCTGCGCGAGGTCTACCCGCTCGAGGTCGACGCGGATGCCCTGTCCCCGCATCCGTGCGACTGCGACGAAGCCGAGTGGTGGGCGCGCTTCGAGGCCGAGCTCGCGCGCGAGTTGACCCGCGACGCCGGCGCTGTGGTGGGAAACCGTCGTATGGCGACGGTAAGTCACCACAGCAGCGCCGGGGATTCGGCGCGGCGCGTGGTCCAAGGCACGGGTTGGTCGTCGACCGCGACGATCGCGGAGCTCGTGTCGAGCGGGGCGGGGGTGCTGGCAGTCGCCGCCGA
>Ga0209916_1001957_pt1 | contig 12952 bp, 14 predicted proteins | sample ThiBio_1000_plan_FD_183956 | JGI IMG/M metagenome (GOLD analysis project Ga0209916, IMG submission 183956) | Wastewater bioreactor microbial communities from Cape Town, South Africa - Thiocy_solids_2 (SPAdes) | ecosystem: Engineered > Bioreactor > Thiocyanate-remediating > Anaerobic-Aerobic ... | reverse complement strand
GCCTCGGGCAACGCGCACGACGTCGTCACGGAACTCGGACGGGTAGGGCTTAGGCACAGCAACATCCTTCCAGGCCCACCCCCTCGGGCAAGCCAGATCAGATGTCACCTATCCGTGCAGCAGTCCCCTCGTCCCGACTGAACACGTGCTCGGGGCTGGTGCTCAACAGCTCGAGAAGCGCGCTCTCCGTCCCGGTCAGCGCCACTCGGATTCCCGATGGATCGTACGCGGCCTGGGCGTCCGGCGTGAACACCCACTCGCCGAGGCGCCGACGCACCCCCTCAGCGCGGAACGCGCGCCGCAGGGCACGAAGGCGCGCCAGCAGCTCGTCGTAATCGAAGGGCTTCACCAGGTAGTCGTTCGCTCCGCCGTCCAGCCCGGTGACACGATCGTCCACGGTGCCGAGCGCGGTCAGCATCAGGATGGGGGTCGTGATGTGCGCGGTACGCACGGCACGGATGAAATCGACGCCGTCCATGCCGGGGAGTCGTCGATCGACGAGCATGGCGTCGTACCGCCTGCTTAGCGCGAACCGGAGGGCGGTCTCGCCGTCCGAGGCGTGCTCGACGTCGTACACGTCTTCCAGCACTTCGACGGTCAGTGCAGCGATCTCCGCGTCATCCTCCACGTAGAGCAGCGAACCGCGCGGCCCCTGTGCCGAGTCACCCATGGTCGCCGTCCTGTCGTCCGCGATCGAGACCATCAGCGTACGCCCGACCAAACCCCGGTTGGGTTACCCGGACTGACTTCCGCATGCCGTCGGCCGTCCGGCCAGAAACGGTCGTTTTCGGTTGCCCGCAGCGGGAGACGGATTCAGCCTCGCCCCTGTCGACGATCCCAGCGGTTGGGCCGGGGCCTATCTGCTGAGGAGTGTGTCGGGTGCGTGGGCGTCGCGTCGTCGACGGATCGTGAGGTACAGCTGGTGCGCGGTGATGACCAGCGCGAGCCAGGCGGCACCGAGCGCCCACGCTCCGAGGACATCGGTTGCCCAGTGGTGCCCGAGGTAGATCCGATCCAGGCCTGTGGTGAGGGCGAACAGCGTGGCAGCGCCGATGATTACGGCCCGGTGTTTCGTTTGCCGCAAGATGATCAGATAAGCGATAACTCCCACGACAGCGACCGCGTTCAGAGTGTGACCACTCGGGAAAGACGCGGAGTATTCATACGGGGGAACAGCGTCCGAGAGCGGTGGTCGATCCCGCCCGAACAAGTTCTTCCCGACAACCGTCATCAGAAGTGACCCGCTACCGGCAGCGACGATCAGAATGACCGGCGTCCAGGATCGGCGATGAAGACCAAGGACTAGTGCTGCAGTGATGGCAATGATGGGCATGCCGAGCGGGCCGGCTATCTCGGTATAGCCCGTGAGAATGATGTCGAGCCAGGGTGATCGGAGTGTCATCGCGAAATCGAGCAGAGGCCGGTCGATCCCCGCGACTCCATCGGCGTCGACGACGTTGTCGTACACCTGCGCGGCGGCGATGCTTAGAGCGACAACAAGAACCAATCCGAAAGCCAGGATAAGAATCAGCGCCCCGTTAGGTCCGAGCCGCTCGCTAAGCGCATGCGCACCCTGCGCGAGGCGACGCCACAGCGGCGCACCACGCCGGGGAAGGCTCTGGCTATCTTGCGTCAGCTCGCCGTGGACCCCCTCATCAGGTTCATTGGCGTGAGTCATGAATGGATCCAATCGTGGGGTTCGTATTCACCGTATAGCGCCGGCTCGACGTCTCTTCCGTTCGCAGCGAGGGGTGGTCGAGGTCAGCCGCGAATGGACGGGAGTTGGGTGGGCGCACCAAAGAATGCTGTGACTAGAGTGGCGGCGATCGCGGCTGCGGTGAGAATGGCGGCGAGTACGAGAAGTTGAAACTGTGCGGCGTCCAGTGGGGAGGCGCCAGCAAAAACGGCTCCGACGAATGCGCCGGGAAGAGTGACTATCCCAGTGGTTCGGGCCTGATCGGTCGAGGGGATGAGCGCCGTTGCTGCTGCGGTTCTGACGGAGTGTTGCGCGGCCCGGCGGGGTGTTGCGCCCAATGCGAGCCATCCCTCGATTTCGTCGTGATCCGTCACAAGGGCTTGCTGCACGTTCCGCCCCATCAAAGTCGTGACGGTCATCGTGTTTCCGATCACGATGCCAGCAAGCGCCAGGGTGTACCGGGTCGTGAAATCGACGGCAGTGGTGGAGAAAATGATCGCGATTGGGACCAAGGCGGCGACAATGATCGTCAAGGCGATGACGGGAATGTGCCGCCATCCGACGCGGAGCCGTCCCGCCACCACACCGGTAGCGGCACCGGCCATGACAACAAGGAAAACTCCCACCCACAATGGCTCGGTGATGACGACGTTGAGCAGAAGGCTGAGGATGCCGAGCTGCACGCAGGCGCGGACGATTGCCCACGGCTGCAACCAGGGTTGCGGGATATTCAACCGTCCGACGATCACGAATGTGACGGCGGTGAGCAGCAGTACGGTGAGCCCGGTGGTGAGGAGCGACATGGGTCACGTTGGAGAGAGAACGCCGGTTGCCAGAAGTGCGGCGACGACAACTCCGAGCGCGATGCGGTACCAGATGAACACGGTGATCGGATGTCGGGCAACCAAGCGAAGCAACCAAGCGATCGAGGCGTAGGCGACCACGAAACTCACCACGGTTCCGATCAAGACCGGCCCCCAACCGACAGTGACGCTGACAGCGCCAGCTTCACTGACAGCCTCATACGCACCGGCTCCAACCAGAGCGGGGATCGCGAGGAAAAACGATAGGCGAGTTGCGGTCACGCGATTCAGGTTGCGGAACAGGCCAGCGCTGATCGTCGCACCTGATCGGGAAACCCCGGGGATGAGGGCGATGCACTGCACCAGGCCGATGACCAGGGAGTCGTTCAGAGTGAGGCTCCTTTCTGACCGGGTTTGTTTCCCGACGAGCTCAGCCATGAACATCACCGCGCTCCAGAGGATCAGACCGGCGACAACGACCCACAGGTTCCGGAGTGATCCAGCGATGAGTCCGCGAGCGAGGAACCCGACGATGCCGATGGGGATCGACCCGGCCAGGATGTACCAGGCAAACCGATAGTCCTGGTTCTGCCGCGACTCTGATCTGAACAGGCCGTGCCACCACGCGGTAACGAGCCGACTGATGTCCGACCGGAAGTACAGGACGACCGCGATGATCGCGCCGAATTGGATGATCGCTGTGAACGCGGTCAGACCGGGGTCATCAATGGGGAGACCGAGCATCTTCTCAGCAAGGGTCAGGTGACCAGTGCTGGAGACGGGAAGAAACTCAGTGAGTCCTTCGATAATGCCAAGGAGGATTGCGTGCAGGAGGTTCACGGAAAACGTAACTTTCGGGTCGGGCTCGGCGAGCCGGACGAGGCTGGAGGTGCTCCTGGTGAGGCTTCTCGTGCTGTCCTCAATGAGAGTGTTGAAGCACAGGTAATCGGCGCTAAGGGGCTCGGAACTACCGGGTGTGCGTGGGCAGCACGGGTGACCATCCGCACGCGTCGCGAATGGTCGGTGGTTGAGTTGGGCTGATGTCTCACAGGATCGTGCCTATCGTGTATCCGATGACGGCCGCGCTGACGGTGAGGACGAGTGTGCCGATGCCGTTGGTCGCTGCCGCGATGGTTCGCCGGTCCTGGGCGAGGCGGATGGTTTCAAAGCTCGCTGTACTGAAGGTGGTGTATCCGCCGAGGAGACCAGTGCCCACCAGCAACCGCAGGTCCTCGGGAAGGGCTGCGGTTACGGCCAACCCGGTCACCAGACCGAGAAAAAAGGACCCCGTCACGTTGATGAACATTGTGCCGAACGGGTACGAGCCCGTGGTGCGGGTGCGGATGAGCCCGTCGATGAGGAACCTCAGTGCCGCGCCGATGCCGCCGGACGCTGCGATCGCGAGGAACAGCCAAGGCGTCATCGTGCGTCCTTCCGTCGGATCGCTCTCGCGCTGATGATCCCGCCTGCGGTCGCTGCACCGCCGAGCAGTAAGGTGCCGACCGCGTAGGCGAGCCCGACAGCGGGGGCGTTCTGGAGGAGGAGGACCGTGTCGGTGGCAAGCGCACTGTAGGTGGTGAATCCGCCGAGTATCCCGGTGCCGGCGAACAACCGAAGAACTCGTCGACGGCCGGCATCTTCGCCGCGGTGCGCGAGCGTCTCGAGGAGGAAGCCGAGCACGAACGCGCCGATGATGTTGATTGCTGCTGTGGTGAAGGGGATGCCCGCGACGGGCGGGATCGCGAGGCTGAGTGCCTCGCGTATTCCGGTACCGATCATTCCGCCGAGAGCGACGAGCCCAAGATAGCGCCAGTGGAGATGGACCGGGCGAGGCGCGGGTGTGCGTGCGTCGTCCACCTCGATGTCGCTGTCTAGCGGCAGCGGAGACGTATCTGGCGTCTGTGCACCGGCGGTCATTGCAGCCCGAACGGCAGATGGGCGTTGGTTGCCTCGATCTGAACGAGGCGGTTGTACTTTGCGAGTCTCTCACCGCGGGCGGGGGCGCCGGATTTGATCTGGCCGACCCCGGTACCGACGGCCAGGTCGGCGATGAAGGTGTCGAGGGTCTCACCGGAGCGGTGCGACACCATGCAGGCCATGTCGGCTTCTCGGGCGGCGCTGATAGCGGCGAGCGTGTCGGTGACGGTGCCGATCTGGTTGGGTTTGATCAGCGCAGCGTTGGAGTAGTGGTGTTCTGCACCGTCGCGGATGCGGGCCGGGTCGGTGACGTACAGGTCGTCGCCGACGAGTTGGATCTTGTCTGCGAGGCGCTCGAACAGTAGGGCCCAGCCTGGGTGGTCGTTTTCTGCGAATCCGTCTTCGATGCTGCGGATCGGATACGAGTTGACGAGTCCTGTGTAGTAGTCGGCGAGTTGTTCGCTGTTCATTATGCGGGAGCTGATGCGGTAGCCGCCGTCCACCGCGAAACCGTTCGCTGCGGGGTCCATCGCGATCGCCACCTGGTCGAGCCCGGGCGTGTATCCGGCGGCGGTGATGGCCTCCATCAGCAGGTCGAGTGCTTGTTCGGGATCGTCGATGGGCGGTGCGAATCCGCCCTCGTCACCCAACCCGGCCATTCCGAAACGGCTACGCACGAGTCCCGCGAGGGCGTGATAGATCTCCGCCCCCATCTGCAGGGCATGCTCCTCGTTTGCGGCACCCACCGGGGCGATCATGAACTCTTGGAACGGTAGGCCGCCGGGAGCGTGAGCGCCACCGTTGATCACATTGAAGTGCGGCACGGGGAGCCGCTCTTCGGCGCCGGAGAGGTGAGCGAGGTAGCGGTGCAGCGGAACGTTTGCAGCATGTGCGAATGCTCGGGTGGCCGCCATCGATACGGCGATCACCGCGTTCGCTCCGAGCCTCGATAGCGAGTCGGTGCCGTCCAGCTGACGCACGGCCGCGTCCAGATCGCGCAGGGAGGTCCACCCGTGGGCGGTGAGCAGCGGTGCGATCTCCTCGTCGACATTCGCGACGGCTCGCCGCACGCCACGCCCCGAGAACGCATGGCCGCCGTCGCGAACCTCGACCGCTTCATGCTCCCCGGTGGACGCGCCCGCCGGCGCCGACGCTTCGACAGTGTCCCCATCGGCCAACGTCAGGGTGACCTGCACTGTCGGGTAGCCGCGGGAATCCAGGATCTGGGATGCACAGACCATCTCGAATCCGACGGGCCGATCGCCGTGGTGAGTGATGTAGTCCCCGCCGCCGGCAAGCGTGTGCGGGTGGGCTCCGGTGTAGTCGTTCATGTCAGGTTCCTCCTTGTTGGGCCACGGTGGCGGCTGCCTGCCGTGCGGTGATCGGATCGAGGTATTCGCCGCCGCGCACCTTCGGGGTGCCGTCGGCGGTCAGTCGGTAGACGAGGGGCTGGCCGGTGGGGAGGTTCAGGTCCTCGAGTTCGGGTTCGGTGAGGTCGTCGAGAACCGCGCAGTAGGCGCGTAGTGAGTTGCCATGGGCGACGACCAGCACGTTCACACCCACCTGCAGCCGCGGTCGTGCTCGTTCCCAGTGGAACTGTCGAACCCGGGCGATCACGTCAGCGAGCGACTCGGTGGCCGTGAGGGCCGCAGCTGGAAGGTGACAGAACGGTTCCTTCCGGCGCAGGAGTTCCACCTGTCGGGCGCTCAGCGGTGGTGGAGCCCCGTGAACAGACCTCCGCCACTCGCGAAACAGGGCTGGGCCATGCTCGGCGAGGATCTCCGCTTTGCTTCGCCCCGTCAGAGCGCCGTAGTTGCGCTCATTGAGTCGCCAGTCCCGCAACGCAACATCCGGCCCCACACCCTCCTGAGCGAGGATCGCGGCGGTGTCTGTGGCGCGGGTCAGCTCAGAGACGAACGTTGCGCCGACGGTCATCCCCGTTGCGCGCAACAGGCGGGCCGCCTGCGCAGCCTCGCGACGACCGCGCACGGTAAGGGGAGCATCCGAGATGCCCGTGAAAGTCCCCGCAGCGTTCGCGGTGCTCTCCCCATGGCGCAGCAACACGATCGCCCCGCTCATGCCGACTCCCACGGCAACGCGCCATCATGCACCGGAGCCTGCGGAACCACAAGGACCGGGCGGTGCTGCTGGTGAGCCAAGTGCGCCGCCACCGATCCGTCGAAGAACTCTGCCATCGCCCCACGGATCCCGGGACGGCGAGTCCCGACCACGATCATCATCGCGCTCTCGCGCTCTGCGAGATGGGAGAGCGCGGTCGCCGGATTGCCCGCCAGCTCACACTTGTCCCATGCCACACCGGCACGTGCGAACCGATCTCTCAGTTGCTCAGCGAGCGTGTGGGGAAACGGAGAGGGACCGTCGTCGTACGCGTCCGAATCAACTGGCCTTGATGTGGTGGACCCGTCGGGGCGTTCGTCCACGACGAAACGGGTCGTGTCGACATGCGCACACACAACACGGGCACGAAGCGCAAGAGCAACGCTGATCGCGGCGTCGATGACGGCCGGAGCCTGCATCGGAATCACGCCGAGGACGAGAACGGGGGCTGAAGCGCCGGCCTGGTCCACGAGGGTCTCCTATCTCCGCGCACGTTGAAGTGCTGAGATAGGGACTGTTGTCGGGATATCCGAGGTTTGGGTCGGCGAGCCCCACCGCCGAAACGCTCTCGCGTTATCGCCAAGGTAGCACCCCTACGCGCGATTGTCATCAGCATCCGACCATGCGATGGGCGCGAATGAACTATGGTTCCCGTCCAGGTGCGACCTGATCCACGTCCACGACTTCCCAGCCCGATGTCCCCGCCACCATGACGCACCACGACGCGGTCGGTACGGACAACTGCCGCCCCCGATCAAGATGATCAATCACGGGCTGAATGATCGCGTCATGAGTGACGATGACGGCACTGCTCGACGACGACCACAACTCCTGAAGCACCGGCAGGACCCGCGTTAGCACCGTCTCAGCTGACTCAACCCCCGGCGCTGCGTCGACGCTCCCCCATTGCGCAACAACGTCCGCTTTCAGGTGCCCGGTCCACGGCCCGTAGTCACGATCGTTCAACCGCTCATCGATCCAATGCGGGACACCAGCAGCCAGCGCGATGCTCTGCGCCGTCGCTACCGCGCGTGCCAAAGGGCTGGACAACACCACCGAAAAGCCGACGGACGCGATCGCACCCGCCAGGCCCTCCGCCTCACGGACACCCACCTCATCCAGCGGCGGATCCGCAAGCCCCCGCAACCGGCCCTCGGCATTCAGAGCAGTACGACCATGGCGGGCAAGCAACAACCGAGCGAAAGTCATGAACAACTTCTACTCCTCTCAGAGCGGCTACCCAACCCCCGCAACCAACGATGCCCACGCCACCCCAGTTCCACTCGGGAGAGCGAAGCCCCTGCACAGCGGACTTTCGGCACGCGTTAGTGAACAAACCTCGGGCATGCGACGTAGTGAGCGCGAGAAACGATCGTTTACGGTGGGAACCATGTGGTGGTCGGATGACGAGTGGGAAGCTAATTCCTGTGGTCGGAGACTTCGCCCGCTACGCCCCCTAAACGTCGAGCAGGCTGGAGACGCATGATGTCATCGAGCGGCGCGGGACACACTCCCATCACGCAGATCAGGGTGGGCGACACAGTGCGACTGACAGGAGCTGCATGGGACGAGATCGAATCAATTTCGCCCATAAAGTTCGACCGTGTGCCCTAGGTGGGGGAAGATCACCGGATCGTCGGCGGGTCAGTTCTCGGTCCGTTCTTCTTGGTCGCAGGCACACCCTGGGCCGTGAACAAGACATACACCGCAGTGCTGCTGCCTGATAGTTAAAGCCAACCTCATCTCGGGCCAACAACGTCGGTCCAACTATCCTCGTGGCCCTGTGGCATCTAGCGGCGATCGGGCACGATCGTCCAGCGTAACGGCCGCGGATGGGAAGCTCAGAGATCTCTGTCGGTGCTGCGCGAGCGGATTGAGTACACGCGAGCCCCGCCCTCACCGCCCTGTGCGGATCGACGCCCGGTAGGCAGGGGGCGAGAATCCGATCGCGCGACCGGCACCGCTCTCCCCGCGATAGGTCGGCCACTTATCCGTGCGAACGTTCATGTGTCTCAACAGCTGACTCCTGATTGTTTTCATCCGTCGGACGGCTTGCGCCGCTCCGTCACTCGACTCTTCGGTCGGACGGCCCGAACGCCTGCCGTCGACCGCTTGGCTCGCAGCGTGAAGCACTTCGACGAGGCTGTCGCCGTGCAATGCGGCGTTGCCGAGCGAGATGAGCAGTTCCGCGAGGTCCCGGTTCGAAACGGAACTATTGTCAATGAGGTCGAACATACGAGTCGAGGACAGCGACAAGACGAGTTCGATGAGCTGAGGGAGCTGCCCGATCTCCTGCGCGAGGCCAACTTGCTCCGAAGATGAACGCGCGGGGTGCCACCATCCGTTCATCGCATCCCTCGCCACCGCTGCGATAGTCGAGCGATAACCGATTGAGCTTGCATGAAGTCCGCCGTTGAGACGCTTCTGCGCGTTTCGCGCCAGGTCGAAGCTCCGAACATCGACGTCCAGACCGTTGGCGTGCCAACGAGCATGCTTGACACAGATCGGCCCCACCGCGCGCTCCACCAGCACTAATTCGCCTTGCGTGCACCGACGGCAGAGGCTCATCAGCCCTGGCGACGTACCGTTGCAATAGGAGCAAGACCGTATCCACAGCGTCGGATCGTGGCCGCACATCGACGCGTAGCGGTGCCCGTTGTCATTAAACGATCGAGGTGGCAAGGCCGCGAGCTCACAGAGCGTATCTCGTGCGGCAAAGGCGGAGATGTTGGGCCCCAGAAGCGAGTCTTCCTCGCGGAAAACCCGCCAGACAGCGTGCTCTGTCACCCGATTTGCGGAGCAAAGTCGTGAAAAGTAGCTTGTGGGACTTTCATCCCGGTACATACGCACGCGAACCGGCAGAGACCTCATCCGCTTTGGAGAGCTTGCTTGGCGAACTGCTGGCGCTGGAGCTCCTTGTCGAACTCACGGAGGTCCAGGGCTTCAGTTCCGTCTTCAATCGCCTCGAGCGCTGCCAGCTGAAGCATGTCCTTCAGCGGCCCGATCTCGCCGCCGGACAAGCGATACAAGGCCTTCGCCGCGGTTAGAATCCGCCCCGACTCCTGCGCGAGCAGACACAGGGAGTCCTCTAATGCAAGCAATAAGTTGCCCCAGTCCGACCGCCCTTGTTTCGTCGTGATGCTGAATGGTGTGGCGTCGTAAAGCTTGAATCTCTTTCTGATCTGCCCCTCCCGCGCTCCGGTCAACATCCCTGTGTCTTGCACTGCGATGCCGGCGTAAACGAACGTGCTCCCGCAGCGTTCGGAGAGCTGTTTCAACATGTCCGACGCCTCTAGGTTCGCTCGGTATTTCAAGTCGAGGTGATGGATATCGTCAACGAGAACCAGCTCGGTGCGGCACCGTTGCATGGCGTTGGCAACCATCTCAACTAACTCGTTGTAGAGGACACCACGCCGGGCAGGAAGTCCGAAAAATCGGACGAACTCGAGGAGCAGCGCGCGTGCGCTCGATTGCGCCGGCACAGCGACGTAGACGACAGGGATGGCGCCATCCAGCGCGGATGATTGTGCGACCAGACGCCGTCTAAGCTCGTGCTCCTTGCCGATTTGGAGAAGTGTGGTCGTCTTACCCTGGCCAGGCTCGCCCGACAAGATCAGCCCGAACTTGCCCACCTGGCGATGCTCGTTCAGATATACCCGTCGACGAACCGCCTTCTGAAACTCCGCGTATTGCGGCGTTTTCACGAACGCACCCGCCTGTGAGTATCGCGCACGGATCTGGTTGTACAGAGAACGATCCGCGGGTGCCATCGCTCGGAGCTGGGCAACGGTAGCTGGGACCGGTTTTTCGTAGGCGGCGTCAACGAACTCGCGCCACCCCTCCTTCGTTCCGATCTCCATCATTCTCCGATCGTTGCGTCGAGCTCGTCAGCGGGATAGGTGATCAGAGTGAAGCCCCCACTATGCGGCCATGCGGCTTCCTCTTCGACTGCTGCCTCCTTGGGCGGCGTTTCCGACCGCGCAGGGTTCGGAACCGTTCCGCCAGTGAGTCTCGCTGCACTCATGGGATCATCTGCGATCGCGGTGAGCCTAGAGTTCGCTCGCTTGTCTACCTTCGGGTTTCCCTTCGCCGCGAAGGTCCGCATCGCTTGAACAAGCTCATCGGTGGCGGAGAGGTTGCCGAAGTCGTCTTGGCGGTACTGCGCAAGGGCGATTCGCCAGACTTCGCCGAGCATGGGGGACTCGTGCACGTGGTTGGCCCAGTACAGCGGTAGGAAGGAGTCACCGGTGTCTAGCCAGACAACATGGAAGTTGTACGGATCGACTCGTATCGACCACTTGCCGTTGTTCTGCCTATCCAGTGAGCTCCGTCTCCGGTAGTCCGACAGTTGTTCCGAGTCGTAGTGGCGGTGGTCGATCGTGACTCCGTATTGGTTGATCGTTCGATACATGGTCGGCAGCATCGCGATGAAGTCATTCTGGGTGAGCGGCACATGCAGTTCTGGGGCACGCTCGCGAAAAGCGCGGAACATCTGGTTGGGCGTCAGGACGACACCCGGCTCTGACGGATGCCGCAAACTGTCGTGCGGTCGGTTCTGCCAGTGCACGGCGATCCAGTCCTCAAGCAGTTCTTGCATCTGTTGAATAGTGAGAAGCTGGTCTGAGTCGATCACCGCGTCCTTGCCGCGATGCTCGACGCTGCGGCCGACGTATCCCTTTATGTACTGCAAGAAAAGCGTGTTGATCGACTTGAAGGTTCGTTCCACATGCGGCTTGTCGGTTGGGGTATGCGAGTTCGCGGTCACGTAGGAGATCCCGAGGTGATCACACGCCGACCGGAATGCGCGAGACAGGAAATTGAGACCTCGATCCGTAGTGATCTCGTCGGGGAAGATGTACGGTTGTGCGTTGCGGGCTCGTTCGTAGCGATCCTGATCGATCAGCACGTCTTCGGCCCAGGATTGGGAGATGAGGCGCCTGGTCTCTCGTGCACCTTCTGGCCGACGTGAGTACGGAACGAGCGCGCGCGCGAGCGCGATGACGATGTCGACGCCCTTTGTTCCCTTGGGACGGAGCACCGCCGAGAGGATCGAGCGAGTCGCAACGTCGATGAGAATCGTGAGTTCTGGGCGAGTGACCGTTGACTCATCGATCCGCACCATCACGTCCAACACCGTGGAGTCGATCTGTGTCTGTTCCCCGGGCCGCGAGGGAAACGTTGAGCTGAATGCGCGGTCTGGCTGCAGCGCCAACGACTCCCTGGTTTTCGCTGATCCGAAGGAGGCTCGACCACGATCGCTCTCGTCGAGGAGGCGATAGAAAGTTGAGCGACTCGGCACGGTGATCGTGTCCCCGTACTGTTCATGTGCGAGACGGGTCACCTCGTCGATCACATAGCTCCGGCTCGTAGTCGAGGCCCGCCTCCGACCGGTGAGGACTTCCTCGACCAGGACGAGGATCGGAGGATCAACCCTCGTCTTGCGCGGGGCGCGCAGTTCAGGAGCGCGTCGGTCGAGAAGCCCGGTGATGCCTTGCGAGCGGTATGCCGAGATCTGACGTTCCATGGTTCGAGTAGAGATTGCCTTATCCAATGCGTCCCCGACGCGAATGGCTTCTCGGCCTAGTGCGTCGCTGCGCGAGACGCCGTTCGCAATCGCTTCGTCGAAACGTTCTATCGCGGCCTGCCATATGCGTACGTCCCGGGTCACCTGCGCGCTCAGACCTTCCAGGTCCATGCTGCGTAGCACTGGGGGATTCACCCGTTCGACCGACTCCGTCACGACGTCGAAAGCAACGTCCACATCCTCACCGCCCGAAGTCCGCAGCGTGATGAACTCAGACCTAACGATGATCACCGTGCACTCATCGCCTCGCCATCGGACTCGATCGCCTGCGTTTACGTTCATCCGTGGGTCCTCGCGGTCAGAACCGATCGTGGGCTCAGCGGCTCTTCAAGATCCGCAGTCAGTTCGCCTTTCCAGATCAGGACATAGCAACGGGCGAACCCCAGATCACCGCCACCCAACGATTCGACTGCTTCTCTCAAGCTGATTGGTGTACGTGGGACGTCGAAGCTTCCGAGTTCTGAAGTCCACCGAGGATCGCGATACCTGCGCAGGAACCGGAGATTCGCGTCACGAGTCACGCTGTTGCCCAGGAACACCGCGTATCCCCAGCCAATCTCCGCGCAAAGCTGGGCAGTGCGATCGAACTGGAGAACAACCTTCGGATCGGCAACCCGCCTTCGATCTTTTACATCGACGATTACCCCGTGGTTACCGTGAAGCTTCACGAAGTAGTCCGGAGCGTGGCGTGTGCCTCTCGCGTCATTTGAGTATTAGCGTTTCTGAGCACCATCGGTATTGCGGTTGAGCACCGCTCGCTGAGCAACGTGTTCTCGTCGTTGAGCACCACCGGATATTCGGCTTCAGCACCACCTTCGTAGGCTCCTTCTGCCG
>Ga0209916_1001956_pt1 | contig 12952 bp, 18 predicted proteins | sample ThiBio_1000_plan_FD_183956 | JGI IMG/M metagenome (GOLD analysis project Ga0209916, IMG submission 183956) | Wastewater bioreactor microbial communities from Cape Town, South Africa - Thiocy_solids_2 (SPAdes) | ecosystem: Engineered > Bioreactor > Thiocyanate-remediating > Anaerobic-Aerobic ... | reverse complement strand
TGAGCGCTCATCGAAACCTTTTTGGGCAACCCTCTTTGGGTGTCCCTCTTGAAGAACCGTTCAGGAATGTTTTGCCATGGCCAGGCCCACCCCTGACGACGACGAGCCGCCGCTGGATCCCGGCCTCGAAAAAGTCCGGCGGAAACTCGTCCGCTTCATCGCCATCAATCTCGGGCTCTTGTTTCTCGCCCTTATGGTGGTGATCGTCGCCCTTGTCTACAAATCGCGTAGCGCAAAGGCACCTACCCCTTCGCTAGGCAGCGAAATCCCCGTTCATGGCGATGAACAACTCACCGGCGACATCGTGCTGCCGGTCGGGGCAAAAGTCGTCTCGCAGTCGCTCTCCGGCAACCGCCTGTCCATCGACGCGGAACTTGCCGACGGCGCCCGCGCCGTCTTTATCTACGACGTCGCCGAGCGTCGTATGATCGGCCATTTTTCTATCCGCAACAAATGAGCCCGCGCCATCCACAGACCGTTTTTTTGCTTTGGCGGTTACGATGCACGAGGTTGGTTGCTTTTTGCGAAACGTCGGCCTATATCGCCGGTTCTTGAACGCGCCCATCGTCTAGCGGTCAGGACACCGCCCTCTCACGGCGGGAACAGGGGTTCGATTCCCCTTGGGCGTACCAGTTTCATTTAATTCCTCTTTTCTTTCAAAGCGTTGCGGCGATGAATGTCCAACCTTTCGACCGGGTTGGACAAATTCTGTTCTCTTTTTGCTCTTGCGACCTTTTCCATGCCACTGTCACCCAGGCGTTTTCTGTTCGCCTTCTTGACATAGGTCCGTGCCTCATCGGGCGTCCGGTGGCCGAGAAACGCCATCAATTCGAGTTCGGTGGCGCCAGCATCACCAAGTCGCGTCGCTCCTGCTTTACGCAGGCCATGGGCAGAGCAATGCGGCAGGCCGGCGGCAACACATTGGTCATGAAACCAGTTGCCGAACGTGGTTGGCTTGTAGGATCGGCCTTGTGTGTGCGTGAGAAAAAGCAGTTGTGTCGAAGGGACGAACTGAAGAACGTCATTCAGTTCTTCGAGTATCGGCAGGTCAACGTCGCCTCCGGTCTTACCTCGGCGATACGCAATACGCCCATCGCGAACACTCTGCCGCCCCAACCGAATCACGTCTTGACGCGCAGCCCCAGAATTAAGAATGAGGCGCAACGCCAACACTGGTTTTGATGCGAGGCTATGATGTGCCTCGAACTGCTGTATCTCGACCTCAGTCCATGTGTGGTAGCCATCGGGATTTTCGGCGTAGCGCTCCACATCGAGCGTTGGATCCGTGGCAATAAGCTTCTTCTTCATCGCGAAGTGGCAGAGCCGTCGTATCAGCTTAAGCAGATGGTTGGCGGCCGATGGTGTGTCAGCCTTTTTCCCAATGATTGCCTCGACGTGTTCTGTCCTAAGCGTGACGACATGCCGCTTGCCATAGGCGCGACTGAACCGATCAAAATCCTTGCCTAGATTATACTGGGAGATTGGCCGGAGTTTTTTCCATTTGGGCGCACGTTTGTAGTGCTCGATGAGCCAGTCGAATGTGCCATATTCGTGCCTGGAAGGCGCCACCAACGCCGCAGCCCCCGAAATTGCGGCGTCGTATGCCATTCGAAACTCGACCGAGCCATATTCGCCCGGGAGATATACGCTCGGCAGCCCTTTCTTGCGCAAGCGCCAGCGCCTCTTTCCATGGCGATCAGGAGCTGCTGAAACACCCGGGAATGGGTTTGTCGCGCGTCTCTTCATTCGAGTACATCATCCCACTCGCTGGACTCGCCAGGGCGCGGCTTATCCGGGTGAACCGTTTCGACAAGAACCTCTACGCGACCATCGGGATATGACGTAAACGTCGCCCGCTCATATCCCGCAGATTTCGCCGCCTTGAAAAGGCGCGTCGCATCGGCCTGGCGGATGAGAGCGGAGCGGTTCGCCATAATCTATGCTTCCAACTTCTCAGCTTCGAACAGGGCTTGCACCCGGCGCACGATCTCCCCAACACGCACGACGAAAAACGCCGGAACGTCATTCGGTGATATGCCTTGCAGCGCATCCCAATCGATCTTGCGAATGTCATCAGCAATACGCCCGGAAGCGTAGTTTCCGGCCGCTGTCGCGGCCCACTCGCAAACTTTGCGGCCGGCAACAGCCGACTGAACGTGCTCGTAAGCCATGGCAACAGCGACCTGCAGCGGCACACCAACGCGGACAAAGGCACCAATCAGAGCCAACTCTAAGGCATTGTCGAAAGAGTAGCGCTGCGCACTGCCGGCGACGGTTGGTGCGAAAACCGTGCGGAGTTCGACGCGGCTACGCCAGTTGGCGGCATCGCCAGGCGTGACGCCAAGTGCCGAACCGATTTCGGAAAACTTCTTCAGCATAGAAAGCTCCTTCGTTTGAGCTAACCTTGCACACCTATTAACCTTAGTCAATTGACATAGGTTGTATGAGGGAATTACCCCCTGCCGATATACCGGCAGGGGTACGCGACAGACGGCATGGCGCGGAATTTCCGCTGTTGAAGGTGGGGAAATTCCCCACCTCGTTGGTGGCTAATTCGCCACCATCCCCTCACGCCGGAAGATCGAGCACATCTTCTTCAAGATCATCGTCACGGCTGTAGCCGGCGATGCCCCATACTTGCTGGTGCAGATGGTTGCACGACCCCAAGGAAGGCTCATCATCACCGCCATCCTCATCGTCACGATCAACCTCCTCAAGGTCCGAATCGCCATCGATCTCATCAAGCAGCGCGACAAGCTGTTCGATGGTGGATTCGATCCGCATGCGCATCGAACGCGTCATCGGCAGGAATAGAATCGGTTCCGGGTGGGCATTCATGACGTGGACCGAAGAGAGATTTGCATACTCTTGAGGGCCTTCGTAGCCGTTGAGATGGCGCGCCACGGCCACGAAGGTCCGTAACCAATTTTAATATCTCCGATTGCAACACTGATTAATGCTGCTGCGCCAGCCGGCGTCACGGGGACGGTCCGGGCCATGCTGTTGGCGGCGATGTTCTCGTCCCGGTTTGCCTTCGCCAGCTTTTTTCTGAGCGGCGCCAAGCCAGCCCGCCGATCCCAATCACGAATAGATTTAATCTTAGCCTGGAGCCGGGCTCTCACCTCAGCATATTCAGCTTCCACCCGTTTAGGATCCCGCAGCCCCGCCGCAAGCAACCGCTCGCGGTATGCCTCGATCTCCCCAGAACTAATCGCGGAGAAATGATCCCACGCTACAAGCTCCTGCCCTCTTAATCCGTACTGTTGCCTTGCTGCACACTCGGCATCATCGAGCTCATCACAAAGCCTACTCCAAACGGCATGGGCTTTCTTGTATCGACTGATGGCCTTAAGGATGGGGTCACGCACAAGCTCAGATGCTGCCTCCTGCTCCAACTCTCGCCAGCGATGATCGGCTAGCTCCTCCGCCATTGCGGAGACCGAAGCACTCATAGCGGCGATCGCCCCCATGGCTGGAACTGCAACGTCGCGACGGCTGATGGGCAGGCTCATGATATTCTCCAGGAACGACAGGCGTGATTGCCTGCGTTCCTTCGAAGAGCCGGATCCGTTTCCGTCCGGTGCAGAAGGTTTCGTGGTCCCCGATATCCCCTGACTTACCCCAGAGGTTTCGGTGTCAGGGTTTCCAAGGATTGAATCTTGTGCCTCAATTGTTGACATAGCTCCGCCGGTGGCGGGAATCCTTGCGATCCGCATTGTTTACTCCTAAGATCAAATCAACAGTTTATGTTGATAACCGGCGGCCAACGTGCCGTCAACATTAAATGTTGATAGATTGTGATGATGCCAGCACAAGCCCGAGCTGCACGGGCCCTCATCAACTGGACTCAGCCGCGCCTCGCTGAAGCGGCCGGCGTAGGCTTATCGACTGTCGTCGACTTTGAGCGAGAGCGCCGCGTTGTGTCGAGCGAGTCTCAAAAGGCGATCCAGAGTGCCCTTGAAGCAGCAGGGGTAATTTTTGTCGATGAAGATGGCGAAGGCCCAGGCGTCCGCCTCCGCAAGGATTCGATTGCGGCTGAATAAACCGTTCCCGTCCGGAACGGTTTCTAGAGGATCGAATCCTTGAGGGTCTGCAAATTTGCCGACCCGGTTTCCTGACTTCCGATAACCTGATTTTTTCGGAACTCAGCCGGGCATCTCCCGTTGGCGGGGATGGTGCCAGATCAGAGAAAGATTGTCGTTACCGTAGAGCGCATCGAAAGGTGGCTCGACATGGTCGCCGAGCTTATGGATCAAGCGGGAGACGGGGCTAAGCGTTACCTGCCCATCTGGCGTGCGCTGGAACGGGAGCGCGACAAGCTGGAAGACGAACAGCGCATCTTGCGCGAGGCGCGTCTCCGGGTGAGTAACGGCCGAACTGGCAATCCGAAAGGCCTCACCTGAGGCCCTTCCACGTCCCTCGTTTCAGTGCTTTTCCCGTGAAACCGTTCCAGTCCAGAGCGGTTTTAGGCGGCCTTTTTCGCCCTGTTGGCTTCTCACGCGGCGGCGCTGCTGTCAGGACAGACGGCTCGCGACAGCAGGAAAACGGGGATGCTTTCGTTATCTAAGTTGTTAACCAAGTTCCTGCACCATTCCTTTTGGGGATTTGAGGGCTGAGGCATGAACAGACTGTGGTTTGGTGACAATCTCACTATTCTGAGGGAAGAAATTCATGACGCTAGCGTCGATCTAGTCTACCTTGATCCTCCTTTCAACAGTCAGGCAAATTACAACGTTCTTTTCCGCACGCCGGAGGACGATGCTGCCAGTGCACAAGTCGAAGCCTTTCGGGATACCTGGACATGGGGGCCGGAAGCCGAGTGGGCGTTCGAGGAAATAATGCACACCGGCGGCGGTGTGACATCGATCATCCATGCGTTGCGCTCGGCGCTCGGCGAAAGCGACATGATGGCTTACCTGGTGATGATGGCCCAGCGCCTGCACGAACTGCGGCGCGTGCTGAAACCGACCGGCAGCCTCTATTTGCACTGCGACCCGACGGCGAGCCATTATCTCAAGATCATTCTCGATGGGATATTTGGACCCCGCTTATTTCGAAGCGAGATCGTCTGGAAGCGAACTGGTGCTCATTCGGCGGCCAAGCGATGGGGCGACATTCATGACACGGTTCTCTTTTACACTGTCACGGGGGACTTCACTTGGCACACGGTCTACACTCCATACGATCACGCGTATGTTGAACGATTCAAAAACGTGGACCCCGACGGCAGGCGATGGGCTGACGACAATCTGACAGCTCCCGGCATTCGAAACGGGCATTCAGGCAGCCCTTGGAAGACCTTTGATCCGACGGGAAAGGGCCTCCATTGGAAGATTAGCAATAAAGCCGTCGCGGATATCCTTGGCGATGCTCCACCAAAAGAGATGACGACTATTCAAAAATTGGATTTGCTCGATGGCCACGGTCTTATCCACTGGCCGCGCTCCGGCGGTTTTCCAAGATTCAAGCGGATACTCGGAAAAGGAATGCCCCAGCAGGACATCATCAGCGATATCCCACCGCTAAACTCACAGGCGCAGGAAAGGCTGGGTTACCCGACCCAAAAACCTGTCGCATTGCTCGATCGAATCATCCGAGCATCATCAAATCCCGACGAGGTCGTGTTGGACCCATTCTGTGGCTGTGGAACGACGGTTGCTGCCGCCCAGGCAGCAGGTCGGCAATGGATCGGTATCGACGTGGCCTATCATGCCATTCGTGTCATCGAGGATCGGCTCGCGGAAATGCCGGATAAGGTGCAATACGATCTAGGAGGCATTCCTCGAGACTTCCCGAGCGCCGTTCGGCTTGCCGAGCGCGATAAGTACCAGTTTCAGTGGTGGGCAAATTATCTCGTGGGCGTCCAAGCGCTGAAGGAAATCCGCAAGGGGCCAGATCGCGGCATCGATGGGGAAATGTTCTTCATGAATGGTCCCCGCGGCTGGGGCCGCGTGCTGACATCGGTCAAGGGAGGTCAGCACGTAGGCGCCAAGGATGTCCGTGAATTCAAAGCCGTCATCAGTCGCGAGAATGCGGAAATGGGACTTTTCATCTGCCTGCGCGACCCAACACGCGAGATGCGATCCGAAGCGGCGTCATTTGGCTTTGTCGACACTGCTCATGGCCACCTTCCGAAATTGCAGATCGTATCGATCGAACGATGGTTTGCGGGTGATCGGCCTGTGTTGCCCTCATTGGGTCATTTGTCGCGAGACTATTTCCGGACGGCTACCAAGCCTCAAAAAGCAGGCAAGGCGCGACGCCGGATCCGAATGCGCCAGAATTTCCTTTTACCTTCCTAGGCGACAAGAAAGCTTCCGTTGTGCACTTCAACCCAACTGCTGTTCCGAAAGAAGGACAATCGGCCCTGCTATGACATTTCCGACGAACCGGCGTCAGCTGCTATCGTTGTTTTCGACCGCACTCAACCCGAACGATTGAGGCGACAATTTACCGCCAATCCTTCATGATCGACGTCGTGATGCCGGCCGTGGTCACAGTGGTGAGTTGGACGAAACCCCCGACGGTTATATTGGCCGCATGCTGATGCTCGACTAGGCGCGGCATCTCGCTGAACGGGTCATAGGCGCAAAACACCGACTCGAGCAGTTCCTGATTGACCACAGGTGTAACCAGGAATTCAGGCAGATCGATCACATGCCATGGTTCTTGACCATGCAGGCCGTGGTTCGACACTAGGTACGCCTTTGGGCCGGCCGAACCGATACCGATGACGACGAGGTCAAAGTTAGCGGCCAGCGTCTCTACTTGCCACGGATCCTTGAAATGACCGCATACCGATTGAAGCCGGTGAATCTCAGCGACGAGATCATCAAGCGTGACCGTTTTCGCCTGAAGCATAAGGCTCATGAGGCCAAGAAGCCGCGCCGGGCCTCTGGTGGCGATCGCGGCATTGAGATGCGGTAGCGGCATCACCTTCGCGACAGTGCCGAGTGCCTTGCCAGCGCCCACACGGCCATCGGTCAGCATGTGAACCGCGTCGGCGGTCTTCAGGACGTTAATCGCGGTCATAGATGCACCTGTATGCCGGCGATGACTGATGTCGTGGCTAAAGCCGATAAGGCCGACGCCACTGTGACGGACCCGAACAAGGTGACGTTCGCCGCTCCTAAGATCGAAGCGAAAAGCGGCGTGAAGATCGGATCGCGGCGCGGCAGACGCATGTTGGCCCGCCAGCCATCGACCGGGCTCCAGTCCCACTGCGTAGCCCCGCGAGGGTGATAATTAAGCACGCTGCGGGGACGTAGGACTTCACGTAATATGCTTTCGAACGGTGTCATACCGCCCTTCCCTGCCTTCTTCCACCAGATGGAAAAAAGCGACGACACGGGCGAAATTCCGTGCCGTCGCAACGTACCACCGAGACTCCGCGCGCGGTGGATTCCGTTAGCCAGCGGCGGCGAAGCGAACCAGCTTGACCGCCTCGCCGTTCTGGACGCCTCCACCGACCCTGCGATAGGCGTAGAACAGGACATGCGGCTTGGCCGTGTAAGGGTCGCGCAGGAGCCGGATACCAGGCTTCTCGACGACAACATATGCCTTCTCGAAGTCGCCGAAAGCGATCGACAGAGAAGCGGCATCGATATCCGGCATCTCTTCATCGAATTCGACAGGGAAGCCCAGCAAGAGCGGCGGCTGTCCTTCCGAGATCGCCTCTTGCCAGATGAAACGGCCCTCGCCGTCTTTCATCTTGCGGACGATGCCGGCCGTCTTCATGTTCATGAGCCATCGTGCATTCTGACGATAGGGCGCCCGCAAGCTGTAGACGGTATCGACAAGCACATCGGCTGGACTGACGCCGGCCTCTACGTCTGTGAGCGCAAAGCCTCCACCGACCCCGCTGTTGATGTGCTGGATTGTGAAGAAATCGCGTTCACCGTCCGCGAGCGAGCTCGTCGCGCGGCTGAGAAGGCCCCACGGCTTTTCAATACCATCGCCGGAGACGAATGCGGCACCCTCAGTACGTGAGAACTTATCAGAGATTTTGCCTTCGAGCCAAGCGCCGATGTCGAAGCGCGAATCGTCGAGAAGACGCTGAGTGACCGGCTGGTTCGTGTAGACCTCATGCACAGGAACACGGATCCCCTTGAGCTTCGCGGTATCCAACGGCGGCCTATCTTCGCGCTCGCTCACCCATCCGGCGTCGATATCGTCGGCGTCGATCGGCTCTTCGAACGCATCACCCGTCTCGATCGTCACCCTACGAGCCAGGCGGGCCAGCGGAGATACGTCGAAGACCCGCTTATTGATGGCTGTACTCAGAACGGGAACGACGAGGTAGCCGCCATCCGGATCGGAGCCGACCGAATTGGTCGCGGAAAACGTCATGCCATCTCCACCGATGGCTTCGAACGCGGAATCGTCGCCGGAACGAACGAAACGGGAGATGGCGGCATACTGCCCCGCTACGGCGTCGGCCTCGGAGCTCAGGGAACGGCCAAGAGGAGCAACAATGCCAGCCCTGCGGGATACTGCCGGGATCACGATATTGCCAAGCCGATCATTAAGCGCTTCCATCGTCTTATCGACGGACGCAAACTTGGTCGCGACGGTGCTGCTGAGCTGCTCGACGTTGCGAGCCAGGACATTGAGGTCAGTCATTGGTGTTCTCCATGAGGGATTTCGTGAGGGTTTCGATGGTGCTGTTGATGGAGGAGAGCGTCGGCGCGGTCGCATTTTCCAAGGCGGGCCAGCCGCCAGCAGCAAGGCGCTCAGCCGCGCCTCTGGCGAGGCCCGTGGCGCGCAGCATGTCAACCAGTTCGCCTTTCGATCGGAGAACGAGCGGCCCACGCTCGGCGCTTTGACGGATGGTTTGTTGCTTCACGCCGACCAGGCTGACGGCGGCAATGTCCCACTGAGGAAGCGAGAAGGGATTGCCAGCCGCGAAGTGGGCCGAGGCGCCCAGCGGAAGAACGATGTCGGCTGAGAAATAGTTATACTGTTCAGCCTTGATCGCCCGGGAAACGCTACCGCCAATGTCGTCGATGGTCGCTTCGGCGAAAATACCCTCACCATCGATGACAAGGGAACACCTTCCGATTTCGCGTTCAGGGTTGTGAGACAGGAGCACCGGCACTTCGGCCTCCCGGCCGGCGGGCCAGCCTGTCGCCTCGCACCAGGTGCCGAAGTTATCCCGCGCTCCGAACTGGAGCGCATAGCCGGTCATAGTCAGACCGCCATGGGAACGCGTTGCCTTGAACAGCGACGGCGCGCCGTGACGGAAACGACCAGCAGCGGAAAGGGAAAGGATCGAGTTCATGGTTCACACCTTCGTGTTGCAAAAGCGCCAAGGGCTCCCGATGGGAACCTCGTTGCAGCTTCGCGCCCAGTTTGGTGGCTGGTGCCTCGAAGGTGGACCGTTCTCTTTCCGTCCCGGCCTGCCAGTGACGGATGTTGAGCGAACCTGTGCCAAAGCTACGCAGCGCCAGCGCATTTCGTCAATGCCGTGTTTCTGCCGGATCAACGGTTATCCCCAACTCAGCCAAGCGAGAGTCGAAAGCTGCGCGTGCAGTTCCGACGATCACATCGGCAAATTCTAGGAACCGGGAAGGGCCGAGCGGAAAGGTCTCTGCGAGTGCCACAGCAAGCCCGTCCAAGTAGAACTTGCGCTGATCCGCCGACCAACGGCCTGGCGAGATATCGGCGGCGATCTCCGCACAGTCCCTCCCATTGCGAAGAGCGGCATTTCGCAAACTATCGAGATCGATTGCGCCTGTCGTCACCTCATTAAACCTTTCTTTTTGCAGGAAAAATTCTTTTCACCAATTTCGCGGCGATACGCGCTTGGACACCCACCGGTCCGGACCCTCAAGGGCCTAGACTTTCGACCCCCCATCCCCTTGGCCCCGCTTGACACGCCATCGACGCAGCCAGACCAGCGACCGTGAGTTCTTGCATTCGACTGAACAAAACCGAGAGTGCCGGCCGCGCCTCTTCCTCGGCCGGACGATGATCTTCCCGCAGACAAGGCACTGCGTTTCGACCTCATCGAATGGGAGGCGGCCTTGTGTCATGGCTGCGCCTCGGACGCGCGCCCGTTGCCGCCGAACAATTCGGGATAGAGATGAGGGTTGGCGCGCTGGAACGATGTCGGCTTCGACGAGACTGGCGCGGGCGATGTGCCTGCGGTCGGGCGGCTGATAGGCTTCGGGTGCTCTGGCAGCGCCTGCCATTTGCGTTCGGCGAGGTAGTCAGCGAACTTCCCGAAGAACGACCGCCCAGCAGACTTCGTGGTTGAGACGTATCGCCCGATCTCGGCCAGAGCCTCGCAGCGATCTTCCTCGCTCAGCGCTGCCCAGGCGGTGAGTGCATCCTCCCGGCTATCGGCGAAGCCAGTGGGCCACGCCTTTCGAGCTTTCTCGAACTGGTGTGTTTCTTCACTTTCCTCGCGCGCACGCTCTCTCTCAGATTGTTTATCTAAGGTTGTTCTGACGAGTCGGGTCGCATCGGTGCGACCCGTGGGGTCGCATCCATGCGACCCGTCTCCGGTGCTAGGGGTCGCATCCATGCGGCCCGTCTCGCTGGCATTAGGGGTCGCACCAGTGCGACCCGTCTCGGCTCGCTGCCGACGCCGTTCATCTGCCTTTTCGAAAGCTGGCAACTTGGGCAGAGCGTCGAGCCGCGCGACGTTCAGTTGATATCGCCGTGTCGTGCCAGGCGCGCCGCCGTCCTCGTTGCCTATAACCCGAAGCCAATAGTCGCCCCGTGCTACTGACACCACGATTTCGGCATCGTCCTCACCGGTCGGCATGAGAGAGTGGAGCACACGCTGCGCCTGTGACCGGCTGACCTGCATGGCCTCTGCAATCAACTCGATGGACGGATACAGGCTTTCGCCTTCATCGTCGCACCAATTGCCCATGACCAGGAGAGCCAGCCGCTGACTCCCAGTCAGCGTGCATCGTTGCAGCACCTTGGTCATCACGTCGATGCTCATGGCAGGCGCGCCTCGCGCAGTGCCATAATGGCCTCAAGCGGAGTGAGGCCGAAACGCCGCCGGATCGCCGGGATTATGGGTTGCTCGGCAGTGTCGCGATGCTCGCGGTACCACGCGGCAGCCTGTTCGATGGCCGCCGTCGACTCATGGCAAAGCCCGGTCGTTCCGCCGACCGGAAGATGGTTGGACTGCGCTCCGAAATCATCAATGATTTCAACGGTGAGTATTTCGTGGGTTGGACGGGCTAAGCTATTGTTTACTCGCGGAAGAGCCACGCCCCTTGGGCGTACCAGTTCTTTCTCAACAAAATCAGTGTGCCAGATGACTTGTGCGATCCGCGCAGCGGCCGTCCCATATTCGCATCCCGCAAAGCGACCGGTTCCCTCGTCTTTGAACGCGGCGCGAATCTCGCTGATGAACATTGATCACGCAGGCCATGGACGGCATTCTCAGCCTGCCTAGCAAACACCACTCGCTCGTATCCGCATCGCAGCACCAAGCGGCGATCGACCCGAGGCGTTCAGAGGTACAGATTTTCGTCTTCGCCGCTCCGGCGAACATAAAAAGTGATGAAACGCAAGAACCCCGTCTTGGAGTAAACTGGAGCTGGCGAGAAAATTGCTGGAGGGGGGCTTATGTTGCCGAACCTCGCAATAAACTCTATCAGGCGGTTTGGCACACTTTCATCGAGAGAGAATTTCTGAATGAATGATCCGGTAACTGAAAACGAAACTCGCTTAGAACTGACCGCAGATATTGTTTCAGCTTACGTATCCAACAATCCTGTCCCTGCGGCAGAGCTAGCGTCCCTTATCGCCAGCGTCAGCACTGCGATCTCGGAATTGGGGCAGCCTGTCGAAGCCGCAGCGCCAGCGTTGACGCCGGCCGTCAACCCCAAGAAGTCGGTGTTTCCAGACCACATCATATGCCTGGAAGACGGGAAGAAATACAAATCGCTGAAGCGGCACCTGATGACCCACCATGGCATGACGCCCGATGATTATCGGACCAAATGGGGGCTGCCACGCGATTACTCCATGGTGGCGCCGAACTACGCCGCCGCCCGGTCAGCCCTGGCAAAGGAAATGGGGCTCGGCCGCAAGTCCAAGATTGAAGCGCAAAACGCGGTTCCTGCAAAGCGTGGCCGGAAGCCCAAAGCGGCTACCTAAAGAGGCAACAGCCCTCCATCTGAAAGGCGAGTGACGGGCTAGCCGCTATTCGAGGATTAGAGTCCTCGGCCTCGCTGGTTGAATGGGGGCCAGCACGACTGACACAAACTGGAACGGATGTCGGCGCTTCCACCTAACCGCAACAAGCTCGCCCATTTCCAGAGCGGGCTTGTTGCGACGCCGGCAGCGTCTTGCGTCTATCCGCCATTGAGGGCATCACATACCGATGGCGTGCAATGATCACGAGACAGCTGCCATCCGGTACGACGTAAGAGCCGTGGCATACTTCGTCCTCAGGTGTGGCCGTGGAGCCTGGCTAGCGTTCCTGGCGCTGGCACTGCTGACGGTCTCGTTTACCGCGACAACTGCTTTGCCGCTGGACAGGAGGCCAGCGGCAACATCGAAGCTGATCAACATCCTGGCAATCCGTCAGGATGGTCCGCCCAACCAACTCCTCGATAGCCGTTTCAAGCCCGGATGGTCACGCGTCGCGGAGCGCAGTGGAGCCGCCCAATCATCAGCCGGGAACGGCATTGTCCCAACCGCGGTTCGGGTGGCTACACCGCGCCCCTACCCCAGCACCATACGCTCCGACTATGAAGCGACCGATCTAGCCCGGTTCCATCCCTTCGATGCACGGGCTCCTCCGCAGCGTCGGCAATAGCCGCAAACAGCGCTCTATCACACTCGATATCAACGGCTCAGACCGCCATTCCCTCCGGGAACGGCGCTTCTGCTGCATGGAAATCATCCGGCTTTTCGAAGCCTTCAATCCGGGATGACCAAATGAAAGACCACCACGACGAATATATCTACACACGCGACC
>Ga0209916_1001955_pt1 | contig 12964 bp, 13 predicted proteins | sample ThiBio_1000_plan_FD_183956 | JGI IMG/M metagenome (GOLD analysis project Ga0209916, IMG submission 183956) | Wastewater bioreactor microbial communities from Cape Town, South Africa - Thiocy_solids_2 (SPAdes) | ecosystem: Engineered > Bioreactor > Thiocyanate-remediating > Anaerobic-Aerobic ... | reverse complement strand
CGCCCCAGCAAAGAAGCGAATCCCATGGCAATCAAGATCGACAAGAAGATCACCGGCTACAACGTGGTCAAGCCCGAGGACAAGGTTGCCGATGCGGCCGGCAGCGCGAAGCAGGCCACCCCTGCCGCGCCCAAGCAGGCCGAAGTGATCCAGATGCACGAGAGTGTCGAGCGGCCGGAAACCCTGGTCGGCTCCACCTTCAAGGTCAAGTCGCCGCTGTTCGAGCACGCCCTGTACGTCACCATCAACGACATCGTGCTCAACGCCGGCACCAAGTACGAGCAGCGCCGCCCCTTCGAGATCTTCATCAACTCGAAGAACATGGATCACTTCCAGTGGATCGTGGCGCTCACCCGCATCCTCTCCGCCGTGTTCCGCAAGGGCGGCGACGTCACCTTCATCGTGGAAGAGCTGAAAGCCGTATTCGACCCCCGCGGCGGCTACTTCAAGGCCGGCGGCGTCTACATGCCGAGCATCGTCGCCGAGATCGGCTCGGTGGTGGAACAGCACATGAAGAACATCGGGCTGATCCATGATCCGGAGATGGATGAGGCCACCCGCAAGCTGATCGCCGAGAAGCGCGCCGCCTACGAGGCGATGGACTCAAAAAAAAACGCTGACGCGGGCGTGAGCGCCGGCTCGACCGGCGCCGAAACGCTGACCTTTCCGGCGGGCTCGATGATGTGCGACAAGTGCAATACCAAGGCGCTGGTACTGATGGACAACTGTCAGACCTGTTTGAATTGTGGGTATTCGAAGTGCGGGTGATGGAAGGCACGCACTAAGTTGAACGCTGAAAGGGTGGCCGTTGGGCTGCCCTTTTGCTTTCCGGATTGCTTGGCGGATGTGTCACGAAAGGCTGCGGGATTAGGTTGCAGGATTAGGCTGCGTCCTGTGTTGTAAGTCATTGAAAAATTGGCGAGTCGGCGCGAAGCGATCATCCAGTGCCAAGGGATAGGCTGCAGGATTACACTGCACTTTGAAATCTACATAGCGTTAGACACTGCATGAAAGTATTTCGCGGAAGCACATTCAAAGCAGATCGCCCTTGGGGCGCGACAGACATTGCCAATATGTGCGGCATCACCACGCGCCTTCATTGGACAGATCAACCGTACAAGTGGCACACCAACGACGGGGAAGAGGTCTTTGCTGTCCTCAATGGTCGAGTCGAAATGCGGTATCGAGATGCGGATGCAGAGCACAGCACCATCCTTGAGACTGGTGACGTGTTCTATGCTGCTGTCGGTACAGAGCATGTCGCTCATCCAATCGGCGAGGCCAGGATCCTAGTCGTTGAGCGTGAGGGCAGTGTCTAACAATGCGTTCAAGCCGAAATTGCATCGCTACGCCAACCACATGGCAGAAAGAGCTTGCCATGTGCTCGGCTACGCGCTGCAATTCGGCTTAACTCAGGCGTTAGTCGGTAGCTCGTGTTGGTTCTTCGTGTCGTGCGTTTCGCCCAGCTTCGCGCTGGCTTGTCGTCCGTCGCCGCAGCAGCATTTCGCGCAGCATCGCGGCAAGTCCTCAGCTTTCAGAGCTGGTAGTTTGTGGGGGGTCGGTTGCTCATCGTTCTTCGCTCGTCCAGGCCAACAGCCTCGCCCAAGCGCACCTCGTCGCAACCGTCTAACATCTCATTCAAGCGGACGGCTGCGCCGCCGCTTAATTCAAGCGTTAGGCCGCATGGAAAGTCTATTCGCGCTCGCATACACCACTGGCCTCATTGCATTCTGGTCGGGTGTCGTCGTGACACTTTGGCGCTTCGTGCAGATGGCTTCCCGGCTCTCAGCTGCGACTGCAGTCCGGTTCGCGGCTGCGTCTTTGGCACTCGCGGTCGGGGGTTACATTCCGGCTGCACTCATCGGCGCTTGGGGCTTTTGCTCGGCGTCAGCCGGCGGCCTCTGTGCACTGGGTGGGTATGTCGGCACCGGGCTGGTCGCTGCCGGTGGCGTGCTGCTTTACCGTTTCTTTCGGGCGCGCCGGGAACTCGCTGCGGCCTAACAATTCGTTCAAGGCGGACGGCTGCGCCGCCGCTTAACACCAGCGTTAGTCGGTAGCTCGTGCAGGTTCTTCGTGTGGTGTGTTTCGCCCAGCGTCGCGCTGGCTTGTCGTCCGTCGCCGCAGCAACCTTTCGCGCAGCATCGTCGCAAGCCTGGGCATTCAGAGCTGGCAGTTTTGGGGGTAGTCGGTTGCTCAAGCGGTGCGTTCGTCGTGGCAGTCGTTGCCGCCCGAGCATGCAGCGTCGCAACCGTCTAACATCTCGTCCAAGCGGACGCGCGAAAAGCCGCGCGCCGCTTAACTCAAGCGTTAGGGTTCAAGGAGGGGGCATGCACTTGGCGTACAGTGAGCGAGATCTGCTCGGAGTTAAGATTGTGGTAGATGGTTGGAAGAAGAAGGGCTTTATCGGTCAACTCAATACCAATTCTTCAGGCCAAGGCTTCGTAAGCATCACCACAAGAAATTGGGTGGCTGAAGATGGCACGTTCGTGACAATTGAGCTTCACAAAGTGTCCGACGGGACCGGATTTTTGGGTGGCCAGAAAAGTACTTGGGTTTCACGCTTACTCACTCACCCGGATAGCTCGTGCAGTTCGCCAACTGTGCATGGTTGCTTTCAAAGCCCAACTCAGCCTCACGCGTTGGATCGTGCAATCAAGGACGTTGGTACGTTTTTGAGCCAGACCGAGCTCGGCGATTATCTAAACGACTAATTGCAGGGGAAGTAGCATGGGGTGGCTAATCGGCATTTATGTTGTAATTGGGCTCTTTAAGTCTTTTGGTAAGCTTGCGAGTGATAATCCCACTTCAAAGCCAGTGTGGATGCTTACTGAGAAAAACCCTCTCATGTGGTCTCTATATTTTGTTTTCTACGTTCTAGCGTGGCCACTGGTACGGAGATAAGCCATGGAATTTATTTTTGGCGCTATAGCAATCATTTTCTGCATAGGATTGGCCCTTAACGGCTATCTAGTTCCACTTCTTCTCGGTGGCTTTATAGGTTCATTTTTCGGTTTGGCGGGGTTTGGTGGCGCCGTATCAGGGATGATTCCAGGCGCTATTGTTGGAGCTCTAATCGCTATCGCAATAAAGAAAAGCAGGGCTAATCGTAGTGGTGGCAGTCACCCTAACTGATCGTCCAAGCGGACGGCTTCGCCGCCGCTTAACTCCAGCGTTAGACCTTATGACCATCATCGCTACTAATGACAAACGCTGGTATCCCGCATACTCGGCCTTGGCGCTCTATGTATTGCTGTGCGGGCTATTTGTGTCTCTAGCCCCCGACTCCTACTTTCCCCACTTGCCCTTCAGCCAATCGCTTGCAGCGCTTTCCGCCACGCCGTCCTGCGTCGCGTTCAGCATCGAGGCAATGTGGATGACGTTTCCGGTCGTCTTATTCGGATTCTCTAGGGTGGCCCCAGTTAAGCTCAAAGATGGCGCAAACCAGTCAGACATTTCCATAATTGTCATCGGATTCCTATTCTTCTCCTGCGCCGCATTTTTGATACTTGGCTACGGCATAGTGGCACATGCCGACGTCGCTTCCAGCACTAAAGTTGCGCGACTTACGCGCATGGCGGTTCAAGGTAAACTTGGTCTCTTTTTGGCTCTATCTGCGTATTTCTGCGCTTGCATCTTGATTGCTTGGTTCGCTTTCGTGGCATGCCCTCGGTCGTACTTCATGCTGCGCAACAGGCATATCTAACATCTCGTTCGAGGCGGACGGCTGCGCCGCCGCTCAACTCAAGCGTTAGGTCTCACACATATGCTTCAGTGTCCTTACTGCCATCATTCAGCAATTTCTTACGCCAGAAAATCGTGCCTTGGGCCCGCACTTTCGACGTCGTGCGCGCACTGTGGGAAGCAAGTTTCTGTTTCATGGTTCGCCATGCTTGCAGGCATTCCGTTTCTCGCTAGCATGCCGCTTGCCACACATTTTGGCTTCTCTTGGCAAGCTGCCCTCGTCGTGCTTGTGGGCTTTGGCATGACTTTCGCTGCGCATGAGTTCCTAGTTCCGTTGGTGCCGCGCGGCACCTAACCCGTCATCCAAGCGGACGGCTGCGCCGCCGCTTAACTCCAGCGTTGAGGCTGTAGAAAAACCCCTTTCCACGGACGGATAGACGGCCAACACGATGACCGTGGCATCTCGTCACTCAACGGCGTGGTTTCCCGGGGTCTCGCGTTGCGGGTTGCCCGGCTTGATTTGACGCCATGGGCACGCGTTTCAGGCGGCCGTGAATTAAAGGGGACGTGGCTAATTAATTTCGTTTATCGTCTGACGAAGCGAGACACCTGACGGCGGCGGTTAGCGACACTCCCTCTTTCGAAGCAGGGCAGGGCCAGCGTCGTCCGTCCGATTCCATGGTCGTCGACACTGGCCCTGGTTCATATCGCTGGCTTGTTGAGCCTTATGCGGACGAAGGTTATTGCCCGTCGTCGGCCTTGAGCGTCAGTTCCTCTTTCTGCTGCACGCTCGCCTTGTCCCACTTCTTCATGTAGTCCAGTTTCTTGGCGCGGATATCGGCCGCGTGTTCGGTGTACCACTGTTCCGCTTGGGGCGTCACGCTTACCCAGGATGTCGCGCTCATCCACTTGGAGAAATCTTCCGATCGCGTGCTGTATTGCGCGCCGGCATCGTTGTGGAGGGGGATCAGCGAAAAGCGTGCCTTCCACACACCCACGCGCGGCTTGATCAGTGCGTAATAGGTCTTGCCGGCGTCGAGGTGCGCGATCATGAAGTCCGCGTTCTCGGCGATCACCATGAACAGGTGGTCGCCTGGCTCGGCCTGGTAGCCGATCTTGTCCTTGCTTGAAACGATGCCGATGAACTGGTCGGCGCTGTCGTGGGTGTCATAAACCGACGATTGGATCGCGCCACCGAAAGAAGACGGCCGCATGAACACGACCAATGCCTTGCCGGGAGCGGGTGTGGGTGCTGCCGCATTGGCCGGCGACCTCACCATCATGGACGACTGGCAGCCCGTCAATCCGGCTACCAACAGGATCGCGAAACCCCATTTCATGAAATGCATGCTGTTTCCCCTTTTTGATGTTTTGACCGCGCCGATTGGGCCCCTCTTCTTCAACTCGGCGCAGTGCCCTCCGGTGAGTCGAAAACTGTCATGACACCCACCGGCGTTCCATGGTCAAACTCTCGTAACCGTTTGTCGAGTCGCATGAAATTGCGAAAAGGGTTTGGAATTCCGGCAGCATGTCGTCCCGGCGACCCAGAGCTGGATGCCCCCGCGACGTGACGCCGCCGCTTCTTGGCGAGTAGCGCCGTCTGTCTCTGGAAGCTTCGGTTTCGGCCGACTGCTCCACTGGTGGTTCCTGTCCTGGGGCAAGTCGACGTGCTCCTCATCCGCAGCTTTGGCGATCCGCGCAGCTTCGTTCCGCAGAATTTCCCGCAAGGCGTGCTGCCGCGAACTTCGGCGGAGAGTTACGTGCCCTGGGCGCTCACGGCCGACCGGCGGGTGGTGTATGCCCCCGGTTTTCCTCGCCGCCGTACCGCGCGGGAGTCGCCGGTCAGTCCAGCAGCGTCAGCAGTGCTTCGTAGCGGATGTCGGCGGGTTCGCGCACGTTGGCTTCCATCCGGCGCAGCCATTCCAGCGTGCGGCGAGTCTGTTCGCGCTCCGCTTTCTGCGACAGGTCGAAGGTGACCGAATCGGCCACGTGGTGCAGCATCATCACGAAATCGCACGGCGCGCGGCAGGACTGCACCAGGCCGACGATCTGGAAGCCGATGTCCTGGACCTGCGACTTGATCGCGGTGCTGTCGCTGGTCCCGCCCAGCAGTTCCTGCGCCGCCTCGTCCAGGTAGACGTCCATGATCGCGTCGTTGGGGAAGGGCTCCCGCATGGCCTTCGCGACCTTGGCGGTGAGCGCGGGGTCGTCGGTCAATCGGCGGGTCAGGTTTCGCACGCGGGCGCGAACGTGTTCGATGGCCTTGTTGATGTCGGCGCGATCGGCGACGAGGTTGATCACGGCACCGTTGATCTCCTTCGCCACCCGCTCGGCGATCGCGTGGGCGTCGGTGCCGACGATGCGCTGCACCCGGCCCTTCAGCGGGTCGCGCAGTGCCTTCTCGATCGCCGGCCCGCTGCGGCCGTGCAGCTGGAACATGGCCGTCATGACGGAGGCCAGGATCGGCCGCAGTTGCTCGCCCCAGTGCAGGATGTGGCGGCGGTCCTCCACCGGCCCCTTGCTTGCCTTCGAGTTGACCGGGATCTTGGCGGCCTTGGTGCCCCAGGGCGGGCGACCGACGAAGGTGACCTCGCCGTCCTCGCCGACGGACATGCCGAACTCGCCGCCGTCTGTGTCTTCGTCATCGCCATCGGACATCGATTGTTCCCCGTTGTGCCTGCCACGCAATATAGCGGGGCAGCCCGGTGGGGTGCGCGCGGGGTCGGGCGTTGCCGGCAGATGCGTGGGGAACCGGGGTCGGTAGCCGCTGCCCTCACGACTTCTTCTTGCCGCCACCATCGCGCTTGTTCACGGTGGCCCAGGCGATGCGCTCGGCCGTCTTCTCCGACTTGCCCTTTTTCTTTTCGCTTTCCTCGATGTGGGATGCTTCGCGCTTCTGCTTGGCGGTGTACGAGGATTTGTCGCCCTTGGACATGGGGGTGCTCCAGAGCCAGATGGACGTCCTGCGCCAGGTCCGGGCGGGTGAATGCCCGGTCGTCGATGGATCATCGCCGCGTCATGGCGTCGAGGGGCCGCCACCCGCGTGATCGTGGCGGCGGCAACTTTCCACCGCGCACTTCGCAGGAGGGCCGCCAGGCAGTCGTTCCGGCGCCGCAGGGCGCTGTGCTAGGCTCGAACGATGGGAGCAAGACTGCATCGGACAGCGATCGGCCGCACGCGTGAAGTGCGGGGGCCCGACGCGCTGGAACTCATTGCCGCTGGCGCGATCGTGGCAGCCGTGGTGGCGGTCGCCACGGGTTTCGGCAGCCGCGTGATGCTCATGGCGCAGACCCTGGACGCGGTCTCGCTGGCGTGGGCCCCGCAAGTCAACGCCCGGGTCTATCGCGCCGAACATGGTCGATGGCCCTCGGCGGGCGACCCGAACATCCTCGGCGACGCGCGCGCGGGGTCGCACGTCGAGAACCTCTCACTGGCGGAGGGTGGCGTCATCACGGCGCAGGTAGTGCTGGGCCAGTCGCTGCCGGCCGGCAACCGCAGCGGCGCGGTGGCGACAGGCGGTGTGCGGGGGCGGCTGTCGTTCCGCCCCGAGCTGATGGGGTCGGCCGAGGAGCCGACGGTTTCCTTCCTGTGCGGTTACGCCACGCCAGTGTCCGGAACGGTCGAGGCCACGGCCGCGAACCGGACCACCCTCCCCGTGGACTACCTCCCGCCCTCTTGCCGGTGATTGCGAATGGATGCCTTGAAGCTGGATGACTCCCGCGATTTCGTGACGCGCCAGTACGCGCATCTGCTCGCCAGCGGCCTGGACGAGCCGGCGGCGCATGCGCGGTTGCGCGAGGTGCTGGGCGCGGATGCCGTGGCGCTGCTCGGCGGCGGCGATGCGGCGGACGGCCCGGCCCGCTTCGCCGATGCCGGCATGGGCCCGCGCCTGGCTGCGGCAGCGAAGGAACTTGGCGGCAGCGCGGCCGGCGTGCAAGCCGCGTTCATCCACTCGCTGGCCGAGGCGCGGCTGTTCGCGCTGGACTGGTGGCGGCCGGTGCGCACCTTTCTTTCGTACGTGCTGTTCCTGCTGGGCCTGGCGCTGGTGATCGCGCTCATCTACGCGACCTACGTGCTGCCGGCCTTCAGTCACCTCGACCGCACGCTGGGCGTGCACGGCGCCGCCGACTGGATCGCCGCGAACGGCGCCATCCGCCTGTTCGCGCCGCTGCTGGTGATGGCCATCGTGCTGGTGCTGCTGGCGACGCGATGGCTGCGCATGCGTCGTCGCATGGCGCAGCTGCAACCGCTGGGGCGCGCCCGTGCCGGCTGGCTGGATGGCAAGAGCGCGGCCGCCTACCAGGTGCTGCGCTGCCTGGAGTTTGCCGCTGCGCTCAAGGCGGCAGGGGTGACGGATGCGGCGGTGCTGGAGCCGGCCCTGCGGCTGGCCGGCTGGCCAGCGGGGACGCCGCTCGCCGGCGAACTGGGCGAAAAGCTCGCGCAGGCCGAGCGCCTGGGCACGTTCTGCGTGGAACTGGAATGGCAGCGCCGCCTGCACTGGACCACCGCCCAGGCCCAACTCGAATCGTCGCGCGACCGCCTGATCCTGGCCTCGCGCGTGCTGTTCTACATCCTGGTCGGCGTCATGGTCACGGTGCTTTACATCCCGATTTTTTCGGTCGCCAGCATGGTGGGAGTGCATTGAGGATGACACGCAAACGCGGATTCACGCTTATCGAACTGATGATCGTCGTGGCCATCATCGGCATCCTCGCGGCGATCGCGATCCCGGCGTACCAGAGCTACGTCATTCGCGCGCAGACCACCGAGGCGTTCTCGCTGGGCTCGTTCGTGCAGCCGAAGATCGTCGACTACTACCGCCAGTTCGGCCACTTCCCCGCGGACAACCGCGCCAGCGGCGTGCCGTCGGCGGGGTCGATCATCGGCCACTACGTGGGCGCGGTGACCGTCGACGATGGCGTGATCAACATCCGTTTCCGCGACAAGAACATCAACAGCGCCCTGCAAGGCCAGGTGCTGAGCCTGCGGCCGCTGGTAGTGAAGGGCAGCCCGCACAGTCCGATCGCCTGGGCCTGCGGCGAGTCGCCGGCACCGGAGGGCATGTCGGCCATCGGCACCAACCGCACCACGCTCAAGGCCGCCTACCTGCCGTCGAGCTGCCGCGCGCCATAGGCGCCCCGGCTTCGGCACATCACGCCGCCGTTGCATCCACCGCGGCACCCCGGCAGCCCGCCGCCATCACGATTCGACAAAACGCTGCAGCCGCGCCAGCGCCGCGCCCCACTGCGCGCTGATCGCGTCCAGCGCCTGGCGCGCCTCGTCCAGCCGCGCCGGCGTGAACTCCCACAGCCGCTCGCGGCCCTGGCGCAAGTCCTGCACCAGGCCGGCATCGGCAAGCACCTGCAAATGCTTGGTGACGGCCTGGCGGGTGATGGCGGTACCCGCGGTGAGCTGGGCAATCGACAGCGCGCCGCCGGCACACAGCGCGACGACCAGCCGCAGCCGGGTGGCATCGCCCAGCGCGGCGAACACCGGCGCGCTGGCGGACAACGCGGCGGCCTTGCGTCGGGAGCGTTCAGTGCGCGGCGACATATTTCTCGATGTTGCCCATCTGCATGGCCCAGCCACCGGCGTTGGCGCGCAGTGCGGCGTCGCGGCGCGCGGCCGGCAACCGGTCGAAGCCGGACTCGGTGAGTCGCAGCATGATGCCCTCGGCCAACGCTTCGAGTTCAAAGGTGACCAGGGTGGTCGGCTCCTTGTCGTAGTCCATCCCCGCCTCGATCGCGTAGGGGTGCCAGCGCCAGGCGAACACGCGCATCGGTTCGATGCGCTCGACGTACAGCGTGAACGGCGTGCCGGCATGCGGCGCCTGCAACTTTGCGACGTCGGCGTCGACCTGGGTGGGCTGGATCGTGCCGGTGATCGGCTGCCCGGCGACGAAGGGGCCGTCCAGCGCCATGCCGAACCAGGCGCCGAATGCGCGGGCGTCGGTCAATGCGTGCCACACCCGTTCGAGCGGTGCACGGAGCAGGATGTGTTGTTCGATGCGATCGGTCGACGAACTCATGGGTCATCCTCAATGGCAACCTTTAGGTTGCATGATGCACGCGCCGCGCCTGATATGCAATCTTTCAGTTGCTCGATTGCTGCCGCCGGTTTCCGGTCGCCAGCACCTGTCGGGGAAGGCCTGCGATACTTCGCCGGCGTGGCGCGCAAGGGGGAAACGGCATGTCGTGGGGATGGACCTTGCTGGGAGTGTTCGGCCAGCTGCTGCTGGCGTATCTGCTGTTCATGCTGGTGGCATTTTCCGGCGGCGGCATGGCCAGCGGGCGTTCGCTGCGCCCGCGCCAGTTGCGGGTGCTGAACCTGTCGATCTTCGTGCTGCCCGGTGCCTGCCTGTGCAGCGCGCTCATCGTGCTGGGCCTGCAAGTGTGCGGTGGCGGCGCCGGTGCATACGCCTGGCATGCGCTGCCGCTGGTGGCCACCGTGCTGTATCTGGGCTATCTGCGCTGGCTGGTCCGGCACGGCTGAAGCGTCACGCACACCCTGTTACCGTGCGCGGGCATGTTCACCGGAGACAGGCCATGGAACCCGAATTCTGGCATCGGCGCTGGCGCGAGGGTCGCACCGGCTTTCATCAGGATCGACCCACGCCGTTGCTGCTCGCGCACTGGTCGGCGCTGGCACTGGCGCCGGACACCCGCGTGCTGGTGCCGCTGGCCGGCAAGTCGCTGGACATGGTCTGGCTGGCCGCGCAGGGGCATCGCGTGCTGGGCGTGGAGCTGTCGCCGCTGGCGGTGGAGCAGTTCTTCGCCGAACACGAACTGACGCCGCAGGTGTCCGCCTCGGCCTATGGCCGTCGCCACGTGGCCGGCAACATCGAGCTGATCTGCGGCGACGTGTTCGGGCTCGATGCCGACCTCCTCGCCGATTGCTCGGCGGTGTACGACCGCGCCGCGCTGATCGCGCTGCCGCCGGAGCTGCGCCGTCGCTACGTGGACGAACTGCATGCAAGGCTGCCCGTCGGCTGCGGCGGCCTGCTGATCACGCTCGACTATCCGCCGCACGAAAAGCAGGGCCCGCCGTTTGCCGTGTCCGAGGCCGAGGTGCGCGAGCGTTACGGCCGCGACTGGGTGGTGGAGTTGCTGGAGCGCCGCGACATCCTGGCCGAGCAGCCGGGCTTCGCCGCCGAAGGGGTGAGCGCACTGGAGACCGCCGCGTACCGGCTGCTGCGCAAGGCCTGATTCACCGCGCCGATCGGTGCGTGCGAAAAGGTCTAGACTGGCCGCGTCAAACGTTCCCGCCTTGTGCGTGGAGGGTTCCGGCATGGTGGCCTGGATGCATGCGGCGATTCTGGCGTGGTCGGTGGTCACCGCGCCCGCCCCGGCCATGCCGCCGCCGGAGCCGATGCCGCCTCCCGAACAGGTCATGGCGATTCCGCCGGCCTTGCGCGCGCAACTGCAGCAGCAGGTCATCGGCGGCGGCGGGTCGGAGCGGCAGCGGCTGCAGCGCCTGGTGGCGTTCCTGTTCGATCCTTCCGGCCTGAGCATGACCTACGCCGCCGACGCCACCTTGACGGTGGCGCAGGCGTACCGGCTGCGCCAGGCCAACTGCCTCACCTTCACCCTGCTCACCGTGGCGCTGGCGCGCGAGGCCGGGCTGGAGGCCCGCGCGCAGGAGATCGACGACGTCGTGGCCTGGCGCGTGCAGGACAACGTGGTCTACCGCTTCAACCACGTCAATGCGCAAGTCGCGATCGGCCGCATGCGCTACACCGTCGACGTGGCCCGCGACGAGGTGCTGGCGCGGCACCAGCCCGAGCCGATTCCCGACCAGCGCCTGCTGGCGCTCTACTACAACAACCGCGCCGCCGAATTGCTGGCCGACGACGACCCGAAGGTCGCCGCCCCCTACATGGCGATGACGCTGCAGCTGGCGCCGCGCTATGCCAGCGGCCGGGCCAATGCCGGCGTGTTGCGGCTGCGCCTGGGCGACCTGCGCGGCGCCGAGCGCAACTATCTGCAGGCGCTGGCGCTGGACCCGACGCATGCAGGCGCGCTGTTCAACCTGGTCACGCTGTATCGCAGCCAGGGCGATGAGGCGCGCCGCGCCCGCTTCCAGCAGCGACTGGAAAAGGTGCAGCAGAAGGACCCTTACTTCCAGTTCCTGCTGGCCATGGACGACGAAAAACGGGGCGACTACGCCGGCGCGGTGCAGCACTACCGGCGCGCCATCCGGCTGTACCACGGCGACCCGCGTTTCTACCTCGGGCTGGCCCGGGTCTATCGGCAACTGGGCGAGGAGCGCCATGCGCGGCGGGCCCTGCAACGTGCCGACGTGCTCGGCCGCAACGCCGACGCGGACCACCGCGCGCGGGTGCCGCTGCGCAATTGAGGTCGGCGGGGATGATTTCCGGGCACTTTCAATTTTCACCTTTTGAGGTGAAAATGCCGGAACCATGAGCCTGCACCTGACCAGCCGCCAGTCCAACATCCTCGAGTTCATCCGCGCCCGCGTGGCACGGGATGGGCAGGCGCCCACGCTGGAGGAGATCGGCCAGGCGATGGGCCTGCCCCACGTCAGCGCGGTGCTCAAGCACGTGCGTTCGCTGGAGGCCAAGGGGCGGCTGGCGATCGAGCCGCACCGCTCGCGCGGCATCCGCCTGGTGGATGCGCCCGACGCGCTGGATGCCGATACCCTGGAGCTGCCGCTGGTCGGCCGCATCGCCGCCGGCGAGCCGCTGTTCTCCGAGTCGCGGATCGAGCGCAGCCTGCGCGTGTCGCGCTGGCTGTTCCGGCTCACGCCGGATTACCTGGTGCGGGTGGTCGGCGACTCGATGCGCGACGAGGGCATCCTCGACCAAGACCTGGTCGGCGTGCACGCCACGCCGGTGGCGCGGCACGGCCAGGTGGTGGCGGCGCGCGTCGGCGGCGACCGCTTCACGATCAAGCGGCTGTACTGGCAGGGCGAGGTGATCCGGCTGCTGCCGAACAGCCCCGGTTACCAGCCGATCGATCCCGACCCCACCGAGGATTTCGCCATCGAAGGCCTGTTCGCCGGCCTGCTGAGGGGCGGCTGATGGCGGCCGTGGTGCCACTGTCGAACCTGCTCGATGCGCGCCGGGTCTGGCGCGGCCGGGCCGAGCCGCCGCCGGCCGGCGAGCAGCCGACCGGCTGGGCCGCGCTGGATGCGGTGCTGCCCAGCGGCGGCTGGCCGGCGGCGGCGCTGTCGGAAATCCTGCTGCCGCTGGATGGCGTGGGCGAACTGCAACTGGTGCTGCCCACGCTGGCGCGCCTCAGCCAGGGTGCGCGGCCGGTGGTGC
>Ga0209916_1001954_pt1 | contig 13019 bp, 8 predicted proteins | sample ThiBio_1000_plan_FD_183956 | JGI IMG/M metagenome (GOLD analysis project Ga0209916, IMG submission 183956) | Wastewater bioreactor microbial communities from Cape Town, South Africa - Thiocy_solids_2 (SPAdes) | ecosystem: Engineered > Bioreactor > Thiocyanate-remediating > Anaerobic-Aerobic ... | reverse complement strand
TTGCCGGCCTCGACGTTGGTGATCGCCGGCGCCTGCTGCAGCTTGAAGGTGTCCACGTAAAAGGTGAGCGCGCGCTTGAAGCCGGCGCTCTCGAAGTTGCCGTAGCGGCCGCCGTCGCGCAGCAGCGGTTCGCTCTGCTGCAGCGCCAGCGACATCAGCTGCTCGTACTCGTTGGTCGGCAGCAGGATGCCGTAGCGGTGCTGCGCCGGGTCGCTCAGCGCGGCGAGCTGGCGGCGCCACTCGGCCCAGCTGCGCGGCGGCGCGTCGAAGCCGGCTTTCTCAAGCAGGTCCTTGCGGTAGAACAGCAGCCGCGTGTCGACGTACCACGGCACGCCGAGCAGCGTGCCGTCGATCACGTTGGTGGCCCAGATGCTGGCGAAGTAGTCGCGCGGCTGGATCACGGTGGAAGCATCCACGCGCGCCTGCAGCGGTTCCAGTGCGTCGAGCGCGGCCAGCTCGGGCAGCCAGGTGTTGCCGAGCTGGCTGAGGTCCGGGGTGGAACCGCCGGCGAACGCGGTGAGCAGCTTCTGGTGCGCCGCGGTCAGCGGCAGCTGCTGCACCTTCACGTGGATGTCCGGATGCGCGCGCTCGAACGCCGGCAGCAGCTGGACGATCGCCTCGCCCTCGCGGCCGATGGTCCAGAAGGTGAGCTGTGTGCCCGGCCGCGCCGGTGCGCAGCCGCCCAGCAGCACGACGCCCGCGGCGATGGTGGCCAGCCACTGGCCGCGCCATGACCGGGGCACGTGCGGCTTCATTTTTCCGCCGCCTCCGCGCCCAGCCAGCCACCCTCGAAGCCGGCGCGTTCGAGCCCCTGGCGGATGTACGGATTCTTCTTCATCACGCTCCACACGAAGCCGTTGCGCCAGTTCTCGATCATCAACACGATCGGGCCCTGGTCAATGCCCAGCTGCAGGGTGTCGACCCAGCCCACGCCGGGCACCAGTTTGCCGGTGCGCAGCGTGGTGGGCGTGTGGAAGCTCAAGTTGAAGGCGTCGACGAAGCCGTACTGGTTGTAGATGTACTTGCCGTAGCGCTGCTGCATGGTCGCCAGCGCGGGGATCACCAGCTCCGGCGCGAACGCGATCGAGCCGGCCGCCGCCGTCGGCGCGATGGTGCCGTCGTCGCTGATGTAGTCGAGCCCGGCGCCGCGCGCGGTGTAGCCGTGGAAGGTGCGTTCGCCGTCGGCGCTCTTCACCACCAAGCCGCCGGGGCCGTTGCTGGCGGTCAGGCCCCACACGTTCGGGCCGTAGCCGGTCCAGCCGCCGGGATTGGCGATGGCGTAGTTGCGCTGGGCGATCACCGCGCGGCGGCTGTTCTCGAAGTAGTCGAGGTCGTGCTGGCGGCTCCAGGCGTCGCGGATGCCGCGGAAGTCGATCCAGCTCTGGCTGTACTGGTGGCCGAACAGCGGCGCGAAGTTGAGGAAGGTCTGGCCCTGGAACGTGCCCCAGCTCAGGTGGTTGGTGGACAGCCATGCCGTCCACGCCTGCGGCCCGACCGGATGGGTCGGCGAGCCGAGCGCGAGGATGTAGACCAGCATGCCCTCGTTGTAGCCCTTCCAGTCGGACGGGATGAACTGGCCGCCGGGGGTCCAGCCCATGCCGATCAGCGGCTTGCGCGGCTGCATCCACGGCCAGTCGACGCGGCGGTAGATGGTGTCGGCAAGCTGGCGGATCGCGGCTTCCTGCGGCGTGTCGCGGTCGTAGTACGACTGCGCGAACAGCACGCCGCCGAGCAGCAACGCGGTATCCACGCTGGACAGTTCGGTCCAGCGCGCGAAGCGCTTGCCGCTGCCCATGTCGAGGAAGTGGTAGAAGAAGCCGTGGTAGCCGCTGGCGTCGTCCTCGCTGGCGTTCTGCGGCGCATCGGCGAAGAAGCGCAACGTCTTCAGCGTGCGTTCGACCGCCTGTTCGCGCGTGATGTAGTGGCGCTCCACGCCGATGCCGTAGGCGGTCAGCCCGAAGCCCACCGCGGCGATCGAAGAGAACGAATGGCCCGGCCAGGAATCCGGCACCAGCCCGTTCTGCGGATTGGCGCTCTGCCAGAACCAGTCGAAGCTGCGCCGCTGGAGGTCATCGACCAGCGCCTGCTGCCGGGCCGGCAGCTCGGCGTAGCCAAGAGTCGGCTGCCGCGCCGCGGCGGGTGTCTGCCAGCCGGCGCCGAAGGCCAGCAGGGCGGTAAGGGCAATGGCGCGCAGGATGCGGAAAGACGTGGACATGCTGAAGCGCTCTCTCTTGCGGGGGAGGTGGCGGGTGTGGCGTCGCCCGGTAAGCGCGACGCCGGGGGAAGATGGCTCAGGCGGGCATGGCCGGCGCCGGGCAGCAGCGGTCGAGGAAGGCCTGGTGGGTCGGCATCAGCTCGACGCAGCTGGCGACCACGTGGCTCACGCTGGCCATGAACGCGGCCAGCTCGGCGTCGGGCATCTGGTCGACCAGCGGGTGGTAGCCCTGCGGCGCGATACGCTGGCCCAGCATCACCTGCACCCAGCTCGGGGTCGCGAACATCTCCTCGCCGTCGCGGAAGAAGCGGCCGCTGTCGCGGAACAGCCGGATGTTGTCCGCCAGCGCCGGCGGGATCGACATCGTGCGGCACTGGTTCCAGAACGGCGTGTCGTCGCGTTCGGTGGCGTGGTAATGCAGGATCAGGAAATCGCGGATGTGCTCGTACTCGAAGCGTGACTGCGCGTTGTAGCGCTCGATCAGCACCGGGCTGAAGTCGCGCTGCGGCAGCAGGTTGAGCAGGCGCGCGATGCCGGACTGGATCATGTAGATGCTGGTCGATTCCAGCGGTTCCAGGAAACCGCCGGCCAGGCCCAGCGCGACCACGTTGCGGTTCCACGCCTGCCGCCGCACGCCGGTGGTGAAGCGCAGCAGCCGCGGCTCGCCCAGCGGCGCGCCATCGAGATGGCCAAGCAGGGTGGCGGCCGCCTCGTCGTCGCTGACGTGGGCGCTGGCATACACGTAGCCGTTGCCGGTGCGGTGCTGCAGAGGGATGCGCCATTGCCAGCCCGCCGGCCGCGCCGACGCGCGGGTGTACGGCGTCGGCGGGCCGATCTTCTCGCAGCCCACCGCCAGCGCGCGGTCGCACGGCAGCCAGTGGCTGAAATCGAGGTAGCCGGTGTGCAGCGCCTGCTCGATCAGCAGGCCGCGGAAACCGGAGCAGTCGATGAACAGCTCGCCCTCGATGCGCTCGCCGCTCTCCAGCACGATCGCCTCGACGAAGCCGTCGCCCGGGCGCAGCACGGTCTGCGCCACCTTGCCCTCGGTGCGGCGCACGCCGCGCTGCTCGGCGTAGCCGCGCAGGAAGCGCGCGTAGCGGCCGGCGTCGAAGTGGTAGGCGTAGGCGACGTTGGCCAGCGGCGAGCCCGGCGGCGCGTCGCTGGCCGACGGCATGAAGCGGCCGCGCGGCGCGGCCACCGTGTTCAGCGAGTAGGCGCCGATCTCGTCGGCCTTGCCGGCCTGGCGCGCCTTGATCCAGTACTGGTGGAACGGCAGCAGGCCGACGTCGTGGCCGATCGAGCCGAAGCCGTGCACGTAGCTGTCGCCGAGCCGGCCCCAGTCGTTGAACTGCACGCCGAGCTTGAACGTGCCCTGGGTGTTGCGCACGAACTCGACGTCGTCGATGCCGAGCAGGTTGTTGAACAGCTTGAGGTGCGGCACGGTGCCCTCGCCCACGCCGACCGTGCCGATCTCCTCCGACTCGACCAGGCGGATCGAGCAGCCCTCGTCGAGCACCTTGGCGAAAGCGGCGGCGGCCATCCAGCCGGCGGTGCCGCCGCCGACGATGACGATGTTCCTGATGCGCGGGTCGGTCATGGGAAGCTGGGCCGGTCGGGTGGAAAAAGCAAAGCCCGCGAGGGGAGCGGGCTTCGCGGTGCTGCCTCTATGGTCGCCTCGATGCCATCGGAGCTGGCGTCAGAACTTCATGCCGACCGTGAGCTTCAGCGTGCGCGGCACGAAGGTGATGTTGCCGGTCGGGTTGTACATCGCCGGGTGCGGGTTCGCCACGCCGTTGGAGCCCCAGTCGACCAGCACGTCCGTGTAGTTCCTGAAGTTGAACACGTTCAGCACGTCGAAGCGGCCGTACAGCTTGAGGCCGTGGCCGAGGTCGAAATCCTTGGTGGCCTGGAAGTCGATGTCGCGGTAGCCGAACGCCTTGCCGCCGACCAGGAATTTGCCGTTGCCGCCCGGTGTGGCTGCTGCCGGGATGCAACCGCTGCCGTTCGGGAAGGTTGCGCCGTAGCAGGCGATGCCGTTGTACGGGGTCGGCGTGGCCAGGGTCAGCTTGGCCGACAGGGTGATGCCCCACGGAATGTCGACCACGCCGGTGGCGACGAAACGGTGTTTGGCGGCGGCATTGGAAATGACGAACGGGTACTGCTGGATGGTCGCCTCGTCGAACGAGTAGTGCTCGTTGATGTCGCGGTTCTGCTTCGCCCGCGTATAGGTGTAGGCGAAGGTAGCGCCCCAGCCGGTCTCCTTCGTGTGGCTTGTCGGCCGACAGCAGCAGCTGGGTGGTGCGCGTGGCGATGCCGTTGTTGCCGATGATCAGCGCGCCGAAGCCGGGCACGCCGTTGCCCCACGGCTGGCTGCCGTTCTTGAAGAACGCGCCGTCCGGATAGCGGTTGCCCAAGGTGAAGGCGAAGCCGTCGTGGCTGAGGATGCGCGTGATCGCGGCGCTGGTGTTCCAGTCGCCGATCCGGTTGCGCATGCCCAGGCTGAACTGGTCCGAGTACGGCGCCTTCAGGTGGTTGTTGATCGCATCCACCTCCTGCCCGGTGTTGCTGGAGGCGACCAGCGCTTGCAGCGCGGCCAGGTTGTTCTGGTACTTCGGATCCCAGGCGAAGCAGGGCGAACTGTTGTTGTGGCAGAGCCCGGTGGCGGGGTCCTGGAAGTACACGGTGAGCTGCGGCAGCGAGGACTTGGTCTGTTCCAGCTGCAGGTAGTCGTACAGGTCGCGGTCGTAGGCACGGCCGGCGCCGCCGAAGATCACGTGCTGCTCGTCGGCGTCGAGGTCGTAGGAGAAGCCCAGCCGTGGCTGGATCTCGCCCTTGTACGCCTTGCGGTTGTGGCCGGTGCTGATGTAGTCGTTGACGTTCACGCCGCCCAGCGCGAGGGCCTGTGCGTAGGTCTGCCCGGCCGGCGCGCTCGGGTCGGGGTTGGGGCTGTTGAAGGCGGCGATCACGTTGGCCGGCGTGACGTAGTTGAGGTAGGACGGGTTCTTCTCGTAATCCCAGCGCACGCCGAGGTTCAGCGTGAGCTTGTCGTTGACCGCCCAGTCGTCCTGGATATAGGTGCCGAACTGCTTGTCGCTCGATCGGGCCACCGGGCTCAGCCCGGGCACCGGGTTCGGGAAGAACACCTTGTACGGCGTCGCCGCGGTGCCGGTCGGGTCGACGTTGTAGGTGAACTGCGGGTTGCTGTTGCCGGCGTCCTGCGCGTTCAGGTCCACCTTCTTGTACTTCACGCCCAGCTTGATGACGTGGTCGCCATGCCACTGGAAGTCATTGAAGGTCAGGTCGTCCTGGATCGCCGGGCCTTTCTGGCCCTTCTTCTGCGTCGCCAGCGCGTTGGCCGAACCGGTGATCAGGATGGTGGCGTCCTGCTGCGGCGCCCAGGTGTAGACCGCGCCGTCGGTGAAGTTCAGCGGCGTCGGGTTGTTGTAGGCATTCTCGTGGGTGAACAGGAGTTCGTTGAAGTACGCATCGCCGCTGTGCTGCCAGCGCGCCGCAATGCGCGTGTCGCGATTGATCACGTCGATGCCGGCAGAGGCGGCGGTCTGGTTGCCGATGTTGTCGTACTGGCCTTCCTTGCGCAGCTGCGCGCTGAGCTCGAAGCGGTCGCGGTCGGTCGGCTCCCAGTCGATCTTGCCGAAGTAGAGATCCTCGTTGAACGGCAGGTCGGCCGGGCCCAGCTGCGCGGAGGCGCTGGCCGGCAGGAACGCGGCCGTGTTGGTCACGCCCGGGGTCACGGTGATCGGCGTGTCGAACTTCTTCGCCTCGTAGGTGAAGAAGAAATGCATCTGGTCCCGGATGATCGGGCCGCCGATGGCGAAGCCGTATTCCTTCTCGTGCGACTTGGTCTTCTTGCCCGTGGCGTTCTCCGACGGCGTGCGTGCGCGCATCGAGTCGTTGGTGTAGGTGCCGAACACCTCGCCGTGGAACTCGTTGGTGCCGGACTTGGTGTCGGCGGTGACCGCGGCGCTGGAGATCTGGTCGTACTCGGCCTTGTAGTTCGAGGTGATCACCTTGTACTCGCCGATCGCCAGCTGCGGGAACGGGTTGCCCTGGCTGGCGAACTGGCCGCTGACGCCGCCTTCCTTGACGTAGCTCTTCTGCCCCACGCCGTCGATGTAGACGTTGACCGAGCTATTGTTCTGCGCGCCGCCGCGCAGCGAGGTATGGCCGGAGGAGTCGAGGCTGAACACCATGCCGGGCACGGTGTCGGCGAACTCCAGGAAGTTGCGCGAGACCTGCGGGATGGTGTTGATCTGCTGCAGCGAGATGGTGGTGCCGACTTCGGAGGTCTTCACTTCCGTCAGGGTGGCCGCGCTGACCGTGACGCCCGAAAGCGTGGTTGCGTTCGCGACCGAGGCGCCCGGCGCCGCGGTCAGGTCCAGCGTGGCGGTCGAGGCGACCGTCAGGGTAACCGTGCGTTCGGTACCCGGCCCGGCGTCGACCTGGTAGGTGCCGGGCGGCAGGCCGACCAGCGTGTAGCCGCCGTCCGCGCCGGCGGTGGTGCGCCGGGTGGTGCCGGTGGCGACGTTGCGCGCGGTGATCGTGGCGCTGGCCGCCGCCTTGCCGCGCAGGTTGGCGTTGGAAGTCTGCGCCCACGAGACCATCGGCGCGCCGGCCACCGCGATCACCGTGGCGTTGATCAGGCTTGCGAGCAGCTTCTTTCTGAGTTGCCTGGGCGTGTTCATGCTTTCCCTCCCATACCGGATGACCGGATTCCCCGAACTGGAAACAGCGTTCTATGAAGCGTTCTGTGGCGCCGCGGGCCGCCCGCCGCCGCAGCTGGCGCGGGTGACGATCTCGCAGGCGAGCGTGTGGCTGGATGGCGCGCGCCTGGGATCCTCCAGTCGCGCGGCCAGCTGTTCGAGCGCGCTGCGACCAAGGTCGGCGATGCGCACGCGCACCGTGCAGAGCGATGGGGTGACGTAGCGCGCAATCGGAATGTCGTCGAAGCCGACCAGCGCGATCTCGCCCGGCACCTCCACGCCGGCCTCCTTGAACGCGGACAGGCAGCCGACCGCCATCATGTCGTTGGCGGCAAACACCGCGCGCGGGCGCGGTGTGCGCGCTAGCAGCTGGCGCCCGGCGCGGTAGCCGGCCTCTTCGCTGAAGTCGCCGGCCACTACGTCCGGCGCCGCGTGCGGCGCGTATTTGGCCATCGCGGCGCGGTAGCCGAGTTCGCGCTGCTGCGCGTCGAAATTGTCGGTCGGGCCGGCGATGAAGGTCACCCCGGCGTGGCCGGCTTCGAGCAGGTGTCGCACCATCGCGTGGGCACCGCCGTAATTGTCGATGTTGAGCACGGCGTACGCCGGATTCTTCACGGCGCTGTTGAGCAGCACGGCCGGCAAGCCGGCGGGCAGGTTGCTGCGCAGGAAGGCGGCGTCGACATGATTGGACAGGATCAGCAGGCCATCGACGCGGCCCTGCATGGCGCGCAGCGCGGCCGCGGCGTCCTCGGCCCCATCGTGCGAGCTGGACACCAGCAGGTGCAGCCCGCGCGCCCGCGCGGCCAGGTCGATGCCGCGGATCAGCTCGGAAAAGAACTCGCCATGCAGGTCCGGCAGCAGCGCGCCGACCGTGTTGGTGCGGCGGGTGATCAGCATGCGCGCCGCGGCATGCGGCACGTAGTGCAGGCGCCGTGCGGCTTCATGGATGCGCTGGCTGGTCTCGGCCGTCACCCCGCCGCCGCCGTTCAGTGCGCGCGATACCGAGGCCACGGAAACCTTGGCCTCGCGCGCTACATCTTTGATGGTCGCTGCCGACATCCTGGACAGGTCCGCTGAAATGGGACAAAGAACCGCCGTGCGGCGCCAACGTAAACGTTTTCATGGCGCCTTGTAAAGTGCTTGTAAAGCAGAAATTTTTTGCTGCAATGCCACAGTTTTGGGCACTCGTGGCGGGTTTTCCGGAGGGATCACCAATGACTGCGCCGGGGACCCAGGGAAAGCGCGTTATGGCGGCGCAACACGCGGTGGGTTGGCACGATTCGGGCATGGCTCTGAAGGGAGCTTCCGATTCTGTGAATGGCGTCCCGATTCATGGGCTTGCGCCTGTTGTTAAAGATTTGCTTCTGTCGTTAAATGAAGGTTAATCCTCGTGGGGTCAGGCGGCTGTATCCTCTAGCTGCCGAAACCATCAAGAAACCATTGGCAAACCATTGTTTTTCCAGATCATGATGACTTTGCTGACCTTGCTGCTCGTGGTTCCCGCCGTGCTGGCTGTCAGCGCGATCCGCCACGTGCCGGCCGGTCAGGTCTACAGCCTGTATCGCCGCGGCAAGCTGGTGCGGGTGCTGGACACGGGCACGCACCTGGTGCTGCCGGTGCTGGATCGGGTCGGACACAAGATCAACCTGGCCGGCCAGACCCTGCGCTTCGAGGAGCCGGTGGCCGGCGCACGTGACGTGCGCGGCACGGTGTACTGGCAGGTGCTCGAGCCGGAGCGTGCCGACGCGGTGTTCGAGCAGGTCGACCAGCTGATTCGCCGCGGCGCGCAGGAAGCCTTGCGCAGCGAACCGGACGCCGACCGCCGCGAGCTCGGCGCAAGGGTGAAGCAATCGCTCAACAGCTCGCTGCGCGAGCGGGGCATGATGGTGACTCGGGTCGAGCTCGACGTGGCCTGAGCCGTGAACCGCGCCAGGGCGACCGAGAGCGCCCGCGCCGCAGGGGATTTGCAAGCCTTCGACCCGCTTCGGCGGGTCTTCTTTTTGGGCGGCATTGGCAAGGCCGCGCGGCCCGCGGATACTTTGCGCCCCGACGTCCTCGAGCCAGCCACGATGACCACCCGCGACGCCTTGCAGGCCCGACTCGAACAAGGCATCGCCACGCTGGGTCTGTCGCTGCCGGTCGATGCGGTACCGCGCCTGCTCGACTACCAGGCCCTGCTCGAGCGCTGGAACGCCACCTACAACCTCACCGCGGTACGCGACCCCGCCGAGATGGTCACCCGCCACCTGCTCGATTCGCTGGCGATCCTGCCGTACGTGCGGGGCCGCCGCCTGGCCGATCTCGGCACCGGTCCCGGCCTGCCCGGCATCGTGCTGGCGATCGCCGCGCCGGGGCGCGAGGTCCTGCTGGTCGACTCCAATGGCAAGAAGGTGCGCTTCCTGCGCGAGGCGATCCGCGCGCTGAAGCTCGAAGGCGTGCGCGCGCTGCAGGCGCGGGTGGAGGACGTGCAGGGCCAGTTCGACTGCGTCACCGCGCGTGCCTTCGCCAGCCTTGCCGACATGCTGGCCTGGGGCGGCCACCTGCTGGCGCCGGACGGGATCTGGCTGGCGATGAAGGGCAAGCCGGCCGACGAGGAGTTGCCCGGCATCCCGGCCGGCTTCGCGCTGCGCGAGCGCCACGCGCTGCAGGTGCCGGGGCTCGACGCCGAGCGCCACGTGCTGGTGCTCGCTCGCGCCTGAACGCAGCCGCCCCCGATACCGCCTGGCCCGCGATGCGCAGGAGCCCGCTCGCGGGCGATGCTCTGCTTTTGCGAATTCCGAATTCCGAAATCCCGGCTCCAGCAGCATCGCCCGCGAGCGGGCTCCTGCACGCGTCACCCGATGACGATTACTCGTCCAGCACCGTGCCGTTGCTCGCGATCACCTGCGCATACAGCCTCGCGCTGGCCTTGGGCGTGCGCCGCTGGGTGGCGAAGTCGACGTGGTACAGACCGAAGCGCTTGGAGAAGCCCAGCGACCACTCCAGGTTGTCCAGCAGCGACCAGGCGTAGTAGCCCTTCAGGTTCACCCCGGCTGCGATGGCGCGGTGCAGCGCCTTGAGGTGCCGGCGCAGGTAGTTGGTGCGCAGCGGGTCGGTCAGTACCTCGGCCTCGACCACCGGCGGGTCGTAGAACGCCGAGCCGTTTTCGGTGATGTACAGGGGGATGTCGCCGTAGCGCTGCTTGAACCAAGTCAGCGTGTCGGTCAGGCCCTGCTCGAACACTTCCCAGCCGGTCTCGGTGTAGGTCTTGTTCGGCTGGCGCACCGGCGAGGCTTGCAGCGGGTACTGGTGCGGGTCGTGCTTCACCACGGCGCGGGTGTAGTAGTTGATGCCGACGAAGTCGACCTGCTGTTTTGTAAGTTTGAAGTCGTCTTCCGGGAAATCCGGCCAGGCCTCGCCGAAGATCTCCTTCAGCTCGGGCGGGTAGCTGCCCAGCAGCGCCGGGTCGGCGAACTGCTGGTTCATGTAGGCGTGCGCGCGGGCGGTGGCGGCGAGGTCTTCCGCATTCTGCGAATGCGGGTACTTCGGCTCGATGTTGAACACCACGCCGATCTCGTGCCGGCCGTGCGCGCGGTAGGCCTGGATGCCCGCGCCGCTGGCGCGCATCAGGTTGTGCGCGGCGATCGGCGCCTCGAACCGGTTGCGATGGCCCGGCGCCAGTGCGCCGTGCAGGTAGCCGCCGTCGGTGACCACCCACGGTTCGTTGAGCGTGGACCAGCGCGGCACGCGGTCGTCCAGCGCCTTGAACATCACCTCGGCGTATTCGGCGAACCAGTGCGCGCTGTCGCGATTGAGCCAGCCGCCGCGGTCGTCCAGCGCCGCCGGCAGGTCCCAATGGAACAGCGTGGCGTTCGGCGCGATGCCGTGTTCGAGCAGCTCGTCGACCAGCCGCGAGTAGAAATCCAGCCCCTTCGGATTGACCCGGCCGGTACCCTCGGGCAACACGCGCGCCCAGTTGATGCTGAAGCGATAGCCCTTCAGGCCCAGCGCCTTCATCAGCTGCACGTCTTCGCGATAGCGACGGTAGTGGTCGCAGGCGACGTCGCCGGTGTCGCCGTTCGCCATCATTCCCGGCGTGTGCGCGAAGCGCTGCCAGATGCTGGGGCCGGCGCCGTCGGCCAGCGGCGAGCCCTCGATCTGGTAGGCCGAAGTGGCGGCGCCCCAATGGAAGCCGTCGGGGAAGCGGAAGCCGGGGCGCGTCATGGGAAGTCCTGCGATCAAGGCGCTTGATGTAAACGATTACATCGGCAGAATAGCCGAATGTATCGCCGCTGTGCAGACGAGCGCATGCTGTGGCGAAGCCGGGCCGTCGTGGCCAACCCCCAGCGGAGATAGCGATGGCTCGCGTGTGCCTGGACCAGCTGCGCAAGGTCTATCCCAATGGCCATGTCGGCGTGGCCGGGGCCAGCTTCGAGATCGCCGACGGCGAGCTGCTGGTGCTGGTGGGGCCGTCCGGCTGCGGCAAGACCACCCTGCTGCGCATGATCGCCGGGCTGGAGTCGATCAGCGACGGCACGCTGAGCATCGACGGCCGCGTGGTCAACGCGGTGGCGCCGAAGGACCGCGACATCGCCATGGTGTTCCAGAACTACGCGCTGTACCCGCACATGACGGTGGCCGAGAACCTCGGCTTCGGCCTGAAGCTGCGCGGCCACAAACAAGCCGAGATCGACCGCCGGGTGGCGGCGGCGGCGCAGACGCTGGAGCTGGAATCGCGCCTGGCCGCACGACCGGCCGCGCTGTCCGGCGGCCAGCGCCAGCGCGTGGCGCTGGGCCGGGCGCTGGTGCGCGAGCCCCGGGTGTTTTTGCTCGACGAGCCGTTGTCCAACCTGGACGCCAAGCTGCGCCTGTCGATGCGGGTGGAGATCGCGCGGCTGCACCGCCAGCTCGGCGCCACCATGGTCTACGTGACCCACGACCAGATCGAGGCGATGACCCTGGGCCAGCGCATCGTGGTGCTGGACGGCGGCGTGATCCAGCAGATCGACACGCCGATGGCGTTGTACGACAAGCCCGCCAACCTGTTCGTCGCCGGCTTCGTCGGCAGCCCGGCGATGAACCAGTTGCGCGGCACCCTGCGCTGCGAGCACGGCTGGACGCTGGCCACCGCCCACGGCGTCGTCGCGCTGGGCGAACCGCCGCAGGCGGCGGCGTGGCAGCCGTGGCGCGACCGCGAGGTGGTGCTGGGCATCCGCCCCGAGCACCTGCAGCCGCAGGAGGCTGGCGCGGCCGCCCTGCATGCCCGGCTGGAGGTGCTCGAATCGGTCGGCCACGAGGTGTTCCTGAACCTGCGCTATGGCGAGCAGGCACTGGTCGCGCGGGTGGCGCCGCGCGCCTTGCCCGCGCCGGGCAGCACGCTGGCGCTGGGCCTGGCGGCCGAGCGGCTGCACCTGTTCGATGCCGCCAGCGGGGCGCGGATCGGCACCTGAGACCGAAGCCCCCGGGCAGGCAAGCCGCGGCGGCAATGCTAATCTAGCCGTCCTTCGCGAACGGTAGCTATCCACCCATGGCCCGCATCATCGCTGTCGCCAACCAGAAGGGCGGCGTCGGCAAGACCACCACTGCCGTCAATCTCGCCGCGGCGCTGGCCGCGGCGAAGCGCAAGGTATTGCTGGTCGACTTCGATCCGCAGGGCAACGCCACCATGGCTTCGGGGGTGAACAAGCGCGACATCCAGGCCAGCGGCTGCGAGGTGCTGCTGGAGGAAGTGGAGATCGCCGCGGCGATCGTGCCCACCGAGGCGCACTACGACCTGCTGCCCGGCAACGGCGACCTCACCGCCGCCGAGCTGAAGCTGATGGACGCGCTGGCGCGCGAGCACCGGCTGAAGGAACAGCTGGCCAAGGTCGCGGCGGACTACCACACCATCCTGATCGACTGCCCGCCCTCGCTGAACCTGCTCACCCTGAACGCGTTGACCGCGGCCGACGGCGTGCTGATCCCGGTGCAGTGCGAGTACTTCGCGCTGGAAGGCCTGTCCAGCCTGCTCGACACGATCAAGGCGGTGCGCCACCGGCTGAATCCCCAGCTGGAGATCGAGGGCCTGCTGCGCACCATGTACGACGTGCGCAACAACCTCGGCA
>Ga0209916_1001952_pt1 | contig 13030 bp, 11 predicted proteins | sample ThiBio_1000_plan_FD_183956 | JGI IMG/M metagenome (GOLD analysis project Ga0209916, IMG submission 183956) | Wastewater bioreactor microbial communities from Cape Town, South Africa - Thiocy_solids_2 (SPAdes) | ecosystem: Engineered > Bioreactor > Thiocyanate-remediating > Anaerobic-Aerobic ... | reverse complement strand
ACTTTTTCAGAAGTCGTCACGACGAGGAGTGAGCCGCGGCGTTGATCGCCTTCTCCCCTTGAGGGAGAAGGTGGCCGAAGGCCGGACGGGGGGTGGGCGGGACCGGAGGCCATCGGATTTGAAGTCGCTATCAAGCCATGGCTTACACCGAAATTCGACGCCGGTCGACCCCTCATCCGGCCCTTCGGGCCACCTTCTCCCTCAAGGGGAGAAGGCCGTTTGGCGGCGGCTTGCGAAAAAGTGTCGGGTCGTCAGCCCGGCGGGAGAGGGGGCGTCGCGCGACGCTCGCCACGGCCGTGACGAGGCCCGCCGCCGCGACGCGACTTGACCGCCGCCGCCGCGATTGTTTAACGTTCAGTGAAAGCCCAACCATCACCACCAAGACTTCGAGGCGGATTCGCATGCGCGCTTTCGGATGTCTCGCGCTCGGGCTCGCGACGATCGGCCTGGCCCTTCCCGCGAAGGGGCAGGGACCGGACTCCGCGAGGGCCCGGGAGGTCCTGTCGGCGCGCTGCCTGAAATGCCACGGCGGCGAGAAGACCAAGGGGGGCCTGAGCGTCGTCGATCGCGACGCCCTGGAGAAAGGGGGCGACCTGGGCCCCGCCGTCGACCCCGACGAGCCCGGTGAAAGCCTCATGCTCCAGGCGATCCATCATGAGGACGGCCTGGAGATGCCCCCCTCGGGACGCCTCCCCGACGACGAGATCCAGGTCCTCGCCGACTGGATCAAGGCCGGCGCGCCCTGGCCCGACGGCGAACCCCTCAAGACCGTCGCGCGCGACGCTCCCGAACCCGACGACGACGACGACGCCTCCTGGCCCTACGCGGAGGTCGTCCGCCCCGCCGTCCCGACGGTGGAAAACGTCGCGTGGACGCGGAACCCCATCGACGCCTTCATCCTCGCCAGGCTGGAGTCCGAGGGCCTCGCCCCCGCGCCGGAGGCCGATCCCCGGACCCTGATCCGACGCGCCTCCTACGACCTGACCGGCCTGCCGCCGACGCCCGAGGAGGTCGAGGCGTTCGAGGCCGATCCCGCGCCCGACGCCTTCGAACGCCTGGTCGACCGCCTCCTCGCCTCGCCGCGCTACGGCGAGGCCTGGGGCCGGCACTGGCTGGACCTGGTCGGCTACGCCGAGACCAACAGCTTCGAGCGCGACGCCGCCAAGCCGTTCATCTGGCGCTACCGCGACTACGTCATCGACGCCTTCAACCGCGACAAGCCGTTCGACCGCTTCACCCTGGAACAACTCGCCGGCGACGAGGTCGCCCCCGACTCGGTCGAGGCCCAGACCGCCACCGGCTTCTTCCGCGTCGGCCTCTGGGACGACGAGCCGGCCGACCGGCCGCTCGCCCGCTACGAGGTCCTCGACGACATCGTCACCAACGTCGGCCAGGGCTTCCTCGGCATGACCGTCGACTGCGCCCGCTGCCACGACCACAAGAAAGACCCCATCCCCCAGGCCGACTACTACCGCCTGCTCGCCTTCTTCATCGAGATGGGCCCCCAAAACGGCCTGGAGACCCGCAAGGTCGGACCCGAGAAGGTCGAGGTCATGGCCGCCGTCCGGAAGGGGCGCGAGGAGCCCCACGTCCTGCTCCGCGGCAACCCCGCGCTGGTGGGCCCGAAGGTCGAGCCCGGCGTGCCGACCGCCCTGGGCCCCGCCCCGACCTTCGACGCCGGCCCCGGCAAGCGCCGGGCGCTGGCCGAGTGGATCACCGACCGCCGCAACCCGATGACCGCGCGAGTGCTCGCCAACCGGATCTGGCAGTACCACTTCGGCCGCGGCCTGGTCCCCTCCCCCAGCGACTTCGGCAGTCTGGGCGAACCCTGCACTCATCCGGAGCTGCTCGACTGGCTGGCCGCGGAGCTGGCCGACGGCGGCTGGGGAATCAAGCGGATGCACCGCTTGGTGATGCTTTCAAGCGCCTATCGGATGTCGTCGCGGCCCTCGCCGGAGGCCCTCGCGGCCGACCCGCTCAACCACGAATTCCAGCGGTTCCCGATGCGACGGCTGACCGCCGAGGAGGTCCGCGACTCCATGTTGGCGGTCGCGGGAGCGCTCAACGACAAGGCCGGCGGCCCCTGGGTCTGCCCGCCGATCCCCGACGAGGTGCTGGCGGGGCAGTCGGTCCCCGGCCAGGGATGGAAGGTCTCGCCCCCCGCGGAGGCGGCGCGTCGGAGCGTCTACGTCCATGTCAAACGGTCGCTGGCCGTGCCGATCCTGGCGACCCACGACGCCGCCGACACCGATTCCACCTGCCCCGTCCGCTTCACCACCACCGTCCCAACCCAGGCCCTCGGATTGCTCAACGGCGCGTTCGCCAACGAACAGGCCGCGAGACTCGCCGACCGCCTGGCCCGCGAGCGCGAAGGCGACCTCGCCGCCCAGGTCCGATTGGCCGTGTTGTTGACCACCGGCCGCGAACCCTCCGCCGAGGAGTCGGCCGAGGACGTCGCCTTCGTCCGGTCGCTCCAAACGGAGGCCGGGCTGTCGGAGCGCGCGGCGCTGGCGCAATACGCGCTGCTCGCGCTCAACGCCAACGCATTCCTTTACCTTGATTGAGGCGCCGCCATGAGTCGTCGCGACCATCAGTTCTGCGGACGCACCCGCCGCGAGTTCCTCTGGGAGACCGGCGGCGGCTTCACGGCGACGGCCCTGGCCGGCTTGCTCTCCGCCGACGGCTTCCTCGCCCGCCAGGCGCGGGCCGCCGACGGCTCGACGCCGTTCGTCAACCCGCTCGCGCCCAAGCCGGCCCCCAAGCCGGCGCGGGCGAAAAGCGTCATCTTCCTGTTCATGTACGGCGGTCCCAGCCATGTCGACACGTTCGACCACAAGCCGGACCTCTACCCGCTGGACGGCAAGACGATCGAGGTGAAGACGTTCGGCCGCGGCGGCAAGAAGAACGAGGGCCGGGTGGTCGGCCCCAAGTGGGCGTTCCGCCCCTACGGCGAGTCCGGCAAGATGGTCTCCGACCTGTTCCCGAACCTGGGGACGTGCGTCGACGACATCGCCTTCGTCCACTCGATGTACGCCGAGTCCCCCATCCACGGCTCGGCGCTCTTGATGATGAACTCCGGCAGGCTGCTCAGCGGCAACCCCTGCCTGGGCTCGTGGGTCACTTACGGCCTGGGGAGCGAGAACCAGGACCTTCCCGGCTTCGTCGTGATGCTGGACAAGACCGGCGGCCCGATCAGCGGCCCGAAGAACTGGTCCAGCGGCTACATGCCCGCGGTCTACCAGGGGACCGTCATCCGCGCCGACGGCGTGCCGATCCACGACCTCGCGCCGCCGCCGGGCGTCGACCGCCCGCTTCAGCGCCGGCTTCTGGACCGCCTCCGCGAGAAGAACGAGGAGCACCGCGCGACTCGGATGGAGAACTCCGAGCTGGCCGCGCGGATCGCCAGCTACGAACTGGCGTTCCAGATGCAGAAGCACGCGCCGGAGGCCGTCGACTACTCCCGCGAGACCGAGGAGACGCTGGCCCTCTACGGGATCGACCGCCCCGAGACGGCCGACTTCGGCCGCAAGTGCCTTCTGGCGCGCCGGCTGGTGGAGCGCGGGGTGCGGTTCATCCAGGTCTACTCCGGCGGCGCCCATAACGACGACAACTGGGACGCCCACGGCGACATCGTGGCGAACCACACCAAGCACGCCGGCCGAACCGACAAGCCGATCGCCGGCTTGCTCAAGGATCTGAAGCGGCGGGGGTTGTTGGACGAGACCCTGATCATCTGGGGGGGCGAGTTCGGCCGACAGCCGACGGCCGAGTTCGCCGAGGGGACCGGCCGCGACCACAACTCCTACGGCTTCACCGTCTGGCTCGCCGGCGGCGGCGTCCCCGGGGGCGTGAGCGTCGGCGCCACCGACGAATTGGGCAGTCGGGCCGTCGAGGACCGCTGCCACGTCAAGAACCTCCACGCCACGATCCTCGACCGCCTCGGCTTCGACCCCGACGCCCTCTCCTACTTCCACGGCGGGCTGGATCAGCGACTCGTCGGGGTCGAGGGCGCCCGGCCGATCCAGCAGTTGGTTTGATCGGCGCGTTCGAAATCCCTTGCGGCGGCCCGTCCCGTCCCCTCTCCCGCCGGGCTGACGACCCGACACTTTTTCAGAAGTCGTCACGACGAGGAGTGAGCTGCGGCGTTGATCGCCTTCTCCCCTTGAGGGAGAAGGTGGCCGAAGGCCGGATGAGGGGTGGGCGGGACCGGAAGCCATCGGATTTGAAGTCGTTATCAAGCCATGGTTTACGCCGGAACGCGACGCCGGTCGACCCCTCATCCGGCCCTTCGGGCCACCTTCTCCCTCAAGGGGAGAAGGCCGTTTGGCGACGGCTTGCGAAAAAGTGTCGGGTCGTCAGCCCACCGGGAGGTGGTGGCCCGAAGGGCCGGGTGAGGGTCGTCGCATTTCGAGATACGCCCTCGGTTTGCGTCATGCCGACCCGACACTCCCCGCGAATCGCGACGACCCTCACCCGCCGCTGCGCGGCACCCTCTCCCGGTAGGAGAGGGGACGGACGTCGGTCGTTACGTTCGTGAGAAAGGCGCGGACCAGGTTCCGACGTCACTCGCCGATGACCTTCACCAGCACGCGCTTGGGGCGACGGCCGTCGAACTCGCCGTAGAAGATTTGCTCCCAGGGGCCGAAGTCGAGCTTGCCGTCGGTGATCGCGACGACGACCTCGCGGCCCATGACCTGGCGCTTCATATGGGCGTCGGCGTTGTCCTCGCCGGTTCGATTATGACGGTAGCGGGCCGGCGAGGCGTCGAACGGCGCGAGTCCCTCCAACCATTGCTTGTAGTCCTCGTGCAAGCCCGACTCGTCGTCGTTGATGAAGACCGACGCCGTGATGTGCATCGCGTTTCCCAGGCAACCACAATTCCTTCTGGACGTATCTCCTTACTCTGGAGCAGGAAGTGGAGAGGCCCTCGAAGGCCAAGAGCACCAAAACCAAGGCTTGAGCCTGTGGCAAGCGCTTTCGGTTCACCAGCGGATGGTCGAGGAGGCACGGCGCATCGTTGTCCTCCGCAGGTGGAATAATGGCTGATGGTGCGAGGCTTTTGGCGCTTCGATCCATCCTCACTCCCCGATGATCTTGACCAAGACCCTCTTCGGCCTTCTCCCGTCGAACTCGCCGTAAAAAATCTGCTCCCACGGGCCGAAGTCGAGCTTCCCGTCGGTGACGGCCACAACGACCTCTCGTCCCATGATTTGCCGCTTCATGTGGGCGTCTGCGTTATCCTCGCCGGTGCGGTTGTGCTTGTATCGCTGGGGAGAGGCGTCGAACGGGGCGAGTTGCTCCAGCCAAACCTTGTAATCCTCATGGAGGCCGGATTCATCATCGTTAATAAAAACAGACGCAGTTATGTGCATCGCATTTATTAAGGTCAACCCCTCCTTGACGCCGGACTTGTGAAGGATCTCCTCCACCTTGGTCGTGATGTTCACGAAGCCCATTCGCTGCGGGACGTTGAAGGTGAGGTATTCGGTGTGGGACTTCATCTCGGCGAACTCGGTGTTAGGGCGGATTGGTCGTGTTGCATCGGGTCGGGAACGACTTCAGTGTAACTCTCGTGACTTGCCGCCACCATGAGTTGTCCCGTCCGAGCACCCTCGGCGACGGCATCTGGCGTCGTCCTGGATCAGCAAGGGGTCAGAACCATCCTTCCGAGGTATATTCGAGATGTTACAGACGAGCCTCGGGGATCGATCGCATGCGGCAAGAAGGCGGTGATGAGGAGGAGCGAAAGGTCCACCTCCAGCACGTCCTGATCAAGTGGACCGGCGGCAAGCGGCGACAGGCCCGTCAAATCGTCGAGCGCTTCCCCCGCAAGATCGCCACCTACCATGAGCCGTTCCTCGGCGGCGGGGCCGTCCTCTACGAGCTGCTCGGTCGCACCGACATCCGGGTCGATCGCATCGAGTGCGGAGATACGTGCGTCTCCCTCATCGAATTATGGCAGGTCATCCGTGACGACCCGGAGGGCCTCGCCCGACGATACGCCGAGTCGTGGTCCCGGCTGCAAGCGACGGGCGGGGGCTACTACTATTCGGTCCGGCGGGACTTCAACCGGACGGGCGACCCCTACCTCTTCTTCTGATCGTGTAGTTCCAGGCCGGGCAGATATCATGCCTCTCAAGGTCCAGGCCCCTCATCACCGCTGCTGACACCTTCACCTTGGTCGGATAGGTCGCTCGGTCCAGGCTCGCCGTCACTCCCGCCCCGCCCACCTCCGTCCCACGGACCCAGCCGAGCATCACCTCCAGGCTCCGCAACGGCTGGCCCGCCCAGTTGATGCTCACCGGGCCGAACAGCCGGTGCTCCACCGGGTTCCACTTCGACGCCCCGGTCGGGTAGTGACAGACCGTCACGTGCAACCCGTAGCGGTCGGCGACCCGCTCCTGCAAGCGGGCCTTCCAGAGCCGGGGGCGATGGCCGTTGCTGCCGCCGCCGTCGGCCAGGATCAGCAGTTCGTCAGCCCCCCGGTATCGCTTGCAGCCGTAGCGTGACCACCACGCCCCGATCGCCTCGACGGCGAACGCCGGGGTGTCCGACGAGGTGCCGACGCAGACATGACCCCGACCGGCCCGCAGGTCGTAAATCCCGTAGGGGGTGGCCCGGCACTCGGCATCGCCGAGGAAGTCGTAGACGTTGACCTCCTCGGGCTCCCGGCGCCACGTCGCCCCGGCGTTCTTGAAGTTGCCGATCAGCTCCTTCTTCTTGCCGTCGACGCTGATGATCGGCTGGCCCAGCTCCTCGAAGACGGCGATCCAGTCCCGGATGTTGAGGAACTGCCGGTCCCGGTCGGGGTGGTCCGGCCCGGTGAACCGCTTGGCGTTGATCCGGGGCGAGTACCGTTGGGTCCGGAGGAGCCTGGCTACGGTCGTCGGGCAGGCCGAATAACCCTGTCGTCTCAGGTCCGTGCTGAGGGCCGCCAGGCTCGGGCGGACGAACTTGGTCTTCCCCATGGGGTCGCCGCCGGTCAGCGGCCCGACGATGCTCAGGAGGGCCGGGATGATCGGGGGGACTTTTTTTCGAGGGCGGGGCGTCCCCCGCCGGGGAGCCGGACCCGGTCGGCGGGGCGGTCTTCGAGCGATGCCGCCAGTTCCTCCCGCCCCCGCCGAATGGTGTCGACGTGCAGCCCGGTGATGAGGGAAACGGCCCGGTCCCCGCCGTGGCCGAGCTTGGCGGATTCGACGGCGGCGTACCAGCGACGTTGCTGCTCATCGAGTCGGCTGAGCAGCAGGTTCATCTGCCGGTGGAGGACCTGATCCGGGTGCGGCTCCGCACCGAGGCACTCCGGGCACCGGCAATCATGGACTTCCTGCTGAGGCATGGATCGACCCTCCTTGGGGCTGCGTCGAAGTCCATGCCATCATAACAGGAACGTGGAACTTGTTCCTGGACGGCCCCTAAGGGCAGCGCCGAACTCAACCCGGCCCCACTGACCCACGGAGGATCGTCGGACTTCGGGTCAGGAGAGGAGCTGATGGGAATCAGAAGATAGGGGGTAGAAAAGTCGGCCATGAACGAAGCGGGATGGCCGAGGCGTCATGAGATGGACAGGTCCAAGCGATAGCCTTTTGAATCGCTCTTCACCATGTTTCTTAATTGCACAGGTTTTATCTTTTCGATTAGGCGATCAATCCGAGACTCAAGATTGAGCAGGGCGTTCGCTTGCTGCATCTCCGCCCTGGAGAGCCGATGGGGATGTGCGTCGAGCAAGAGCTTCAGGATCACGGCGAACCGCTGGTCGTCTAGGTGATAGACAACACCGTCGAGGGTCGCCACGCTCGCCTCCACGTCGATCGAGAGCCTGGCGGGCTCGTTCGGCTCGGGATGATTCCTGGTCTGCCGCTCAAATTCCAGGATTGGTCCCGGAGGCACGGACTGCTGCGGGCCGCCCCGGCAACCGCCGGGTCGATCTCGCCGACGAGGGAAGAATCTCGGGATCAGCTTGTTGATCGGCCCCAGTTTGCTCAGGGATTCGTCGAATTCCAGCAAGCGGATCAGGATCTTGTCGCCGATCAACTCCCTGGAATCGGCGGCCCAGAGGTCGGCGTCCGAATCCCGCACGGCGACGAGTAGGCGGTGGAACGAACCGGGGTCGAGCGACCAGTCCTGGGAGGGAATCACGACCCAATCGAACCGACCTTCGCCGACCCGCCGGATCAGCTCATCGATGCCCTCGGGCGAGAATTCTTCGGGCACCAGCCCGTGAGGTTCCAGCCAGCGGCGCACGACATGTCTGTCGAGATCGTCCCGGATGAGGCAGGCACCGTACTTTCCGGGGGGACACTCTTGTCGTATCACGTCTAGACTCCCCTCGTTTTGGCCCACCCTCAGTATCGCCTGCGGTCCCGCCGGATGCCAGCTACGGCTCTTCGCCCGGAGAATGGGTCGGGTGTTCAGGAGCGATTCACGCTGGAATGCCTGTTCCAAAGATCATCCATAGCTGTTCCAGCATGCGTTTCCCTATGATTCGATTCGGCTGAATCAGAGCACGATCCCGCAGTTCAAAGGCTCGACTGGAGGAGTGGATGAGCGAACACTCGACGATCGAATGGACCGACGCCACCTGGAACCCCGTCCGGGGCTGCACCAAGATCAGCCCCGGCTGCAAGCACTGCTACGCCGAGACTTTCGCCGAGCGGTTCCGGGGCGTCCCCGGCCATCCCTACGAGCAGGGTTTCGATCTCCGGCTCGTCCCCGAGAAGCTGGCCGAGCCACTCCGCTGGTCCAGGCCGAAGACCGTCTTCGTCAACTCGATGAGCGACCTATTCCACAAGGACGTGCCGGACGAGTACATCGAGGCCGTCGTCCGAGTCATGCAGCTCGCCGATTGGCACACCTACCAAGTCCTCACTAAGCGGTCCGAGCGGATGCAAGAGCTTCTCCAGACCAAACTCGGGGATTCATCGAAGTTGCCCCACATCTGGTGGGGCGTGAGTGTCGAGAATCGCCGCCACGGACTACCCCGGATCGAGCACCTTCGCTCAGCGCCGGCAGGGGTCCGGTTCCTCTCGGTCGAGCCGCTGCTGGAAGACCTCGGCCCGATCGACCTGGGCGGCATCGACTGGGTGATCGTCGGCGGCGAGAGCGGCCGTGGGGCTCGGCCCATGAATCCCGAGTGGGTCCGGTCAATCCGGGACCAGTGCCGGGCTGCCGGCGTGCCGTTCTTCTTCAAGCAGTGGGGCGGATTCAACAAAAAGATCGCCGGGCGTGAGTTGGACGGGCTCACCTACGACGACATCCCGGAGCGGTCCGATCGCCCGATCCCGAACTTGACACGACGGCGGGAGATGATCGCAGAGGTCCAACAGGGTTGGTCCGGCCCAGCGATACCTCCCTCCGGGCAATGATCACCCCACGATAACCTCCCCAAGCAATCCGACGGGCTGCGTGACTGGCCAGGTGCTCCACCGGGCTCAGAGGATCGCCGTCCGTCACCACCCGAAGAGGTGAAGATGACCAGGAAGCAGAAACAGGAACGAACAACCGTGTCCGGCGGACGGGCCGGGGTGTTTGCAACGGTGACTGAAACGCTCGTCGAGATGATCGAGGGCGGGCGACTACCCTGGCGTTCCCGCTGGGCGGACGAACGCCCGAGGAAGGGTAGGCCCAGGAAGCCGAGGCTCGTCCTGATCGGACGCCCCGCCATTCCGATGTCCATTTCGAGCGGCAAGCCCTACCGGGGCGTCAACGTCCTGATCCTCTGGGCCTCCTCGATCAAGCGGGGCCTCGGAAGCCCCTTCTGGGGGACGCTCAACGCATGGAACGGCATCGGCTGCCGGGTCAGGAAGGGCGAGCAGGCGACCCGGATCATCCGCTGGATCGAGAAGTCCGAGACGGACCCGGTGAGCGGCGATGTCGTGGGCGAGGACTGGTTCCCGGTGAGCCACAGCGTCTTCAACGCCGCCCAGGTCGATGGCCCGCCGGAGGTTCTCACGAGGTACAAGGCCGACGCCCCCGCACCGATGCTCGTCCCGGACGCCGAGCCTGAGCCGAATCTGGAGCCGAAGCCCTGGAACTGGGAGCCGGCCGATCGGCTGATGGACGCCCTCCGGCCGAAGATGAAGTGGGGAGGCGACGAGGCGTCCTACAGCCCGAGTTCGGACACGATCCGCATGCCGGATCGGGACCGCTTCTACTCCGAGGCGGGCCGGTACAGCGTCCTGATGCACGAGGTCGGGCACTGGACTGGCCACCAGAAGCGGCTCGATCGGCCGCTCACGGGCGACCAGGACGATCCGGCCTACTGGACGGAGGAACTGGTCGCCGAACTGACCTCCTGCTTCGTGCTGGCCACTTTGGACCTCCCCGACCGGCTGGAGGAGTTGCCCGGCTCGGCCGCCTACCTGAAACGCTACCTCGACCTGCTGCAAGGGGACCGCCGCATCTTCGTCAAGGCGGCCAGCCAGGCGCAGAAGGCGTCGGATTTCATCCTCAGCGGCGGGAACCTCCCGACGGGGCCCACAGGAAGCAGCCGAAAGTCGAGGAAGGTCCAGGTGCGAGAGGCCAAGGGGGAGGAACTCAAGCCGTGAAAGCCAATTCGACCAACGGCCGGGTTGCGTCCGAACCATACCAGAACGAGCGAGGGCAGACCGTGGGGGGTCGTATGAGGTTACAGCCCCCTACGGAGGGGAAGTTCGTCTGGCGGGTCGAACTCGGGGCCAGGAAGAACTACGCCCGGCTCGGCGAGCGCCTCGCACGGTGCGACGACCTCAACAGGGACAGGTCCGACGGCCTTGGACTGCTCCAGGTATTGCCCAATGGGAGAACACGATCGATTCGGAAGGCGACGGAGCTTGCGCCAGTCATCGCCGACCGGATCAGCATGGTGGTCACGAAAGACGGCAAGGTCACTAGCGAGACGCCGCAGGCCGCCCACCTCAACGCCATGCTCCGCAGCGAGGTCTTCCTCTCGAAATTCCGGCCCGTGGACGAGGTGGTCGGAACGCCCTACTACATCGACGACTTCACCCTCGTCCGGCCCGGCTACCACGATGGCGGCCCAGGCAAACGGGTCTTGTACGTCGGCCCGGAGCCCGAGGTCGGCGACGGCTTGGAGACGGTCAACGCCTTCCTCGACGTGATGGAGTTCGCCACCCCGGCCGACCGCACCAACGCCGTGGCGGCCGCATTGACGGTCATGCTCCGCCACCATTTCCTCGGGGAGAAGCCGCTCGTCCAGATCACGGCCACGAAGAGCCACGCCGGCAAGGGAACGGTCACGGAGTTCGTCCGGGGCTCGGTCCCGAAGGCGGACATCCTCTACGAGTCGATCGACTGGCCCATGCAGGCCCAGTTCCAGCGGCAGGTCAGGCTCGACCCCGACCTCGGCGTGATCGTCCTCGACAACGTGCGCCTCGACAGTGCGGGCGGGCGGGGCAAGTTCATCCGCTCGGCCTTCGTCGAGGGCTTCGTCACCAACGCCGAGGTCGTGCTCGCCTCTCCGGGGGCGGGCGAGGCGGTCGCACTGAGCAACAAGTTCGTCGTGGTCCTCAACACCAACGACGGCTCGCTGTCCCAGGACATCCTCAATCGTGCCCTGCCGATCCACCTGGCCCCACGTGGGAGCATCCACGAGCGGCGGTCGCCGATCGGCAACCCGAAGCTGGAGTTCCTCCCCAGGAACCGCAGCCGGATCGAGGCGGAACTGCGGGGGATGATCGAGCGATGGCGTCTAGCGGGCCGACCCCTCGACGAGTCGGCGAGGCATTCGATGACGCCCTGGGCGAGGACGATCGGGGGCATCCTCCTGCACGGCGGCTTCGCCGACTTCCTCGGCAACCAGCAGGCCCGCAAGGTCGCCGACGACCCGCTGAGGCGGGCGGTGGGCATCCTCGGGGCGGCGAAGCCGGGCGAGGCCCTGCGCCCCCGAGACTGGGCGAGGATCACCGTCCAGCAAGGCTTGTCGAAGTCCCTGATCCCTGCGAACGAGCGGGACACGGAGAAGGGACGTGAGCGGTCCCTGGGAGTCCTGCTCAAGCCCCTGGTCGGCGAGACGTTCCTGGTCGAGACCGAGACCCGCCGCTACCGGCTGCGACTTCTGGGGGGCCTGCGGCGTTGGTTGCCTGGCAAGAACCCCCATGTTCGCTACTGCTTCCACGTCGTCGAGGAGGAGACTTTGGAGGAAGACCGTTGAGCATCAGGACCAAGGTCTGCCGTGGCCCACCAGGGCCGGCCTGTTGATTGAGGGTGAGACTCGAAAGCACGACGCTCGTCCCTTCAAAACTCGCCTGAGTCCACACCCCACTCTCCAACAGGCGGTTCGGGACCGTGACGGTATCCCAGGAGGGGGGAGTCGTGCGTTCCATTTTACAGTTGGAGCAACAGACGTAAAACGAAGTGGAAGCTCGATCCGAGCTGCGTCAGATCGCTGCCGCTTTCGACCGGACCGAGCGGACTGGTCTTCAATCGGTGGACTGTGGGACTCGGACAATCACCATACGAAGGAGGGAAACGAGCGTGCGAGATCAGTGCGAGAGCGACGGCTGCGGGGGCCACGACCCTGGGCCGATGCGCCGGAACAGCATCACGCAGGGAGACTGCATCGACCTGAACCCGAGGTTGCCCCACGGGTCCATCAACCTCGTGCCGACCAGCCCGCCCTACGCCATGCAGCGCAGCGGGCACTACCCGAGCATCCCCGAGGCGGAGTACCCGGCCTTCACCGTGCGGTGGATGGCCCGGCTCTGGGACAAGCTCGCCGACGACGGCTCCGTCCTGTTGGTCATCGACCCGCACGTCAGGAAGGGCGTCGTCTCCGACTACGTGGACAGGACCAAGGCCGCCCTGCGGGCGTTCGGCTGGAAGGAACACCGCACCTTGATGTGGTACAAGCCGGGCATCATCCCCCAGGGCCGGAAGGACTGGCCCCGACGGACCTACGAGCAGATCCTCTGGTTCAGCAAGACGACTCGCCCGTTCTGCGCCCCGCAGGCGACCGGCAGGCCGTCGAAGCGGTTGGCCATCGGCCGGAACCGCTGGTCGGAGTGGACCCCCGGTAAGCCGGGCGTCACGGCGG
>Ga0209916_1001951_pt1 | contig 13032 bp, 5 predicted proteins | sample ThiBio_1000_plan_FD_183956 | JGI IMG/M metagenome (GOLD analysis project Ga0209916, IMG submission 183956) | Wastewater bioreactor microbial communities from Cape Town, South Africa - Thiocy_solids_2 (SPAdes) | ecosystem: Engineered > Bioreactor > Thiocyanate-remediating > Anaerobic-Aerobic ... | reverse complement strand
AATACCCGAATGGTTCGACTAAAAGGTTAAAAACTCCCTTATCGTAATGGGCATAATCGTATTTCAATTCCAAATTGAGGCGATTAAAAGCAAACGGAAACCCGGTGCCAAATTGTGATATAAGCCATTTTCAATTCCTAAGTGGTGCGATTAAAAGGTTCCGGCGGCCATTGTAGATCTCCACATGTAACTTGTTTCAATTCCTAAGTGGTGCGATTAAAAGAAATATTTTTTTCGCAATGGCTACGGCCTTTTTATGGTTTCAATTCCTAAGTGGTGCGATTAAAAGAGGTACCTCGACTTCAATGGGTGAGTCGATAACCTTGTTTCAATTCCTAAGTGGTGCGATTAAAAGAGAAGTCATTAGCAACAGCCAAGCTCCAACAAACACGTTTCAATTCCTAAGTGGTGCGATTAAAAGGGCTGTGTTTGTATGTCTGTGCTGATTACGTATGCTTGTTTCAATTCCTAAGTGGTGCGATTAAAAGATCTGATCGCACAGGAACCACACCCTCTCCTTTTCCCGTTTCAATTCCTAAGTGGTGCGATTAAAAGTGGGTCGAAAAATATGGTCAAAAGCAATTTGGAACGTTTCAATTCCTAAGTGGTGCGATTAAAAGTTGCCAAATTCACCTAATTTCCTTGCAGCCTTAATGTTTCAATTCCTAAGTGGTGCGATTAAAAGCATTAGATCATAATTCTAACAATCCCGGTCAATGTCGTTTCAATTCCTAAGTGGTGCGATTAAAAGTCTGAATTTCAAAAAGCTTACGACAACGGGAATATTTTGTTTCAATTCCTAAGTGGTGCGATTAAAAGGAGTGCAAAATCGCAGGTGTAATGACACAATTTTTTGTTTCAATTCCTAAGTGGTGCGATTAAAAGAGTACCATCCATCCAAAATACATCTAAATCAAAATTGTTTCAATTCCTAAGTGGTGCGATTAAAAGCAAAACCAATTGCAGCTGGCAAAATTAAATCATTCAGTTTCAATTCCTAAGTGGTGCGATTAAAAGTTAGTACCACCGTACACAAGTGTAATTATAGCTCGTTTCAATTCCTAAGTGGTGCGATTAAAAGCAATTATTCGAAACTTTGCGAAAAGAGCAAAACGAAGTTTCAATTCCTAAGTGGTGCGATTAAAAGTTGCCAGCGCTAAAAGAAGAAGGGCTTAAGAAGTTGGTTTCAATTCCTAAGTGGTGCGATTAAAAGACGTTTTGACGGCTAAGCCTTGTTGGTTGTAAACATGTTTCAATTCCTAAGTGGTGCGATTAAAAGAATATGCGAGTAGTGGCACTGCATTAAACTCCCGTAGTTTCAATTCCTAAGTGGTGCGATTAAAAGGAATAACAAAAATTTCTGATTCCAGCTTTGTCTTTTGTTTCAATTCCTAAGTGGTGCGATTAAAAGTATTCAAATCTCTTTACATCTGTAAGACTTTCATTTTGTTTCAATTCCTAAGTGGTGCGATTAAAAGACGTTCGCGGTCAACGGCTTTGGCTAATATCTCCTGAGTTTCAATTCCTAAGTGGTGCGATTAAAAGAAATTGAATAGCTAACACGTTTTCTTGAATATTAACCTGTTTCAATTCCTAAGTGGTGCGATTAAAAGTTTTTTAAAGACTTTGATTTCTTTTCCCACAAAATCCGTTTCAATTCCTAAGTGGTGCGATTAAAAGTGAAGAAAGGCGACGTAATCAGCATGGACAAAGCCAGTTTCAATTCCTAAGTGGTGCGATTAAAAGCTACAGAATGGGCAGACCTCCTTCGCCATGAGGTGAGTTTCAATTCCTAAGTGGTGCGATTAAAAGCTGGATACGATACAGAGCCGCGCGATCAGTTATTTGGTTTCAATTCCTAAGTGGTGCGATTAAAAGTACCATCTGCAACGACAAACAGGATCCGCCTGACCTGTTTCAATTCCTAAGTGGTGCGATTAAAAGAAAAGTGATTGAAATGCCTAACAAAACGTAAGACCATCGTTTCAATTCCTAAGTGGTGCGATTAAAAGATATTTGTCGCGACCTTTCAATAGCGGGTCTTTACGTTTCAATTCCTAAGTGGTGCGATTAAAAGCGCTGTGTCGGCAGCAGCACGGATGGCAGCTTCTGGTTTCAATTCCTAAGTGGTGCGATTAAAAGCCAGATAGATTCTGCATTTTCGTTCCGGTATTTTTCGTTTCAATTCCTAAGTGGTGCGATTAAAAGAATCAAAGACAATATTGTTAGCAGACACGGCGGTGAGTTTCAATTCCTAAGTGGTGCGATTAAAAGCGTCGCCGTTTTCGCTCGCAGGGTCGTGAAGAATAGGTTTCAATTCCTAAGTGGTGCGATTAAAAGAATGCACATACATAACAATTTGATTTTGATATAATTGTTTCAATTCCTAAGTGGTGCGATTAAAAGTTGAGGAAAACCAGCGATTGCAATCCGAAAATTTAGTTTCAATTCCTAAGTGGTGCGATTAAAAGTAAGATGCAAATCAAACGGCGCTGTGTTTCTACACGTTTCAATTCCTAAGTGGTGCGATTAAAAGAAATATCTGGTAAATAAAACATCTGCATTCATACAAGTTTCAATTCCTAAGTGGTGCGATTAAAAGTCCCGAAGTGTTCGAAGGCAAGGCTGGCGAAGACGAGTTTCAATTCCTAAGTGGTGCGATTAAAAGTCAGCGGTATCACGAATTACCGAGTTACCGCCGAGTGGTTTCAATTCCTAAGTGGTGCGATTAAAAGTAGCGGAGATACGGGTTTCATGAACCTCGAAAATAGTTTCAATTCCTAAGTGGTGCGATTAAAAGCAGATTGATAATATAACAGCCGGGGTCCATTTCCGGTTTCAATTCCTAAGTGGTGCGATTAAAAGTTAGTTAAATATTTTAAATCTCGTATGAAAGAATCAAGTTTCAATTCCTAAGTGGTGCGATTAAAAGATCGCTGGCCACATCACTACCGTTCACCGCGGTCCTGTTTCAATTCCTAAGTGGTGCGATTAAAAGTCCGGCCAGTATCTTCAACACCGGATTTTAAAATTGTTTCAATTCCTAAGTGGTGCGATTAAAAGGCGGCGAACAGGCCGCGCCCGTGCTGCATCCCAAGTTTCAATTCCTAAGTGGTGCGATTAAAAGGACAAGTGATGAATGCACAGGCATCGCGGGCTACGGTTTCAATTCCTAAGTGGTGCGATTAAAAGCTCTCAAACCACTTTTCCCACGTCGAGAAATACGAGTTTCAATTCCTAAGTGGTGCGATTAAAAGCATCAGTTGCTGTTATTTTGATCGCAAACGGCAACCCGTTTCAATTCCTAAGTGGTGCGATTAAAAGATGCCGCCGACAAGCTCTTAAAGATCGATAGCGAGTTTCAATTCCTAAGTGGTGCGATTAAAAGAATCAGTTGCAGGCGAAATCGTTGTAGCCTGCTTTTGTTTCAATTCCTAAGTGGTGCGATTAAAAGCTACCAGGCACAAGGTTTTGAAATGAAGATATTTGAGTTTCAATTCCTAAGTGGTGCGATTAAAAGCGTACCCGGTTGTTAACAACCTTGCCGGACTTTTCGGTTTCAATTCCTAAGTGGTGCGATTAAAAGTCCTACAGAATGGGCAGACCTCCTTCGCCATGAGGTGAGTTTCAATTCCTAAGTGGTGCGATTAAAAGCCAAACGATATATAGTTTTTCAGATAAACCAATTTAGTTTCAATTCCTAAGTGGTGCGATTAAAAGCCTGAGCGACGGGTTAAGTACGCTATCCTCATCAATGTTTCAATTCCTAAGTGGTGCGATTAAAAGCAATGCCACCGGCATTAGCTACAATACCACCGCGAAGTTTCAATTCCTAAGTGGTGCGATTAAAAGCCTGATGAGCGTGTATGCAGTGGTTTATGGTGCAGTGCGTTTCAATTCCTAAGTGGTGCGATTAAAAGGTTGTTCTCTTTAAATGTCCTGTAACGTTAAAGCATGTTTCAATTCCTAAGTGGTGCGATTAAAAGTTTATATTTACAACGTGAAGCTAACACAATTCATCAGTTTCAATTCCTAAGTGGTGCGATTAAAAGTGCCAGTTTAGCTTATCGCGCTATGCAGGCAGGCAAGTTTCAATTCCTAAGTGGTGCGATTAAAAGTCCACAGCCCAGCAAATGATGTACCGCGTTGAAACGAGTTTCAATTCCTAAGTGGTGCGATTAAAAGATACCACAATTACGCTACAAATGCCATCAAGAAGGTTTCAATTCCTAAGTGGTGCGATTAAAAGCCGTCCGCCTCCGCGACCTGCTCAAAGGCCTGCTGAGTTTCAATTCCTAAGTGGTGCGATTAAAAGAAAATATGATTATCATGCAAATAACTCAGCAACAGATGTTTCAATTCCTAAGTGGTGCGATTAAAAGAGCGTATTATATTTGTATCACAAAACAATTAAACAAGTTTCAATTCCTAAGTGGTGCGATTAAAAGCCGTGAACCTGATATGGTAATCCATCCTTACTTCTTGTTTCAATTCCTAAGTGGTGCGATTAAAAGATAATATCAAGTACGTCCCCGACATAGTGTTTACCGTTTCAATTCCTAAGTGGTGCGATTAAAAGTCACAAGCAACCAGCACCCTGACAGAATGAACTGCGTTTCAATTCCTAAGTGGTGCGATTAAAAGCTGAGTGCCGTTTTCCCAATCAACGAAGAAGAAATCCGTTTCAATTCCTAAGTGGTGCGATTAAAAGAACGGTCAACACTCTTTCCGTCAATTGCAAACGCTAGTTTCAATTCCTAAGTGGTGCGATTAAAAGCCGCCTTCAAAACGTGTTTTGGTTGCTTGCGAATACTGTTTCAATTCCTAAGTGGTGCGATTAAAAGTTTGCGCGATGGCTCCTGATCAGGTTCTTTTAGTTTGTTTCAATTCCTAAGTGGTGCGATTAAAAGAAGGAATTATGACTAAAATATTCCGTGAACCTGATAGTTTCAATTCCTAAGTGGTGCGATTAAAAGAAACCCAACCCAAATCGCGCAGATTTAGTTATTAAAGTTTCAATTCCTAAGTGGTGCGATTAAAAGGTACCCGGTTGTTAACAACCTTGCCGGACTTTTCGGTTTCAATTCCTAAGTGGTGCGATTAAAAGTTCCCGATTGTTATGCCTGAATACACATTCTTTCCAGTTTCAATTCCTAAGTGGTGCGATTAAAAGCGGAGATGCAAATGGAAACGGCGAAAATGTTTATAGTTTCAATTCCTAAGTGGTGCGATTAAAAGCGCAATTGAAAGATCAATTTCTAAAGATTTGATAGGTTTCAATTCCTAAGTGGTGCGATTAAAAGGTCAGGCATCTGTCGTATCACCGGTTTTAAATCCGTGTTTCAATTCCTAAGTGGTGCGATTAAAAGCGACAGCTAACACCACGGGCACAGATGGACAGGTGAGTTTCAATTCCTAAGTGGTGCGATTAAAAGTGCCAGTCGGCACGGCCGGCAGATGGATATTTGACAGTTTCAATTCCTAAGTGGTGCGATTAAAAGTGGACTTCCGATTGTTTATGTTGGCCGCCCCGGGAAGGTTTCAATTCCTAAGTGGTGCGATTAAAAGTATCAGTGTCCGTTGCCCGTATCTGTCGTACAGGAGTTTCAATTCCTAAGTGGTGCGATTAAAAGATACGATGATAGCTGCCAGCATGAGCCCGAACAAAGTTTCAATTCCTAAGTGGTGCGATTAAAAGGCTTCCGCCCTTGAATGCGAGAATCGCATTGTTCTTGTTTCAATTCCTAAGTGGTGCGATTAAAAGACCATTTATTGATAGGCTTACCCAACTACATCAAGTTTCAATTCCTAAGTGGTGCGATTAAAAGTTTCTTCTTCCGTGTAGATTTTGTTCCTGTAATATATGTTTCAATTCCTAAGTGGTGCGATTAAAAGTTTGTGGTTTTTGGTTAGGATGTTGTCATTTTCTGAGTTTCAATTCCTAAGTGGTGCGATTAAAAGATTGAAAAAGGTGTGTTTTCAATCAGTTTTACTGATGTTTCAATTCCTAAGTGGTGCGATTAAAAGTCTGCAATTTCTGATTCATTGAAATCTATGCTTGTTGTTTCAATTCCTAAGTGGTGCGATTAAAAGCTTGATAATATAGAATACATGCGTACTACCCTTCTTGTTTCAATTCCTAAGTGGTGCGATTAAAAGCGGGACCGCTAAACATAAATGCAGCCGCATCAAACTTGTTTCAATTCCTAAGTGGTGCGATTAAAAGAAACAAATTTCTGCTTCGGGATTGTCTTTAGAATCGTTTCAATTCCTAAGTGGTGCGATTAAAAGTGCAAAAATTTGTATTGCCCGGACATGGTGAATTTCGTTTCAATTCCTAAGTGGTGCGATTAAAAGGTGTTTTGCGGTTCGCATCGTCAGCAGCCTTTTTTTGTTTCAATTCCTAAGTGGTGCGATTAAAAGTTCTTGGAAATTTCATGAGTGTTTTGGGTTTTAGTTTGTTTCAATTCCTAAGTGGTGCGATTAAAAGCTCCCGTTCTTATGAATGTTTGCGATTTGTTTAGCTGTTTCAATTCCTAAGTGGTGCGATTAAAAGGGCATTCCCTAATCCTTTAAGTCTGTCCACCCTATGTTTCAATTCCTAAGTGGTGCGATTAAAAGATCTGCACCACACATGTTGGCGTTATATTTTGTTAGTTTCAATTCCTAAGTGGTGCGATTAAAAGCAGCAACAGCCAGGAGGTCTACATCGGCAGTGAACTGTTTCAATTCCTAAGTGGTGCGATTAAAAGCCGGTTTGTTATCATAGTATCGATAAATACGCTTCTGTTTCAATTCCTAAGTGGTGCGATTAAAAGAGCATCGCATTGAAAATGATTACCCGGTATTTCTGAGTTTCAATTCCTAAGTGGTGCGATTAAAAGTTAATACGCCTTCTTTTGTCGGTCAGATTTTATGCGTTTCAATTCCTAAGTGGTGCGATTAAAAGATCGTATTGTGTGCTGCCGAAATCAATGAGTACACAGTTTCAATTCCTAAGTGGTGCGATTAAAAGATCTATATCAATCAGGCAACATGGCCAGCTTACCGAGTTTCAATTCCTAAGTGGTGCGATTAAAAGAGCCAATCGCCTGCATGAACTTTGCAGGAAACACACGTTTCAATTCCTAAGTGGTGCGATTAAAAGCGAAATCGTTTCTATCACCCGTGCGCCTTCCTCGCGTTTCAATTCCTAAGTGGTGCGATTAAAAGCTGAGTGTATTCACGCATCGTGGCCACGCCATCAAGTTTCAATTCCTAAGTGGTGCGATTAAAAGAAGTGATCCACCTTCACGTTGAATAATTTGATTTCTTTGTTTCAATTCCTAAGTGGTGCGATTAAAAGAAATCGTGTATGGAGCAGCAGGTAAATACGAATTTAGTTTCAATTCCTAAGTGGTGCGATTAAAAGGATCGTTCTTCCGGTAATCCATACGCACGACATTGCGTTTCAATTCCTAAGTGGTGCGATTAAAAGTATTTGTCATAACGTTTACTGCCTGGTTTAACTATGTTTCAATTCCTAAGTGGTGCGATTAAAAGGCCTCCAAATCCATCCGCAACGTTTTCCTGATGCCGTTTCAATTCCTAAGTGGTGCGATTAAAAGAATTTGCGTTGCTGAATTGATACCTGTGAAATAGATGTTTCAATTCCTAAGTGGTGCGATTAAAAGAGCCTTTGTCGGTGATGAATTCGTGTGCGGTGGTGAGTTTCAATTCCTAAGTGGTGCGATTAAAAGTGAATGCAGGGCTTTACAAGGAATCAGTCTTCCGAGTTTCAATTCCTAAGTGGTGCGATTAAAAGTGTAACCGTATCCGTTAGCGATGAAATGCCCATGCGGTTTCAATTCCTAAGTGGTGCGATTAAAAGAACCGTTTGAGACAGGCGCTTCTCGATATACTTGAGTTTCAATTCCTAAGTGGTGCGATTAAAAGATACTCAATTAAAAGCCTTCCGCATCAGTTTACTTCGGTTTCAATTCCTAAGTGGTGCGATTAAAAGTACTGAAGAGGTACTTGCCGCTCTCAACAACAGCATGTTTCAATTCCTAAGTGGTGCGATTAAAAGAAATGTCAGCATCACACCGGTAGGCCCGGTATTCTCGTTTCAATTCCTAAGTGGTGCGATTAAAAGTAAAATAGAATTCAATGTTGATGGGGGTTTCAATGGTTTCAATTCCTAAGTGGTGCGATTAAAAGAGAAATCAGCCGGTAGAAAGAAGGATTGTTATCAGGTTTCAATTCCTAAGTGGTGCGATTAAAAGGCCGAAAACATTTAATCCAATACTTGAAAAGAAGATAGTTTCAATTCCTAAGTGGTGCGATTAAAAGTCGGGCGCGCGATTATTATGACAGGGACGAAACAAGTTTCAATTCCTAAGTGGTGCGATTAAAAGGCGATTTCAGTCAATACTTTGACGCGGCAACAGGCGGTTTCAATTCCTAAGTGGTGCGATTAAAAGGCAATTGAGATTAGAAAGATACGAGAAAGCAATCTCCGTTTCAATTCCTAAGTGGTGCGATTAAAAGGATCAATCGCGGTGAAGTCAACGACAGATGAAGAAGGTTTCAATTCCTAAGTGGTGCGATTAAAAGAAAATAATATCGGAAGAACACGACAGTCACTAACATGTTTCAATTCCTAAGTGGTGCGATTAAAAGGGCCGGTGGACTTAGACGCAAGATATTTGCAGATTGGTTTCAATTCCTAAGTGGTGCGATTAAAAGTTCAAAATATTCAACAAATCCGAGCGCGTATTCTGTGTTTCAATTCCTAAGTGGTGCGATTAAAAGTTCCCGAAGTTTTCGAAGGTAAAGCAGGTGAAGACGAGTTTCAATTCCTAAGTGGTGCGATTAAAAGCATTCTGTCACTTATATCCTTTTCGATCACAGACACGTTTCAATTCCTAAGTGGTGCGATTAAAAGACCTACAAAGTGCTTTAAATGCAAAGATCACAGGCTCGTTTCAATTCCTAAGTGGTGCGATTAAAAGGCTGGATAAGACAGTCCTACCGGTTGACGATCCGTTTGTTTCAATTCCTAAGTGGTGCGATTAAAAGGATGATTGGGTAGGCTTTGTGCGGCTCATTTTTTCTTGTTTCAATTCCTAAGTGGTGCGATTAAAAGAACGGGAAACAATTCTTGATAGATGCTGAAATGTTGTTTCAATTCCTAAGTGGTGCGATTAAAAGAAGAGGGTTCGGGTATGGCCACCGAAGATGTTTGTGTTTCAATTCCTAAGTGGTGCGATTAAAAGTTCTTTCAAACCATTTTTCTCACGTTGAGAAATATGAGTTTCAATTCCTAAGTGGTGCGATTAAAAGCAATTAAGCTCAGGAAAATATATAGATCACCAAGGTTTCAATTCCTAAGTGGTGCGATTAAAAGTGCTTGTAAGATTCGAACTCCCTGTTATGGTTACTGGTTTCAATTCCTAAGTGGTGCGATTAAAAGATGAAGTTTTTGTTTGTTTACTATACTTTTGTTCGTTTCAATTCCTAAGTGGTGCGATTAAAAGCCACAATGAAACCTATTCCCTTATTCGCCTATCAAATGTTTCAATTCCTAAGTGGTGCGATTAAAAGTATACAAGTTTCTAAAAAGTCCCGGTAGTTAATTAGTTTCAATTCCTAAGTGGTGCGATTAAAAGAGTTCAGCTAATATAATATCGGTATCATCAACTCTGTTTCAATTCCTAAGTGGTGCGATTAAAAGCATTTGTCTCCGCGTTTCCATTTCGTGAGGCTTGTTGTTTCAATTCCTAAGTGGTGCGATTAAAAGCAAACACTTTCTTTATAAGGATTACCCCACTTCCCAGTTTCAATTCCTAAGTGGTGCGATTAAAAGTCAAGTATCATTCTCTTTTTATTTATAATGTTTTGGTTTCAATTCCTAAGTGGTGCGATTAAAAGCAATTAAAATAAAATTTTCTGATTTTTTTAAATGGGTTTCAATTCCTAAGTGGTGCGATTAAAAGCCGTTATATGCCACCTTGCGACCATTCTTCAAGTTGTTTCAATTCCTAAGTGGTGCGATTAAAAGCAATGCACTGTTGATGCTGCAAAGCCATCCCAATATGTTTCAATTCCTAAGTGGTGCGATTAAAAGTTATTATCGCTTTCACAAGAATAAGGTAGTCTATTACGTTTCAATTCCTAAGTGGTGCGATTAAAAGGTAATATCTCTAAACTCGGAAATGCGTTCGTAGAACGTTTCAATTCCTAAGTGGTGCGATTAAAAGATCTGAAGCGCCACGTGGACGCTTTCATTAATTCAGGTTTCAATTCCTAAGTGGTGCGATTAAAAGTTTCATCCGGATTCAAAAAAGATATCTCCTTCCCCAGTTTCAATTCCTAAGTGGTGCGATTAAAAGGGCCCGCGCCGAACTAAAAGTAATCGCTGCTCCTGAGTTTCAATTCCTAAGTGGTGCGATTAAAAGCCGGCCCTGTAGGATTTCTCCCAGCCAGTCAATCGGGTTTCAATTCCTAAGTGGTGCGATTAAAAGTTCAAGATTAAAAAACCTACGCAGTTGGTCAAACGCGTTTCAATTCCTAAGTGGTGCGATTAAAAGGACAGTGCAGGAAAAAATAGCAGCATGGCTGAATGAGTTTCAATTCCTAAGTGGTGCGATTAAAAGTTCTAAAAGAACCAAACCCTAAAAAATACCAACCAGTTTCAATTCCTAAGTGGTGCGATTAAAAGAAGAAGAAGGCTGCGTACTCACAGCTTATCAAGACCGTTTCAATTCCTAAGTGGTGCGATTAAAAGAATTCGAAGACATTTCTCCATACCTGCAAAATGCGCGTTTCAATTCCTAAGTGGTGCGATTAAAAGCCATAACTTTTTAATCATTCATAATTCATCATTCATAGTTTCAATTCCTAAGTGGTGCGATTAAAAGCAAGTTTTGCAAAACTTTTTCGGCTCTTTTTTTATGTTTCAATTCCTAAGTGGTGCGATTAAAAGATTTGGAATTCTTTTCTCAGGGCAACTTCTACAAAAGTTTCAATTCCTAAGTGGTGCGATTAAAAGGTGTCGTTGGCAATACATTATTAATCCACCACCACGTTTCAATTCCTAAGTGGTGCGATTAAAAGTCCAGAATTGCCTGAACCATCGGCGTAGAAAACAATATGTTTCAATTCCTAAGTGGTGCGATTAAAAGCTTGCTCCATATTCCAAAAAGCCGCTACTATTTTTTAGTTTCAATTCCTAAGTGGTGCGATTAAAAGATATACAGACACTTTGCAAACATTGTCACGATTTTGTTTCAATTCCTAAGTGGTGCGATTAAAAGCAAAAGAACCCCAAATACATTTAGGGGCTAATGAGTTTCAATTCCTAAGTGGTGCGATTAAAAGTTTACACACTTATCAAGTGCATACTCTTTGCTTTGGTTTCAATTCCTAAGTGGTGCGATTAAAAGAAAATCGCCATTAAGTAATTTGAACGTAACACCTTCGTTTCAATTCCTAAGTGGTGCGATTAAAAGTCAGGATGAGATAATAAAGATGTATCAGCAATTAAAGTTTCAATTCCTAAGTGGTGCGATTAAAAGAGGATGAGATAATAAAGATGTATCAGCAATTAAAGTTTCAATTCCTAAGTGGTGCGATTAAAAGTTGAGAACATTGGTTACAATACTACTGAACAAAGAAGTTTCAATTCCTAAGTGGTGCGATTAAAAGTTCCGTATTCCGAATGTTTATTCGCGTTCTTTTTATGTTTCAATTCCTAAGTGGTGCGATTAAAAGAAGGTAAGCCAGGGTATAAGATCAAAATCTTTGCGTTTCAATTCCTAAGTGGTGCGATTAAAAGAGTTGCGTCAATACAAGTGTTAAATGCAATGCCTACGTTTCAATTCCTAAGTGGTGCGATTAAAAGGAAAACACAGCAGGTAACATTGCATTGGCGTTACTTGTTTCAATTCCTAAGTGGTGCGATTAAAAGTTTGAAAAACCACAATTACAGTACTGATGCCATCGTGTTTCAATTCCTAAGTGGTGCGATTAAAAGTGGAAATGAACCAAGCGGATATGATCAGGAATTACAAGTTTCAATTCCTAAGTGGTGCGATTAAAAGCTTTTCAAAGGGTTCCAGGCAAAACTTTTCTTTGTGTTTCAATTCCTAAGTGGTGCGATTAAAAGGTATTTATTCATAAGCCGCACATTGAACGTCAAGCGTTTCAATTCCTAAGTGGTGCGATTAAAAGAAAATACAACAAAAGATGAATAGCGAACTTTTAGCGTTTCAATTCCTAAGTGGTGCGATTAAAAGTGCACCCAGAACGTCTGCTTCAATGTCAATTGCCTGGTTTCAATTCCTAAGTGGTGCGATTAAAAGTTGAAGATGAAAATGAAACACACATTCGGAACATTGGTTTCAATTCCTAAGTGGTGCGATTAAAAGATTGACAACATTGCATTTGTCGGAAACCCGGCGGTGTTTCAATTCCTAAGTGGTGCGATTAAAAGCAGAGCCGGGAGCCGATGAGCGTACCCGCAATCGAGTTTCAATTCCTAAGTGGTGCGATTAAAAGTATCAGGTTTAGGATCCTGTTGATAAAGGGAATTGAGTTTCAATTCCTAAGTGGTGCGATTAAAAGAGTTTTTTTACGGAGGCAGCATTGCAGTCGTACTTGGTTTCAATTCCTAAGTGGTGCGATTAAAAGGAGCCCTGAGATGTATGATAAACGATTCCCGCTTGTTGTTTCAATTCCTAAGTGGTGCGATTAAAAGTGCATGGGTGTTTGATCTTGTGAACATAGTTAATGCGTTTCAATTCCTAAGTGGTGCGATTAAAAGACCATATCTTTTTCGTTTCTTCAATATCTATCAGAAAGTTTCAATTCCTAAGTGGTGCGATTAAAAGCCGCCTATCTGGCGACAAAAAAAATGCTTATTTTCAAAGCATTATCGTTTCAAATTTAGTTATTCAGTCCATAAAAAATCGTCGGCCCGCAATAATATGATTTCAAGCGTCGGGCGACGACCACCGGCAATCCAATACTGATAATAGTTTTATGACTTCC